>Ga0134128_10001546_pt1 | contig 29324 bp, 30 predicted proteins | sample KB31754_FD_96462 | JGI IMG/M metagenome (GOLD analysis project Ga0134128, IMG submission 96462) | Terrestrial soil microbial communities with excess Nitrogen fertilizer from Kellogg Biological Station, Michigan, USA - KB3-175-4 | ecosystem: Environmental > Terrestrial > Soil > Unclassified ... | reverse complement strand
GTGGGAAGCCTCGTGCGCGCACGCGAGCTCGTCGAGGCGCGCGCGGCGCGAAGCCGGGGCGAGCTCGCCGAGGAGAAGCTGCGGGAAGTTCAGCATGCGGCGATTCGCGAGGTCGTGCGTCGGCAGGAGGAGATTGGGCTGCAGGCCGTCACCGACGGGGAGTACAACCGAGCGTCGTGGCAGACGGATTTCGTGCTGAAGATCGCGAACGTCGAGCCGGCAACGCCGCGCTTCACCATTCACTTTCACAGCGAGAAGGGCGACACGGAGGGGCGCCCGCACACGGTTCGCGTGACGGGGAAGGTGAGCCGGCCGCAGCCCATCTTCGTCGAGGACTTCAAATTCTTGCGGTCGATCGCACGCGCCGTACCGAAGATCACTCTGCCTTCCCCGAGCGTGTTGCATTTCCGCGGTGGCCGCGAGGGGATCGATGCGCAGGCTTACCCGGAGTTAGAGAATTTCTATCGAGACCTTGCGCAGGTGTACCGGGAGGAGATCGCGGATCTCGCGGCCGCGGGCTGCCGATATCTGCAGCTCGATGAGGTGAACCTGGCGTATCTCTGCGATCCGGTGCTGCGGGAGGATGTGCGAAAGAACATCGGCGAGGACCCGACCATTCTGCCGCGAACCTACGCGCGCCTCATCAACGATGCGCTGCGCGGGCGCCCGAGCGATATGACGGTGTGTTTGCATCTGTGCCGCGGCAATTTCGCCGGCAACTGGATGGCCTCCGGCGGGTACGAGCCGGTCGCGGAGGTGCTCTTCAACGAGATCGCCGTCGACGGCTATTTCCTCGAGTACGACACGGAGCGCGCGGGCGGCTTCGAGCCGCTCAAATACGTGCCGCCGGGGAAGACGGTCGTGCTCGGGCTCGTCACGACGAAGCGGCCGCGGCTCGAGTCGCGCGAGGAGCTGTTGCGGAGGATCGAGGAGGCGAGTCGGTTCCTGCCCCTCGAGCAGCTTTGCTTGAGTCCGCAGTGCGGCTTTTCAAGCGGTATCGCCGGGGCGACCATGGGGAGCGAGGAGCAGTTCGCGAAGCTCGCGCGGATCGTCAAGGTGGCGCGGGAAGTGTGGGGCTGAAATCGAGCGGTGGCCCGGTGCGCTCACCGCGCCGGGCGGGCTACCCAGCACTTCTGCATGTGATCGTCGACGAGGCCGACGGACTGCATGAATGCGTAGATGCTGGTCGTTCCGACGAATTTGAATCCGCGCCGCAGGAGCTCGCGGCTCAGCGCATCGCTCTCGGGCGTCGAGACCGGCACCTCCGCTCGCGATCGCGGGCGGCGCCTGCGAGGGGAAGGCGCGAAGCCCCAGACGAGCTCCGCAAATCCTCCGCCGCTTCCCTGAACGTCGAGCCAGGCCCGTGCATTGATCACGAATGCTTCGACTTTGAGTCGATTGCGAACGATTCCGGGGTCTGCGAGCAGCCGCTCGATTTTGTCGGGGGTGTACCGCGCCATGCGCTGCGCGTCGAAGCCGTCGAAGGCGCGCCGATAGTTCTCGCGCTTGCGCAGGATGGTGAGCCACGAGAGGCCCGCCTGCGCGCCTTCGAGGCAGATCATCTCAAACAGATGCTTCTCGTCGCGGGACGGTACACCCCACTCGGTATCGTGATAGGCGACGTAGAGCGGATCGGCTGCGCACCAGCTGCAGCGCCAGCGGGCGTCGTCGAGGCGGAGGACGGGCGGTTTTGCGCCGGCGGGCTGGGTTCGCGCGGCTTTCGCTGCTGGCATCGCGGGATTGTATGGGCGGCGGCTGCCCTTGACGAATCCGCCTTCAGAGCTCGGCTCGCGCGGCCCGCACGCGCACTCGCGTGCTGCTCGATAGGGCGCGTACGAGCACGGCTCGCAGTGCATCGTCGCTCACCGGCTTCTCGAGCACCCCCACGAGGTGCAGTCCGTACTCGACCGCCGTGGCCTCGATGGACTTCAGAGCCTGGCGCTGGGGCGCGCTCAGGACGGCAACCGCGGTTCGCGGCGCACCGGTGGCGAGCCGGCGCAGGAGCTCGAGCCCGTCCACCTGCGGCCTCTCGAGATCGCTCAGGATGAGCACGATCGAGCCGCCGTTCGCCCGCAGGAGCTCGAGCGCGTCGCTGCCGCTCGAGGCCTCGAGGACGCGCGGCACACCGAGGCCGTTCAACTTGCGGGCAAGCGCGCGGCGCTGGAACGGATGCTCCTCGATGACGAGAATGCTCGAGCTGGACGCGGGCTGCGCGGAATAGTGGGTGTGCATCGTTCGAGGCGCTGCAAGAAAGGCTCAGGATGAGCTACAGATCGAGCCGGCACCGCGACGGCGTTCACGTCGCGGCGATGATCTTCTGTCAAACGGGACCTGCGGACCGATAGAATCGCGGCCCCTGTGCGCTGAGGCTCCTTCCGCGGCGCGATGGTATGTCGGACGCCTCATCAGGATCGATATGAAAGTCCCCGAGATCATCGTCGTCGAGACCATCCATCAGCCGGGCAGTCTCGCGAAAGTGCTGCAGGTCATTGCCGAGGCGGGTTTTGCGATCGAGCACCTGACCGCATTGCGCCGCGAGCAGGGGCGCACGCTGTGGGAGATCACCGTCGAGCTCGATGAGCAGACGGACCGGAGTCTTTATGAGCGGATCGACAGCCTGCCGACGGCGCGCTTCATCGGCAAATCGGATCGAGTGTTCAATCGGCATCGCGGCGGCAAGATCCACATGGCCGCGAGCCTCCCGATCAATACGCTACAGGTGCTGCGCGATGTTTATACCCCGGGCGTAGCCCGTGTTTGTCTCGCGATCGCCGCCGACCCCGAGCAAGTCCACGAGTACACCAATCTCGATCACACTGTCGCCGTCGTGACCAACGGTACGGCGGTCCTTGGGCTCGGGGACATCGGCGCGCTCGCCGGGCTGCCGGTCATGGAAGGCAAGGCGGCGCTCTTCGCCCAGCTCGCGGGTCTCAGCGCCGTGCCCATCCTGCTGCGCGAGCGTGACCCGGCGCGTGTCATCGAGGCAGTCGCCGCGATCGAGATGTCTTTCGGCGCGATTCAGCTCGAGGATTTCGCAGCGCCCGAGTGCTTCGCGATCGAGGCGGGGCTCAGAGAGCGGCTTGCCAAGCCGGTGCTGCACGACGATCAACACGGGACCGCGGTCGTGGTGCTCGCAGCGCTCATGAATGCGACGCGGCGCACCGGACGGAGTTTGCACGACAGTGTCGTCGGTCAGGTGGGGCTGGGTGCCGCCGGGACGGGGATCGCGCGATTGCTGTCGGCGTGCGGTGTCCGTCGCATTCTCGGCACCGATCGCAGTGCGGAGGCGGTCGATCGGCTGGTCGCGCTCGGCGGCAAGGGCGTCACGCTCGAGGAGCTCATGGCACGCGCCGACATCGTGGTCGCGACGACAGGCGTCAAGAGCCTGATACGGCCGGATACGGTCCGCTCGGGTCAGATCATCCTTGCACTGTCCAATCCCGACTCGGAGATCGATCCGCTCGAGGCCATGCAGCACGGCGCGGCGTTCGCCGCGGACGGCAAGGGGATCAACAACGTGCTCGCGTTTCCGGGCCTCTTCAGAGGAGCGCTAGCCGCGCGGGCGCGCGCGTTCACGGATGCCATGCTGCAAGCGGCGGCCGAGGCGATCGCTCGCGCCGCGAGCGGGAACGAGCTCGTGCCCGACCCGCTCGACAAGAGCGTGCACGCGGAGGTGGCCGCGGCGGTGACTGCGGCGGCAGTCGGCGAGCGCCGGCCGGAACGCGCGACGGCGGGTTGATCGGCCGGCCGCCGCATCCCGGCCCGCAGCCGCGGCGAGCGGCGCGGGACCACCGCGGCTCGCGGCGCGGGACTGGGCTAGTGAGCGGCGGCAGGGGCGATCAGTGAGCGGAGCTTCGTGAGCGCATTTGCCTCGATCTGCCGGATGCGCTCCGCGGAGACGCCGTACTTGCCCGCGAGCTCGTGCAGCGTCGCCTTCTCTTCGCCGATCCAGCGCTGCTCGAGAATGTCGCGGCTGCGGTCATCGAGTCGGCCGAGCGCCTGGTACAGCCGGTCGGCGGAATCGCTTTCCCACTCCTCGGCCTCGACGCTCTCGGCGGGATCGGCCGCAGGCGCCGGCAGAAATGCCGCGGGGCTGAACGCCGTCTCCTCCTCGTCCGCATCGGGCGCGGGGTCGAAAGACATGTCGCGCGCGGCGAGCCGCTTTTCCATCTCCGTGACTTCGGCAGCGCTCACACCGAGATCGCGCGCGACGGCACGGGTCTCCTCGCCCGAAAGCCAGGCCAGGTTCTTCTTGAGACGGCGCAGATTGAAGAATAGCTTGCGCTGCGCTTTGGTCGTCGCGACTTTGACGAGGCGCCAGTTGCGCAGGACGTACTCGTGGATCTCCGCGCGAATCCAATGCACGGCGAACGAGACGAGCCGCACGTTGACGCTCGGATCGAAGCGCTTGACGGCCTTCATCAGCCCGACGTTGCCCTCCTGGATGAGATCGCCCAGGGGCAGGCCATAGCCGGCATAGCCTCGGGCGATGTGCACCACGAAGCGCAGATGCGAGAGAACGAGCTGGCGGGCGGCATCGAGATCGCCTTCCTCGCGGAAGCGCAGTGCGAGCTTGCGCTCCTCCTCGCGCGTCAGAACCGGTATGTGGCCCACGCGCTCGAGATAGGCTTCGAGACTGCCGATCGGCCCCGCGAGGGCGAGATCGGAATTTCGGGTGACCAAGGCTGTGGCTGCGGCGGTCATCGTAATAGAGGGTCTCCGGTAATGGGTGGCAATGTTAGCACTCGATAAGTTGGAGTGCTAAGAAGCCGGGAAGTTTCCAGCCTAGGCAAGATATATCTCGTTTAAAATCAATCAATTGGGTGAACCGCCAAGCTTACCGTCGAGCTGTACCGGCCCGGCTCACCGTTGCGGGGGAAAACGCCCTCGGCCCCGGGAGAGTTCCGGAGCTCGAGCTGATGCGGGGCAGAGTATTTGGCGGGGCCGAGCGCGGCCCGAGCCGTCGCGAGCGCCCGGGCGCTCAAGCCCGCGGCTCGATGCGATACAGATGGCGGGTTGCGGAGAGCCACGCGCCGAGCCAGCCGAGCGCCGCGCCACCCCCGATCAGCCAGGCGATCTCCGTTGGTGCTGGACCTGCCAGCGCGAATCGGCTGCCGTACAGCCGCGCCAGGGTCGCCACTGGGCCCTGCAGCCAGAGCACTGCCGCCGCCGTGAGCGCCCAGGCGATCACCCCGCCGGCGATGCCGTACAAGGCGCCGGTGTAGAGCAGCGGCCTGCGCACGAAAGAGTTCGAGCCGCCCACGAGCTTTACGACCTCGATCTCGGCGCGCCGGTTCTCGATTTCGAGCCGCACCGTGTTGCCGATCATCGCGAGGACACCGAGGCCGAGGAGCGCGGCGGCCGCGAGCAGCACGTGGCGCAGCAGGCCGAGAATCGCATTGAGCCGTTCGACCCACGCCGAGTCGACCTGGACCGTGTCCACTTCCGGCCAGGCCGCGAGATAGTGCTCGAGTGCGGTGAGCTCGGCGGGCGATCGGCTCTGCGGCGAGGGACGGATGTGCAGAACGTTCGGGAGAGGATTGGTATCGAGCGCCTGGAGCGCGGCGCCGAAGCCGGAATACTGCCGGAATTCCTTCAGCGCATCGTCGGCAGAGATCACCTCGACATCGGCAACGTCGGGACGCGCGCGGGTGCTGCGCGCGAGCTGCCGAACTTTCTCGAGCGGCGCGCCTTGTTTGAAATACACGGAGACGTCGACGGCGCCGGCGAAGCCGCCCGTGGCGGTGCTCGCATTTGCGACGAGCAGCTCGAGCGCGAGGGGCAGCGCGAGGGCGAGGCCAACCACGAGCACCGTGAGGAGCGTTCCAAAGGGGCTGCGCGCGAGGCGCCCGAGGGAGCCGAGAAAAGCCTGGGCGTGACGCGTTCCGTAGGTGGTGATTCCCACTTCAGCTTCCTGCCTCAGCGGCTCGCGACGATGCTCGGGAGAGGTTCGTCGATGTCACCGCCGCGCGCGATGCGGCCGGCATCGAGAACGAGCGTACGTTGGCCGAGCTCGCGGACCGAGTGCATGTCGTGAGTGGCGACGACGACCGTCACTCCCACGCTCTGGAAGCGCTTGAGCAGCCGCATCACCTCGATCGCGAGCTCGCGATCGAGGTTGCCGGTCGGCTCATCGCAGATGAGCAGTGACGGCTTGCTCGCGACCGCTCTTGCGATGCCGACACGCTGCTGTTCCCCGACCGAAAGCTCGGGGGGCAGGAGGCGCTCTTTGCCGAGGAGCCCGACCTGGTCGAGGGCCGCACGCACGCGTTTGTCGGTCTCTTTGAGCGGGGACCCGGCGACGACGAGCGGCAGCGCCACGTTGTCGAAAACCGGCCGATCGGGCAGCAGCCGATGATCCTGAAAAACGACACCGATCGAGCGGCGGTGCGCTGGGACGTGGCGGCCCGGGAGTGCGCCGAGATTCTTGCCGTCGACGAGCACGGTGCCGCGGGTCGGGCGCTCGATGAGCGCGATGAGTTTGAGAACGGTGCTCTTGCCCGCGCCCGATCGCCCGGTGAGGAATACCATCTCGCCGGTCTCGATGCGGAAGCTGACTCCGGCGAGCGCTTCGCGCCCGTTCGGATAGCGTTTGACGACGTGATCGAAGACGATCATGCGGTCGTGCCGCCTCAGCCGCCGGAGGCGCGCGCTTCGGCGCCGTCCGAGGTGCCGACACCTTCGATGAGCGCGCTCGCGAAGGCTTGCGCGTCGAACTCGCCGAGGTCCTCCACTTGCTCGCCGACGCCGATGAAATGGATCGGCAGGCCGAGCTTGCGGGCGATCGCAACGACGATTCCGCCTTTGGCTGTGCCGTCGAGCTTGGTGAGCACGATACCGGTCACGCCCACCGCTTCGTTGAACTGCTGCGCTTGCACGAGCGCATTTTGGCCCTGGTTGGCATCGAGGACGAGCAACACTTCGTGAGGAGCGGTCGGATCGACGCGCTGGATCACGCGCTTCACCTTCTTCAGCTCCTCCATGAGGTGCGATTGGCTGTGCAGGCGTCCGGCCGTATCGGCGATCAATATGTCGGTGCCGCGCGAGCGGGCGGCTTGCAATGCATCGAACGCCACCGCTCCCGGATCGGCTCCTGCCTGCTGCGCGGCGAAGGCGGAGCCAGTGCGGTCGGCCCAGACTTGCAGCTGCTCGATCGCGGCGGCGCGGAAGGTGTCGGCCGCGGCGAGCACCGCTCCGTAGCCCTCCGCCTTGAGGCGGCTTGCGAGTTTGCCGATCGTCGTGGTCTTGCCCGAGCCATTGACGCCGACGACGAGGATCACGAACGGCTTGCGTGACTCATCGATGACGAGCGGCTTCGCGCAGGGCGCCAGGATCTCGGCGATCGCCGCGCGGAGCGCGGTGAGCAGGGCGTCGGCGTCGGCCAGCTCTTTGCGGGCGACTCGCCGGCTGAGTCCAGAGAGGATGTGCTCGGTCGCCTCGACGCCGATGTCCGCGGTCAGCAGACGCGTCTCGAGCTCCTCGAGGAGCTCCGCATCGATTTTGCGTCCGCGGAAGAGGTTGGCGAGATCGAAGGACAGTCGCGACGGACCGCGATTCAGGCGTGTGCGCAGGCGCTTGAAAAAGCCTGCGCGTTCCTCGCTCTCCTTCGAGTTATCCTTGGGTGCGCGCCCGAACATCTGGCTCGCAATGTTACCCGACATGCCACGGAAAACGATCGCGGATGCGCGCCAGCGTGACGAGCGCGACAAACGTGACACGCGGGCGGCGTCCGCGCCGCGGCGCGGATCGCAGGCGCGCGTGCTGCGGATCATCGGGGGCGCATGGCGTGGGCGAAGGCTACGCTTTCCAGCGCAAGCCGCGATCCGCCCGACACCTGATCGGGTGCGCGAGACACTTTTCAATTGGCTGGGAAACCAGGTCGTAGGCGCCCGCTGCCTCGATTTGTTCGCGGGGAGTGGCGCACTCGGCCTCGAGGCGCTCTCGCGCGGCGCGGTGTCGGTGCAATTCATCGAGCGGGACCGGGTCGCCGCGCGTGAGCTTGCGCGGATTCTGGAGGAATGGGGGCCGCCGCGGGCCACGGAGGTACGGGCGCGTCCGGTGCCTCCGGCGCCGCAGGTGCAGCCGCCGCAGGTGCGGGCGTGGGATGTGCGGCGTGCGGATGCGCTCGCCTGGCTCACTGAGCGTGCCGTTGGCGAGCAGTCGGTGCCGTTCCATATCGTGTTTCTCGATCCGCCGTTCGACTCGGGACTGGTGAGCACCGCTGCCGAGCGGCTGGAGGGCGGCGGCTGGCTCACCGAGCGCGCGCTGATCTACATCGAGCATGCGACGCGCGCGGGGCTGCCGCGCCTGCCGGCGCACTGGACGGTGAGGAAATCGGGGCACGCCGGAGAGGTCGAGTATCATCTGCTCGAGCGAGCCGCATCGTTGCTCGAGCGAGTTGCACCGTGACCCGCACTGCCGCCTATCCGGGCACCTTCGATCCAATCACCAACGGCCACACGGACCTGGTGCGACGCGCCGCCGCCATCTTCGACAAAGTCATCGTGGCGGTCGCCGCGAATGCGGGCAAGACACCTTTGCTGCCGCTCGACTTGCGAGTCGACCTCGCGCAGCGCGTGCTTGCGGATTTGTCGAATGTGGAGGTGACGGGCTACGCGGAGCTCACCGTCGAATTCGCGCGCAAGCGTGGCGCCTCGGTCATCGTTCGCGGACTGCGCGCCGTGTCCGATTTTGAATTCGAGTTCCAGCTCGCGAACATGAACCGTCATCTCGCGCGCGAGATCGAGACCGTGTTCCTGACTCCTCAGGAGCCGTTCTCCTTCATCTCCTCTTCGCTCGTGCGCGAGATCGCGGTCCTCGGCGGCGATGTGAGTCAGTTCGTTCACCCGATCGTCGAGGAAGCCCTGAAGAAGCTGCCGCGGCGCTGAGCGCTGCGGCGCTGAGCCGTGCAGCGTCGGGCTGCGGGGCGTCGGGCTGCGAGCGTTGGGTCGCCCACCCGCAGCCACCCACACCACCTACTTCTGGCACGCCGGGCAGTAGTAGCTCGATCGCTGTCCCTGGGTGATCGCGCGCACCGGAGTGCGGCACAGCCGGCACGGCTCACCGTCCCGCTCGTACACGTAGAGCTTCTGGCGGAAGTAACCCGGATTGCCGTCGGCGCCGACATAATCGCGCAGCGTCGTGCCGCCCGCGCGAATGGCGACCGTCAGCACCGCCCGGATTGCGCGCGCGAGGCGCTGCGCCTCGAGCCGCGTGAGACTCGAGGCTGCGCGCCGGGGCCGCACTCGCGCGCGGAACAGCGCCTCGTTCGCATAGATGTTGCCGACTCCGACGACGAGCCGGCTGTTCATGAGCAACGCTTTGATCGCAACGCGGCGGCGCCGCGTGATGCGCCAGAGATAGTCCGCATCGAATTGCGAATCGAACGGCTCCGGTGCCAGGCGTGCGAGGAGCGGATGGCCGCTCGGGTCCTCCGTCGTGTAGTGCAGACTCCCGAAGCGCCGCGGATCGTTGAAGCGCAGCAGAAAGCCCGAGTCGAGGATGAGGTCGACGTGATCGTGCAGACCGCGGGGGGTGCCGGCGCGCAGCACACGCAGACTCCCCGACATGCCGAGATGCCAGAGGAGCGTCCCGTGAGTCAGCTCGAGCAGGAGGTATTTGGCGCGGCGGCTCGCACGCTCCACGCGCTGTCCGGCGATCTGCGCGGCGAGCCCCTCGGGCACCCGCCAGCGGAGCCTCGGCTCGTGGACTTCAAGCGTGACGACGGTGCGGCCGAGGACGTGCGGCTCAATGCCGCGGCGAGTCGTCTCGACCTCCGGCAGCTCCGGCAAACTATTTGATCTTGGTTTCCTTGTACGGCACGTGCTTGCGCACGACCGGGTCGAACTTCTTCACTTCGAGCTTGTCGGGATGCAGCCGGCGGTTCTTGGTCGTCACGTAGAAGTGGCCGGTGCCCGCGGAGGAGAGGAGCTTGATCTTCTCGCGCATGGAGGTGCCTCCGTCAGTTCCTTCAAATCCTCACACCCTGCTCGCGCAGCTCGCGCACGACCGCATCGATGCCTTTCTTCTCGATGGTGCGTAGCCCGTGCGTGGAGACGCGCAGCCTCACCCAGCGCTTCTCGGTCTCGAGCCAGAAGCGCTGCGTGTGAAGGTTCGGCAGGAAGCGCCGGCGGCGCTTGTTGTTCGCGTGGGATACGCGGTTGCCGACGGTGGGGCGCTTGCCCGTGATCTCGCACACTCGGGACATGATCGTGGCCTTACGAGCTCGGTGATTCTCGACTGAAGTCTTGGCCGCGCCAGGCGGGGCGCGGGCCGGCTTTATACCAGCCTCGGTCGAGTGTCGCAAGGCGAGGCCTGCGGTCGGCTCGCGGCCGCGAGCGTTGCCGCGTCCCGCCGTTTGGGTCCTGCCGTTTGGGGCGCACATGTGGTGCATTTGGCAGGGCGGTGCACCTAGTTTGCCTGCCATGCACCCCGGCCCGATAATGCATCGAGAGACGGTGGGGCACGCCCTGCCGTAAGGCTCGACCACTCATGCACGGCAAGCGCATCCTGCTCGGCGTCACGGGCGGCATCGCCGCATATAAGAGTGCGGACCTCGTCCGGCGCCTTCGCGAGCGAGGGGCCGAAGTTCAGGTCGTGATGACGCGCGGAGCGCGCAAGTTCGTGACACCGCTCACGTTTCAGGCGCTCTCCGGACGCACCGTGCGAACCGGATTGTGGGACGCCGCGGCCGAAGCGGCCATGGGGCACATCGAGCTCGCCCGCTGGGCCGAGCTCGTGCTCGTCGCCCCCGCGAGCGCGGATTTCCTCGCGCGGCTCGCCGGCGGCCGCGCCGACGACCTCCTTTCGACTCTGTGTCTTGCAACGGAGGCACCGCTCGTCCTGGCGCCCGCGATGAACCGGCTCATGTGGAGCAATGCGGCCACGCAGGCGAATGCGGCGCTCCTCAAGCAGCGCGGCGCAACGCTGCTCGGTCCCGCAGAGGGCGAGCAGGCGTGCGGCGAGGTCGGGCCCGGGCGGATGCTCGAGCCTGCGGAGCTCGCCGCCGCCGTGCAGCCACTGCTCGGGCAACGCGGGCCTCTCTTCGGTCGGCGCGTGCTCGTGACCGCCGGTCCCACGCGTGAGCGCATCGACCCGGTCCGCTTCGTGAGCAATCGCAGCTCGGGACGCATGGGATTCGCAGTCGCCGAGGCCGCGCGCGCCGCCGGTGCGGAGGTCGTGATGGTGTGCGGACCGGTCGCGCTCCCGACGCCGCCGGGCGTGCGCCGCGTGAATGTCGAGAGCGCAGCCGACATGCTCGCGGCGGTGATGAAGGAAGTGGAGGGGGCGGACATATTTGTATCGACGGCCGCGGTCGCCGACTATCGTCCTGCATCCCCGCCCGAGCACAAGATCAAGAAGACGAGCGAGAAGCTCGCGGTCGAGATGGAGCGCACCGTCGATGTGATCGCCACCGTGGCCGCGCGTCCGCGCCGCCCGTTCGTCGTGGGTTTCGCGGCGGAGACGGAGAACGTCGAGCAGAACGCTCGCGGGAAGATGCTGAAGAAGGGCCTGGATATGATTGCCGCGAACGAAGTCGGGCATGCGAAGGCCTTCGATTGCCCCGACAACGAGCTGATCGTGCTCTGGCACGGGGGCCGGCGCGAGCTACCCTACGCCTCGAAGAGCTCGCTCGCGCGCGATCTCGTCGCGCTGATCGCGGAAGTTTTCGATCAGCAGCCGGGCTGCGAGGCGAGCGCCGCGCTCGCGCACGGTTCGGCGCACGCTTGATGGAGGGGGGCGGGGAGGCCGGCGTCTCGGCTGCGGCGAGCGGAGGTGAGCGGCGCCGTTTGCAAGTCCGGATTCTCGATCCGCGCCTCGGGCGCGAGTTGCCGCTTCCGCAGTACGCCACAGCCGGCTCTGCGGGGCTCGATCTGCGGGCCTGCCTCGATGCGCCGCTCACACTCGATCCCGGCCGCGCCGAGCTGATCCCCACCGGTCTCGCCATTCATCTCGAGGACCCCGGCCTCGCAGCCGTGATTCTGCCGCGCTCGGGTCTGGGGCACCGCCATGGGATCGTGCTCGGGAATCTGGTAGGTCTGATCGACTCCGATTACCAGGGCGAGGTAAAGATTTCGTGCTGGAACCGCGGCAGCGAGCCTTACACGGTCCGTCCCGGTGAGCGCATCGCGCAGCTCGTCGTGGTGCCGGTCGTCCAAGTGGACATGGAAGTAGTCGCGGAATTCACCGCGAGCGAGCGGGGCGCCGGGGGGTTCGGCCATTCCGGGCGCGGCTGAGCTGCCGAGCCCGGCAGGCGCAGCGCCGGTTCAGTGCGACCCGGGTGTGTCCGCGGCGCGCAGCTCCCGGTACCGATCGATATCCGCCTGGAACTGCGCACGCATCGTGGTCTGTTCCTGATCTTTTGCGGCAAGAGCCGCCCTCTGTGAACGCTCCTCATTGAGCGTGCGCACGATCTGCTCGGCGAGATCGTCGGGCATGCGCCGCGCGCGGGCATCCGGGTTGTAGGGCTTGAAGACCATGGCGCGCGCCTGCAGCGCGAGCAGCCGCTCGTGCAGGCTCGCGATGTACTGCTCGGCCGCCGCGCGCTGGCCCTTCAACTGCCCGAGCCGCTCGTCGCGCAGTTGCTCGATGTCCTTCACCGAGGTGTACGTGGTCAGGAGGAAGTTGTCCCGCTGCTTCTGCGCGAGCTGCTGCGCCTCGGCGTGAGCAGCCGCGGCGAGCTCGGCCGCCGTCTTCGGCGCTGCGACATGACCGACCTCGACGCCCTCGTCGTTGAGAACCGAGGTGTCCTTCTGGGCATACTGGGGCGGGATCCGATCGCCGTAGTGAACGACACCCTTCTCATCGACCCAGCGGTACACGAGGGGTCCCTTGTTGCCGCTTGCGGCATGGGCCGGAGCGGGTGCGAGCGCGGCGAGCACGAGTGCGTCCACGACGAGTGCGTCGAGGACGAGCGCAGCGCCGGCAAGGAGCAGCGCCTGCGGGAGCCGGCTCAGAATGAGAGAGCGTTTCGGTGCGTTGTGCGACACGAGAGAGACCTGTTCCCCGATCCCCTATTTTGAACGAGCGCCGGCCTGCGGCAAGTCTCGGCGCACGCCGTAGCGGTCACGATAAGCCTTCAGCGATGTGAGCTGCTCCGCAGAAATATGCGCCGCCGTGCCCGCCCCCCGCGAGAGCGCCGCGATCAGCTCATCGAGTGTGACGATGCTCACACAAGGCACGCCGAAGCGCAGCTCCACCTCTTCGATGGCGGAGCGCTCACCCTCTCCGCGCTCTTGCCGGTCGAGCGCGAGCAGGATGCCCGCCGCCTCGGCGCCCGCGGCGCGAATCAGCTCGATCGCTTCACGCTTCGCGGTCCCCTCGGAGATCACATCGTCCACGATGATCACCCGCCCGGCGAGCGGCTTGCCGACGATGAGTCCACCTTCGCCGTGACCCTTGGCCTCCTTGCGGTTGTAAGCGTACGGCACGCTTCGTCCGTGGCGTTCCGCAAGCGCGATGGCCGCCGCGGTAACGAGTGGAATTCCCTTGTAGGCCGGTCCGAAGAGCATGTCGAACGAAAGTCCCGAGCGGATCAGCGCATCCGCGTAACAGCGCCCGAGCATCGATGCGGCAGCGCCGTCGCTGAAGATTCCGGCGTTGAAGAAATAGGGGCTTTCTCGGCCGCTCTTCAGCGTGAAACGGCCGAAGGCAAGCGCTCCGCGCGCGAGCGCGAGCTCGATGAATGCGATCTGGTACTCGGTCATGATTTCCGAAGGACCCGAGCGGCTATGATGCGGCGATGGCGCGGATTATGACATCGACTGCTGCGCAGGACCGCCGCACCGGCGCCCCGAGAGGGTGGCTGCAGGCGGTGCTCGTCTACCGGCAGCCGCGCATGATCGCGATGCTGTTCCTCGGTTTCTCGTCGGGGCTGCCACTCTATCTGGTTTTCCAGACGCTCTCGGCGTGGCTGCGGCAGAGCGAGATCGAGCGCGCGACCATCGGCATGCTCTCGTGGGCCTCGCTCTTCTACACTCTCCAGTTCGTCTGGGCACCCGTGGTCGATCGCGTGCGGCTGCCGATCCTCGCCCGCGCGCTCGGACGGCGGCGCAGCTGGATGCTGCTTGCACAGCTCGGCATCGTCGCCGCGCTCTTCTATCAATCGCTGAGCAATCCGGCGCTCGATATCCTGCACGTCGTGATCGGCACGCTGGTGCTCGCTTTCAGCGCCGCCACTCAGGACATTGCAATGAATGCCTGGCGGATCGAGTCGGCGCCCGAGGAGCTTCAGGGCGCGATGGTTGCCGCCTATCAGCTCGGCTACCGCAGCGCGCTCATCCTGGCGAGCGCCGGTGCGCTCGAGATCGCGCAGGGCTACGGCTGGCATGTGAGCTACGCGGTCATGGCCGCGTGCGGCGGCATCGGCATCGTGACGACACTGCTCGCCCGGGAGCCCGAGCCGCGCGTATTTCGCGAACCACTCGAGGCGGAGGAGCGGGTCGAGCGCTGGCTCGAGGAGAAGGCTCACTGGCCGGCCGCGCTGCGCCATCTAGGAGCGGGATTCATCGACGCGGTGGTGTGTCCGTTCCTCGATTTCTTCAAACGCTACGGAGCCGGCACTGCGCTCATCGCACTCCTGCTGATCGGCAGCTATCGGCTGACCGAGTACGCGATGGGCTCGATGATCAATCCCTTCTACATCGATCATCATTACACGCTCGGAGATATCGCCCTCGTCGTGAAGGTGATCGGCCTCGCCTTCTCGCTCATCGGCGTCGTGATCGCCGGCGTGATCGTCGCACGCATCGGTGTGGTTCCGGCGCTCGTATTGGGGGCGCTGCTCATCATGTCGTCGAACCTCGCGTTCGCCGCGCTCGCGCGCACGCACGGGCCGACACTCTTGGGGCTCGGACTCGCGAATGTACTCGATAACCTCGCGCAGGCGATGCGCGGGACCGCGCTGGTCGCCTTCATGTCGGGACTCACCAGCGCGCGGTATACCGCGACGCAGTACGCCCTGCTCTCATCGCTCTATGCTTTGCCGGGGAAGGTGCTCGAGGGCACCTCGGGGTTCGTCGTGGATGCGATCGGATACCCGCCATTCTTCACGTATACGGCGAGCCTTGCGATCCTGAGCCTGCTGCTCATCTATTTGTATCACCGCAGGGCGCCCGCGATGCTCACCATGGGCGGTCAGCGCGCCTGATCGGCGGCCGCGCCTGATTCGAGGTCAGCGAGGCCCCTCGCGGCCGGCGGGCCTTCAGTGGGCCTCGAAGATGTCGAGCCCCTCGAGGGGGCTTGCGCGCAGGTCGCGCTCGTCCCCGTAGGGATCCGAGCGCGTCTTGTCCTCGTCCGGCTCCACGTCGACAGAGCCGCTCCAGTCCTCGGGTGGGTCGGTCGCCGCGAGGCGGCGCTCCTCGCAGAGAAGCTCCCAGTCGTCCGAATCCATCTCCTCGACCGTGCCGTCGAAGTATTGAACTTCGATGGTGCCTTCGTCGTCGTCGATCGCGACGATCTCGAAGGTTTCGCCGCCTTCGAGCCGATACCAGCTGCCGACGCTCGGCTGAGGAGATGCCATGCAAGCCTCCTGAAAGCTATCCGCCAGTTGCGCTTCTGTGCCTCGTGTGACTCCACTCGATGTTGCGCCTGCCCGCTGTGCGCTTGCAAGAGCCCCGCGCAAATGCGCCGCGCAGCGCCGTTGCGCTCGGCTCAGCGGCGCTCGGCTTAGCGCCGCCGGTAAAGAAGCTCCCGGATATCGTGTCCCAGCCGTTCGCCGCGTCGCTCGAAGCGCGTAGGCGCGCGCTCGCGCGTGTGCCCAGGGGTGCGCTCGAGGAAACCGCCGCCTGGCACGGCGTTCTCGAGCAGCGCGCACGCGTCGAGCACCTGCTGCATGTGCTCGGCGTATGGTTGCCAGTCCGTAGCGAGCAGCAGCATACCGCCGGGCTTCAATCGACGCGCAACGCATTCGGCGAAGGGCGCCTGAAGAAGCCTGCGCTTGTGGTGACGCTTCTTGTGCCACGGGTCCGGGAAGAGAATCTGCACCTCATCGAGCGACTCCGTCGGAATTTGAGTCTCGAACACCTCGACGGCATCGTGGCCGGACACGCGCACGTTTCTCAGCCCCGACGCGTCGAGGGCGAGGAGCAGCCGGCCGATGCCCGGCGGGTGCACCTCGATGCCGAGGAAATCACGCTCCGGCTGTCGCGCGGCGAGCGCCGCGAGGTGCTCTCCGTTTCCGAATCCGATCTCGACGACGCGGGCCGCATGGCGCCCGAACAGCGCGTCGAGATCGAGGGGCCGCGCATCGAATTCGACTCCGTAGCGAGGCCATAACTCATCGAGGGCGCGCCGCTGCGCATCGGTGAGGCGGCCGGCACGGATCACGAAGGAGCGGATGGTGCGCGGATGATCGACGGACATGGTCGAGCGATAATAATGCGGCCGCTGACCCGGTGCGGCAGGAGGTTGGACAGCAGTCCGCTCAGGCTGCGCCCGACGGCTTCGGGCGTCGGTCGACCCCTAGCGTGTCGAACAATTCGAGATAGCGCCGAGCGACCGTCCGCATGTCGAACGCTTCCACGACGTTCGCGCGGCCGAGCGCCCCCATTTCCGCCCACTGGCCGCGATGCGCGAGCATCCATTCGATCTCGCGCAGAACCGCATCGGGTGCGGCGTACGGCGGAACGATCGCACCGCTCTCGCGATGCCGCACGGCCTGCCGCACGCACCCGACATCGCTCACGATGCAGGGCAGTCCGGCTGCGGCGGCCTCGACGATCGAGAGCCCGAATGCTTCGAAATAGCTGAGAGAGATGAATACATCGGTGGCCTGCAGATAATCGGCGACGTTCTCGACGGCGCCGCACCAACCGATCGAGTCGGGGTGTCGCTCGAGCGCCGCGCGCACCTCGACTTCGCAGCTCTCGTGGGTGTGAGCCCCCGAGCCGACGAGCAGCAGGTACACGTCCCGCCGATCCGCGAGTCGCTCCCACACGTTCATGAGCTCGAGCAGGCCTTTCGCGCGGCAGATTCTTCCTGTGTAGATAAAGATCGTCCGATCGGTCGGCAGCCCGAGAGCGCGGCGCAGAGCGATCTTCTCCTCCCGTGCTGCCGGCGCGAAACGTCCGGTATCGATGCCATTCGGAATCCTCTTGATCTTCCGAGGCGCCGCGCCGAGTGCGAGGAGGCGGTGCTCGAGCGGATCGGAGAAGGCGACCACACCGTGCGCCAGCCGGAATGCTGCGCGGCGGCTCGCGCGAATCGTGGCGCTCGCCAGGCCTCTTGCCTGCCACCCGAGCCGGGCAGTGCTCTCGGGCGAGAGGTCGTCGTCGAGATCCCACGCCGCATCGATCCGCACGAGGCACGGTTTGCCGACGAGTCGCGCAAGCAGAGCGATCGGAAGTCCGAGCTGTTTGAAACCGGAAACTATCAATACGTCGTATTCGCGGCGGGCTCGCAGCAGGCGCCGGAACGTGCCCGTGATGTAGCGGATGTTCGGGCCGAGCGCCGCCCATCCCATCCCCTTCGGAATGGGAGCGGGAGGCACGAAGTGCGTTCTCAAACCATCCTCTGTAGGCAGCGCACCCGCCGGCCCGTCCGGGCTCTCGCGCATGACCAACGTCACTTCGGCTCCGCACAGCTCGAGCTGACGCGCGAGATCGCTCAGTTGGCGCTCGGTCCCCCCGGTCGTGAAGGGGGGGAGGAACGTCGAGCAATCCGAAACGATCCACGCGCGCAGGCTACGCCCGCGAGTGCGTTCAGAGATCGCAGCCGTGCGCACGCCATGCGCTGCGGCCGTATCGCCGGGTCTTTCAAACTCGGTCTGTTGAATACGCGCCGCCATGTGCTCTCGGTGCGACGATCAGTGAGCTCGTGCGAGCGAGCCGCGTACGCGAGCTCGACGCTTTTGTTTCCCTGACGCCGAATGGAGACGGAGGGAGAACAGACACTTTCAAGCAGCTTTCATGCCGAGAGATCGTGTCGCGGAACACCGACGAGGAGCCGGGGCGAGTGCCCACAGACGAGCTCGGCCGGCGTGTTGAAGAAGACGGGACGCTGCCGCTCGCCATGCCCAGCTGCCATGCCGATCAGGACCGGGAACCGCTGTGCGCGCGCGAAACGCCCGAGCACCACGGGCACGAGATCCGTTCCATCGCTCTCGCGGCCGCCGATGAACGATCCGAAGACGAGGGCGCGGACCTCGCGCAGCGCGGCCGCCTGCGCGAGATGTTGCAACATGCGATCGACCCGATAGCCACGCTCGCCTACGTCCTCGAGAAACAATATCTGTCTCGGGCTGCGTTGCAGCGGCGTGCCGAGCATCGACTGCAGCACAGTCAAGTTGCCGCCGAACACGCGGCTCGCGATGGTGCGCGGCTCGCGAGCGGCCGCGTTGAGCGGCGTCAGCGCGGAGAACTCCACGCGGCGCTCGCCGCCGAGAAGCACTCCGCGCAGCTCCTCGATCTCCTCTTGCTTCACTTTCCCCGATCCGAGCCGGTCGAGAAGCGGACCATGAAGAGAAGGCCATCCCCAGTGGTGGTTGAGCAGGAAGTGCAGCGTCGTCGCGTCGCTGTAGCCGACGAAGAGCTTGCGCGCTCTGGGCGGGCGCATCGCAAGCAGCGGCTCGACGAGGCGAATGGCGCCGTACCCCGCGCGAATGCACCACACGCAGCGTGAGTCGGAAGCCTCGAGCGCTCGCCTCAAATACTGCAGCCGGCGTGCATCCGAGCTCGCGCACAGCAGGTCCGGCCCGAAAATCGCCCGCGGCACCCTCGGCTCGAGCCCGAGCCGGCGCACGAACTGCACCCCCTGGGCGAGGCTCTCATGCGAGCATCGGAATCCCGGCGCGACGATATCGACGATGTCGCCCGGCTCGAGCAGCGGGCGTGCCGAGCGGCCGCGCTGCACGCCGCGGCCGCCAGAACCGGCGACGCTCACCGCCTCAGCGGCGCATTTTCAGTACGGTGCCGAAGAGAAATCCGTCGACGCTTTCGAGGTCGATAACGAGCGGCAGTCCCTTGCGGTCTTTGTCGAGATTGCGTTCGAGCTCGGGCGAGCTGTCGTAAACCTTCCGCCGCACGGCTTCCGCATTGTCGACTCGTCCGCGGCCGCGGAAACTGACGAACGCCTTCGCATCCGGGCGCATCTCCCCGTAGAGAAGCGAGATGTGCGGCCTGCCGCCCTGCACGGCCGCGAGAATGCCGCCCTCGGGATTGCGCACCCAGATCGCGAGCTGCGTGTCGCTGAATACTTGCGTGCTGCCGCGGAAGGACAGCTCCGGGCGGCCGTCCGGACTCACGTACGCGACGCTCAGCATGCGGCCGCGCTCGAGCGCACCGTTCACGAGCTCCTTGAGAGCGGGAGTGAGCTTCAGTTCGGTGAGCACTTGGGGTGCGGCCTGTGCGGCCTGGGTTGTCGTCATGTGCGTAGGCCCTCCGTTGGGGTTCTTGGGGTCGTGGGGCTGGGTGTCGCGCAGTGCGCATGGTACGGCAGGCGGCGCCCGGCCCAAAGGGGGCAGCCCCCATAAAGGGGGCACCCATACAAAAGAAGCGCCGGAAGCGTCACTCGCCTCCGGCGCCTCTCGCCTCTATCAGCGCTTCTCCGGATCGGGTCGATCCGGTAGGCGCCCTTAGCGTCCCGTAGCCTCGGCTGCACTCGCCTCGCGACTCGAGGTCGTCAGTTTCTCGGCCGCTGCGAGATGCTCCTTCAGGGTCGGCAGTGTGCTGTCCGCAAACTGCTTAACGTCGCTGTCCTTGCCGTGCTTCGCCTCGTGCTCGAACTCGCGAATGTCTTTGCGATGGTCGGAGCGCATCGCACGGGCGTACGCCTTGTCGAATGCCTCGCCGTGCAGGCTCTGCAGCTTGTCGAGCTCTTTCTGGTCGTGCTTGCTGAGGGTCGTCGGCATCTGCACGTTCAGGCCCTGCGCGATCGACTGAAGCTTCTGATTCGCGGCCTGGTGATCGGTCACCATGCGCTCACCGAACTGCTTGACCGCCTCGCTGCCGCCCTGCTGCTGGGCGAGCTGGCCGAGCTGTACCTCCGCGAGGCCGCCTTGCGCCGCCTTGTGGATGAATTTCTCGTCGGCTTTACTGAGCTGTGACGAGGACTGGCCGGAGGTCGTCCCGGCCGCCGACGCCGCAGGGCTCGTGCCCGTTCCCGTTTCGGCGCTCGGCGCCTGCGCCAGCGTGACTCCACCTCCGACCGCGAGCGCCAGCATCGCTGCTGTCGTGATGCCGCGTACCTGCCATCTCGAGCTCATGTTCGCCTCCTCGATTTCATTCCTGACACGAAGTCGTTCACTGCCCCGCGGAGCACGATGCGTGCCGGTCGCGGCCGGGAACGGAATTTGAGGCTGCAGCGTGGCACGGGAGTTGCACCGGAGGTGCATCGTGACGCTCCCGCTCGCCCTTTCGTGCCGTAGGACTGTTCCGGCAGGGGGGCGGCGCACGCCCGTGCGCGCGGCACGCAAGGCAGACCGGCCGCCGCGAGCTTCGAGGCGAGCGACGTTCCATGCGGAATGGACGCGGAGAAGGGTGGCCGAAAGACCGTCGGAGTGAGCATGCGAATCGGTGTGATGCTGCGGCACTATGATCAGCACGGCGGCGGTGTGCGCACCTACACCCGCGAGCTGCTCGCCGCGATGTTCGCTCTCGATGTGCCGCACGAGTTCGTGCTGCTCTACCGTAACCCCGCCCTCATCGGCACTTACGCAGGCAAGCGTAGCGTGACCGAGCGGCACGTGGCGGGCTGCAATGTGATCAGTTGGGATCAGCTCGGTGTCCCGGCTGCGGTGCGGAAGTTCGGGATCGACGTTCTCTTCAATCCCAAATACTCGATGTCGCTCGCGGTGAGCTGCCCGACGGCCTGGGTGTGCCATGGTCTCGACTGGTACGTGATGCCTGAAGCCTCGCGCTTCATCGACCGCCTGAGCCACCGCTGGCTGGTGCCCCGGTACGCGGCCAAGGCCGACGCAATCATCGCCGTATCTGAGATCACCCGTGAGCACGTCATGCATTTCTTACATGTCGCGCCGAATCGGGTGCACACGGTCTATTCCGGTGTCAGTTCATCGTTCCGTACTCCGCTCGCACCCACCGATCTCGAGCGCACAAGGAAGCGATACGGTCTGCCGGACCGCTTCGTGCTCTATGCCGGGGCCGTGTATCCGCCGAAGAACTTCACCCGCCTCGTACAGGCCTACGCACGCAGCGGACCGTCCCGTGGCGTGCCGCTCGTCATCGCAGGCGGCGAGAACCGCTTCCTCTCCGAGGATGAGCTCAAGGAGCCCGAGCGGCTCGGACTCGGGGACTGGGTCCGCTGGGCGGGGTGGGTGCCGAGCGAGCACATGCCAGCCTTCTACCGGCTCGCGGACGCCCTGCTGCTCCCGTCGCTGTTCGAGTCCTGTGGGCTCCCGGTGCTCGAGGCGATGGCGGCCGATTGTCCGGTCGTGACATCGGACTGCTACGGAACGAAGGAGCTCGCCGCTGGAGCCGCCGTGCTCGTCGATCCGGAATCGGTGGATGATATCGCCGCGGGTATCGGACGAGTGCTCGACGATCCGAAGCTGCGCATCCGGCTCACGCATGCCGGTAGGGAACGCGTTGCGCGATTCACGTGGAGGCGCTGCGCCGCAGAGACTTTGGAGGTGCTCGAGCGAGTGGCGAGGCGTGCATGAACGAGTGCGGAGGGTAGCATGCACGGTTCGGCCGTTGAGTCTTTGAAGCCTGCGCGGGTCGAGATCGGCGCAGCTTCATCGGTGGCGCGCAACGAGGCGCGCGAGCCTGACAGGGAGATCGGCATCGTGCGGTACGCCATCCTCACGACGGGGGCGCCACTTACGGAGTGGCAGAAGGCCGTGGTCGCAAATCTCGCGGCGACTCCGGGCGCTCAAGCGGGCGGTTGGTTGCTGCCGTCGCAGAGCGCCACGATGCCGGCTCACCTCGAGCTCGATTTCATCTTGAGCTTCGCGCCTGCTGCTGCGGGCCGCGCGCTCAGGCAAACCGCGCGCTGGGGCGTTTGGCAGTTCTTCTTCGGCGACTGGGCGACCTACCACGGCGAGTCGGGCGGGTTCTGGGAGATCGTCGACGATTCGGAGGTCGCGACTGCGATCCTCGTGCAGCTGCAGGAAGACCCCGATGCCGTTCGCATTCTGGTCTCCGGTGCCATCCGCAGCCACGCGCACCGGCCCGCCGCCACCCTTCAGAAGCTGCATACGCTCGTGGCGCACTGGCCGCGGCAACTCTGCCTGAAGCTGCTCGACGGGCCGACGACGTGTTTCGAGAGCGCGCTCGTGCGTGCGGAGACCGCGGCGCGAGCTCGCAAGCTCGCGGACCGCGTCACCTTCGCTGCCCGTGCCGTCGGACGCTCGATGCGTGCTCAGCTGCGCCAGCTCACTTGCCACGAGCAGTGGAACGTCGGCGTGCTCGATGCGCCGATTCAATCGCTGCTCGAGTCGCGCGGGCCGCTCGCTCCGCGCTGGCTGCAGGCCCCGCGACGCGGCGAGTTCTTTGCAGACCCGATGGGAGTCGTCTACGACGGGCGCTCGATCGTATTCTGCGAGCACCTCGATTACCGCGGCGGCCGCGGCTGTATCGTCGCCTTCGATGCGAGCGCTCCGGAGCGCCTGCACAGCGTCGCGATCGGACCGCCCGTGCATCTGTCCTACCCCTTTCTGATCGAGGACGGAGGCTCCTTGTATTGCATACCGGAATCGTGCGGCGCCAAAGAGGTGGCGCTCTACTCGGCCGAGCGATTCCCCGACCGCTGGCGACGGGTCGCGACGCTGATCTCGGGTCTCCCGCTCATCGATGTGACCCCGTTCCGATACGGCGAGCGATGGTGGCTCGCGGCGAGCATGCCGGCCGCGCGGGGCGCGAACTGCGAGCTCTACCTCTACCACGCCGAGAATCTTGCAGGTCCCTGGCAGCCCCATGCCGCGAATCCCGTGAAGGTCGACATCCGCTCCGCACGTCCGGGGGGCACACCCTTCTGGAAGGACGGTGTCTTCTATCGGCCGGCGCAGGACTGCTCGGGCACTTATGGGCGACGCGTGGTCCTCAATCGCGTCTCGCGGCTCACGACGCGCTGTTTCGAGGAGGAGCCGGCCGCCGTGGTCGATCCGCCGTCGACCGGCCTGTACAGGGCGGGGCTGCACACGGTCTCCGCTCTCGGACAGAAGACGCTGGTCGATGCCAAGCGTCATATCTTCGTCCCGCAGGAGTGTTGGCGGGTGTTCAAGCTCGGGTTGCGAAAGCAAGCCGAAAATCTGCAGGACCGCCTCGCGCGCCCGACCCGGGTATGATGGGGGCTTCCGAGTCAGGAGGCTTCCATGTGGCATCGTGCGGTCGCGGCGGCGCTCGTGATTGCGGCACTCGCCGTCTCGAGTCCCGCGTTCGCGCATCATTCCTTCGCCGTCTTCTTTCAAACGAGTCGATCGATCTCCGTGACGGGGGTCGTGACTGCCATCGAGTTCAGCAACCCTCATGGGCTCATCCATCTGACGGTGACGAAGCCGGACGGCACGCTCGAGACCTGGACCGCGGAGACGAATTCGCCGTCGATTCTCGTGCGCCGCGGATGGAGCAAGAACACGCTGAAGATCGGCGAGCGGGTCACCCTGAAGGGCTGGCCTGCACGAGACGGCGCGCGGTACCTGCGTATGCAGAATGCCTACAGGGCGGACGGGCGGATGATCGGCAAGCCGTTCGATCCGAACGCGGACTGAGCGTGAGGACGCTCGCCCGCTCATCCGCCGCGATCGTCGGCGCAGCGCTGCTCTGCGCGGGTCTCTCGGCAGTCGAGCCCGCACGGGCCGCCGTGCCGGACCTCTCGGGTTACTGGGATCTCACGATGAAGGTGGCGCCCGACCCTGCGTTGATGCGTCAACTGCCGTCGAACACCGTGGTGCTGCACGATACCGGCCCCGTCGAGCTGCCGAAGGGGGACTTCGGCGGATTGAAGATCAAGCCGCAGGCACTCGCAGCTGCGCTCGCCTGGAGGCCCCTCGACGACATGACCCTGAGCAAGGCGTGTCAGCCGCCCTCGATCATCTACGCGATGCAGGGTCCGTTCCCGATGGAGATCTATCAGGGACCCAAGTTCATCATCATGAAGCTCGCGTACTTCGATATGGTGCGGATCATTTTCCTGGACGGGCGCACGCCGCCGGCGGCCGTGCCGGACACCAAGACCGGCTATTCGGTCGGGCACTGGGAAGGCTCGACACTCGTCGTCGAGACGACTCACCTCGAAGCCTCGACGCTGACGAACAACGGTCTCGACCACAGCAACCAGGTTCGGGTCCGCGAGCGCTTCAAGCTCGGCCCGGACGGACAGACGCTGCTCTCGACTCAGGAGTTCGAGGATCCCGAAGTGCTCGATGCGCCGGGTGCGCGATTCATTGCCTGGCGGCGCAAGCCCGGGCACTTCGTCCCGCCGTACGATTGCGATCCCTCGTTCGTGCTCAATTATCGGCAGGCACAGCAGGGGGAAGGGCAACAGGGGCAATCGCAGCCCTCGCCCGCGGGCGCTCCGGCTGAAGGCCCGAAGCAGAAGCCGCCGCGGCAGAAACCACGCCAGTCACCGCCACGTTGAGACGTGGGCGCGGCGGCGCGCACGGCCGCTGGGCTGATACGGCCCACGGTAGAGGGACAGTCACTTGCCGGTTCGGGCCGGTGCGCAGGTCGCACGGCCGAGTACCCAGCGGCGTCCCGTCCGTTCCTGGACGAGAACGCAGCGGCCGCCTCGCTCGAACAGGCGAAAGTGCTCGGGCTTCTCCGTGCTGCGGCCGAGGATCGGGTGACCTGCGGTATCCCGGTGCAGTGTGCGCTCGATAACCAGATCGTTGTCGCGCGTCAGTGCATCGTCCGACAAAGTCACGGGGGCTCCGTGCAAACCTTCGCTCACGGCCTGCCGGAGCTCGGCGCGCGCGGCGCCGGTGGGTGAGACGAGGACGGCAGGTTGGTTCGGTTGCACGGCGTCGGCTCGCGTTGTGACGCCGCAGGCCGTGAGGCCGATTGCGAGCGTCGAGACGAGACCCAGCGCGACGGCTCTGCGTCCAACACAGCTGTCAGCCCCCGGCAGGGTGCCGACCGATAAGACTGTCATTGAGGCCTGCGGCGCAGAATGCGCATCTCTCGCCAAAACGGGGGGTGGATCGCGAGCCGATCCTGCGCGTGAATCGTCGGCGGTGTGCCCTCTCCCGTCGGTGCCGGGCAGGATGAGCTGCTCCGATAATCAAGTGCGGCCGCGAGCCGCGCTTCGCTCGCGTCGCCGAGCGGTTGCGTAAAATCATCCGCGACAGAGCAGCCTGGGAGCACCGCGCTCGTCTGAACCGTCGCGTTCTGCGGCGAGAAACCGTCCGGATAGTTGCCGAAGCCCGCGGCGTTGTTCCCCTGGAACTCGATCGAGAAGTACGTCGTGCCGCAATTGTCCTGCGGATAAAATCCGTACGGCTTGCCGCATGTGGTCGAGCCGATCTGGATCACCTGAAAGCCTGCGCCGGCAAGACCGTTGAGGCCATTCATGACGGCTTCACTCGCAGAGCATGTGCCGTTACCCGTAATGACGAACACACGCGGCAAATCCAAATGGGGCAGCACGGTGCCCGCGGGTGCGGAGAATGACCCCGACGCGGTGCTCTCGAACGGCGTCGGTGTAATGGTCTGTCGGGTCACTGGATCTATCGTCGGGTACTTGTTGTTGAAAGTAATCTTGTCGAAATAGGCGCTCCCGATGCGCGCGGGGCCCGCGATCATGTACGCGAGCTCGCTCGCGATGTCGAGGTAGCCGCCGCCGTCGTATCGCAGGTCGAGCACGAGGTCCGTCACGTTCGCCGCCTTGAGCTGATTGATCGCATCGATCAACTCCTGCTCCGAGGTCGCGATCACGTCGTTGAACAGGATGTAGCCCACGGGGCCATTTGGCGCGGCGATAGTAGTGACGATCGGAACCGGCGTCTCGGTCACCGCTTGCGCCGTCAGCGTCACGGTCAGTGTCGTGCTGGAACCCGGGTTCTGATACGTGAAAGTGTGGGACTCACCGGCCGAGGTGGGTGCAATGCCTTGGTTGAGTGTGTTCACGTCACTGCCGTTCACCAGATCGACGCCGTCGACAGTGAGGATCTGAGCGCCTCGCATGAGACCCGCATTGGCTGCGGGGTAGTTGCCCGGCCAGGCATACGCCACGACCAGCTTGCGCGGGGGGTAAGTCGCGACGAACGCCCACGTCAATCCGTAGCCGATATCGGCGCCATTCCCCGAGAACTGCTCCCATTGCGATGTAGGCATCGTGAAGTGGAAGCGGTCCTTGTCGTTCCCGGTCGAGGTCTTCGCCATCGTCTTCAGAACGGCGAAATACGATGCGGTCGTCGAGTACGTGCCGGGATCGGCATCCGCCACCTCGTCGTACCAGAGATACAAATCGTTCGTCCACGAGCGTAGCCAGAAGTTCTCATCGAGCGTCGAGCCCTGAACGTCGGGGTACGGCTGATTGTGGTTGGCGGGATCGGTGCCGGTGCGCGGATTCTGGCAGCGCGCCTGGTACTGCGCTTCGGGCGCAAACACGCCCTGTACCCACCCGTCCCCGGCGCCGCTCGAGCTGCTCGAACTGCTGCTGGAGAGCCCTGAGCCGCCCGCGATCGGAGTGGAGCTCGCCCCTGCATCGCCTCCGCCGCAGGCGGCTAGCGAGGCGAATGCGAGCGGCGCGAGCCAGAGGAGTGAGCGGGTGAGGATCGTCGCGACCCCGGACCGGGCCGCTGTGGCGCTGAAGGACACTTGCGCGATCATCCTGATTTTCCCTGTAAGCTCGAACTTAGCATGGCTGGGCGGGAGCCGCATCATTACGGCCCGCACGCTGTGGCAAAATCGCGGCGCCCGTCAGGGGAGTCGTTCCACACGGCAGAGAACGGGCTCGAGGAGATCGTCCGATATGCCGGTTGCCTGGCTCGGGTTGGCTTTGATCGTCGTACTTGCCGTCCCGGCATGGCAGCTGGCCCGGCGAGCGCGTGCAGCGAAGCACGAGCGTACCGGCGGGGGCGCCGCGGCGTCCAAAGGCAATCGCGCTCCGGACCGCGCCCCGCAGCCGAGCGGTCCACCCGCTGCGCAAACAGTGCCGGACGCGCTGAGCGCCGTCGAGGTTTTTCGCCGTCTCAACGAGCTCGCGTTCGGCGTCGAGCGTCTCGGTCTGCCGGCGCTCGATGCGTACGATGCAATCGCGCCCGAGATTATCGCGACCCTCGACTCTGTCGCGACCGATCCCCGTTATGCGCCGCGCAGACCGCTGCTGTTGCCGCAGCTGCTGCGAGCCATGCGCGACGATCAGGTCACGCGGACGGAGCTGGCGCGGATCATCGCGCGCGATCCCGCACTCGCCGGGAGTCTTCTCAAGCTCGCGAACGGCGCCTTCTACCGAGTGAGTGAGAAACCCGTGGAAAGCGTCGACCGGGCGGTCGCGCTGCTCGGGACGGACGGCATTCGCTCACTCGTTGCGACTGCACTCGTGCAGCCCGTATTCCGGCTCTCCGAGCGGCAATTCCCGAATTTTCCGGAGACAGTCTGGGATCACACCGTGCGCGCTGCCACCGCCGCGGAATCTCACGCCGCGATCGTCGAGGACAGCGATCCCTTTGCCGCCCAGCTGCTGGGCCTCACGATGGGCCTCGGGACGATCGTGGTATTCCGGGTGGCGCTCGATCGCTACACTGCGCGCGCCGAGATGGGTCGGGACAAGGCAGCCCCGAACGCCGCGGTCATTGCCTCGCTCCTCGAAGCGCAGACCGGTGCCGTCGCGGCACGCATCGCAGGTAGCTGGGAGCTTTCGGACCGGATCCTCAAGGCGCTCGAGGACCAAATCCCCACCGCCCAGGCGCAAGAGCCGACCTCGCTCGGACGATCGCTCCGGTTCGGAAGGCTGATCGGTGCACTCGCCCTACTGCAGACGGCAGATCGTATCAGTTATGAAACAGCAAAGGCCACTGCGCTTACGATCGGCGCAGCTGAGTTCCAATTCGACCGTATCTGGACGCGGCTGACGGGACGGCGCGAGCCGGAGCGCGACAGCCGTCGCGGGCGGGGTTGACGCAATCCGATTCCGCCGCGGGCGCGGCGGTCCCACTCCAGTACGCCCTCACGCTTGTCATCCGGCGGCCCGGCTATACGTTGAACATAGGGTGGGGACGAGAGACTTGAACGCGAGGGAGCATAGGAGGTCCAATAACCTCAGGCGTGATCGTTCTGCCGTCGCCAGTGCCGGACGGACCGGCCGGAGTGGCCTTATGATCATCAGGGCAATGCGTTTCAGCGGATGGATTACAGGCGTCGCAGCCGCGGCGCTATTTGCGATGCCCGGTATCGCGGCGGCGCAGCACGGCTTCGGCGGCGGCGGCGGTCACTCCGGCGGCGCGCGATTCAGCGGCGGCGCTCGCATCGGTGGTGGCGCGCATTTTGGCGGGGGCGGCCGCTTCGGCGGCGGCGCGCGTTTCAGTGGTGGCACGCGTTTCGCGGGCGGCGGCGGGCACTTCGGCGGACTGAGCCGCGAGCCCATCGGCGGTTTCAGTGGCGGACGCCCAGCTGCACGCTTCTCCGAGCCACGCGCCGCGATCGTTCCGCACTCCGGCGCTCGCTTCTCGTCCTCCCCGCGTATCTCACCGCGTGTCTCGGGCGGTATCGCCTCGACCCCGCGCTTCGGCAGCAACCCGCGATATGCGGCGTCGGCGCCGCGTCTGGCCGCGCCGGCGCGCGCCCTGGGTGCTGAAACGAATACGCCGCGCCTCGCGGCATCTTCGGGGTGGAACGGACGCGCCTCGAACTGGAACGGCCACGCGTCGGGCTGGAACGGCCACGCCTCGGGCTGGAACGGCCACGCCTCGGGCTGGAATGGACGGGCCGGCCACTCGTGGTACGGGCCGCGCTGGGGCTCCCACCCTTACTGGCGTGGCGGCTGGTGGCGTGGCAGTTACTGGCCGCGTGCGTTCTACGGTTGGTCGTTCCCGTGGTTCCTGCCCGTGCTGCCGGTCGGCTGCGCGACGTTCTGGTGGAGCGGCATCCCGTATTACTACGTGAACAGCGTCTACTACGTGTGGAACCCGACGGACAACGGCTACGTCGTGACGAATCCGCCGCCGATCGGCGATAGCGAAGCGACTGACGCGGACGACTCCGCAGTCGATGAAGGCTCAGCTGCCCAAGCGACATCAGGGTCCGCGGCGGACGATGTCTACATGTACCCGGAGAACGGGCAGTCTCCGGATCAGCAAGCGCACGACCGATACCAGTGCCACAAGTGGGCACAGGATCAAACCGGGTTCGATCCGACGCAACCGAACGGCGGATCGGCGTCGGCGAGTCCCGAGGATTACCGGCGCGCGATGATCGCCTGCCTCGACG
>Ga0134128_10001545_pt1 | contig 29331 bp, 31 predicted proteins | sample KB31754_FD_96462 | JGI IMG/M metagenome (GOLD analysis project Ga0134128, IMG submission 96462) | Terrestrial soil microbial communities with excess Nitrogen fertilizer from Kellogg Biological Station, Michigan, USA - KB3-175-4 | ecosystem: Environmental > Terrestrial > Soil > Unclassified ... | reverse complement strand
TGTTGGGCCTCGGCGTAGTAGTCGCGGCGCCGCTGCGCGGGCGATCTGAAGCCGTGGCGCTCGATCAGCCACTGCTCGTTGTACAGCTCGGCCCACTGGATGAGCGCCAGGCGCAGCTCCTCGACCGTCTCGAAGGTCCTCACCCACAGCAGCTGCTCTTTGAGGGTGCGGATGGCGCGCTCAACGCGGCCGTTACCCTCAGGGGCTCGCACGAAGGCGGGACTGGACCTCAGGCCCAGGAAGGCGATCTCGTCCTGGAAGTCCTCGCTGATGTATTGCGAGCCGTTGTCGTGGCGCAGCTCCACGCCCGCTGCGATCCGCTCGCCAATGCCACCGAAGCAGCGCCGGACAACCTGACGAACCGGCTCAAGCGCCTCCCAACGTGTGGCGCCCTTGGTGGCATGGATGCCGAGGATCTCGGCGGTATGGTGATCGACGGTGAGCAGCACACTCACCGAGCCCTCGCGCATGCTCCACGTGCCGGTCAGATCCGTTCCCCAGCGCATGTCCGGCGCCGCAGGAATGATCGTGCCCTCGTGCGAGCGCGGCCCTCGAGGGGCGCCGCTGCGAGTCGGAGCCCGCAGGCCGTGTTCGCGCATCAGACGCAACACGCGCGGGCGGCTGGTGCGGATACCGCGGTGGCGCAGCTTCGCCCATACCTTCCGATATCCCTCACCGAGGAAGGCCGAGGCGGCCAACACGGCGCGAATGTGCTCGACGAGCTCCGCATCGCTATGTCCCCCCGTGGGGCCCCTCGGGGCCCCACGGGGGGACTGATCGGCTTTGCGGGCGAAATACAGGCTCGAGCGGGCAAGGCCAGACAGAGCGCATACCCGGTTCAGCGGGACAATTCGTTTCTGGGAAATCGACACGTCTCGCCTCACTTGTTCGATTTCCCCGGGCCAAAGGGCCGTGCTTCCTCTCGTACACCCGGTTGATCTCTCGGGAGATCTCCAGGTTCAGTGCCGTCTCGCCCAGCGCCTTCTGCAGCTGCCCGATCTTCTCGTCGCGGGCATCGGCATCTCGGCTCTTCAGACCCGCAAGGCCGTTGGCCAGGAACACCTCCCGCCAAGACGAGAGCGTTGCTGCGTTGACCTTCAGCTCTCGCGATAGCGCGTCCAGGTCCTCACCCTTCAGCAGACGCAGCACGGCAGCCATCTTCTTCTTCGAGGACCATCGCCCTCGCTCTTCACCAGTCTCTTCGCTCTTTCTTCGCATCGGACACTCCTCGGGCCTTCACTTTGGCCCAAAAGCGTGTCCAGGAAAACTCTATACCGGGGGAGACTCCATAAGTCCATGGACCCTATCAACACTACAGCCTATGTCAGAAGGATGCTAGGTACGAGAGTACGTCGGCCTTCGGTGTCCACGGACGTATCTATTACCTATGGAAGGGCTTCACTCTCCGCTCGAGGAAGTAGACCGTGTCGATCGATCCGGCTCCGTAGCTTAACCAGGCCTGGACAAGGTTGGTATATTGAAAAGCACGAATGCGCCGTTCACCGATTCGGATTCATGGGGCGCCCTGGTGCCTTTGCTTTCGCAAGGGCGTCACAACGGGCGGAAATTCTACGTTCGGGGCAGCAGTGCGATACATGTTGAATTGCGCCGGATTCAAGAACATTACACTGCACTGGCTGCACGCAAAGAACTCGGTTTCGTATCGGGAGCCGTTCTTCCGCATGACCGCCACTCTGTGAAAACGCTCGTAGTTGCAAATTCTGCATCGCCAGGCGGCAGTTGAGACGGGGAGCGGGCTAGTGGCCATGGTCGGTAGGGGAGTCGGGGTGCCGCAGTCGGTGTCCGGTATTGGTCTCGGTGTTTCTCGCTTCCTCCGATACGGAAGGGCTCAGGCTATTGGTCGCAGCTTGTACACCTTGGCGCCTGCTGATCCTCGAGAAAGTCATGTACGCGGCGGACCGCGCGTAGTTTCGGCAGCAGCACGGAAATCGTAAGCAGTGCCTCCTTGCAGAGTCGCCGCTCGGATAGGGGGAGCAGCGTGGTTGACTGGGGTTGCTCGACCTCATCCGCGAGGAAAGCCGCCAGCTTTTCAAGCTGGACGATAGACCGATCGATGAGGACAGGGGCGCCGTTTGACATGGCCGCGGGCGAGCGCAGTTGAGAGGGTGGCTGTAAATTTATCCAGTCATGGCTCTCGTCGCAAGTGCTCCCTTTACTGCGCGTCGCGTCCACCACCTTATACAGCTGTCAGTAATCAGGAGCCCTGTATAGTTTTCGCGGTAAACCATTTCTCGATGTCCGATCGCAGCCAGCCTCCTGAAAGATGCTTCGGAGGAAAGAGGCCTTTCTTGCACCATCGAAAGAGCGTCGAGCGATTGACACCTACGACGCGCACGACATCGCTGGTGCTCATGCGCGCGTCCAGGCCGGCAAGCCGATCGATAAAGGGTGGCCGCTTCGGGTTGCCCGCACTGGGGCTCGGCGGGCCGCTAACTGGAGGTACCAAAAGTACAAGCGGAAGTTGTATAGGCCGGTCGGCGCTGGGTGCAGTCTGTCGTCTCTGGGCAGACATTCCCGGACGCGCGCGTCTTGAAGGTCGCTGCATCTCGCGCGGTCTCGTGAGCGCGCTACCTTGCCCGCTCGGGGCCGAAGCCGCGCCGGATGATAGATTGGAGTCGTTCATAGCTTAAGCCGACCGTGGCACCGGCATTGTTATCGGACCGGTGCATCACCTTGCCCGATCGCCGGGCCCGTCCCTAGCGCTGAATTGTGCGAGTTGAGGCTGTCTCGCGTGTTGCAGGATGAGTCGACAGGAAGAGGAGGTCCGACAACTGGCGTTGCATCGCGTACATGGCTACGGTGGGCAGGCGCGATTGGACCGGCGAGTCCATGACCCTTGCGGTGCAAATCAGCCCGCGCCAGAAATTAATATCGGCCTCCCACCGCGGCCGGACGCAATAAGGGTAGCTCTCGGCGATACGTGGGATCGCTTGAATTCCGATCTTCGTGAGGATTGCCGCGCACTCTGGCACCAGGCCGAAGATGATTGCCGCAGCCTCGCGATGGGATTGCGACATTGTCCAGGCTAAGGTGAGGGCAGTCTGTGCGAGCTGAATTGCCTGCAAACGCGGAAAACACGCAGCCAGTGATGCAAGTACTGTTTGTCCGCCTTCGATTTGGCGCCAGACCTCGACGTTTTGAAATCCTAAGTCGGCGAGTGCTATCGGACAGCGCGCAAGCTGCTCCCGGGCCGTCGACTCGAGAGCCGATAGGGTAGGGCGCAGGCCAACCACGATCTGCGGTTGCTCCTCCGAGGGCGCTCGGCTTGCACTCGTCACGAGGAGCTCAATCAGAGCGCGATTGAGTTGATAGACCGGCTGCAACGCCTCCTTACTGAAGCGTTCAGGTTCTACGATATCGGTAAGCGCATGCTCGCCTATTCCCGGGTAATTCATGGCCTTCTCCGGCGGTTCCGAGACACGCGCTTTCGGCGCGCACGCTGAGTCTTTTGCCGTCTCCCGATGGCGGGGCTCTCCTTTGCGGAGAGGTTTTCTTCGAACCGGTAGACGCCGGTCCCGAGCCGCACCGTGGGCTCCCCCGGCTTGCAGGTGAGCTCGAGCCGGCGAAGCTCGGCGTCCACGTCGTAGAGGAGTCTCATCGCCCGCACGCTGACGAACTCGTCGAATTTCCCGGACGCTCTCTTTGGAATGCGAGGATTTTCGGCGGAGAACTCGAACCAGCTCGGCGCCTTTCGTCGGGGGCGGCTGTTGTGCTCGAGCGTCTGAAGCATCGCAAGGAGGCCCCGAAGGTTGCGAAACTCATTCGGACCCCGGACGCCCCTCAACGACACTACGCGGCCGCGCGGCACGTACCGGGATCCGAGCCGACGCAAGGCGCGGCCTTTGAGGAGATACGCGAGGACCTCAGCCGCATCCAGCTTGCGGTCGGTGCTCAAGACGAGTGTCTCGAGTGAGCGCTGGGACCCGCGCAAGGGTAGGGCGCGTGGCATGCCTGCCCCATCGAGATAGGCGGGGTCGGAGAACCACACCGTGAGCACCTGCGCGGCATCGTCTACCTCGCGGGGCGCGGCTTGCGCCTCACTCACCCAGCGCCGCGGAACCTGGCTGCACGCGCGGCGGACCTGCTGGAGTACGGCATCAGTCTCACATCCGCACTGCGCGAGCAGTCTCACAAATAGCCCTATCGCCTCTACGGCTCGCGCATCTAGCGTATTCGGGGCGGCGGGCACCGGGACGCGGCGCCGCCGGGCAGCGGTCCTCTTGGCGGCGCGAGTCATCGATTGCGGGCCTTCCCCGAAATGCGCCTCCGGCGCGCTCCCGATCTCGAGGGCCTGGGACTTCGACCGGCTCGGCCGGTCGTCAACGGATCCTCAAACGCAAAGATGCCTACGCCCAGCCGCACCGTGTCGGCAGGATCAGAGGGCCGCTCACGCTTTCGCATATCACCATCTGTTTGCCAGAGAAACGTGCCGGCACGATCCTTGAAACGCCGGTGCATCTCCGGGAGATATCGGATCGGAAACCGTGGATTGACGGCTGCCCGCTCAAGTAGCGTCTCCCCGTCGGGATGTGCAATGTTGTGCTCAACGGTACGCAGCAATCCAAGTAGGAGCGTAAGACCATGCAGCCAACTGATCACCCGTTGATGCTTTAGAGTGAGCTGTCGGCCCACAGGCCTGTATCGACCCCCCTGGCGACGGATGGCGTTGACCTGGCGAAGCGCCCCGAGCACTGCTTCCGGGTCACCGTGCGGTAAGACTCGCCCGACTAGCGAGGTCACCGAGGGTCCAGGACCCTGTAAAGGCAGCGCGAGCGGAGCGCCGCGACTGTCCAGATATTGTGGATCAGAGTGCCAGCGCGCCATGACGTGTGGGAGATCCCAAACAGCGTGGAGACTCAAAGGATCCCAGGGGTGCTTTGGCTCCTTGAGGCGGCGGCAGATGGACTGAAATTGCCTCGCCAGCCCCTTGGGTGAATGGCCGGTGAGTGTCAGTACCCTCGCCATCAGCAACAGAAGCTCCCGCGAGTACTCTGCGGATGCCCCCCTTTCGGGGGAGGGCTCCTTCGCCTTTGCCCGCTTGGCATTCACCGAGGGCCTGCTCCTCTTGTGCCAAATCGCGCGAACGACTCCATCGCGTGCGCCCCGCGAAGGCAAGTATTAGGTCGCAAGAAGCGTCGTAATCTCCGTTTCATGCTCTCGGGCCCGCTCGTTCCTTACACTTAAGTTTTCCTGCCTGAGCGTTGGTCCACGCGACGAATCTTGGATCGAGCGTCGGCGGAGCGTTTGGTGGCACGGTTGTCCGTATCCTCAGCCTCACTTTCGCCAGTATCCTCGTCCCCCTGTCCCTCGAAGATGTAGACGGTGACGCCCAATCGCGTCGGCGGTCCAGCCGCACTGGGCGCCCGCTCCTCGTTCAATGTGTGGCCTACGTAATTGAGCGTACTGTCTTCCGTCTGCAGGAACACCTCGGCCGACTCTCTCAAGTCGCGTAGAAGTACAGGCATATAGCGCGGGTCAATCCGGCTGTTTACAACCCGGCCAACGAAGCGCGAGTGGCCGGGATCATTAAGGTTATGCAGCAGTGTTTCGCAGTGCTCTGCGAGCTGCTCCCCAACGGAGGCGATTCCTTCCGGGTCCCAGCGAACCGTGGCATAACTGCGGCTTGATGGTTTGATCCGACCATCGGCAAGCTGGCGAACGGCTTTCACTCTCAGTAACTCTTCGAGGATCGTGGCGCTGAGCCACCGCTCGCCGCTGTAGAGCTGCACGAGGGCCTGAAATGAGCGGCGCGCACCGCGCATCGGCAGGGCCAACGGTTCTCCGCGCTCATCGTGGAAATCCGAGTCATTCCACCATCCCGCAAGAACGCGCTCGGCTCGCTGGCGGCCCCGATCCGGAGCGACGGGACCGGCCTCGCCGGCGGCGAGTATCGATGCCACCTCGAGTCGCGTGAGCCCGGTCACCACGGCGATCCGGGAGACATTCGGACGCTTCATCTCCCCACCGGCTCGTCGCCCCTCCTCCCGAGCAGCTCGCACATAGGCGCCTTTCGCCACCGTCACAAACTCCCCAATGCCGATTCCCGCCTTCAACATCATCCTGACGAGCGGATCGAGCACTCGGGCCAACATCGAGAGAATGGCGGACTTAAGCCTATCGGTCATCAGCGCCCCAATGAAGGAGCCGCAAACGCCAAGTCTGCGGTCCGTCTGGTTCTAAAGGGATAAGCGCGGCACGCGAGGGGCAGGGCGTATCGGTGCTTACTGATCGGCAATAGCCAATCAGGGCGCGGTGATCGCGAGCCCGGGCGGGGCTAGGTCGACCCCGCCCGACCCGTCCAAGGGAGTCTTGCGCGGCGCTTCTAGACATGGTATTCAGAATACAGCAACTGTATTAGAGAATACAATAGAACAGTGTTACAACGGTCGGTCCACGACGGCAATTTACTGAAACAGGGCGAACCACAAGGGAAATCAGTCAAATGCGCTTGACGGATGCTCGCTTCGGACGCGACCTATTGCGGTACCGATTGGCGCTCGGGTTGCTGCACTTCCATGCCCGCTCGAGGACGATCGAGCGTTGGACGGGTCTTTCGATCTACCGAATCCGGACGCTGCGCGAGTATGTCTCTGATGCGCCGGAGCTTGCAGTCACGCCACTCCGGGGCGTGTCCCCTCACCAGCCGGCGGTTTTCTTTCGGAGCGCGCAGGTACGCACCGAGGCGGCGCTGCTTGCTGGATTCCTCCACTTATTCAAGGTAATCCCGCCAGGCGGGGACATTGAGAACGCCGCCGACGTCCTTCCATCATTGGCGCGTGGGCTTCGACTCCTCCGGGCTTATAGGCAGTTCATCTCGCTATTGCCGGAGACTTCGGTCTCCATCGAACACGCAATCCTCCTCCTCGTCGAATTGACCCGCGGGTCCGAAATCGCTCTTTCAGCTTGTCACGGTTGCGCGGTGATGGTGCTGGTTGACCGACTCGCGGTGGCCCCGCCACGGTGTGCGCATTGCCAGCACGAGCTTCAGGCCGGACTGCCCCACGCCGTTGCCACGGCTGTGGCTAAGGTTACTTCGTCATCAGTGCCCGCACCGCCGGATGAGCAAGTCGAAGGAGCGCAGGGAAGCCTTTTCTGACCTCCAAGTATTGTGAGGGGTTTTGCTCAGTACGCTGGGTCAGTGTCAGCGTGCTAGAGATTCGGCGTCGTACCATTCGGCGCAAGTGCGATCAGAAGCCGATCAAAGAGCACTCGTAGCACCGCCGATACAAGCGAGAATGTAGTGAGCATCCCGTAGGGAAAGGGGTGGCGGTGCGGACGCGCCAGAGCGAGGAGGATGACAAGGAATCCCCCAAGTGCGGCAATCGCAAGACCCACCCGGATAAACGGTGCAAGGAGTACGAGCAACGAGAATGTCGCCCAACGGAACGTGTACCCGACGACGCGTAGGACACCGAGGACCATCCGCCAGACGGTGCGTGAGCCTTCACTCCAATGAGACTCCACTTCGATCGCCATGGCCGCCTACCCTGATTGAACGATCCCTCCTGATGTTGCTCCTCGGCGCCGACCGTTGCAAGTTGTTGCCGGCAAACGGACGCTGCTTGCAACGTCCGAAAACGCGTCAACTCGCACGACCCGCAGATCGGCATAAGCCTCGCTCGGTGGTTTTATACATCCCATCGAATCTCGCACCGGAATACGCCGGTTTGACACGTCCTGCAATGCTTGGAAAAGGGAGCCTGCCGTGAATCATTCCTTCCGACCGTCGAAAGCCCATTTCCGAGACCTCCTCGGATTCGCGCTGACGTTCACCGCCTGCTCGATGTTGCCCGCGCTGGCCTTTGCTCAAGCTGCCAACCCATTTCAGACGGGCGCTGAGAGCTTGGTAACGAACTTCACCGCGATCGCCACCCCCTTCGCCGTCATTGCCATCATGGTGCTAGCCGTAGTCGCCATGACCGGTCGCATCTCGTGGGCGTGGCCAATCGGCGCGCTCGTCGGCATCGGCGTGATTTTCGGAGCCCCCACCATTGTGACCTGGGCGCGCGGACTTTTCGGGGTTTGATTGGCCGGCACGGGAAACCTCTCTAATGAGCGCGCAAAGCCATACTGGCCGCAACACGGGGCTCATCGCCGATCCTGTGTTCTTGGGTGCGACCCGCCCGCCCATGAAATGGGGCGTGACGTACAGTGCGCTGCTCCTCAACATGGTCTTCACCATGGAGGTCTTTGTCGTCACGAAGAACCTCCTGACGCTTCTCTTAGCGCTGCCGATTCATGGGCTCTCGGCACTCCTCTGCGCTCGCGACCCGCGGGTCTTTGATTTGGCCTTTCTTTGGTGCCGAACGCGGCTGCCAATGCTCGCTGGGAACTATCTTTTCTGGCGAGCAGGAAGCTATAGCCCGCTCGCCATTGATCTGCCGACGTCGGCCGGCCGCCGGCGCGCGCTCCCTCGCCTGTGCGGGTAACGAAATGAGTCCCAGCCCGCACGCCTCCCGTGGCCTGTCGCAGCTCCGCCGCGAACTCACGCTGGCGAGCCAGATCCCCTATACCGCGCAGGTCTCCGACCACATCGTTAGGACGCGGGCTGGACACTACGTTCAGGTGCTGCAGCTGGCCGGGGTGAGCTTTGAATGTGCCGATGATGCTGACATCAATGCCTGGCACGAGCATCTCAATGTCCTCTGGCGAAATATCGCGAGTCCACAGGTTGCTATCTGGACCCACCTCGTCCGCCGGCGCGACTTCAGCTATCCGTCAGGTCACTTTGCGAGCGCGTTCGCCGGCGCGCTGAATGAGCGCTATCGCCGCCGGATTGCGGGCGAGCGCCTGATGCGCAATGACTGGTATCTCTCACTTGTCTACCGTCCGACCTCGGGTGCCGCGACCAGCCTTGCGGCCAAGCTCCTGGCGCGCACCCAACGCGAGGAGTCTCGTGCCGAGCTCTCAGAGGCGCTCGAGGCGTGCGAAAAGCTCCGGCAAACGGTCATCGCCTCGCTAGACCGATATGAGCCCGAGCTTTTGGGAGTGTATCGGCGAGGCGAGCACTGCTACTCACGTGTTCTCGAATTCTTGACGCTCGTCCTGGACAGTGAACCGCGCCCGGTGCCTCTAGGGGCGGCGCCGCTCTATCACACCCTTGGGGTCGTGCGTCCCAGCTTCGGCATGGAGACACTCGAATATCGCAGCGCGACCCTTACGACCTCGGCAGCGATGATTGGCATCAAGGAGTACGCCACACCGACTACGCCAGGCCTTTTCAACGCACTGCTGTCAGCGCCCTTTCCGCTCGTACTCACGCAGTCATTCACCTTCCTCACGAAAGCCGCCGCCCAGGGGTTACTCCTTCGGCAGCACAACCGGCTGCTCAACGCCGGCGATTTCGCGCTCTCCCAGGTCGATGAGCTCCGGGATGCGCTCGATGCACTCACGAGCGGTGAGTTCGTGATGGGTGACCACCATCTCTCACTTCAGGTGCTCTCAGAGCCCACGGAGGACCCAAGAGGAGCGGCCACCGAATGGCGATTGAAGACGCTCAATGCTCGGGTTGCGCTTGCGCGCGACCTCTTGACCGACGCGCATATCACCGTCGCGCGCGAGGACCTCGCGCTCGAGGCGGCATATTGGGCGCAGCTCCCGGGGTACTTCTCGCGTCGGCCGCGGAAGGCACCCTTGACGTCGCGCAACTTTGCGGCCATGGCTGCCTTTCACAACCACCCATCAGGGCGCGCGGCTGGTTATCACTGGGGGGAGGCGACGACCGTCTTCATCTCAAGCGCCGGTTCGCTTTACCACTATGGGTTGCACGCGAGCGACCCGGACGATCCCGAGGGCGGCTCGCGCAAGGACATCGGACATACGCTCATCTGCGGCCCGACAGGATCGGGCAAGACGGTGCTCGTTGGATTTCTGATCGCCATGCTGACGAAGCAGGGCGCCACGCAAGTCATCCTCGATAAGGACCATGGCCTCGAAATTCTCGTACGCGCTCTGGGGGGTGACTACCTGGCGCTGCGTAACGGGCAACCGACCGGGTTCAACCCGCTGCAGCTCCCAGTCACCCCCCACCACACGCAGTTTCTCAAGAGCTGGCTGCGCACCCTCGCGGCGCCGGCGGGTACTCGCGCGCTCACCGTGCGCGAACAGGCGGACCTGGAGCAGGCGCTTCACGGAACCCTAGCGCTCGAGCGGGCCGAGCGCCGCCTCTCGCGTCTCATCGAGTTCCTCGATTCTACAGATCCCGAGGGTCTCTTCGCGCGACTCTCACCCTGGTGTACGGCGACGGGCGGCGATCTCGCCTGGGTGTTCGACAATGCTGCCGATTCGGTGGTGCTGCGGCTTGCGGAGCGACCCATTATCGGCATCGACGGCACCGACTTTTTAAATCACGACACGGTCCGTCCCGCCGTTTCGTTCTATCTCTTTCATTTCGTGCGCTCGCTCTTGGACGGACGGCGCCTGGTGCTCTGGGCGGATGAGTTCTCGCGCTGGTTGGGTGATGCGGCGTTTGCGGATTTTGCAAAGGATGGACTCAAAACCTGGCGGAAACTCGAGGGCGTCCTCTGCGCCGCGACTCAGACTCCGAGTGATGCACTCGCTAGTCCTATCGCCCGCACGATCGTGGAGCAGACGCCTACCAAGATTCTCTTCCCCAACGTGGATGCGACCCCGGAAGACTACATCGACGGCTTCGGGCTCACCGAGCGGGAGTACAGACTCATCAAACAGGAGCTCTCGCCGGGTTCCCGAATGTTTCTCGTCAAGCGCGGCCGCCACAGCGCCGTTTGTCAGTTGGACCTTAAGGGTTTTGACGCGGAGCTCGCCGTGATCTCTGGCCGCGCCACGAGCGTTGAGCTGCTGAATCGCCTCATCGCCGAGCGGGGGCAGGCGCCCGAGGCGTGGCTCTCCGGCTTTTGCGCTCATTTCACTCGTGGCTCGACCCCTGCAGAGGCTGCGGCGGGCTCCGCTACGGGCACGGCTCATTCTTCGAGGAGGAGTTCTCATGCGTCCATTAACACGTAGGCAGTTTCGATTCGCCTTCGCGCTCTCAGTGCTGGCGCTCCTGGCGCTCGGCGCCGTACGACCCGCTTCTGCACAATTTGCGGTCATCGACTTGAGCTCGATTCAGCAACTGCTGCAGCAATATGAGGTGCTCGAGCAACAGCTCGCAACGCTGCGTAGCCAATTGACACAAGCCCAGCAGCAATACGCTGCGCTTACAGGTCAGCGGGGCATGCAGCAACTCCTCTCAGGAGTCAATCGAAATTATCTTCCAGGGAACTGGGCTGACCTCACCGCCGTCATCCAGGGCGCCAGCGGCCCATACGGTGCGCTTGCCGCGAGCGTCCAGGGGCTCGTTGCAAGCAACGCGGTCTTAAGCGGCCAGGACCTTGCGGGTCTTTCGCCTACCGAGCTTGCCCAGCTCACCACCGAACGTCAGCTCGCGGCGCTTCAGGAGGGGATCACGCGGACGGCGCTCGATGCGACGAGTAATCGTTTCGCCTCCCTTCAGCTTTTGATCAATGCGATTCCGACCGCGACCGACACGAAGGGGACGCTCGACCTTCAGGCGCGAATTGCAGCCGAGCAAGCGATGCTTGCGAACGAGGCGACCAAGCTGGAGGTTCTTAAGGGAACCGTCGAAGCGGAGGAATCAGCGCTCGATCAACAGCGCACCGAGCAAGCAATTGCGGATATGGGATCGCTGCGGACGCTCGCGCCGATGGGGTTGCCGCAGTAAGCGGCACAGACGTGAACTGATGGTTGTGGGACTTTGAGTCCGTGAACCGGCAGAGGTGAGGCATGGGATTCTTCGCGGAGTTCAGCGGCTGGCTCGATGGAGTTCTGAGCAGCTACATCACAACCTATACCCATCGAATTGCCGCGCTCCTGACGCCCGCGGTCGTCACCATTGGGGTGCTCTACATCATGGTGTGGGGCGTGCTACAGCTTACCGGCAAGGTCGAGGAGCCACTGATGACCGGTGTCAAGCGCATCGTTGTCCTCGCCCTCATCTTCGGGGTCGGCTTGGGCCTTTGGCTCTATGACGATGTGATAGTAGATATGTTCTACCGCGAGCCCGCGCAACTTGCCGCCGGTGTTGTCGGTGCCTACAACTCGGTCGGTATCGTAGATCAAATCATGCAGGCGGGTGATGACACGGCGACGCTGCTTTGGTCGAAGGGAGGGATTCTGCACGGATTGACATTCGAGATCGCAGGTGTTGCGGTCGAGCTCCTGGTCGGCTTCACCGCCGTGTACACGATGTTCTTGCTCAGCCTTTCGCGCATCGCGCTTTCCGTGCTGCTTGCCCTGGGGCCACTCTTCATTGTGCTGCTGTTCTTCGAGAGCACCAAGCGCTTCGTCGAGGCGTGGGTTGCACAGCTTGCGAACTACGCGTTCGTAGCAGTTCTCACGGTGCTCATTGCCGCCTTGATGTTGACGGTTCTGACCACGGCGGCACAGGCGGCCGTCGCTGCAGGCGGCGGCATTACGATCGCACTGGGGGTGCGGGTGTGTCTGGCGGCAGGGCTGACTCTATTGGTGCTCCGGCAAGTGATGCCCATGGCTGCAGCGCTCGCGAGCGGGATTGCGCTTTCCTCGTTCGGTACGGTGAGCAGCGCTGTGACACGTGGGTTTGGAATGCTGGGCCAGTTCGCGCGCGGGGCGCTCGGCAATGATACGTCGCGGTGGGATCCACCATCGCGCAAAGGCGGCTACTACGCTGGACGTGCCGTGCGCGGCGTAGTCACCGTACCGCGGGCGCTCTATCGCGCCAGCCGGCGCAATTCCATTCGTGGCTCGTAGCAGCTCAAGTAGGAAGAGGGGAGAAGCCGGTATGTGGAGAATCCTCATGATCGCAACCCTCGTGGTCGCGGCGGGCTGCAGCACGCAACGCGCGCCCGTGCGGGTTTCGTGCGACCGGCACCTGGTGCCCATCAATGCGTCGGCACCGGCAGAGCATCGCTTGGAGCGGCGGAGCAGTTCCCCTCCTTCAGGGAGAGAAAAACGATGAGCGCTGAGAAGTCGCTCGCCATGTATTTCGACGAAGCCGCTTCATGGGATGCGGACCGTGCCGCGCAAGCTGCGCGGAGCTCCAAGATAGCCTGGGTGGTTGCTGCGGCTGCAGTGCTCGTCGCAATCGCGGCAAGTTGCGCCGTGATGCTGCTCGCTCCCTTGAAGCATGTCGAGCCGTTCGTGATTCGAGTGGATAGCAGCACGGGTCTGATAGACGTAGTTCCGGTGTACACGAGGACTGCGAAGCTCCCCGAGACGGTGACGCGTTATCTCCTCACGCACTACGTGGAAGTCTGCGAGCAGTTCTACTGGAGCACCGCCGAGCGCGATTACGAGGAATGCGGCGCCTATAACAGCGCGGCTCGAAACCAGGCTTGGTCGGCGGAGTGGGCGCTCTCGAATCCGAAATCCCCCTTAAATCTCCACAAGGATGGGAGCGAAGTCAGCGTACACGTCGTCTCGGTGATCTTCTTCCAGCGCGCAACGGGCACGACCGATCTTGCGCAGGTGCGCTATATCCGCGCGACCCGCACAGGCGATGAGGCTGGCGAGCGTGTGACCCACTGGGTTGCGAACCTTGAGTTCACATACTCGACGCCATCGACAGACGTCCGCAGCCGGCAATGGAATCCGTTGGGATTTCGGATTTTGGATTTTCGTGCCGAGCAGGAAGTCCCGGGTGAGAGTCCCCCAGCGCCAGGCGCGGGGGCGCCGGTACGCAGGGGAGGCGGCTCATGAGAACTCGGTGGCTTCTTCTCGCGCTCGCGCTTGCGGCCGCCATCCCGGGATACCCGGAAGCGCTCCCGCTCCCAGGTTCCACAGACGCGCGCATTCGCTTCGCGATGTACAGCCCCGATCAGGTGTATCGCCTGTATGCCTTCGTGGGCTACGACATCCGACTGGAGTTCCGCCGAGACGAGCGTTTCGTCTCGATTGACGGGGGAGATCTCGATGCGCTCACTTACTCGGCGCGAGCGAACGTCGTGAGCTTGAAGCCGCGCGCCGAGGGAGCGGAGCTCAATCTCGCAATCACGACGACGCGGCACACGTATTACTTTGAATACACCGCGCTCGCAGGACGCCCCGATGCTGCAGCGGGCGCTGTCATGTACGTCGTGCGCTTCCGCTATCCGACCGAGCCCGATGAGCACGCGCGAAAGCGAGTGGCTGAGCAAATCGACGCGGCACTCAATGAAGCGAGTCGCAAGCGTCCCCAGAATCGTAATTACTGGTACTGCGGCGCCCCGTCGTTGAAGCCTACCGCGGCCTCGGACGATGGTGTGCAGACGCGCCTGACGTTCGCCGCGCGAGCGGAGCTGCCCGCAATCTTCGTGCGAAATGCCGACGGCACCGAGTCGCTCGTGAACTTCACAGTCAATGAGGGCGATGTCGTCATTCATCGCGTGGCGGCCCGGTTCATCGTGCGTCGCGGCAAACTCGCCGGGTGCATCGTCAACAAAGGATTTGTCGGGGGCTCCGTGCGCCTGGATACGGATACCGTCTCGCCCGAAGTCGAACGTCAAGCGAAGGTGCCCCGGCCATGAGCGGCAATTCTTCAGACGACTCGCTGACTGTTGCGCCGGCCGAGAGCACAGGTGGTCCCCAAGAGGGCGGCTCCTGGGAGCCGGAGTCACGCATATTGAGCGGTGAGAAGGCGACGCTCGGTGACGAATCAGGGGGCGGCCGAGGTATTCCCGATGAGCGAGGGATTCCGTCGGTGAACCGAATCCGCTCCGTACAGTCGCGAATGACCGCGATGCTGGGTATCGGACTCACCTCACTCACCACGCTCGGGCTTTTGGGCTGGTACTACCACCGGGCTTTGAGCCACCCCACGCACATCGACCCGCGGCTGCACGAGGTGTCCCGCGCTCGCCCGCTTGCCGATGTGCCTCTGCCACCCTTGGGACCCATTCACCCGCCGCGGCAGATTCCTGCGAGCACGGGAGAGCCCTCGGCTGCACCGCCCTCGGGTGCAGTGCAGAGGCTTCTAGGTCCACCGCCGCCGTTACCCGCGGCAGCGCTTGCCACGCCAACCGGGAGTCTCCTCGGTGCGTATGCCGCCCCGCCAGGTGGGCTCCCCGCGGCGCACGGCGGGCATTTTCGCGCGCCGAGACGGAAGACCGACCTCGACAGACGTTTGAACGGGGCGGTGGCATCGAATGCAGTCGCAAGTCCCCTGGGAGGCGGCGCCGGGAGCGAGCGTTCAGAGGTAGGTTCTGCCGGACCTGCGCCAGCTACGCGCGATGTGGGCGGTGGAGCAGCGGTCGATGTAGGGGCTACGTATCCATCGGCTGCGAGCGCCGTGCCGGCAGCGGGATTGCAGGCGCTCCTCACGGCGGATACCACACCTGCCGTGAGCGCTGAGGTGCTCCCGACACAGCGGTTCCTGATACCCAAGGGCGCATTTCTTGACTGCACGCTCGAGACCGCCGTCGACTCGACCCTACCAGGGATGACCACCTGCATCACGGCGACGGATACCTTTGGTGCGGACGGAAAGGTCGTGCTCCTCGAGCGCGGAACGAAGCTCGTTGGGGAGACACGCGGGACGGTGCAGCAGGGGCAGGCTCGCGTGTTCGTCCTCTGGACAGAGGCCCGTACGCCTAAGGGGGTCGTCGTTCCCCTTGCCTCACCCGGCACCGATGAGCTGGGGCGCTCCGGCCTTCCGGGAGAGGTCGACCGGCACTTCTTCGAGCGCTTCGGGGCGGCGCTCCTCATCTCGATGATCGATATCGGCGTCGAAAGCGCGACACAGCCCCGAAATGGAGGTGGCGTGATCATCAGCCCCACGACGCCAGAGACGATCCTCACCGAGATTCTGCGGAGCACGCTCAACATTGCCCCTACGGTGCGAATCCCGCAGGGCGAACGTATCCAGGTATTGGTCGCGCGTGACCTGGATTTCCGGCGTGTTTATCAGCTGCAGCTTCTGCAGACGCGGTCCGCCGCCGGTACATCTGAGCCTCTGAGGTGAGTGGTATGCAATCCGCCGTCAGCGCCACGGTCGATCACGCGAGGCAGCTAGTCCCTCAAGAGGCTCCCGTGCGGGCTCTCGCCGAGCCCACGGCACTGGACCTCACGCTACGCGCATTGCGACCGCTTCTTGACCGGCGGGACGTAACCGACATCTGCATCAATAGGCCGGGCGAGGCGTTCCTCGATACCGCGAAGGGCTGGGAGCGGGAGGCGCTGCCCTTTGCCACGTACGCCTGGTGCCGGCGCCTTGCGGCCCTGGTTGCGAATTCCACCCGACAGCGGATCGCGGAGGACTCGCCGATCCTCTCGGCTTCACTCCCGAGCGGCGAGCGCATCCAGATCGTCCTGCCGCCCGCCACGACCTCCGGATCCGTCGCCGTCACAATCCGCCGGCCCTCGGATGAGGTGTGGTCGCTCGCCGAGCTCACGCGCCGCGGGATTTTCAAGGGCACTCGCGAGGCTACGGACGTGCCCGATGCGACGGAGACTGAGCTAATGCGCCTCCTTCAGCGCCGAGAGCTCGAAGCCTTCATGCGACTTGCAGTGGTGAGCCGCCGCAACATTGTGGTGTCTGGGCCCACGGGATCCGGCAAGACGACCTATACCAAAGCATTGATCCGGGAAATCCCGGCCGATGAGCGTCTCATCACCATCGAGGACGCGCGCGAGCTCGTACTCGATCGCCATCCCAATCACGTACGGCTCTACTACAGCAAGGACGACCAGGGGTTGGCGCGCGTGAGCCCTAGACAACTGCTCGAAAGCTGCCTGCGGATGAAGCCGGATCGCATTCTCCTCGCCGAGCTTCGTGCGGAGGAGGCCTTCGATTACTTGCGCAACGTCAACTCGGGCCACCCGGGCTCGATCACGAGCGTGCACGCGGCGAGCGCAGAACTCGCCTTCGAGCAGCTGGTGCTCCTCGTCAAGCAGAGCCGGGCGGGCGCCGAGCTCGCTCGCGCCGACATCAAAAGCCTGCTGTATCTCCTGGTGGATGTCGTGATCCAGTTCGGCGTCGACGGCCGCCGCCGCTACGTGAAGGAGGTCTTCTATGACCCCGCGCGCAAGCGCCGCAGTCGCGCGTAAGCCCTCGCACCGGATCTCAGGCGCCCCGCTCGCGATCTTTGCGGGGTTCCTCGCGGTGGTTCTTTCGCAGTATCTCGCAGGGTGCTTTCTGGTGTTATCGCTTCATGCGCCGCTTCGGGAGGCGGGCTTACTCACCACGGCGCGATACGCCTACTACTACGGTGATCGTCCCGCTGTGCGCGGCCGGATCCTCATCTCATCGGCAGCGGGGCTGCTCCTCATTGCAGTGGCGGCGGGTGCAGTGCTCTGGCCACGCCCCCGGCCGCTACACGGTGAGGCTCGCTTTGCCCGCCGGCGGGAGATCGCCGCGGCGGGGCTCTTGGGATCTCAAGGCATCATCCTTGGACGACTCGGGCGCCGTTATCTCATGCTCGCAGGCCAACAGGGCGTCGCGCTCGCAGCGCCCCCTCGTGCAGGCAAGGGGGTGGGCGTCGTGATCCCGAATCTCTTGAACTGGCCGGGCTCGGTCATCGTCACCGATGTCAAGAAGGAGAACTGGGAACTCACGGCGGGTTACCGCCGCTCGCGTGGGCATATCGTCCATCTCTTCGATCCTTTGAGCCCCCGCACCGCCCGCTGGAATCCTTTCACCTACGTGCCCGCACAACCGGAGTTGAGAATCGATGGCGTTCAGAAGATCGCCAACATGTTCTACCCCGAGATCCCCGGCACGGACCCCTTCTGGATTGCAAGCGCCCGCTCGCTCTTTCTCGGCATCGGGCTATACCTCCTCGAGACGCCGAGCCTTCCCAGCACGATTGGCGAGGTGAGACGGCAAGGCATGGCAAGTGATGATGAGGGGTTTGCCCACCACTGGAAGCGAATCATTGAAGGCCGGAACAGTGGGCGCTTCCCCCTCTCCGATGAGTGTGTGCGCGCACTCTACGATGTCATCGATCTCGCGCCCGTCACGGCCTCCTCCATTCGAAAGACTTTCACCTCACGCCTCGATCTTTGGGCGAATCCGCTCCTGGATCGCGCCACTTCCGGCAATGACTTTGACTTGCGCAACCTGCGCAAAATACCCATGAGCATCTACGTGGGTGCCAATCCCGATGATCTAAATCGGTTGCGACCGCTTCACTCGCTCTTTTTTCAACAGGCGATTGGACTTCAGACGCAGTCGCTGCCGGAGCATGATCCTACCTTGCAGTGCCAACTTCTCCTCCTTCTCGATGAGCTCGCCGCCCTGGGCCGTATCCCCATCATCTCGGAGGCGGTGAGCTACCTTCCCGGCTACAACGTCCGGCTCGTCTTGATCTTCCAGGCGCTCTCGCAGCTGCGAGAGGTGTATGGGCCGCATGCCTCCGCGACCATGCTGAAGAGTCTTGCGGCCCGCATCGTGTTTGCGCCGAAGGACTACGAGGAGGCCAAGGAAATCTCGGAAGAGCTCGGTGACTCGACGGTGCGCGCCCGCGCATTCTCGCGCCCGCGCTTCGCTCAATGGGGGCGCGGACGCAGCGGGCAGGGCGGACAGGTGACCTTGAGCGAGCAGCGCCGACCGCTCCTCCTGCCGCAGGAGGTGAAGGAGCTCGGGAGTGATGAGGCGCTGATCTTCTACGAGGGCTTGCGGCCGATTCGTTGCCGAAAGCTGCGCTACTACCGAGATCGGCGCTTCACGCGACGACTGATGCCGCCGCCCGCGCAGCCGATCGCGCCGGATGCCACTTTGCGCTCGGCGGCGAAGGATGCGCCTCCCCCCGCTCCCGAAACGGTCGCTGCCGAGGGTCGGTCAGCTGAACCACAGCGACCCCAAGCGCAGGAGGCGAGGGTAGGCCCAGAGCCTGAGACCCAAGCACAGGAGGAAGTCAGCGTGCGTGAGCCGACCCTCGATGATCTGCCGCGGCTTGAATCGCTCACCCTGGCCGATTTCGCTCGGAGTCACGGGCACATCGCTGCGCCCGAAGACCACGTGGCGACGGAGAGTGAGATCCACACGGCCGTCGAGGAATTCCTCGCAGGTCTCCCTCTCTCCCGTGAGCAATGAGGCCTCTTAGAGGGTCATTAGCTGGAGACGCGCATGGCGAAAGACACCGAAGGCACCGAGCCAACATTAGAGAGGCGCGAACGACGCTCACGTGCAGCACGCGCGCAAGCGCAGCCCATGGTGAACACGCTCTCACCCACGCCTCAAGCGCGCGCCCCAGAGACGCACGAGACGCCGGCGAGCCCGCGGGCGGCGCGCCCCGCTGTTTCTGGCGAGGAATCGGGGCAGCCGGGCTCAACGTCCAGCACGAAGTCTTCGGGCAGCGCGCCGGCACATTTTGCGGCCTTGCCTGAAGGGATCCTCGAGCGTTATTACCGCATCGGGCCGAAATACTATCTCGACAATGGCGAGCTCGCCTTCACCCATCACCCGGGCAAACTCACGACGCCATCGGAGAATTCCGGGATCATTCGCGATCTCGTCGAGATCGCATGGCACAACGGCGTTCATGACATCACCGTCACGGGTACCGAGCGCTTCCGGCGCGAGACGTGGGCGGCGGCTACCCGCTTAGGACTCACGGTGCGCGGCTACGAGCCGACGCTTCATGATGAGAAACAGCTCGTGCGCGCCATGGCGCGCGAGGATGCCCCGCGCAGCGGTGTAAGGGATGTAGGACGTGGCGTCGCGGCGGCGAGCGGAGAACCGCTGGTGGCGGCCGCGGGCGCCGCCGCGCCTGCACCCGATCCGAGCGCGCGCGCCGGCGTTGGCGTTCCGCCATCGGCGAGCGATCGCCGTGCAACCCGTCAGGGTCGCACATACACGGGGGAGCTCCTCGACCACGGCCCTGAGCACTATCAGCGAAATCCCCGAGAGGACATGTCTTATTACGTCCAGGTCGGCACGGCGACCGGCGCGATCGATCTCTGGGGCCTCGACTTAAAGCGCGCACTCGCGGAGGCGAAATCCCGCCCGAAGGTCGGTGATCTCATTGTCGTTCGTCAGACGGGACAGCGGGACGTCACCGTGCGAGCGCGCGAGTTCGATGAGGTGGGCCGCTTCCTCGGTGAGCGGGACAAGGATACGCGCCGCAATCGATGGAGCATCGAGAAGGAAGAGTTCATACGCGAACGAGCGCGACTCGCCGCCGTGCTTACGGATGCGCGCGTGAACGCCGAGGACGGCTCGCGAGCGCATCCCCAGCTATTGGGCAGTTACTTTGTGATCAAAGAGGCCGAGGAATACGCGAAGACGCGATATCGGACGCGCCAGGAACGTCAGCGCTTCGTCGAGTACACGCGTGAGCGGCTCGCAGAAATCATTGAGCGGGGTGAGGCACTCCCCACGACGCGCATCCGGGGCCGGCAGCCCGAACGCCCCCGCGCCTCGAGCCGGGAGCCTTTGGCGCCGCAGGGACCCGGACCGAGCCTGGCATAGCTGCTTCGGGTTTTCCGCTTGTGGCCAGCGACCGTTCCATCCCGCCAAACAATCCAGCCGCCGGGCGGGGCGCCCCATCGGCGACGGAGCTGCCTCGCCCACCGGTTGATCGCTTAACTGTAGGGAAGCTCATCGATCATGGCCGCGCCCGACATGAATTCCACCCGGGCGGCCACCCGTCCTACTACGTCAAGATCTTAACCGACGACGGTCCGCGGACGATCTGGGCCAGGGGTCTCGAGCGGGCGCTACAGAAATCGCGCACCCAGCCGCAGATTGGGGACGTGATCGGCGTCCGCGAGAACAATCTCGCACCGGTTTCCTTCATTACCCGTACCCGCAATGCCGATGGCGTGGTGGTTGCCACCCGCCAGGCGGATACGCCAAGACCCCATTGGGTCATCGAAAAGCTCGAGGACTTCGACCTGCGCGCCGCCGAGGCCCGCGCGCTTCGCGACCCGACGCTCTCCCGTCGGGAGGCCGTCACCAACCACCCAAGGCTCCAGCGCGCGTACTTGCTCCTCGATACCGCACAGAAGCGTGCCGTCGACCGTTGGCAGAACCCGAAAACCCGCGAGACGTTTGTAGCAGAGGTTCGCGAGACGCTCGCGCTCATGTTTGAGCGCGGACTCGAGCTGCCGGATCCGGCACGTGAGCCCGGGCGATCGGCTGGGCGGCCGAGCGGTCCGCAGCGCGCCGACGGGCGTACGCGAGAGTAAGACATCTCGGGCAACTATCGCGGAGTCGAGTGAAAAGCTCTCCGGCGCGAAGGGCTATTCTGCGTGCGGCTAGCTACGCTCCCAGCCGACCTATGCCCGCGCGACGCGGGGCCGCTTTAGCCGGCGCTGAGGCCCCCGGGAGCCAATGATCGATGAATGCCTGAGTGACGACACCAGCGAGGGAGCCCAAGACAAATCCAGCGGCGCTGAGGAGGTGCAGTGGCACATGTGACCACAGCAGTGCGATGAGGTCGCCGCCCGCACAAGCCAGTGTTCCACCGAGCGTCGCCGCGAAAGCGTAGGGGATGGCATGATTCGCACGGCTCTCGATGACTGCCGGTGGGCGCTCAATCGTAACGGACTCCGCCGGTTCAATGGATGACTCGCGCCTGGAAGATGCCAGAAGGTACTGGGCGATCGGCCCGATGAGGGCGCCGGCCGCGAAGCCGCCCGCACTCGAGACGGCAAGGGGTATGTGTAGCGGTAGGAGAGGCAATATCACCGCCCCGACATAAGTGCCGGCCAGTGAACCGTTGGCACAGGCCCACGCGTAGGGGACCATTCTATTCCAACGACTCTCCAGCCCTGCCGCGTTCATCAGAGCAGATCCAGGCTCTGGCGGATGGAGGCGACCAGGATTGTCGATCCCACCGTGGAGATGTAGGAGATCGAGGCGAGCTTTCGATCGTTGATGCTTCCCGCACCGCTCGAGATGCCGAAGAACCAGCACGACATGATGACACAGAGCAATAGCGTGAAGACGCAGACCGCGAGCCCCGCGGGGCTCATCGACAAGCGATGGCGCGGCATGAGCAGATCACCAATTAAGGCGGCCGATAAGCTTGCGGAATAAAAGAAGAGCTGTCCATCGCGCACGATTTTCGCGAGAGAAACCGGTGCGTCGCTGACCCACAAATAACATGCGACCAGCGGCACTGGAAGGAGTGCCAGAACGGAGTTGTAGCAAAGCCAATAGACGAGAGCCATCGGGCGATACCTCTTCGGGCCTAGCGTTGGCCAGCCGAGCGGAAGTCTCTTAGAGTCACGGCTGCCTATCCCCCGAGCTATTGTAAATCATTAGGACAGAGGTTGCGTCCTTTCTGTAAGCGCGCTTACGCCCCGCTGCGCATTCGGACACACGCGCCCGGGGCACCAACGCCAGAGGGCCGCCTTGCTTGCGTGTGAGAAAGCCTTACGTTGGAGGTTGTCTCGAGGGAGATCGTCTGCCGGAGGTGACTGCCGCCGTCTCACAGATCAGGAAAGCGCCACTTTCCCAGGGCGCCGAGATACGGCTTGCTGACACCGGCTCCTCACCTACGCGCCTGAGCAATGGCGCACGGTAAACCGTTGGGGCAGTTACCGTGATCGAGGGACTGCATATATGACGTGCCCCTGGTATCGTAATCAAATGAGCGAAAAGAAGACGCGCAAGCTCCGGTTTCTTGCGCAACACCCAAAGTGCTGTTTTTGTGCAGGCGACAAGCCGGCAGCGGAGCTGGACCATGTGCCCGGACGTGTGTTCTTCCGGGGTCGGCATGGGCCTGTTGGGTACGAGTTTCCGGCCTGCGTGGAGTGCAATCAGGCGACTCGCCTCGATGAGCAAGCGGTTGCTCTCTTGGCCCGGATGTATCCTGACGCGGAGACAGAAGAAGCCCAAGGCGAAATCGTAAAATTGATGGGTGAAGTGCGCAATAACCATCCCAAGCTGTTTGAGGAGATGAATCCGTCGATCAGGCAGTATCGGGACGCACGGGTGCGGTATGGATTGAGCCCTCCGCCGGGGCAACCGGTCACTGCACTTCCAGTGCTCTCCGTTTCTGGTCCGCTTGTCAGCAATGCCATTGCGAATGTCTCCCGGAAGCTGTTTTGCGCCTTGTTCTACAAACATACGGAGCAGATCCTCACTCACGCAGGCGGGATTGGTTATCGCTGGTATTCGAACGTGATGGCTCAGGAGATACCAAAGGAGATTGCCCAGATAGTCCCTGGGATGCCGATCCTGGAACGTAACGCAAAGCCATTGAACGATCAGTTCTTCTATCGGTGGGGCGTGACGGATACTAAGCGGATGGCGGCGTTTCTTGTGACGTTCAACCTGTCCTTCGCCGTTTTGGGCGTGGTGACTCAAGACGCCAGGTCGATCCCTGTCCCGCGGGAGTCTCGCATTCTGAAGCCCTACACGCGGTTGCCGCAGCCGAGCGGCGTGGTCGGTACACGCGTGAGGGGTCGGCGTCTATCGTGATGTGCGCGGCGTTATACGCAGCGCCACGCGCAGACAAAAACACCACGGGGCTAGCCGGAGTGTCTTAGTCTCGACGCGCGTGATCCATGACGCTACGCGTTGTGGGCGTTAGAGCGCTGCTCCTGAGTGTCGATCTCGTGCTGTCGCGCCCGCGGTCCTGCTCCACAGCCGCGCAATCCGTCGCCTCGTCGCGCAGGCCCTCGGGCCCTCGCTCTTCAAATGGGGGCGCGATGACGCCGGAGCGCTACGTACGGGCGAACGTGATTGCCGCGGGCGGGCGCGAGCTGAGACAGCAGAGACGACTTTAATACGGCGTCATATGGCTCTTCGCAATGACCCCGATGACACGGGCGATCTGGGACATCGTGTAGTCGACCATGACCAGCATCACCATCGGCACGGTAAGACCAAGCACTACCACCGCAGGATAGGTAATAACACGCGGCAGGCCTTCTATTTGCGCCCATGGAAGTGTTTCGATGGCTGCACGGACCCCTTCAATCACACCACGAACGATGGGCGCGACAAGGAACACGACGCTCACGGCCCACAAGCCAAGGAAGACCCACGAACGATAGTGCCATGCCAAATACTCTAGCAGGCCAGTCAGCATGAGCTTTTCGATAAAGGCAAACCACCATCGTGGGTGTGCGCAAACCCAATCGAGTATCCCCGCAAAGCCGACGCTTCGATTATCGATGCGCATAACGCTCACCTCGGATTTTAGGACGCCACGAATCCTTAATCGAATCGGCCGCTATGAAGGTTCCTCGTTCTCGGCGGCAGATCAACGACGGTGGTGTGAAGCGCTTGGGCAGAGCTCGCAAGGCCTATCGCAGCGTCCTGCGCGATCTCACCAGTAGCCGCTCGGATGACCCAGCCCAGTACTATTCTAATGCAGTCGGCGCAGAGCATGCCCTGCCACGGACGAACGTGTCAGTGGCGGGAGAGGATCTCGCGCTCGAGGTGAAGCAGCGCTTTGTCCGAGCCGCACCGCTCGCACACGAAGTGACAATGAACATGATCGGGGCTCTCGATGCCGAGGGCCACCATAATTTCGCCGCCGTGCCTCGGGATGCGCCCGCAGTTCGGGCAGTCCACGTATGCATGGACGCGCGCCGGGACGGAGTGGTACTGAATTCGAGAGCTCATGCGCGATGTCCTGATGCTACTCGATGCCCGCACTCGGAAAGAGGCCGAGCGTCACGGGTGCCGGCTCGTGACGGTCGAAGTCCAACGGCGTCGGCTCGATGAGCTCGGGACCGTCATTTTGGGGATTGTTGACACTCGTGCTCACCGCGTGAGCCGCCATGAGCTCTGCGGGATAGGGCCTCAAGAGTGCTGGGGCACCTTCAGCATCAGCCTCGAGCCACGCCTGGAAGTCACGCGCGGCGAGAATCGCCGGCATGCGGTACGGGTGTGCGCCGGTGTTGTGGATTTCGCGCATCAGCTCATTCGCCGGCATTGTGAGGGTGGCGCAGCTCTCGATGGCCGCGCCATTATCGCTCACGCTCCGATCCCAGATCGCGGCGAAGCCGAAGACTTCTTGATCGGCGAGGTGGATGAAAAACGGTTGCTTGCGGCCGGCATCGGTGAGATGCCACTCGTAGAAGCCCGCGCAAAGCTGAATGCACCGCTGACCGCGCCGCCAGGGTTCCCGCCACGCAGCTCCAGTTTCCAACCGCTCGATCGTGGCATTGATGGTCGAATACTGAGGCGGTACTCCCCTCGCGCTGTAGGGAATCAAGCCCCAGCGCAGCATGAGCCCTTCGCGTCGGCCCGCTCTTGAGCGCACCACCGGCACAGGCTGCGTCGGGGCGACGTTGTAGCTCACTTCGAAAGACCACTGGATATGGCTTAAGCGCGCAGCCCGCTCGAAGTTCTCAGCTTCCGCCAGGATGTATCTTCCGCACATGCGCGCACTCTAGCCCATTTGCCTCTGTCGGCCCACCTCGCAATATGGGTCTGTTTCGGGGAGATTCAGCGCGTTTTGGCATCTTCGCGCCCGTTAAGCGCGCATCGCCGCGCCGGCCTCTCCCCCCATCCAGTATCGGGATAATTCGGAGCTGGCCAAGGGGCCTCATAAACAGTGTGCCCACGCGTCTGAGCGCGCGAACTCATCCAGTACGACAGTCACACGCGGAGCTGGATTGGTTGCATTCTGCCGGCAGTTTGTCGCCGATCGCTAGCCAGGCGATTTCTCTTGCACGAATCGCGCCCGCCAAGGGCTGTACAAGCGCCGGCCGACCCGCCGCTCCTTTGGGCTCCGCGGCGGAGAGGCGCTCCAACACTCAGTCAATATTTGCTGAACTCGACCTATCCCCACTGGGTACCCAGGCCCAAGCAGCTCCAGTACCTGTTTTCCAGTGAACTCCGGGTGCAGCTTCCAGATATGTGTTACTCGGGCTCGTGTCGTAGGCCAGCGATCGACCTTCCACTTCATGCGGCTGCGTTTGAGCGCACGTTTGGCGGCGGCCCTACGACATTCTTGCAAATATCGGTAGGCTCGCTCGGTACCCAGCCGATGCTCGAACCCTAGGCTCGAGATGACCTGCTTTGAAGTAATTCCCGGATTCTGCCTCCATAGTTCATGCACCCGCGCCCGCGCCACGTCGTCTCGCAGGTAGCCGAGCGGGTGATGGAGTCCTAGGCGGCGCGCCATTCTCTGCAGTTGCTGCCCCGTCCAGCGCCGGCCGGTACTTGATTCAACGTTCCGCTCATTGAGCTTCCGGGCCGCCCCGCAGTAAGAAATCGGTTCGACCCCGCGTCTACCCGGCAGTCGCAGCGCCCACTCGATGTATGGGCGATAGGCCTCGGCCTGCTCCATGGCAAGCCTGACTAAGGCCGCACGTCCCAGTGCGCTCACCTGCAGCTGCACCGCCCTCGGGCGAAGTTGCTGCCCGAACTTCCGCCCTCTGCGCTTTGCAGCAGCGACGGCCGCCTTGTTGCGTTCCGAAATCATTTTGCGTTCTTGTTCTGCGAGCGAGGCATAGATGTGCAGCGTGAACTCGTCGCAGTCTCTGCCTAGCGCTGCAACAACGAAATGTACCTTGTGCTCCATAAGCCCGGTAATGAAGTGCACGTTGCGCGAAAGACGATCGAGTTTCGAGACGATGAGTGCGCAACGTGCCGATCGAGCTTCTTTGAGCGCTGCCGCCAGTCCTGGGCGTAGTAGGAGCGCGTCGGCCCCAGCACCGGTCTGCACATCCTGGTGCCAGGATTTGATCGAGAACCCCTCTCGCGCTCCGAAGACCTCTATTTCGTGGCGCTGCGCGGCGAGCCCCAAGCCGCTGCGGCCCTGTTCTCGAGTACTGACTCTTAAGTAGCCAATTGCTGCGTGCATCGTACGGGCCCTCTCGTCGATCGCCTCACGATAATCCAAAAGAGTGCTCGGCCGCCTTTGCCTCTATGCGCGTGTCATATCGCGGTCGCGTCCGCTCCGTCGTCACGGCTCCCAAGCTTTGGCCAATGGTGACCGCGAGGAGAGGGCCGCAGCCGAAGAGGTGTTACCTGCATCGCCATCCGCCTGCGCACCTCGACGAGAGTCGTTGACCCGCGGTCGGGCGCCGCGAATCTGTGCTACCAGCGTTACGCTCTGAGGTGACCGAGGCAGCCCGGATATTGCGAATGAGCCGCGCAGCGCTACAACAGAATCCATGATGACGCGCTAATGCGTTAACACCCCAAAAGGATAGGGCTCGCACCTACATCACCCGAACGGAGCTCGAGCGCTACGTCGAGTCGTGTAACTGACGGGAAGTCGCTCCTGATCATCCTTCCATGAGAGTGGGAGGGCGGGATTGCCTGAGGCGCTTCATCGTACCACGCCGTTCTCGCCGTCAACGGCGAGGACGAGGAACGTCCTCGGCATTGACCGCTGCGCTGCGGCGTGGGGCGAGCCTGGTGGGCAATCCCGCCCGAATATTCCAGGAACACTCCCATGTCGATCCTCTACATCCACGATGCTGATGGCTATCGTAAAGCTGATTCCCGCGAGGTGATCCGCGAAGCGCACGCGCTCATATCGCGTAGCTTCCGGCGGGGCGCGCAAGTTCTCAGTCGTCCGGTGCAACTGCGGGAATTCTTAAAGATGCGCTTGGGCGGGCTTGAGCACGAGGTCTTTGGAGCCTTGTACCTTAACGTCCGCCATCGCCTCCTTGCGACGGACGATCTTTTCCGTGGCACGATCGATAGTGCGGTGGTGTACCCGAGAGAGGTCGTCAAATCAGCACTCAAGTATGGGGCGAGCCATGTGATTGTTTATCACAACCACCCTTCCGGTAGTTCCGGGCCGAGCACGGCGGATGAGCTCATCACTCGCAGGCTCCATGATGCGTTGGCGCTGGTCGACATAGCTCTGCTGGACCACCTCATCGTCGCAGAACGCGTTTACTCCTTTGCAGAAGCGGGACGTCTTTAGTATGTGGACTAGTCTCGTTCCTGCAGCCGCGGGAGCGAGGCTGCCCGTCAATCGAACTCCACATTTTTCCGTAGTCGGCTGACGGCCGTAAGCGGCTGGGGAACCCGCCTTCCTGCTGACAGGGTCGGGTAAGAGCATACGTGTCCACTTATTTTGGGGAGGTGGACACGTGAACACTATTGTGATCGAACGACGGCGGCGGCGTCGATACAGCGCTGAGTTCAAAGCGGAGGCGGTGACCGCCTGCCGGCAGCCCGGGGTCTCGATGGCTGCGGTGGCGATGTCTCGATCGTTAAACGCGAACCTGCTGCGCCGGTGGGTCGTGGAAGCAGAGCGTGCGGCCGAGGCACCTCGAGGGAACCCGGCAGCCAAAGCACTGCCGCCACCGGTCGACACGCAGCGGTTCATACCCGTGACGATCGAGAGGGCGGCGCATTCCGAGCCGCGGATCCGGGTCGAGATCCGCCGGGGCTCAACGGTGGTGAGCGTGGAGTGGCCACCGTCTGCGGCGCGCGAGTGCTCTGAGTGGCTGAGGGGCTTTCTGAAGTGATCCGGATCGATGCCGCCTGGTTCGCCGTCGAGCCGCTTGACATGCGCGCCGGAGTGGACACGGCGCTCGCGCGGGTGGTGAGTGTTTTCGGAGAGGCTCGAGCACACCACGCGTATTTTTTTATGAACCGCCGCACGAGCCGCATGAAGGTGCTCCCGCAGGATGGGTTCGGGCTGTGGCTGTGCGCCCGGCGGCTGTACCAGGGTCGCTTTATCGGCACTCGCTTGGCCCGCAGCGGACACCTGCCGCTCACACCCGAGCAGTTGCAGGCGCTCATCGTGGGGCTGCCGTGGGAGCGACTCGAGGAGTATGGATCGATCCGCGTGTTGTAACCAGATCTGCGCTGTTAGTTTCATAACTCCTGTGGCATCATCGCCGATATGGAGTCGACGCCAGATCTGAGGCAAATGAACGCAGAAGCGCTGCGCGAGTTCGCCGCAGGGCTGCTCGGACAACTGGCGCAGAAGGACGAAGTAATCAAGATCAAGCAGCTGAAGATCGATCAGCTGACCCACGAGATGGGGATCCTCAAGCGTTGGCGCTTCGGTCGGCGCAGCGAGCAGCTCGAGAGCGGCCAACGGAGCCTGCTCGAGGAGTCGATCGACGAGGACCTCGAAGCCATTGGTATTGAGCTCGAAGGGCTTCAGGTGCCCGCCGCCGAGCGACAGCAGAAGGGAAAGCCCCGTCGCGCTGCACTGCCGGGTCATCTTCCCCGCCGCGAGATCCGTCACGAGCCCGAGCAGACTCAGTGCACCTGCGGTTGCGCGCTCGAGCGGATCGGGGAGGATGTGAGTGAGAAGCTCGACTACGTCCCCGGGGTATTCCAGGTCGAGCGACATATCCGCGGTAAATGGGTCTGCCGCAGCTGTGAGCGGCTCATCCAGGCCCCCGTGCCGCCGCAGGCAATAGATAAGGAGATCCCGACGGCGGCCCTTCTGGCCCAGGCGTTGGTTGCGAAGTTCGCCGACCACCAGC
>Ga0134128_10001544_pt1 | contig 29378 bp, 30 predicted proteins | sample KB31754_FD_96462 | JGI IMG/M metagenome (GOLD analysis project Ga0134128, IMG submission 96462) | Terrestrial soil microbial communities with excess Nitrogen fertilizer from Kellogg Biological Station, Michigan, USA - KB3-175-4 | ecosystem: Environmental > Terrestrial > Soil > Unclassified ... | reverse complement strand
CTCCTCATGACAGGGCCGGGTCTCTTTGCGGTGCAGGCTCGGGCGAGCATCAAATCGGAGGTGATGCGCCTCTCCCTCATCAGCTCCGTGCTCATCGTAGCCCTCCTCCTCCTCGTCTACCGGTCGGCTTCGGCGTTGGTCCTTGGACTGCTGCCCGTAGCCTCGGGAGCGCTGGCAGGAATAGCTGCGGTGGCGCTGGGATTCGGCGTCGTACAGGGGGTGACGCTCGCGTTTGGCATCACCCTGATCGGCGAGGGGGTCGATTACTCGATCTATCTCTTCATTCAGTCGCAGGCTCACCGCGATGACAATGGGCCTGGCGAAGACTGGCGGCAATCGGTGTGGCCGACCATGCGCCTCGGCATGCTGACTTCCATATGCGGCTTCGCGGCACTCCTGGTATCGAGCTTTCCGGGACTCGCGCAGCTGGGTCTCTACTCTCTGACAGGCGTGCTCGCGGCAGGCCTCGCCACGCGATTCGTGCTCCCGGAGCTCCTGCCGCGCACCTTCAGCATCCGGGATCTCACGCCGATGGGCGATGCTGCGGCGCGGGTACTCGAGAAAGCATCAGCCGGGCGGGTGGCGATTGCGCTGATCGCCATTGCGGCGGCTGTCGTACTCTGCCTCCACCGTGCCCAGCTCTGGAGTCACGACCTCTCGGCCCTGAGCCCCGTGCCCCTGGCCGCTCAGCGCCTGGATGCGGAGCTGCGCGCCGATCTGGGCGCACCGGATGTGCGCTATCTGGTGGTTGTCTCGGGGCCGGACCAGCAGTCGGCGCTCGAAGGCGCAGAGCAGGTTGGAGCAGAGCTGGACGGGCTCATCGGGCGTCACGTGATCTCAGGCTATGAGAGTCCGTCACAATATCTGCCGAGTCTCGCCGTCCAGCGGCAGCGGCAGGCGAGCCTTCCCGCGGCCGATGTGCTGCGCGCCAGGCTCGAACGGGCCCTGTCGGGCCTGCCGCTGCGAGCCACGCGGCTCGCTCCTTTCCTCACGGACGTTGAGGCCGCACGCAGCTCGCCCCTGCTCACTCGCGCCTCGCTGGATGGAACCTCCTTCACCGCGGTCACCGATGCACTCCTCGTCAGGGAGACTGACGGATGGAACGCGCTGCTGCCTCTCATCGCTCCCGTCGCGCACGGTCATTCGCTCGACATCGACGTCACCCGTGTGAGGGAAGCCGTATCCAGCGGCGCGCCGGATGAGGCAACGGTGTTGGATCTCAAAGATCAGGCCAACGCCCTCTATGCGACCTATCTTGGAGGGGCCGTTCGCCTGTCGCTTGCCGGATTTGCCGCGATCGTGGCGCTTCTATTCATTGCGCTTCGCCGGCCTTCGCGCATCGTGCGGGTGGTCCTGCCGCTCGCGCTCGCGGTACTCACCGTCGCGGCAGCCCTGACGCTGTTGGGCACCAGGCTGACCCTGCTGCACGTGGTAGGCATGCTCCTCATCGTGGCGGTCGGCTCGAACTACGCACTCTTCTTCGACAAGCGGGCGCGAGCAGGCGCGGCCGGTGGCCTGACGCTCGCCTCCCTGCTGGTCGCCAACTGCGCAACGGTGATCGGCTTCGGGGTACTGGCCCTCTCTTCCGTGCCGGTGCTGCACGATCTTGGCTCCACGGTCGCCCCGGGGGCCTTTCTTGCGCTGATTTATGCTGCGCTACTGGCGCGTGAGCCAGAGAGATAAGATTTCACGATGACCGGGCCGATCCCCCCCTCTGCAAGCTCTTCGCCCTGGCGACCCTCGCCGCTGGTGTGCGCATCGCTCGGGCTGCACGCGGGTGCTCTGGCGGCGGTCCTGGCGCGCCCATCGCTGTGGCCCTGGGCACTCGGCGCCGTGCTCGCGGATCATGCGCTCCTCACGGCCGCGGGACTCTCGCCGCGCAGCGCCCTGCTCGGACCCAACTGGACACGGCTGCCACAGGCAGCAGCCGCGAGGCGGGAGATCGCCATTACCATCGATGATGGCCCCGATCCGAGGGTCACTCCCAGAGTGCTCGATCTGCTCGAGCAGCACAGAGCCGAAGCGACCTTCTTCTGCATCGGCGAGCGTGTACAGCGTTACACGGAGCTCGCGCGCGAGATGGTGCGGCGCGGCCACTCCGTGGAGAACCACAGTCAGCGGCATCTCAACTATTTCTCGCTGCTCGGCCCGGGAAGACTGGTCGCAGAGATCGAGCGGGCACAGGACACCATCGGCATCACCACCGGCCAGCACCCCATGTTCTTCCGCGCACCGGCCGGACTGCGCAGTCCCTTCCTCGACCCGGTGTTGAGTCGTCTCGGCCTGCGCCTCGCGAGCTGGACGCGCCGCGGCTTCGACACCGTGAGCGTCCGGCCCGATAAGGTGCTCGGCAAGCTCACCCGCGGCCTCGCAGCGGGCGACATCCTGCTGATGCACGATGGGCACGCCGCCCTCACGGCCAGCGGGATGCCCGTGATTCTCGAGGTGCTGCCGCGCCTGCTCGACACCGTCGCGGCTGCCGATCTGGCACCCGTGACTCTGCGCGCGGCGCTCATGGCGGACGGCCGGGAGCGAAGCGCGCCATGACTCCCCTGTCGCTGACACATTTCACCGCGACGAGCTGCATCGGCTGCGGTCTTCAGGCAACGCTCGCGTCCCTGCAAGAGCAGCGCAGCGGCCTTGCGCCCTGCGCCTTCGAGACAGTCACGCTGCAGACATACATCGGCGAAGTGCCGGGGGTTGAGAGCGTACGGCTGCCTGTCGCGCTGAAGCGCTTCGAATGTCGCAACAATCGCCTGGCACTGCTTGGAATCGGCCAGGACGGATTCCTCGAGGCGGTCGCGGCGTGTGTCGGCCGGTGGGGACGACGCCGCGTCGGGCTCTTCCTGGGTACCAGCACCTCCGGGATGCTCGATACCGAAGTTGCGTACCGGCGGCGCGACCCGAAGACCGGAGCGCTGCCGGCGGGCTTCGATTACGCCGGCACGCACAACTCCTACTCCCTTGCGGCATTCGTGCAGGAGCTGCTGGGCCTCGAAGGTCCCTCGGCCGTCGTCTCCTCGGCCTGCTCCTCCAGCGCCAAAGTGTTCGCCTCCGCGCGCCGGATGATTGCCGCCGGCCTGATCGATGCGGCCGTGGTCGGGGGCGTCGACTCGCTCTGCCTCACGACCCTCTACGGCTTCCATTCGCTGCAGCTCGTCTCTCCCAATCCCTGCAAGCCTTTCGACGTCGGCCGCGATGGCATCTCCATCGGCGAGGCCGCCGCCTTCGTGCTCATCGAGCGTCCGCCCGAGAGTCTCGACGCGGACGCCATCCTGCTCCTCGGTGTGGGCGAGTCGAGCGACGCCTACCACATGTCATCGCCCCACCCGGAAGGGCGCGGCGCCCGAACGGCCATGCTCGAGGCGCTCGCCTGCGCAGACCTCTCCCCCGAGGACGTCGACTACCTGAACCTGCACGGCACCGGCACGCTCAACAATGACAGCGCCGAGGGCCTCGCGGTCGCGGCCGTATTTGGTGAGCGCAGGCCGGTCGTGGCGGCGAGCTCCACCAAAGGGGCCACGGGCCATACGCTCGGCGCAGCAGGAGCGCTCGAGGCCGTGATCTGCGGGCTGTCGCTCGAGCACGGGCTTCTCCCGGGAAGCGCCCATACCCGAAACGTCGATCCATCGCTGGGATTCGAGTATCTGCTCGCCAACCGCCGCCAACCGCTCGTCCGCGCGCTCAGCAACTCCTTCGGCTTCGGCGGCACCAACTGCTCGCTCGTGCTGGGGCGCGCGCAATGAGCCGCGCACGGCTGCGGAGCCGCAGATGCTGACGGCTTACATCGAAGGCATCGGCCTCATTGGACCCGGTCTCGACGACTGGGCAACCGGTGCCCGCGTGCTCGCCGGTGAAATGGAGTACTCGCCCCGCCCGACACGGGTACCGGCCCCGGCGGGGTTGCCGGCGGCCGAGCGCCGCAGGACAGGCGCCACCGTGAAGCTCGCCCTCAGTGTGGCACAGCAGGCTGTCGCGGACTCCGGCGTCGATCCTGTCGGACTCCCGGCGGTGTTCAGCTCCTCTGGCGGTGACGGGCTCATCTGTCACGAGATCTGTGAGACCCTCGCCTCCTCAGACCGGCAGCTCTCGCCGACGCGCTTCCACAACTCCGTGCACAACGCCGCAGCGGGATACTGGAGCCTTGCTGCGGGTGCCACCGCAGCCTCGACTGCAATCTGCGCGTACGATGGCAGCTTCGTGGCAGGTCTCCTCGAGGCTCTGACACTGGTCGCAGTGGACGGCGTTCCCATACTGCTGAGTGCGTACGAGACGACTTACCCGGAGCCGCTGCGCGCCACACGCCCCCTTCCCGAGTCTTTTGCCGTCGCGCTGGTCCTCACGCCGGGGCCTACTCCGAAGGCACGCGCAAGGATCAACGCGACGCTTTGCAGCAGTGATGCCGCTGCCGACCGGCTCTCGGATGCGCAGCTGGAAGCCCTGCGCGCTGCAGTGCCCGCCGCCCGCTGCCTTCCGCTCCTGCGGCTTCTCGCCCGCCGCGAGGCCGGAAACGTGACTCTCGATTACATAGGCAGGCAACGCCTGGCGGTAGAGGTGAGCGCGTGTCCCTGACCGCAATGGCGTTCAACTGCCTGCCGGACGGCACGCCCCTCGATCGCGCCTGGATCGAGACTCACATCCCGCATCAGGGGCGCATGTGTCTGCTCGAAGGCGTGTTGAGCTGGGATACCGTACGCATCAGATGCCGCGCCACGAGTCATCGAATGCCGGACAACCCGTTGCGCGCCCACGGCCGGCTCGGTGCAGCGTGCGGCGTGGAGTACGCCGCTCAATCCATGGCAGTGCACGGGGCCATCATGGCACACACGGCAGGCACCCAGGCACGTGCGGGTCTGCTGACGAGCGTCAGGAATCTCGTGCTGCGCGTCACGCGCCTCGATGATCTCGAGGCCGATCTCGTGGCAAGCGCCGAGCGCCTCGCGGGCGATGAGGGCAGCACTTTGTACGGGTTCACCCTGACGAGCGGCGGACGGGAGCTCCTCAGCGGCCGCGCCAGCATCGTATTTGGAGCAGGCTCACCATGAATGCAACGGTAAAGCGGGCATTGGTCACCGGCGGCAGTGGCGGCATGGGGGCCGCGATCTGCCGCCGCTTGGCGCGCGCCGGCCATCACGTGTATGTGCACGCGAGACTCGGGGTCGATGCCGCGGAGAAATTGGTGGAAGAGATTGCGGCCAGCGGCGGCAGCGCCGCCGCGCTTCATTTCGATGTCACGGATTCCGATGGCGCGCGCAAGGCGCTGGACTCTGCGCTGACTGCAGGACCTATCCAGATTCTCGTGAACAATGCGGGGGTCAATGATGATGCGGTGCTGCCCGGTATGCGCGCGGAGCAATGGCAGCGCGTGATCGACGTCTCGGTCAACGGCTTCTTCAACGTAACACAACCGCTTCTCATGCCAATGATCCGCACCCGCTGGGGACGGATCGTCAACATCTCGTCGGTATCGGCCCTGATCGGTAACAAGGGACAGGTCAACTACGCCGCCGCCAAGGGTGCGCTCAACTCCGCCGCCAAGGCACTTGCCCTCGAGGTCGCCACCCGCGGCATCACTGTCAACTCCGTGGCACCGGGAATCATCGAGACCCCGATGAGCGAAGGGCTGTTCGATGCCGAGACGATCGCCCGGCTGGTGCCGATGAACCGCGCGGGGGTCCCGGAGGAAGTTGCGAACGTCGTCGCCTTTCTCGCATCGGAAGAGGCATCGTACGTGACGTCCCAGATCATCTCGGTCAGCGGCGGCATGGCCTGACGACGTCGCAGCTGACGTCTGGACCAACCGCGCTTACGGACGAAAGATTTTTCCGAGTCCATTGGCGAGCCGGCTGAAATACGGGAAAATTCCGTAAAAGCCCAATTACTCGGGCTGGCAAGGCCCTGCTCTCCCTGCTGGAATGCACCGGCAGGCTTGGGCAAGGAGAGCGGCAATGGTGGCGGCAATGGCTGAACAATCTCTGGAATCCCGTGTAGCACGGCTGGAATCGGATGTAGCTCATATCCGCTCGGACCTCGCGGAAATCAAGCGCGACATCCGGGAACTACGGGCGCAGATCGCGGATATCGAGCTTAAATTGATTCGCGGCCTGGCTTCAAACCGCATATGGATGCTGCTCCAGAGTGCCGCGATCCTGGGTGTCATGGCGCGAGGATTCAAGTGGCTGTAGCACGCCTCTTCAGGCGCGCATAGCTGACTGATGCTTGGCTGTCCCGCCGTCATCAAAATCATCCAACCACTCTGCAAAGCCGTCCTACTGCCCTCTTCCGGCAGTCTGGAAAGGTAATCATTCGCGGCGGTGCGCCGCGTCAGTGCGACTGACCCCCAATGATCCATAACTGCGGTGTCGCGAAAGTCCCTCAGCCGACTTCGCTCGTCCGACCCTTTCGAGTCTCCTGGCCATTGCTTCTCGGACTGGCGGGGTTCCTCTTTCCTATCTGTATCCGGTGGGGACTGGGCGACCCCGATACGTACTGGCACGTTGCCGCCGGCGGCTGGATGCTCGAGCACCGCGCCGTTCCGACACACGATCCATTCTCATTCACCATGCCCGGTGCCGCCTGGACGGCTCATGAATGGCTATCGGAGCTGCTGCTCGCCGTGGGCTATCAGATCTCCGGATGGTCGGGACTGGTGTTTCTCACCGCGGCCTGCTTCGGGGTCACCCTTGCGCTTCTCTCACGATTCCTGCTCGCGCGCATGGAGCCCTTGCACGCCCTTCAGCTCACCTGTTTGGCGGGGCTCATGATGTTTACCGCCCTGCTTGCTCGGCCGCACGTCCTGGTCTGGCCGCTGACGGCCGTCTGGGTCGCCGAGCTGATCGACAGCAGTGAAGCGCACCGCCCGCCTTCCTGGTGGCTGCTGGCGGTGATATTGCCGTGGGCGAACATGCACGCCAGCTTCATCGTCGGGCTCGGCCTGATGGTCCTCATCGCGATCGACTCGATCATCCGGGCGGAGCAAAGCCGATGGGAGACGGCCAAGCGTTGGGCCCCGTTCGTCCTGGCGGCTTTCGCCTGCGTGCTCATAAACCCGCAGGGCTATCGGCTGCTGCTCTTCCCATTCCATCTCCTGGGCATGACGACGGCACTCGGCCTGATCGCCGAGTGGCGACCGCCAGACTTCGCGCACCCGCAACTCCTCAGTCCGTGGCTGTTCGTCGTCCTCGGTCTCGCCTTCGCGGGACGACTCAGGCTCTCCCTCATCCGATCGGTCCTCCTGATTGGACTCCTGTCCATGGCGATGGCACATGCCCGCAATATCGCCCTGCTCGGACTGATATCGCCATACCTGTTGGCCCTGCCGATCGCAACCGCCTGGAAACAGCAACCCCCGGCTGGCCGCAATGCAGATTTCATCGACCGATGCTTCCACAGGCTTGCCACGCGAGCCAGCCTCCCCGCGGTCTTCCTTACGCTCTTCATCGGAGGCGGGGCCGCTGTCGCGACATTGGCTACTACCCGACCCCACCCCGCGGACGCAACGACACCCCGCGAGGCGCTTGCCACCCTGCTCTCCCGCGCCCCCCATGCGCGGATCTTCAATGACTATGCGTTCGGCGGCTACCTGATCTTTCGTGGTATCCCGGTATTCGTCGACGGTCGGGCCGATATGTACGGCGACGCATTCATCGGGCAGATATTCGATGACATGGTGTTGGCGCCAGGCAGCGATCTCGAGTCCCTGATGGGGAAATTCAGGATCGATGCGATCCTGCTGAATGCAGACAGGCCGGCCGTCAAGCTCCTGGATCGGATGCCCGCATGGGAACGTGTGTATGCCGACAAAATGGCAGTGGCCTACATTCGCCGGAGTGGGCCTGGCTCATGAGCGCCCGCCCTTCCTGCGACGTGGTATTCACCGTGCGGCCTTCGAGCTCCCCCAGGTGAATCGGCTCGTCATCGCGTAGTTCCATACCGCCCCGACTATGATTCCGGCGAGGGAAGCGAGCATCCACGGCGCGTGGCGGGCGTAGACAGCGGCGGCAATCGTGACGTTCGCAAGGGCGCCCAGGCTGCAGGCCACCATGAACGAGCCGAGGCCGGTCAGCCACGCAAGCCTCCTTCTGCGCCGGTCCCGATAGGTGAGGACGTTGTTGACCGCATAGTTGAACGCCATCGTGACGGTCGCCGCGGCGGCCTGCCCTTCCGGAAAGCTCATTGCAGTGAAACCGAGCAACAGGGTGACCATTGCCAGGTGCACCAGGATTCCCGCGCCGCCCACCAGCGAGAATGCGACGAATCGCATGGGGACGTAACGGCCGATGAGCTTGTCGAGCACCAGCATCCCGAAATCCCAGGCGACCACGCTGTCGAGCTTGCTTTCTCCCTCCACGCGGCTGCGGAACGTATAGGCCACCTCCTTGATGGCGATTGGACGCTTGATCGTCGCCAGGATGTCGAGCAGCAGCTTGAAGCCCGCCGTCGACAATTCGCGCATCGACTCCTCGAGCAAGTCGCGTCGCATCATGAAAAAGCCGCTCATGGGATCGGAAACCGGGTGCTGGTAAACCAAGTGGCTGAGGCGCGTCGCTCTGCTGCTGATGCGCGCGCGGGATGCGCTCCACTCGCCGACGCTACCCTCCCCGTCATAGCGCGTCGCCACCACCAATTCTGCTCTTCCCTCGCGAAGATGCGCGAGCATCGTCGGCAGGACGGCCTCATCGTGCTGCAGGTCCGCGTCCATCACTGCAATGAGCGGAGCCGAGCTCGCAAGCATGCCTTCGATACATGCGCCGGAAAGCCCCCGCCGGCCAATCCTCTGCACGCAGCGGATGCGGCTGTCTCTGCGGCCGATCGCCCGCACGACCCGCGAGGTGCCGTCCGGTGAATCGTCGTCGACGAAGACGGCCTCCCAGGAAATGCCTGCCAGCACATTGCGCAGCCGACGGATGACTTCGATTACATTCCCGCGCTCGCAATAGGTCGGAATAACGACGGCGAGCTCGGCTGCGGTCTCTCTGCGCATGCCATCCACGGTGGCGGTGCCGCCGGGGTAACCGGTTGCGCGCCGGGCCTGCTCACGGGTGAAGACAACTGCGTTCATGTCTGCTCGTGGCCTCGGCGAACATAGGCGACTGTCATCTTGTCCGAGTACACCCGTTCCCATCCGGGTAGCCGATCGAGAAGCCTTCCGGCCGGCCACCAGCTGCCGATGACGACGGCGTCGATCCTGAATTCGCCCAGCAGACCCTCGAGGTCACCGTTGGGGCTCAGCGAGAGGGCGCCGGTGGTGCGGGTCAGGAACGCATCCCCATACACATCCACCCGGTCGTCGATGAAGTCCGGTATGCCGCGGTAGATCAGGTAGTCGCCGAAAGCGGGATCATTGAGAATCCTTCCGTGAGGGACTCGCGAGCGCACCGCGTCCAGCGCTGCGCGAGGCCGGGCAGTGTCCGGCGGCTGCGGCTGCCGCGCGTTCAACGCGACGATGGCCCCCAGGCCGGCGAGCAAAAGCAGCGCGCAGGTGGTGAATCGCCGAGCCGGCGATGCGAGCGCGCGGAAAGCCCCGTCGATTGCGTTGGCCTCCCGGCCCGGCAGAGGCGAGCTCTGCCACAGGGCGGCCATCGGCCGCGCCAGCAGGAAGGGAGAGATCAAGCCGAGCAACGCGACGTTGCGCACGTGTTGTAATGCCGCATAGAGCAAGCCCACGAGCACGAGCGAGCGCACGAGGGATAGTCGAATCCGGCCGACAAAGGCAAGAGTCACGACCGCAGCCAGCCAGACACCGACGATCTGTGGCTCCTCGAAGTTAGGCGGCAGCCATTCCGCGATCATGGCGAGTGCCGCCTTCTGCCCGAGCAGATGGAACGGAAAGAGCACCAATCGGTATCCCTGCGGGTTGACGAACGTGCACGCGAACGCCATGGCGACGAACGGCGCCCAGCGCTTTGCGGTGGACCAGCGTCCTCCTCCAGCCCCCACGGCAGCATCGAGCGCCAATGCCGCCGCGAGACACGGGCCGATGATGAAGCTGCCGTGCATGTTGACCCACAGCAACATCACCCCGAGCAGCCACCAGGGAGGCCGCCGATCCTCCTCGTTCGCCCTAACCAGCATTCCGATCCAGACCGCCGTGAGTGGCCACACGAGGACGTGCGGGCGGGCGAGCAGCGACGGCACCATCATTTTCCCGGCGAACAAGGTCAACACCAGGGCATGCAGCGGCTCCATGCGCGCGAGCAGAAAGCGCATGACATAAGCGAGGGTCGCGCCGAAGCAGATCGCCCCGAGCAGCACGAGCCCTGACCATCCGGCGAGCCGGAAGGTCGTCGCAATCAGCAGATCGGAGCCCCACTCCTGAGCCGTGCTCGGCGTCCCGAGCCTCGTGAAGGAGAAGGGATCGTGGGTGAGGACTGCACCGTGAGCGAGCATCCATCGGCCCGCCGCGATGTGCAGATACGTGTCGCCATCGGCCAAGCCATATCCCAGCACCGCGGGAACCAGGAAGCCCGCCAGGCCCAACAGCAGAGGCCACGACACCCCAACGCCGGGGCGAAGTGAATACGGGAAAGTTACTGTTTGGACGCTGGCGCTCTTCATATCGCATCTATGGGTTTTCCGGCATCCCGCCCGCCCCTTCGGCATTACCGTCGCAGACGGGACGGAAAGGACGGTAGGAGCCTTTTGCCCGGCATCAGGACGAAATTGTCCGCCCTGCCGCTTCGCGCCCCGCCGCGAGCGACGGCGCAAAATCGTCCGGCCCCGCTGCAAAGGGGTCCTATCTGCCGAGGGCGCGAGTTCGAGAGTCTATGGACACCAACACCGACTCGTCGGATTGGCCAACGACTGTTCCGGCGCGCGCCGGTTGCAACAACAACTACGTCTCTGGAGACATTTCAATGAACAGCATGAAGAAAGCGCTTCTTGCGCTGTGGCGGGAAGAGGAAGGGCTGACGATGGTGGAGTACTGCATCGCGGGTGGCCTGGTGGCCGCCGGCGCCGCGGTTGCCTTCACCAACCTCGGTTCGGCGATCAGCAAGACGATCAACAACCTGATCGGCTACATGAACATTCCAGCTGCGTGAGACCGCACGCATGAGAGCCCTGGGGGCACTCTCGAGTGCCCCCGTGCTCGACCGATGACTGCAATCTGATATCGGGGTATATCACGATGAAGACCATGAAAAGAGAGCTGATCGCGCTCTGGCAGGAAGAGGCAGGACTTACGATGGTCGAATACTGCATCGCGGGCGGCCTGGTGGCTGCCGGCGCCGCGGTTGCCTTTACCAACCTCGGCTCGGCGATCAGCAGCACCATCAGTAATCTCATCGGCTACATGAACATTCCCGCTGCATGAGATTTCAGGACGGGAGCCGGGACACCCGCTCGGGGTGTCCTTGCTCCGGGCACATCACTCAGCGCAAACATGCACAGCCTCCTCCTCGTTCCCGTGTTGAGTTACGTCACGATGCTGGCCGTTTCCGACACCATCACGCACCGCATACCGAATGCCTTGACGGTTTCCGCGGCGGCAATCGCGGTCCTGCTGTCGATCACATCGCACGGCGCACTCGGAGGCATCACCGCCGCCGGCGGATTGCTGGTTGGATTGTCGATCTTTTTACCCTTCTATCTTCTCGGCGGCTTCGGCGCAGGCGATGTGAAAGCCCTTGCCGCCGTAGGCGCTTTCGTCGGGCCATTCGGCGCGCTGCTCGCCGCCGGCTGCACGCTGATCGCGGGCGCAGTGGGCGCGTTGATCGTGCTCTTGGTGACCGGGGGCCTTCCGGCTCTCAAGTCCATGCTGAGCCGATGGGCGCTCAGCGGACACCTTCTGTTGACGACCGGCAGGACGACGCACATCAGTCCTCCTCCGGATGACGCCTCGCGGCGCCGCTTCCCGTACGGAATCGCCATCGCCTGCGGCACTGCCGCTTCACTGCTCTGGGGGTAGCCAAGTGGCCGGCCAAGCAAGCAACGGCATCTCGAACGAAGCAAGCCTGCCGGATGTGCGGGCTGCCGCACTGGCGCCGCGGCCGAAGTCCGTAGGCGATACCGGGCTGCGCCTCAGCCTGATATGCGACTTGCTGGAGAAGCACCTCTACGACGCCGGCATCCTGACGCTACCCGGGCTCGGTCGGCGCAGCGCACTTTCCGGTCCCATTCTTGACGAAGCGCTCGCATTCCTCCGCAGGGAAGGCCGCATCGAGGTACGCGGACCCAGCCCCGATGAGGCAACGCTGCGCTATGCGCTCACCGAGCGTGGCCGCTCCAGCGCGCAGGACGCGCTCGCGCGCAGCGGCTACATGGGTCCAGCGCCCATTCCCTTGGATGCGTACTCGCAGATCATCCGCGAGCAATCGGTCCATGATCGATTGGTGACCCGCGAGCTCATGCGCGCAGCATTCGCCGACGTCGTGCTCGATGGCCAGATGCTCGACCGCCTGGGGCCAGCGCTCAATTCAGGCAAGGCGATATTCGTCTACGGCGAGCCGGGGACGGGGAAGACGTACGTCACGCAACGACTCTCACGCCTGATCGGCGATTCCGTGCTCGTGCCGCACGCGATCGCGGTGGGAGAAACGATCATCCAGGTCTTCGATCCTGCGGTGCACGTGCCGGTATCGGCCCCCGATTCCGGCATGCTGCTCGATCAGGGCCATGACCCCAGATACGTCCTGTGCCGGCGTCCCCTGGTCGTGACGGGCGGCGAGCTCAATCTCGAGATGCTCGAGGTGCAGTTCGATCCGAGTACGCGCCAGTACCGGGCACCCTTGCAGCTCAAGGCGACGAACGGGATTCTCATCATCGATGACCTCGGCCGACAGCGCGTCGCGCCGCGCGCGGTGCTGAACCGCTGGATCGTGCCGATGGAAGAAGGGAGGGACTACCTGACGCTGCCGACCGGCCAGCACTTCGCTGCGCTTTTCGATCTGATCCTCGTCTTCTCCACCAATCTTCGTCCCCCGGATCTTGCAGACGAGGCCTTTCTGCGGCGGATCGGCTACAAGATCCAATTCGAGGCACTGACGCCGTCCCAATACCACGAGATCTGGAAGCAGGTCTGCGAGCAACACGGGGTGCTCTACGAGCCTACCGTCTGTCAGCAAGTGATCGAGCGATTGCACGTGCCGGCGCAGATTCCGCTGCTGCCCTGTCATCCGCGCGATCTCATCGATATGGCGCTCGATCATGCGGCGTATCTCGGAGACGGCGACAAGCTGCGCCCTGATGCGCTCGAGTGGGCCTGGAGAAATTACTTCGTCGACGCCAGCGCTGATGATTCACAACGTCAATAAGTCACGATTCTGAAGGCTACCTTTATGTTCAAGCGACGCGGATTCGCACTGATCGTTCTCTCACTCCTGTTCGCATTCGGCGCGGCATGGGTGGCCCGCGGCTGGCTGCAGTCGCGGCTCACCGCCGGTAAACCGGCCGCCGACATGCAGGTCGTGACCGCCGCCACGGAGATCCCGTTTGGATTGAAGGTCGAATCCCGGCATCTGCGGGTACTCACGCTGCCGCAAGGGACCCCGCTGGGAGATCACTTCTCGAAGCCTGAGGAAGTGGTGGGGCTCGTTGCCCTGCAGAAAGTCCTTCCAGGCGAGATTCTGCTCAAGCAGCAGTTCGCGACGGAAGCCGAGGGGAGCACGCTTGCAGCGGTGCTCAAGCCGAACATGCGGGCCATAGCGGTCCGCGTCGACGACGTCGTGGGTGTCGCCGGTTTCCTCCTCCCCGGCAATCACGTCGATGTCGTCGAATCGCGGCTCGTGGATTCGAGGGCAGTGACGACGACGGTGCTCAGCGATATCAACGTCCTGGCGGTCGACCAGACCGCTTCCCACGAAAAGGATGTACCCGTCGTGGTGCGGGCGGTCACCCTCGAAGTGACGCCTCCACAAGCGGAAGTTCTCGTCAAGGCGCGCACCGAGGGACAGATACAGCTCACCCTCAGAAGTCCGATGGCAGCCGACAACTACGTGACGCCTGTACCGCCGGCGCCCACGCCGGCTCCAAAGAAGGTCGTACGTAAAGTCCACGCCGTGTTACGTCCCGTCCCGCAGGACGCGATCACCATCATCCGCGGTGTCAACGTTCAACAGACTCATTCCTCCGGCTGATCGAGCGCCGGGGGGCCTCACAGGAACAGAATAATGAAAACCGCCAGATTCTCCGCACTCCTTCCTGGCCTGCATCTGATGCTCGGGGTGATCGCCTGCATGCTGGTGACGACGTCCGCTCGTGCCGTTGTCGCGGCTCCCGACCAGATGATCTATGCCGGCGCCCATACCAGCATCGGGGTACCGATTTACAAGAGCCGCATCGTCGAGCTGCCCTCGGTCGCCAAGCGCGTCTCCATCGGAAACCCCGATATCGCGGACGTGCTCATATTCAATTCGACCGAGCTCTACGTCCTCGGGAAGGACTTGGGCACGACGAACGTTCTGCTCTGGGATCCAGCCGGGGCACTGGTCAGCACGATCTCCGTCACGGTGACGCATGACATCGACGGTCTCAAGGAGAGGCTGGATGCGATCCTGCCTGGCGAGAAGATCGAAGTGATGAGCGCGCACCGCAACATCGTCCTTGCGGGAGAAGTCTCCAGCGTCGAGAAGATGGATGCCGCGCTGGAGATTGCCGACGGTTACCTCGAGCAGGCCGCAACGGCGAAGGACAAGATCATGTTCCAGCAGGAGCAGGGGTCGGGCGGGGGTGAAGACAAGCACGCGGGGAAGGTCATCAACCTGATGAGCGTCGGCGGCCCGCAGGAAGTGATGCTTCAGGTGCGAGTCGCGGAAGTACAGCGCGATGCGCTCAAGCATCTCAACCTGCAGTTCCTCGGCGTCAACAACAGCGGTAAGTGGGGTGGCGGTGCCTCCAACGGCGGCACTACGACGTTTCCGCCGATCGTCTGGCTGCCGCAGAATGCACCCGTCCCTGTGCTCGGCCGCCCCGGCACCAGCAACATCGCCGGGCCGCTCCAGCAGTTGGTCAGCCCCACGGTGCCGAGCATCACCGCGGCTGGACTCTTCGGCAGCTATCTCAGCGGCTCGTTCGCCGCCAACGCCGTGCTCGATGCCTACAAGCAGGAAGGCCTGGCGAGGATTCTCGCGGAGCCGACCCTCACCACCCAATCCGGCCAGGAGGCTCAGTTCCTCTCCGGCGGGAGCTTCCCCATACCCGTTCCCGAGCAGAATGGAGCGATCGGCATCACCTACAAGGACTTCGGCGTGAAGGTCGACTTCGTGCCGGTGATCCTCGACACCGGCAGGATCAATCTCAAGCTCAACGTCAGCGTGAGCCAGCTCACCTCCACCAACGCCCTGGTGGTCACTCCGATCAACGCGTCCACCGTGTTCGCCGTGCCTGCACTCACTGAGCGGCGCGCGATTTCGACCGTCGAGCTCGCGGACGGCCAAACCATCGGCATCGCAGGCCTGATGAACGACAGCATGAATACGGCGGCGAAGAAGTTTCCCGGCCTCGGCGACCTGCCCATTCTCGGAGACCTGTTCCGCAGCCAGGAATTCCAAAATGGCCGCACGGAGCTCGTGATCCTCGTGACCCCGCGGCTGGCCAAGCCGATGGCGCCGGAGCAGATCCGACTGCCGACCGACTCCGTCGTGCCGCCCTCGAACGTCGACTTTTTCCTGCGCGGGAAGATGCAGGGAAGCGCCGCCCCGAGCGCCCACCCGGGCGGCATGCCGAACGGCAGCACCTCACCACCGAAACCCTGATAGCCAGCGACCCGCACGAGGAAATCGACATGATGCGCACTATTCTCGCCGTCCTTCTGATTGCAGCGCTTGCCGGCTGCGCCACCGACTATCCGCGGGTGGACGCCGCATTCGGGAAGTCCCAGGCGCAGATGATTCAGGCACAGACCTATGACCCCCAGGCCGCAGCGCATCCCCCGGCGCTGGGACCGGCTCAGGCCGACGGTCAGCGGCTCGCGAATGTCCTCGCGGAGCATCGCAAGGACGTTCCCCAGCAGGCTACGAAGCAGGTCTCGCAGACCACGCGGTTCGATACCGGCGGGGGACAGTAGCCCACCCGCCATCGTCGGAGGCGAAACGTCATGAAACACAGAGAACGGTGTCCAGCTCCGCCGCGCGCTCAGCGAGGAATTTCGCTGGTGTTGATCGTGATCGCCATCGCAGCCCTCATCCTGATGTCCGGGCTTGCCCTCGACGTCTCTCACATGATGATCAACAAGACGCGGCTGCAGAACACGGTCGACGCCGCGGCGCTCTCGGCAGCCAGCACGCTGAACTCGACATCGAGCACGACGCTGGCGACCGCGGCGGCTCTTGCGGCCTTCGGTTTGAACGCCTCGGCCGCGGGCAACCAGGAGCTCGGAGGGAGCTACAGCAAGGGAAACATCACCGTCACCATACAGTACTCGAACACGCTGCCTCCCTTCACGGTGGGAAGCACTCCTGCCCAGTACGTCAGAGTCAAGGCGACGGGATTCACTTTCCCCGCCTATCTGGTGAGTCTGGCAGGATTCACGCAGCTTGGCGTATCCGCATCCGCAGTCGCCGGGGCGAGCCCGACGGTGAATACCGCCTGCAATCTCGCACCGATGCTGGTCTGCGGCACCTCCCCGTCCCCAGCCGGAACCATATGGGGCTTCACGCCAAACGCACCCCAGGTCCTCAAGAGTGCGGCCCCGGGAAGCTCACAGCTGGGGCCCGGTAACTTCCAACTGGTACAGCTCGGGGGCCCCGGCGGCAACATCCTGAATCAGAACATGGCGGGTGGATTTCAGGCGTGCATGACTGCGGGAACCAACGGGGCGGTGCAGACCCAGACCGGAAATCTCGTGGGACCCACGTCCCAGGGCCTCAACACCCGCTTCGGTCAGTACAAGGGCGGCATGACCCAGTCGCAGTATCCCCCCGACGTGCTCACGACAGGGCAATCGCCCCCGCTGACTCTCGATGCCACCGGAACGCTGATCATGAGCGGCTCGAATCAAGTCACGGCGAGCAATATCGACCAGCTGCTTTACAGTTACAAGGACTACACCCAGGACGAAGGGGACCCCTCAAAATACCAGTACCAGCCCGTGAGCTCGGGCGGCCCGGGCGTATTCAATAGACGGGTCCTCTCCGTCGTCGTCGGCGATTGCAGCGGCCAGAGCAACGGCACGAGCAGCATCCCCATCGTTGGCTTCGCCTGCTTCTTCCTCCTTCAGCCGGATAGTGGCGGCGGCAACGTCGACTTCATCTATGGCCAGTTCGAAGGCAGCTGCGACGTGAACGGAGATCCCGGGCCTGCCCCGGTCACCGGCCCCGGGCCCTACGTCATCGAGCTCTACCACGACCCCGATAGCGGGGACTCGTAATGAATACCGGTCCTCGAACCCTGCGCAGGCAGCACGGAACGGCGATGATCGAATTCGCGATCGGACTGCCGGTTCTGCTCTTCCTGTTGCTCGCGACCGCGGAAGTCGGCCGGCTGATCAGCCAGTACAACACCCTGACCAAAGCGGTCAGAGATGGGGTCCGCTATGCTGCATCGAAGGCATCACTCGGCACGACGGGCATCGTAAGCGTCACGCCCGCCATTCAGTCTGCCGTGGCCAACCTGGTGGTCACGGGCACGGCTACCGGCACGGGTAGTCCCCTGCTTCCGGGCTTCTCGACCTCCAACGTAACGGTCACGGATGCGGGAAGCGGCTACGTATCCGTATCCGCAAGCTATACCTACAGCCCGATGGTGGGCTCCAGTCTGCGGACCTTCGGGCTCGGGGCTCCGATCAACCTCGCCGTAACCCTGAATTCAGCGCAGGTAATGCCGGGTCTGCCATGACACACGCCACACTCACCCTAAGGAAGCGCGCCGAATCCGGCCTCGCCACGGTCGAATTCTCGATCATCGGCGTCGTCTTCTTCCTCGTGCTCTTTGCCGTCATCGAGTTCGGTCGCGCCCTTTTCGTGATCAACACCTTGACGGAAGTCACGCGGCGTGGCGCTCGCATGGCGGCCGTGTGCCCGGTGGGGTCCACAGGGCCAGCCAGCGCCGCCGTATTCGGCAGCGGCGCCAACCCGGTAGTCGCGGGCCTGACCACCGGCGAGGTGACGATCGAGTATCTGGACACGAACGGCGCGGTGCTCGCCAACCCCGCCGGTGCGGACTTCGGCTCGATCAATTACGTGCGCGCGCGGATCTCCGGATTTTCGTTACCGCTCATCATCCCCCTCATCATGCCGACCCTGTCGCTTTCAGGATTCCAGACGACGCTTCCCCGCGAGAGTCTCGGCGTCACACCCACCGCCATCGAGCCCTGTTGAGCCGACGAGAGATCCAATGCCAGAGCTCGCCGACATCCGCCTCAAGGTACTGCTGGTCTCCCGGCGCAAGGACACACTCGACTCCCTCGAGGCGATGTTGCGCAAGTATCCGGGGGTCAGGATCGAACGCAAGCTGGTCGTAAACGGCCATGTAGATCCATTGCATGGCGTCTCGAGCCCGCCTGACGCACTGGTGCTGCACCTGGGACAGACGTGGCAGGCGGAGCTCGAATCCCTCGCTGCGCGGCCTGCCGATCGCCGTCCACCACTCATCGTCGTGGGATCGACCAACGACACCAACGCCATGCGCCTCGCCATGCAGGCCGGGGCCCGCGATCTCCTACCCATGCCGCTCGTCGAGGCGGATCTGATCAGCGTCCTGGCCCGGGTCGAGCGTGATCACCGGGCAGTGCAGTCAGGACAGGAAGGGGCAGTCACGACATTCATGAATGCGAAAGGTGGCTGCGGAGCGACCTTTCTCGCCTGCAACGTGGCCCATCTGCTCGCCATGCAGTCGCGGCAGCGGGTGGCGTTGGCCGACCTGGACCTGCAGTTCGGCACGATCCCGCTCTACTTCGACCTCTTTCCCAAGCGCGGCCTGCTGCAGGCGATCGCGAATCTCGACGGTCTCGATGAGACTGCGCTTCAGGGCTACCTCGCACGCCACGGCAGCGGGCTGAGCATCCTGGGAAATGCGGCGGACGACGTCCTGCCGATCGGCAACATATCGGCCGATGCCGTGCACGCGCTGCTCAACGTCGCGGTGCGCAGTCACCAACACGTGATCGTGGACCTTCCACGACGAGTCGACCCTGTCGCCGCCCGCGTGATCGACCGCGCACAGCACATCGTCCTGGTGGTGCAGCAGTCCGTGACGGTGCTCCGAGACGCCACGCGCCTCATGAACTGCCTGCGGCGCGACCTCGCTGTGAGCGCGGATCGGATCAGCATTGTGGTCAATCGGTATGAGAAGGATGCGCCGATCTCGGCGGACGACATCCGCAGCACCCTGGCGTGCCCGGACCTCTCTATCGTGCCCAACGACTACCGCGTCGTGTCGGAGTGCATCGCCACCGGCAGGCCCCTCCTCGAGCACGCGCGGGGAGCGGCCGTCACGAAGGCCGTCATGGCTCTCGAGACGCGCCTGGGAGGTACCGCGGCAGAGGTCCGCCCAGGTCTTTTGGCCAGAACATTCTCCAGCCTGATCAAGCCGAGGTCCCCGTGACAGCCGAAATGAAATCCGGAGCGCTTCGAGCGCTCGTCGAAGAGGCGCCCCCGGAAGCGGACGACCGTCTGCTGCCACTGACGGCGGCGGAGCGCGAGAGCAAGGAGCTCGTTTATCAGCGGCTGCTCAAGGTGATGGATCTGTCGCTCATCGGCGGGCTCGAGGACCGGGAAGCGCGGCGGCAGATCCGCGAGATCTGCGAGCGGCTGATGATCGAGCATCAGGTCCCGCTCAGCCTGGTGTCCCGCCAGCGGATCGCGCGGCGCATCGAGGACGAAGTCCTGGGTCTGGGACCCCTCGAGCCGCTGCTCGCGGACAGAACCGTTTCCGACATCCTGGTCAACGGTGCCAACCAGGTCTATGTCGAGCGGCGCGGGCGGCTCGAGCTCACGGATGTGAGCTTCAACAGCGACGCGCACCTTCTCAACATCATCGACCGCATCGTCTCCGCAGTGGGAAGGCGCATCGATGAGTCATCGCCCATGGTCGATGCCCGCCTCAAGGACGGCTCGCGAGTCAATGCCATCATCCCGCCGCTCGCGCTGGATGGGCCATCGGTCTCGATCCGCCGCTTCGCGGTGGAGCTGCTTTCGATCGACGACCTCACCCGGCTCGGGTCCCTGACTCGGGAGATGGCGGAGGTGATGGGCGCCATCGTGCGAGCGCGCCTCAACATCCTCGTGTCCGGCGGAACGGGTGCTGGCAAGACGACTCTGCTCAACCTGCTGTCAGGCTTCATTCCGCCCACCGAGCGGATCGTCACGATCGAGGACTCGGCGGAGCTGCAGCTTCGTCAGCCGCACGTTGTGAGGCTGGAAACACGCCCGCCCAACATCGAAGGGCGTGGCGCCGTTACGCAACGCGACCTCATGCGCAACAGCCTGCGGATGCGGCCCGACCGCATCGTCATCGGCGAGGTGCGCGGCGGCGAAGCGCTCGACATGCTGCAAGCCATGAATACGGGCCATGATGGCTCACTCACCACGATTCATGCCAATTCCCCGCGCGACGCGCTGGGTCGCGTCGAGAACATGGTGTCCATGACAGGGATCAACTTTCCGGCACGCGCGCTGCGCAGCCAGATTGCCTCGGCCATCGAGATCATCATCCAGGTCGAGCGGCACGAGGACGGCCGGCGCCGCGTAGTGAGCCTGCAGGAGACCAATGGGATGGAGGGCGACATCATCACCACCTCGGAAATCTTCAAGTTCGAGCGCCGTGGCCTCGATGCCGAAGGTAACGTGCTCGGCGAGCTGGTCTCGACGGGCATCGTGCCGGCATTTCTCAAGCGGCTGCACGAGCGCGGTATCGAGCTCCCGCTGGATGTCTTCCGCCGGCCGAACGAGTCTGCTCACGCGAGGAGATGATCATGGGTATGTGGATGTTCCTCGGCCTCGTGTTCCTCGCAGTGTTCCTGCTGATGCAAGGGCTCGCCATTCCCGTCTTCGGTGAGAACCGCAAGATGCGCAAGCGCCTGATTGCGCGCCTGGCCACCGTGGGCGCCTCGGGAGCCCAAGGGCAGCTGAAGAGCCTGTTGCGCGAGCAGTATCTCAAGAGTCTCACGCCGTTCGAGCAATCGCTCGAAGCCCTGCCCGGCATGGCGGCGCTTGCCGAGCTCCTCGAGCAAAATGGCAGCTCGACGCCGGCGTATCGGCTCGTTCTGAGATCTGCGGTCTTCGCCGTGGCCGCATCGATAGCGGGATGGATCTTCACGCGCCGGTGGTACGCCGCCCTGCTGCTCGGCGTCCTGGGAGCGGCGATTCCCCTGCTCAAGCTCCTGCGGGATCGAAGCCGCCGCACCGCCAAATTCGATGGGCAGCTCCCGGAGGCGCTCGATGTGATCAAGCGCGCGCTCAAGGCCGGCCACCCCTTCACGCAAAGTCTCAAGCTCATCGCGGACGACATGGAAGAGCCGGTGAGCCAGGAATTCGAGCGCATCTTCACGGAAATCAGCTACGGCAACGAATTGCGCACCGCGCTCATGGGCTTGCTCGAGCGCGTTCCGAGCGTCTCTGCGATGGCCTTCATCACCGCGGTGCTCGTGCAAAAAGAGACCGGCGGCAACCTCGCCGAGACGATCGAGCGCATCACTGCGGTAATCCGCGGACGCTTCAAGCTGCAGCGACACGTGCGGACGCTCTCGGCAGAGGGTCGGCTGTCGGCGTGGGTCCTGATGCTCGTACCCCTCGCACTATTCGTCGTCATGTGGTTCGCGACGCCGGGCTATCTGCCACTGCTGATCAACAATCCGAAGGGGCCGTCTCTCATCATGGCAGCCTGCGTGCTCGAAGTCCTGGGCACGATCTGGATCCGGCGCATCATCCGCATCCAGGTTTGACGGAGATGCACATGAGTACCTTCTTGACCGGGCTTGCCGCGCTTTTCGATAGATCGCAGGGCACAGAGCTCGCCTTCGTCGGGCTCGCCGGAGCTGCCGCCTTCGCGTTCAGCCTGGGAGTATTGGCGGTCCTCACGGCTGTCGCCGACCCGATGCGCAGACGCCTCGATCAGCTGGGACGCACGGATGTCGGGACACGTGCCGCCCCATCGCGCATCGCCGCTTGGGTCCGGCCTCTATCCGCCTATATCCTGCCGAGCAAGGAGAAGGAGCGGACGCGAGTCGGCCAGCTTCTCACTCACGCCGGGTATCGCGCCCCATCCGCGTTGTCGATTTTCTACGGCACCAAGGCCCTGCTGATCGTGGCCTTCCCCTTCGCCGTTCTGCTGGTCTCGCCATTCTTCCCGCAAGTCACCACAGGCAAGCTGCTGTTCGGTGCACTCGGGGGCGCGTTTCTCGGTGCTCTCCTGCCGAGCATGTGGCTCGACCGTCGCGTTGCCAGTCGGCAGCGCGCACTGAGGGTCGGGTTTCCGGATGCGCTCGATCTGCTCGTGGTCTGCGTGGAGGCGGGTCTCGGGCTGGCGCCGGCGCTGCAGCGCGTTGCAGAAGAAATCAGCGTCAGTCACCCGGAGCTCGGGACGGAGCTCTCGCTGGTCAACGCCGAGATGCGCGCCGGCGTCGAGCGAACTCAGGCGCTGCGCAACCTCGCGGAACGGACGGGTCTCTCCGACATACGCGGACTCGTCACGTTGATGGTACAGACCATGCGGTTCGGGACCGGCATCGCGGATGCATTGCGCGTGTATTCGGAGGAATTTCGCGACAAGCGGATGCAGGCGGCGGAGGAGCAGGCAGCCAAGATCGGCACCAAGATGATCTTCCCGCTCGCCCTTTGTATTTTCCCGTCGTTCTTCCTCGTGGCAATCGGCCCGGCCATGCTCGCGGTCATCGACGTGTTCACCCACTTGGGGCACTGAGAGGAAATCGTGGAGGCGGCTCGGACCCACTCATTCCCGGGCGCGGTGCATTCAGGCCTGCAGACTGTCTTCAATCTGCTGATCGTCGCGCTCTTCACGCTGCTCGCCATCGCGAGCTTCCAGCGGTATCACGCCTCCGGGTCGCTGCAGTCCTTTGGCGTGCTCGCGATCAACACGCTCTTTCTCGGGCTCTTCCTGAATCGCAAGCCTGCCAAGGCCGAAACCCCGTCGGCGCCGCTCTGGCTGCTCGGATTCGCAGGCACTGCCCTGCCGCTGCTGCTTCGTCCTGCCGCGGCGGCAGAAGGGACCTCACCGGGGTCGGTGCTCCAGCTCGTGGGGCTCATGATGCTTGCGTGCGCGCTGCTCTCCCTGCGCCGCAGCTTCGCGGTCGTGCCGGCCAATCGTGGCATCCGCCAGGGAGGAGCCTACCGTCTGGTGCGTCACCCCGTCTATCTGGCGGAGTTGACGATCCTCCTCGGGGTGGCTCTATCGAATCCAACATGGCTCAACTACGCCATTTGGGCATGCGAGTGCGCCCTGCAGGTCGCGCGAGCGCGGGCCGAGGAGCGCTTCCTCTGCGCCGATCCTGAGTACAGAGCCTACTGCGAGCGGGTGCGGCACCGACTCATTCCCTGGGTCGTCTGAGTCGGTACGCGCCCATGGGGCCGCGGGCGCGGCTTCGGATTATGTCAAATACCCATGCGGCAAGTACGGATGTGAATCTGTGCCGCAATCGTCAGACTCCCGCCGGCTCGAACGATAACATCAATCCCATTATAACTATTAGTGCGTTGGCACCTATGTCCCCGCTGCAAGTGCTGTGGGTGACAGGGAGCGTCGCCGGGGGTTTGCGCGAAGCCTGGATGAGCGAGTTCGCCAGTCTCTGCCATGCTCGCGAGATCAGCGTTTCGCAACTCTCCTCCCACGAGGCGGAAGGAGACTGGGACCTCATCTGCTTCGATTTCGACTATCCGGAGATGGCGAGCTTGAAGCTCGTTCCGGAGACCAAGTCCCGCTGGCCCTCCGCCCCGATTCTGATGCTCACTCAGCAGTGCTCCGCCGAGCTCGCCGTATGGGCGCTGCGCGCACGAATCTTCGATCTGCTGGTGAAGCCGCTCACGGCGCAGGAGATCTCACGCTGCATGCAGCGGGTGCTCGAGGCCGTGCGCGCCAGGCGCTCGCAGTCCGAGCGCCGGCCACAGGCCTCGGTCGCACAGCTGCCGATGGAATCGCGCTACCGCCCGCAGACGACGCCTTCCGTCCGGCTGCGGCGCGCAGTCGCGCACATCTGCAAGCACTACGCACGGCAGATGCCGGAATCGGAAGTGGCGCTCGTTTGCGAGATGTCACCCTCCAGATTCTGCCGCGAGTTCAAAGCCGCCTTCGGGGCGACCTTCGTCGAATACCTCGCCCGACATCGTGTTGATGAAGCGAAACGCCTTCTGGTCAACCGCAGCATGTCGGTAACGGACGTGGCGGCGGCAGTCGGCTTCACCGATCCTTCGTATTTCACCCGCGTGTTCCGCAAGATAGCGGGCGCGTCGCCGACCGAATTCCGCGAAACGCCGATCGAGCTGAAGACGGCCGCGAACGCCGCGCTCGCACCGCTGGATTGCTGAGGCGCCACCTGACCCGTTGCGATCTGGCCCGCGTGCGCTGATAAAATGAGCGGATGCGAACCTTACTGATCGCCGGCCTGCTGCTGATCGCCGCGGGGATCTTCCTGATCGTTCGTCCGCCTCATTACACGAGCGAGCAGAGCGTCTTCAAGCTCGGACAGCTCGAGGCGAGAATGCAGCAGGAGCGGCCGCTCCCCGGCTGGGTGGGTGGCGCAGTTCTCGGCGCCGGCATCGTGCTGCTCGGCGCCGGTCTCGTGAGGCGCTCCTAGTCCGATTTCAGGCCTTGAGCACGGTGATGTTGCCGCTCGGCTCCAAAGTGAGCTGACGGGTCTCGCCGACGTCGGCCACGCCCTGCTTGCGCAGGGCTTCGTCTATGTCGGCCTTGCTGATGTTGTGCCGTCGCAATTGGCCCTCCAGCGCGACACCCGAGCGCCCGAGTACCACGGCGCCGCCCTCCACGAGCTTCGCGAACCGCGGCGATCGCGCCGCCATCCGCGCCAACAGCCAGTGCAGGAGAGCGAGCAGAATCATCGCGAGCAGCGTCCCGCCGAGTGGCGCGGACCCTGTCAGCACGCGACTCAGACTCGAGCCCATGATGATGGAGATGATGATGTCGAGCGCCGACCACCGCGCGAAAACCCGGCGGCCTGATGAGCGCAGCAGCAGGAGGCCGAAGATGAAGACGACCAAGGCACGGGGCAGCTCCTGCCACCACTCGATGTGATTCGTCACGCCGAAGACGTCCAGGAGAGTCATGCCGCTCCTCCCTATTCATGACGGAGATGAGGGTAAACGGCAGCGGCGGAGCGCGGGTTCCGACAGCAAACACGACCGGCGGACCCGGGCGCGCGCGCACCCGCGTGCGATCAATCGAAGAATTCGACCTCGCCCGTCTCCAGCGAGTATTCAGCGCCGACGACTACCAGCCCTTCGTTGCGAATGAGCTTCTCGAGTACATCCGACCCGTATCGCAAATGACTGACGGATACCCCGACGTTGGCGCGCACCGCGTGCCGGACAAGTGCCGCCTCATCGTTGCGCAGGTCCGTCTTGAGCAGAACCTCTACCGAGGGGCGGACGCGATCGACGATCGAGCGGATGTTGCGCGACTGGTTCTCGGCCGGCTGGCGAAGCTCCTCCAGGGTCGCGCGGATGGCCCCGCACTGGGAGTGGCCGAGCACGACCACCAGCCGTGTCCCGAACCGGGAGGCGGCGAACTCGACGCTGCCGATCTGCGACGGAGAGACGATGTTACCGGCGACGCGGATGACGAAGAGATCGCCGAGCCCCTGGTCGAAGACGATTTCCGCAGGAACACGTGCATCCGAGCAGCCGAGCACGATGGCTATGGGTTCCTGGCTCGTGGTGAGCTCGAGCCGCGTCGCGGCATCGAGCAGCGCTCCACGGTTGCGCACGCGCTCGACGAAACGGCGGTTGCCTTCTTTGAGGCGCTGGAGCGCCTCCGCTGCGGGGATCATGGGATGGTCGCACTCTCGCTTCTGGCTTCGGCTGGCAAGGGTAACATGGCTCGATGCGCCTTGAGCCACGAGGTGCCGGCCGATACCCGGGCCCCGCGGGCGATCGCCCCGCGTCCGCAGGGCCGGCACGGTTGGCGCGTGCCGTCATGACTAACGCCTTGCTAGAATCCCATCCCCGCGCTTTCCCCGCGGTGCTACCGGAGGATCCACCATGGCGATTCGCGAGCGGCTGATCGAGTATCGCGACGGTCCGACCCTGCTCGAGGCCTTTTTCTGCCACGACGACTCCCGCCCGGGCCCGTTACCGGCGCTGCTGATCGGCCACGAGTGGAGCGGGCGGGGCGAGTTCGTCGAGCGCAAGGCGCGGCGTCTCGCCTGGCACGGCTTCGCAACCTTCGCGCTCGACATGTTCGGCAAGGGCAGGCGCGGCACCACCAGCGCGGAATGCAGCGCGCTCATTTCTCCGCTCGTCCAGGATCGCGCGCTGCTCGCACGCCGCGTCACCGCGGCGCTCACTACGCTGAAGGGGCTTCCGGAAGTCGACGTACGCCGCATCGCGGCCCTGGGATTCTGCTTCGGCGGGATGTGCGTGTTGGATCTGGCCCGCAGCGGCGCCGACGTGAGGGGCGTCGTCAGCATGCACGGACTACTCAAGCCGACCGGCCTGCCGTCGCCCGGCAAGATCAGCGCGCGGGTCCTCGCGCTCCACGGCTACGACGATCCCCTCTCCCCGCCGGAAGACGTGCTCGGCCTCGCAAAGGAGCTCACTGCCGCGGGCGCCGACTGGCAGATCCATGCCTACGGCAACACCATGCACGCTTTCACCAATCCCCATGCCAACGATCGCGCAGCCGGGCTGGTGTACGACGAGACGGCCGACCGCCGCTCCTGGCACGCGCTGCTTCAGTTTCTCGACGAGGTGCTGCGCTGAGCGGCCATCACCATTCCTGCGCGAGGGCGGCGACCATGCGGCCAAGCCCCGCGACATCCTTTATGCTCGAGGTCTCGAAGGGGGAGTGGGAGTAGACCAGCGGCCATCCCATCGCCACGTCCACCGTCCCATAGCGGGTATACGCGGACCCGTCGTTGCCTCCGCCTGTCGCGCCGTATTGAACCGGGATTCCGTGCTCACGCGCCATCCGGATGACGCGCGCCACATCAGCGGGCGGATCGATGTTGGAATCATCGACTGCCCGCACGACGAATCCCTGCCCGAGCACGGCATCGGCAAAGCGCTGTGTCTCCATAGGCGAGTCGCTGCTGACGAACGTATCGATTGCGAACACGACGTCCGGCGCATCCCCCTGTTTACCCGTCCGTGCGGCATATGCCACCGCACCGTCCAATCCAACCTCTTCGCCCGTCGTAAACAGAAATGTGACGCGCCGTCCCGGGTGCTCGCGCGCAAAGTCAGGACCCAGCGCACGGATCGCTTCGACGAGCGCGGTGTCCCCAACCCTGTCATCCAGGCTGCGCACGGCAACGAGTGAGTTGAGGAGCGGCCGGTAGGCTTTGGGAATGGTGAGCCAGTCTCCCACCCGGATGCCGAGCTTCTCAGTCTCCGCTTCATTGCGAGTCCCGACATAGACATAGGCGGGCTGCCTGAGGGTAGTGAAGGGAGGCGGCCACTTGAAGTCGGGGCGGTCCCAACCGGCAGGCAACTCCAGCACCCCTCCAACCGTACGACCGCCGCTCGTGTGGACCAGTGTGACATGGCCGAGGTAATAGCGGTTGTAGAAACCTCCTATCCGCTTCACCTGCAGCCGCCCGTCGCTCTCGATGTGGGTCACCTGGTAACCGATCTCATCCATGTGCGCATCGAAGACCAGATCCGGACGGTGGCTGCCGCGGCCTCTGCTTCCCAGCGTGAGCACGAGATTGCCGGCGGCGTCGGTCTTCGTCTGACTGCGCGCCCAGGCTGGAAGCTGCGCCAGGATCGCCTGCCGCTCGCCCTCCTCGTGGCCGCTTGCGCCGTAAGCCAGCGTGAGCACCTTCAGGGTGGCGCTCACCTGTGCATCCGATCCACTGCCTTGCGTGGCATTTGCAGCAGACGGCACTGTCGCCGGATCCTGAGCGGAGACATCGGAGCGCCCGGCAGCATCGAAAGGATCAGCCGACGGGCTCATCTCAGTGACCGGCTCCTTCAGATAGCCTTCGAGCAGGCGAGCGAGCCCGCGTAGGTCAGCCCGTGAGAAAGTCTCGGCCGGGGTCACCGGCAGCACGGTCGCGACGCCGAGCGCCGCGAACCGCGCCGGTATCGGGGGAGGCGATGCGAAGCCGCCGATGCGCGGCGCTTCGCTCGTCAGGGCCCGATACTCGATGTGTTGGCGCTTCGCGAGCGACTGCAGCGCGGTGGCGAGATCATCCGCCGCGTCTCGCGCGCCGGCAGCCGGCGCGCCGATCAAAACGCCATCACCGGGCAAAGGTGCCGCGGCTCCTGCCGCGCCGGCCGTACTCGGGGCCTGCATGACCCGCCCGACGGAGATCATCTCATCGGCCTGCAATTCGGTCAGGAGGCGTGTGAGACCACGGCCCCCGAGCCACTGTTGGGTCACGAACGCGATCGTTGTCGTACCTGAGATGCGTGAATGGCCGAGGTTGCGAGCGACCTCGAGCAAGGCTTCCCAGCCAAACCGGTCGCCCGCCCCGGCGCCGGCCTCATCGTCCGCGCCGATGGTGAAGGGCGCTTGCGCCAGACTCACCGGATCGAGAATGTCGGCGCCCGCGGCGCGCGCCTCTGCTGCCGAGCGCGCACCGATGTCGAGGTAGAGCTCATCGATGTGCGTCATGCTGGGGGGATCGAGCCGGCCGGGGGAGAGATGGATGCTCAGCCCGCCGAACCCGCCCGGGAGCAACCCCGAGGCGGTCTGCATCTGTACGGGCTGCGCAAAGCTCATCGTGTCGAATACGGCGTTGGGCTCTCGTTGCGGCAGACGCTCCACGCGAAGATAACCCTGAGGAGTGAGTGCGCTGACGACATAGCCGGGCTGGTCGATCGCCGCGACGATCAGGCGATGCGGCGACCCGCGACCCACCGTGACCCAGACGTCATGGAGGTTGTCAGTGTTGGGATGCAATCCCGCAAGGCTGTGAGCGATGCCGGCCGCGAGGTCCTGCTCGTAACCGGATACCGCGGGAATGCGGCTGAGCGCCGCGATATCCGGTTCCGCCGTTACGGCGCTCGCGGCAGACGCAAACGCGCCGGCGAGCGTTGTGGAAGTGATAGCAGCCGCGATGGCCCGAGCGATTTTTCTCATCCGTCCCCCCCTTCAGAAAGCGCGGCTATCCTACCCGCGCCTCGCCCCGCCCGGCGTCCTTGCCGCGGCAGGACGAGCTTTTCCGGCGCTCAGTGCCAGTTGTGCGTTGTCCGAAACTCCCGTGCCTGGCGCTCCGCCTCCTCACGCGCGAGGCCGTATCGCTCCTGCAGCCTGCCCGCGAGCTGCTCGCTGTTCCCATCGAGCTGGGTCAGGTCATCGTCCGTGAGCTT
>Ga0134128_10001543_pt1 | contig 29387 bp, 38 predicted proteins | sample KB31754_FD_96462 | JGI IMG/M metagenome (GOLD analysis project Ga0134128, IMG submission 96462) | Terrestrial soil microbial communities with excess Nitrogen fertilizer from Kellogg Biological Station, Michigan, USA - KB3-175-4 | ecosystem: Environmental > Terrestrial > Soil > Unclassified ... | reverse complement strand
CCAGCGGCGATTGCAAAACTCGGCCAACGATGCTCCCAAAAGAATGGTGAGAAATGAGAGTCCATAGGCGCCGATCAAGGAGGCGCTCTGCATCACCGCCCAGGAGGCACCCCAGCCATACGCCGGAAGATTCCAGGGAAAGCCCGTGAAGGCATGGCCGCGCACCCATTCGCCGGCGGCATAGAAGGCGGCAAATATCAAAAGGCGCGAAAGCCCGTCCTTCCATACCAGCATTGCCAACGCGCAGGCGGCGCCGGCATAAAGCGCCAGCCCGCTCGTCAGAAACAGAATAGCGAACGGCAATTGCCAGAGATGGGCGGAAGGATCGACCATGAAGGCATAGCCGATCCAATGCCAGCCGATCAGATATTGGCCAAAGGCGAAGCCCCAGCCGCACAAAGCTGCGATGCGCCAAGGCCGCTTCTCCAAGGCAGCGCCATCCAGCAGCAACAGGAGGACGGCAAAGCCCAGCAGCAGCGCGGGAAAAAATTCCACGGGAGCGAAGCCCAGAGCGGAAACCATGCCGGCCAGAAACGCCATGCCAACGCGCCGCCAGCCTTTCAGGCCGCGGATGCTCACGCCGAAACGATCAAGTCCTGCCATCATGCCGGGGGAAGATGATCATTCAGGCGGATGCGCAGCCGCTTGATGCGGCGCGGGTCGGCCTCCAGCACTTCGAATTCATAGCCGGACGGATGGGCGATGATTTCGCCCCGCTGCGGCACGCGGCCCACCAGCGACGCAACCAGCCCGCCCAGGGATTCGACATCTTCACCCGCCTCGGAGGTCGCCAGATCGACGCCGGTTTCGCTCTTGAAATCCTCCAGTTCGACCCGCGCGTCGGCAATGAAGCCGTCGGCATCGCGCTTCAGCGCCGGAGCCTCCTCGTCATGCTCGTCAGCGATGTCGCCCACGATCTCTTCGATGATGTCCTCGATCGAGACCAGGCCGTCGGTGCCGCCATATTCGTCGATCACCAGGGCCAGGTGGGTGTGGCTGGTCTGCATCTTGAGAAGCAAATCCAGCGCGCGCATGGAGGGCGGGACGAACAGGATCGGACGCCTTATGTTTGATATCGTTGCCGCGATGAGGCGATAGACGTTTGCCCGATCGGGCTCGAGCAAGGTGAGAACGTCCTTGACGTGGACCAGGCCGGTGGGTTCGTCCAGATTTTCACGATAGACCGGCAGGCGGGAGTGCTTGGCTTCACGGAACAGGCTCATCAATTCGGCCAGCGGCGTCTCCTCGTCCGCCGCCACGATCTGCGCCCGGGGCACCATCACATCGGAAACTTTAAGTTCGCCGAATGAGAGAAGATTGGCGAGCATCACCCGTTCCTGCTGCGACAGTTCCGGTTCGGTGCGCTCGCTTTCCTCGATCACCTCTTCCAGGCTTTCGCGCATCGCCGCGCTGGAGGGATCCTCGCCGCGCAGGATCTGCATCAGCCGCTTGAACAGGGGCGGATGATGGCCGTTGGTGACGTCGCTCATCGCGCCACCTCATAGGGATTGGTGATGCCCAGACGATGCAGAATCTGGACTTCCAACGCCTCCATGACTTTGGCATCGCGGTCGTGGGAGTGGTCATAGCCCGCCAGATGCAAAACCCCATGCACCACCAGATGGGTGGCATGATCGGCGATGCGCTTGCTTTCAGCCTTGGCTTCCTTGCGCGTCACACCCAAAGCCAGCGCCACATCGCCGTGATATTTCTCCTTGTTGGGCGCGGCAGGAAAGGAGAGGACATTGGTGGTCTGGTCCAGCCCACGAAAATCGCGGTTCAGGACTTTGAGCCGCCGGTCGCTCGACAACAACACAGTCAGGGAATAGGCGCCGCGAAAGCCCGCCGCTTTGGCCGCGGCGGCCGCGGCGCGCTTGAGCTTGGGCACAAGCCCGCGAAATCTGCGCCAACCGGGATCGTCCACCACCACCAGAATGCCTTTGGCGGTCATTTGCCGCGGGCACTATAGGCGGCGACCACCCGGCTGACGAGGGCGTGGCGCACCACATCGGCCTCGGCGAAGCGGGCAATGCCCACCCCTTCCACATCTTTGAGAATGGAAAGCGCCTCGTTGAGGCCGGTGGCGACATTGCCGGGCAGATCGGATTGGGACGGGTCGCCCGTCACCACCATCTGGCTGTCCTCGCCCAGCCTGGTCAGCATCATCTTCATTTGCGCCGGCGTGGTGTTCTGGGCTTCGTCGAGAATCACGAAGGCGCGGCTCAAGGTGCGTCCGCGCATGAAGGCCAACGGCGCCACTTCGATCACGCCCTGGTCCATCAGGCGCGTGGTCTGCTCGCCCAGAACATCGAACAGCGCGTCATAAAGGGGCCGCAAATAGGGGTCGATCTTTTCCTTGAGATCGCCGGGAAGAAATCCCAGCCGCTCGCCCGCTTCCAAGGCCGGCCGCGACAGGATCAGGCGTTCGACCCGGCGCTGAAACAGCATATGGGCCCCGAACGCGGCGGCGAGATAGGTCTTGCCGGTACCTGCGGGTCCGATCCCGAACACCAGTGGATTGTCGCGCATCAAATCGAGATAGGTGCTCTGCGCGGGGCTGCGCGGCTTGGTGATGCGCGAGCCCGCGGTGCGGATAGCGCCTTCATGGGCGCCGCGGCCGGCTGCGGCGGGATCGGTGAAGCGGATCTCGGCGTCCACTTCCGCCAGGGTGATGCTCTCGCCCGCCTCCAACCTGGCGTAGAGCGCGCGCAGGATGGCGGCGACGCGGGCGCGCGCATCGGCGGGACCCGACAAGGCGATCAGATTGCCGCGCTGGCTGATGAGAACCGAGAGATGCTGTTCCAGGCGGGCGAAATGCTTCTGATGCGGCCCCGAAAGCGCCGCCACCAGCTTGTTGTTGCCGAATTCCAGAAGAAGCTGCTCGCCCTTGCGTGGGCCGGATTTGGCGCGGGCGCTCAAATGAGCCGGCCCCTGAGACTGTTGCCCATCAAGGCTTCAATGCGCACGGGACGGATGGCCCCGATCAAAGCGGCAGGCGCATCCACATGAACCGGCTGCAGATGCGGCGTGCGGCCCACAATCTGGCCCGTATTGCGGCCAGGCTTTTCGAACAGCACATCCAAAGTACGGCCGATCGCGGCTTTGTTGGCGTCGTCCTGCTGGGACAGCAGCAGCTTCTGCAAAATCGCCAGCCGCTGTGCCTTCAGACCCTCGGCCACCTGTTTCTTTTGCGCCGCCGCCGGCGTGCCGGGACGGGCGCTGTATTTGAACGAGAAGCTTTGGGCGAAGCCCACATCGCGCACCAGCCGGAGCGTGGCTTCGAAATCCTGGTCACTTTCGCCGGGAAACCCCACGATGAAATCCGACGAAAAGGCCATGTCCGGCCGCTTGTCGCGGATGCGCGCGATCAAGCGGCGATAGTCATCGGCGCCATGCTGGCGGTTCATCGCCTCCAGCACCTTGTCCGAACCGGACTGAACCGGCAAATGCAGGAACGGCATCAGCTTTGCGATCCCGGCATGCGTCTGGATCAGGTCCTCGTCCATGTCGCGGGGATGGCTGGTGGTGTAGCGGATGCGCAAAACCTCTTTGATGTCTGCCAGCGCTTCGATCAACCGCGCCAGCGACCAGGTCGTGCCGTGCGCATCGGTGCCGCGATAGGCATTGACATTCTGGCCCAAAAGCACGATCTCGCGCGCGCCCCGCGCTGACAACGCGCGCGCTTCGGCCACAATCCTCTCCGGCGCGCGGGAATGTTCGGGGCCTCTGGTGTAGGGGACGACGCAGAAGGTGCAGAATTTGTCGCACCCTTCTTGCACGGTGAGAAAAGCGCTCACGCCGGTGCCGGACACCGCCTCCGGCAAGGCATCGAATTTTTCCAGGGCGGGAAAATCGGCTTCCACCCGTTCACCGCTGCCACGCGCGATGCGGGCGATCATCTCCGGCAGGCGATGATAGGATTGCGGCCCCACCACCAGATCGACCACCGGCGCACGGGCAATGATCTCTTCGCCTTCCGCCTGGCCGGTGCAACCGGCCACCGCCACGATCATGCGGCCGCCGGTTTTTTCCTTTTCATCTTTCAAGGCGCGGAGGCGGCCCAGCTCGGAATAGACCTTCTCGGTCGCCTTCTCGCGGATGTGGCAAGTGTTGAGGATCACCATGTCGGCATCGGCGGGCGCTTCCGCCCCGGCAAAGCCCAGCGGCGCCAAAAGGTCCGCCATGCGCGCCGAATCATAGGCGTTCATCTGGCAGCCATAGGTCTTGATGAAGAGCTTTTTCATTGGTTTTTGGATTACCCCCTCCGCCCTTCGCATCGCAAGCGGGGCTCACGGGCACCTCCCCCTCCAGGCGCTGCGTGGCCAAGGGGAGGCGGGTCCGGGCCAAGCCGTGCTTTTCTAAGAAAATCAGAAAAGTCCAGCTAATGCAGCGGCTTGGCCCTTCCTGACGGTGTCCCAGGCCGCGCGTGCAAGGTCCTTGCGATCCATGACCTCCAGTGGAGGGTGAAATTGCACCACCACATCGAGGGGGCCGGCCTGCAAGGCCTCCCAGAGATGCGGCACCAGTTCCATGTCGCCATACCAGGCGTAAAGCGGACGGTTCTCCCGTCCCATCGGGATGCCCTCGCGCGCCACATACGCCGTGGAAACCGGCTGCACCGTCACCTTGCGGCCCTGGTGCAAAGCCGTGTCCGCGGCGCTGAGCAAGGCGCTCTTGAAGGGCAGGACGGTATTGCCGTCATCCGATGTGCCTTCCGGGAACAGCACCAGCACGTCGCCTTCCGCCAATCGTTCGGCGATGGCGTCGCGCGCCTGACCGGTTTCGCTGCGCCTGGCGCGCGTGACAAACACGGTGCGCTGGAGCCGCGCCAGGGTGCCGAAGAACGGCCATGTGCCCACCTCGGATTTTGCGATGAAGGACAAGGGCGCCACGGCGGAAAAGATCACGATGTCCAGCCAACTGGTGTGATTGGCGAGCAGCAGCGCCGGGCCCGCGGGTGGCTTTCCGGCCACGCGAATCTTGATGCCGAACAGATAGGCGACGAAGCGGTGGTAGCGATGCGGAAACGTGCGCCGCGCCGGCAGCTTCAATGCCAACAGCAACCATTGATAGGGAATCAGCAAGAAAGTGACGGTCAAAAAGACTGTCAGAACGAACGCAGCTCGAATTGTTGGCATCAAAGCTTCGGCTTTTTGCCTCTTGGCACGCCGTACAATTCCAGGCGGTGATCCACCAGTTCGAAGCCCAGTTCTTCAGCGACACGGCGTTGCAGCTTCTCGATCTCTTCGTTGCGGAATTCGATCACGCTGCCGGTCTGCACGTCGATGAGATGATCGTGATGACTTTCGGGTGCTTCCTCGTAGCGGGCGCGGCCATTGCGGAAATCGTGCCGCTCCAGGATGCCGGCATCTTCGAACAGCTTGACGGTGCGATAGACGGTGGCGATGGAGATATGGGGGTCGATGGCGGCGGCGCGGCGGTAAAGCTCTTCCGCGTCGGGATGGTCTTCGGCGCCCGACAGCACGCGCGCGATCACCCGGCGCTGCTCGGTCATTCGCAGGCCCTTGTCGACGCAGAGTTTCTCGATCCGCGTCACCATCATTCTCCGTTGCGCGATTTCCTGGACCGAACTTAGGCGAAATTGCCGGGATTCGGAAGTGGAAGCGCGGCTTTCAGGACCACGGCATCCGTGCCGCCATAATAGGCCTTGCGCAGCCCCACCGGCGTGAACCCCAGCCCGGTATAAAGTTTCCGGGCCGGCTCATTATCTTTCGCCACTTCCAGAAACAGCGCGCCGGCGCCCAAGCCTTGCGCATGCGCCGCCGCATTCTGCACCAAGGCCCGGCCAATGCCTTGCCGGCGCATGCCGGGCGTGACCGCCAAAGTGAGGATTTCCGCTTCGCCCCCCGCGGCGCGGGCAAGAATGAACCCGTTCGCGTGCGCATAGGCGAACACACCGGAGCCTGAAAGGAGGTCGCGGATGAAATCCGCGCTCCATGCCTCGATGAAAGATGCGGCGTGCAACACCGCCAGAGCCGCGAGATCGTCCGTCTGCGGATCGAACAGGCGGGGCATCAGGCAGACAATTTGGCGCCGGGAGGCTTGGCGCCTGGCAGTTTGGCATCAGGCGCCCTGAGATAAAGCGGCGCGGGCGGGGTGTCGGACGCGGGCCGCGTCATCGCCAATTTTCCCACCCAAAGCGCGTCGGGCTGGTGGATTTCGCTGACAGGAAATTCTTCCCCCAGCGCTTCCTTCACGCTGGGCGCTCCCGTGCCGCAAAGCCTGCATGGGCCGAAGCCGCGAAGGCGCGCCAACGCTTCCTGGAGCGGCATCACCGTGGGAGGAAGGACGACTTCGCCCTTGTCCCACAACAACAGATAAGCCTCGTCCCGCTTGGCATCATGGATGGCGGCGGCCCGTTCCGCCCCGGTGGCAAACGCCATGGCCTCCAGAGTGGTTACGCCGATCAAAGGTTTCTTGAGCGCCACTTTCAGTCCGCGCATGAAGGCCAGGCCCACGCGCTGGCCGGTGAAGGTGCCGGGACCGGTGGTGACCGCCAGGCGATCGAGTTCGGCGAAATTCAGGCCGGCCTTCTGCATGGCGGCTTCCACCATGGGCGCCAGCGCCTCCGCATGACCGCGCGCCATCTCTTCGAACCGGTGCGCGAGGATTTGATCGCCATCCAGTACGGCGACTGAACAGGCACCCAGCGCCGTATCGACGGCAAGCAGTTTCAAAGTATCTTGCACGCTTCGTCGAAGGATAGGCGCGGATTGCGGGGAAACACACCGGCGGGATCGCCATAGCCGATGGCGCAGATGAAATTGGCCTTGATGTTGGTGCCGGCAAAGAACTCCTTCTCGACGCCCGCATTGTCGAAACCCGACATGGGCCCGCAATCCAGTCCCAACGCCCGCGCCGCGACGATGAAATAGCCGCCCTGAAGGCTGGAATTGCGGAAAGCGGTGATGCGGTTCAATTCCGCATTGCCCGTGAAAACGTCTTTCATTTTTGGATTGTTGGGAAAGAGATGGGGCAGTTTTTCGGCGAAATCCAAATCCATGCCGACGATGGCGACGGCGGAGGCCGCCATGGTCTTGTCCTGGTTGCCGGGCGAAAGATGCGGCTTGAGCCGCTGCTTGGCCGCGTCGGAGGTAAGAAACAAAATGCGCGCCGGCGAGCAATTGGCCGATGTCGGCCCCCAGCGCATCAGGTCATAGAGCGCCATCAAATGGGCATTCGAGACCGACTTGTTCTGCCATTTGTTCTGGGTGTGGGCATCGCGGAAGATAATGTCCAGCGCTTCGTCGCTCACCGCATGTGACGTCATGGAGAACTCCAGCAATCGATTTTGAAATATCAGACCGCCTGAACCGCGGTGACTTCGGGTACGTAATGACGCAGCATATTCTCGATGCCGTTGCGCAATGTCATGGTCGAGGACGGGCAGCCCGCGCAGGAGCCCTGCAGATGAAGCGAGACAATGCCCGTCGCGCCGTCGAAGCCCTTGAAGATGATGTCGCCGCCATCCTGGGCCACGGCGGGACGAACCCGCGTGTCGATCAATTCCCGGATCTGCGCCACCACTTCGGGGTCGCCTTCGCCATAAGACGCGCCGTCGGTTTCCTCGGCGGCGCTTTCGATCAAGGGTAGACCCTTGGTGAAATGCTCCATGATCACGCCCAGCAAAGCGGGCTTCAGATGTTTCCAGTCGCCATCGCGCTTGGTGATGGAGATGAAATCCGAACCGAAAAAAACCCGCGATACTTCCGGCGTCTCGAACAAGGCCCGCGCCAGAGGCGAGCGCTGGGCCTGATCGGCACTGGGAAAATCGGCCACCGTACTTTCGCCCATCACGGTGCGGCCGGGCAGGAATTTCAAGGTGGCAGGATTGGGCGTGGCTTCGGTCTGGATGAACATGGGACTTCTCTATGGTCGCTCCCGCTCGCGCGGACGCTCCGTGTGGACACCCCTTAAATGGACCCTCCCGTGACCCCGATCAAGCATACTCAGAAATCGGAAATCAGGCCCTTTTTCTCCCAATCGCCATAGCGGGTGGGTTCCGGACCCTTGGGGCCGCCTTTTTCCGGGGGCAATTGAAGCGGTTTCGCGGCGGCCCGGCGGCCTTCGGCCTCATGGTTGGCGCGCTTGGCGGCCTCGGCGATGCGAGCGGCAATTTCTTCGGGAGATGAAGCTTTTTTTGGCTGGTCCATGATGGCTTGACGACGACAGCTTGACCCTGGCGCCACAAAGCATACATCACTCCCGATAGCAGGGATATTCCGATGAATCTGTTCAAGACCACATTGCTGATGTCGCTTCTGATGGGGCTGTTCGTGGTGGTGGGCGCCTTGATCGGCGGCTCGATCGGCATGGCGATCGCGTTCGTGTTCGCGGCCGGCCTGAACCTGGCGGCCTATTGGAACTCCGACAGGATGCTGCTGTCCATGTATGGCGCGCGTCAGGTGGATGCGGCGAGCGCACCCGATCTGGTTCATATCGTCGAGCGATTGGCGGCGCAGGCGCATCTCCCCGCGCCCAAAGTGTTTATTTCCGAGAATCCCCAGCCCAATGCCTTTGCCACCGGCAGAAATCCCGAACACGCCGCGGTATGCGTCACCTCGGGTCTCTTGGCGCAGGTCAACAACGAAGAATTGGCCGGCGTGATCGCGCATGAACTGGGCCATGTGAGGAATCGCGACACCTTGACCATGACCATTACCGCCGTGATCGCGGGCGCGATCGGCATGCTGGCGAATTTCGCCTTCTTCATGGGCGGGCGCCGCAATCCGCTGGGCCTGGTGGGCGTGCTGCTGGTCACGTTGCTGGCGCCCATCGCCGCCATGCTGGTGCAAGCCGCCATCAGCCGCTCGCGCGAATTCGAAGCCGATCGCTCCGGCGCCGAACTCACCGGCCGGCCCATGTGGCTGGCGGATGCGCTGGCCCAGATCGATCACAGCGCGCGCCGGACTTTGAACGCGCCCGCTGACGCCAATCCCGCCACCGCGCACATGTTCATCGTCAATCCGCTGCATGGCGGGATGAGCGGGTTGTTCGCCAGCCATCCCTCCACCGAGGAACGGATCGGGCGTCTGCGCGCCATGGTGGCTGAGGCCCCGGCCCCACAAGCCGGTCCGTGGGGATGACCGAAAATCGCGCGGGGGATCGCGCTGGGTTGGCCGCGCGCAAGACCGCGCTTTCGATCCTTACGCAGGTGCTGAGACAGCGCCGCCCGCTCGATAGCCAGCTTGAATCCTTGAAGCTTTTGCCGCCGCGCGATGCGGGCTTTGCCCGCGCGCTGGCCAGCCAGACTTTGCGGCATTTTGGCGAGCTGGACGCCATGATCCGGCAGTTCGTGGAGAAGCCGCTTCAGCCTTACAAGGCGGGACCAGCGATGGAAATCTTGGCTCTGGGGGCGTGTGAATTGTCGATTCTCGAAGTGCCCCCACACGCCGCGGTGGATGCCGCGAACAATCTGGCGACCGCCGATGGCAAGGCGGTGCATTTCAAATCCCTGATCAACGCGGTGCTGAGAAGGATCGCGCGAGAAGGCGATGCCGTTCGCGCCGACCTGGATACGGCACGGCTGAACACCCCGGACTGGTTGTGGACGCGCTGGGAGGCGCAATATGGCGAAGAGGTTGCCCACGCGATTGCCGAGGCGCATGGCAAGGAAGCGCCACTAGATATTTGCTTGAGGCGGGACGGAATTCTCCATCCGCAAAGCGAGCCGCTCTTTGGATTGTCGCGCCGCGTGAGAGAGGAATGCCGAGTCGAGGAAATGCCCGGCTTCGCGCAGGGCGATTGGTGGGTGCAGGACGCCGCCGCCACTTTGCCCGCCACGCTTTTGGGCGAGGTCGCGGGCAAACGGGTGATCGATCTTTGCGCCGCGCCGGGCGGCAAGACGTTGCAGCTGGCCGCGTCGGGCGCCGACGTCATCGCCGTGGAGGTCGATCCTGCGCGCGCGGCAAGGCTGCGGGAAAATCTGGCGCGCACAAAACTCTCCGCCACATTGGTCGAAAGCGATGTGCGCGATTTTGCCGGCACCGCCCCTTTGGTGCTGCTGGATGCGCCCTGCACCGCCACCGGCACCATCCGCCGCCATCCCGATTTGCCTTGGATCAAGGGCGCCGCCGACGTGATGGCGCAGGCGGCGTCTTCCTACGATCTTTTGGAAAGCGCGGCACGCATGGTCGAGCCCGGCGGCCTTCTGGTGTTCGCGGTCTGCTCGCTGGAACAGGAAGAGGGCGAAGAACAGGTCGCGGCCTTCCTGTCCGGGCATCGCGAATTCCGCCATGAGCCCACAACGCCGCGCGATGTCTTCGGTCATCAGGAATGGGTCTCTCGCCAAGGCGATTTGCGCACCCTGCCCTGTCATTTGGCGGATCAAGGCGGCATGGACGGCTTTTATGCCGCGCGATTGAGGCGGTCATAGACGCCGCGGAGCGTCGGCCAGGAAAAGGGGCCCCGGTTTTCCGTAGGCCGCGCGACCATAAAATAAAGCGAAGGCGGTTATAGACGCCGCGGAGCGTCGGCCAGGAAAAGTGGCCCCGGTTTTCCGTAGGCCGCGCGACCATAAAACAAAGCGAGGGCGGCTAAAGCCGCCCGAGCGCGTAGGCAATCGCCAGATAAATCTTGCCGGTATCGGCGGAGAGGATGGACGAGGTGAGAAGGCCACCGCCATCGCCTTCGCGAGCACGCGCCAGAAGCGCCTCGAACTCGTCCATATAGGCGTTCGCCGAAGCGTGAAAATTCTCGTCCTCGCGATAAAGCGTGGTGATGCGGTCGATGGCTTCATTGTCGATCGCACCGGCCAGATTGCGCGCGAACACGGCGCGGTCGCCTGCCAAATAGCGTTTCCACTCATCGCTGCCGGGCGCGGCTTCGCTGCTGATCGCTTCCAGATCCACCGCCATGTCGGCCAGCGCCAGTTGCAGCGCGCCCATGGCCGCAGCGCTACCTTGGGATAGTTCACGGCCTTCGCTGTTCTCAGCCGCCGCCAGCAGCGTCTTCATTTCCCAGCCTTTGGCTTCATTCTTGGACCCGCGCAGATCCGGCTGGCGCTTGGGCCGCTGGGTGAGTTTGCGCGCCAGGCCTTTGAGACCTTCGGGCTCGGGCGGCGCTTCCGGGACCGGCTGCGCAGCGGCGGGCGGCGCAAGCGGCCGCAGGCCTTGGGCGTTGCGGGCGTGAATGGTCGAGAGCGTGCGGGCCGACAGATCGAGCATCTGGTCGGTTTCGGCCTGCACCATCTGGCGGATGCGTTGCGCCTCGCCCTGCACCACGGTGGGAAGCCGCGAGACATGGCGTTCCACTTCCTCGATGGTGCGTGCCAGCACGCTCCTGATCTGGGTCGCTTCCGCGCTCATCTCACCGGCGGCACGGAGCAACCGCTCGCATTCCGCCATCGCCTCACCCACCAGGCTGCGGGCATCTTGCTTGGCCTGGGCGGCGCTTTCACCGATCAGGGTCTGGGCGCCGGTGCCGGCATCGCGCAGGCCGGCGACCAGATTGGTGAGCACGCTGGCGGCCGCTTCCGAGGTTTCCTTCAACCGCTCGGCCTCGCGCGCAAAGGCGCCGGTGAGCTGCGAAGCGCGGTTGGCGGCATTGGCCATGATGAGTTCGAGATGCCGTTCGGCATCGCCCGTCACCATTTCAAAGCGCTTGGCTTCACCGCCCAAGGCGCCGATGGCCGATTCCATCCCGGCCCGCTGCTGGGATAGCGACGCTTCAAACAAGGCGCTGTCTTCTTTCAGCTTGGCCAGCATGTCGGTCATGGCGGTGCGGTGTTTTTCCTGGCGCGCCAGCACGAATTCGGCGCGCGCCAGGGCCGCGTCGGAGACGGATTCGATCTTCTTGGCGTGACTGTCGAGTTCGACCGCAGCGGCATGGGGCGCTTCCGCGGCGGCGTGCGCCGCGGCGCGGAAGCCTGCCGCCTGCACGTCCAGCGACTGGGCCGCCATCTTGAGCGAGCCTTCGGCGGTTTCGATGGTGCTTTTCAATTGCGCCACGCGCCCGGCCACCGCTTCGCTGGCACGCGAGGCCGATTCATAAAGATGATCGGAGACCGACTCCAGGCGTTGGCCTTCCTGCACCAGGCGCGCGGCAATCGCCTCGCCGCGCACTTCGGCGCGGGCGCCCGCTTCTTCCAGCGCCGCGATCTGGTTTTCCAGCGCCGTCTCCAGTGCCCTGAGCCGTCCGAACGCACCGTCAAGGCCGGCGTTGAGCGCGTCGAGTTCGCGGCGGACCGATCTGCCCAGCCGCGCCGCGGTGCTGGTGGCCCGCTCGTCCACCGTGAAAAGCTGTTCGGCCGAACCTTGCAGGGCTTCGGCGGCGCGTCCCATGCGATGGGCGAAGGTCATCGCGGTACCTACCGCCATGAACAGAAGCGGGGGCAACAGGATCGCCGCGGCAAAGAGCGCGGCCTGTTGCAGTGGCAGCGCCAGAAGGCCTTTCTGCCCGAAATAACCCCAGAGATAGGCGCCCCAGATTCCCACCCAGAAGGCCGAGGCGGCGCTGACAAAGAAGAAGGCCACCAGGCCATAGCGGTCGGGCGCGGCGCGCCTGGGAAGCGGCCGGGTGTCGGCCCGCGTCTCCGGCACCTCGAGCCCGGAGGGGCCCGCATCCAGCATAACTGGCTGATTTCGCTCGAAATTTCTTACCATTTGCGGGCCATCGGCCGTGCCGCCTTTGCTGCTGGCAAGGATAGTGGAAAGGGTTGGTTGCTGGAAGGCTAACCCCGAGCGGGCGTGTGGTTTTAACCCGGTTTTAGCCATAACCGGCCGAAAGTTCCGGGACCGCCCTTATGTTGAGAGTAGCCATGGGCAAGACCGCGATCGATCTTGAGCATCTCGCCCGCTACACCGGCGGCGAGCGCGCATTGAACGAGGAAGTGCTGCGGCTGTTCGACGGGCAAATCACGCACATGGTAAGCGAACTCCGCGGCCTCATCGCCAGCCGCGACGGCAAGCGTTGGCGCGAAGTGGCGCATTCGATCAAGGGCGCGGCCCGCGGCGTGGGCGCCTTTGCCATGGGCGATCTGGCGGCTTCGGCCGAACCGATCAATCCCGCGGATGCGCACGCCGCCAAGGACGTGATCGCCAGATTGGAGCGCGAAGCCGAAACCGTGCGCGCCTTTATCGGCTCCTATCTGGCTGCTTGAAAATCCGCCGGCGCGCTCATATAAGGGCCGCGCTTTCCCCAACCATTCCATGCAGTTAGGTGTGAAGAGCCTTGAGCGCGCCGATTGAGACAGATGTAGCCATTATCGGCGCGGGCCCCATCGGCCTGTTCGCGGTGTTCGAACTGGGTTTGCTCGATCTCAAATGCCATCTGGTGGACATTCTCGACCGTCCCGGCGGCCAGTGCACCGAGCTTTATCCGGAAAAACCCATCTACGACATTCCCGGTCTGCCCATCGTCACCGGCCAGGAACTCACCAATCGCCTCTTGGAGCAGGTCAAGCCGTTCGACCCGCAATTCCATTTCTGTGAAATGGCAACGGCGCTGGAAAAGCTCCCCGACGGACGCTGGAAGCTCGCCACCGACGCCGGCACGCAATTGATCGCGCCGGTGGTGGTGGTGGCCGCGGGCGCGGGCAGCTTCGTGCCCAAGCGGCCGCCGCTTTCCGGCATCGAGCATTATGAGCAGGCGGGCGACGGCATCGGCGTGCATTACGCGGTGCGCAAGATGGAGACGTTCCGCGGCAAGAATATCCTGATCGCCGGCGGCGGCGACTCGGCGCTGGACTGGACCATCAACCTGGCGCCGTTGGCCAAGACCCTTACGCTGGTGCATCACCGCGACGGCTTCCGCGCCGCCCAGCACAGCGTCAACCAGATGCGCGAATTGGAGAAGGCGGGGAAAATCAAATTCCATGTCGCCAGCGTCAAGGCGCTGCACGGCGAGCCGGGCAAGCTCAGCGGCGCGACATTGGCGGGCGCCGACAAGAAGGAATGGCATCACGAGGCCGACGCCTTCCTGCCCTTCTTCGGCCTCACCATCAAGCTCGGACCCATCGCCGAATTCGGCATCCATCTCCACGAGAATCTGATTCCTGTGGACACGGCGCGATTCGAAAGCCAGACGCCGGGAATTTTCGCCATCGGCGACATCAACAGCTATGCGGGCAAACTGAAGCTGATATTGTCCGGCTTCCACGAAGCGGCGCTGATGGCACAGGCCGCCTTCCACATCGCCAGGCCGAACGAGAAGCTGCGCTTCCAGTACACGACCTCGTCGTCCAGCCTGCAGAAGAAACTGGGTGTTGCGTGAAGATCATCGCCACGGACCGGCAAGGTAAGGAACATATGCTGGAGGGCCGCGACGGCTGGAGCGTGATGGAAATCCTGCGCGACGGCGGGTTGGACATCGCCGCGGAATGCGGCGGCGCCTGCGCCTGCGCCACCTGCCATGTCTATGTGAATGGCGATTGGCTGGAAAAGTTGCCGCCCCGGTCGGAGGGTGAAACCGATATGCTGGACATGGCGTTAGCAGTCGAGCCCAATTCGCGTCTCTCCTGCCAGATCGTCTGCAGCGAGGCGCTGGACGGCATCAAGGTGACCATCGCACCGGAGTAGTTCGCATGGGTTGGACGCGGGGGGTGATTGTAGCGCTGATTGCTCTCGCCGCCTGTTCGCCCGGGCCCCGAAAAGACGCCAGCAATGACGCCGCGGCGGTCAAAACCGCGTCACTCACCGCGGCGCCCCACGGCCACACGCCGTTTCCCGTGAATGGCTATCACCCCGGCATCTACCTTTTCCATGGCTATCGCTGTGGCGACGACTGCCTGCTGCATCAGAAGGGCTATCAGTGGGGATCGGAGCACAGGATCGCCAACGCCCGGGATTGCCCCCGCACGGAAGAAGAATTCATCGAAGGCTGCCTCGCCTTCGCCGGCATCGAAGGGCCGCTGGGCGAAAAGGATTTCGACGTGAGCTTCCCGCACATGAGCGGCATCGACTGAGGCGTTGACCTGATACGCGGCCCCTCGCTCGTGCTCGGGGCGTTCGCGGCTCAAAACGATCCTCCGGATCGTTTTTTGCCCCTCCGGGTCGCCGCTCACCCTCCAATTGACGACGCGGCATCGATCTGGAACAGTCGGGTTTGGGGGAATTCGGGGGAATTTCATGAAGAAAACGCTTGTCGCGCTTGCCGCACTGATTGTGGGTTCGGCTGCGCCGGCTTATGCCACCACCGATGCGCCGCGCCTAAACGCGACCATCACGCAATTCGGTCATCTGCCCAAAGGCATGTATTTCGGCGAAGCCGCCGGCGTGGCCGTCAATTCCAAGGGTCATGTTTTCGTGTTCAGCCGCGGCGGCACCGACGGCCCGGTGTTCGGGCCAAAGGCCGCGCAGCTTTTCGAATTCGACGCCAACGGCAAATATATCCGCGAGATCGGCCATGATCTCTACGGCTTCGGCTTCGCCCACACGGTGCGGGTGGACAAGCACGACAATATCTGGACCACCGACAAGGGCACCGACATGGTGGTGAGATTCAATCCCGCCGGCGAAGTCACGCTGGTCTTGGGACGCAAGCAGGAATCCGCCGACTTCGGGCTTGGCCCGATCCAGCGCGTCAATCCGCCCCGTCCGCCCATCCCCGGCATGTTCCGCCAGGTGACCGACGTGACGTGGGACAATGCAGGCGACATTTTCGTCAGCGACGGCTACATCAATTCCCGCGTCGCCATGTTCGATCCCAACGGCAATATCGCCGGCTCGTTTGGTGAACCGGGCTCGGGCGAAGGCCAGTTCAACACCCCGCACACCATCGCGGCGGATGCCCAGGACAACATCTATGTCGGCGACCGCGGCAATGGCCGCATCCAGGTGTTCGACAAGACCGGAAAGTTCGAGCGCATCATAGACACGATGGCCGACGTCACCCTGCCGGATGACATTCATGCGATCCGCCAGCCACCCCGCAATACCGGCACGCCGCCCGCCAACAAGACCATCTCTCCGGGCGCACCCTGGGCGATCTGCATCACGCCGCCCAACAAGGCCGGCGAGCAGTTCCTCTATTCGTCGGATTCCTATCCAGGCCGCATCTACAAGATGAAGCTGGATGGCACGGTCTTGGGCACCATCGGCGCCGCCGGCAAGGAGCTGGGTCATTTCGGGGACATCCACGAAATAGCTTGCCCCAGCGAGAATCTGCTCTATGCCGCCGAGGAGTTGAACTGGCGCGTGAGCAAGATCGTGATTCATCCATGATTGTTTACCCCTCCGCCCTTGAGCGGCGACCCGCAGGGTTAAAACGATCCAGTGGATCGTTTTAAGCCGCGAACGCCCCGAGCACGAGCGAGAGGCCGCAGCTACGGCTGTGTATCCTGCAACAACAGTTTGTCGCGCGAACCTCTCGCTAGCCGGGAAAATTCTCACTAATGTTCTGCCTCTGAGCAGGGGCGGATGACAGTCGCACATATTTTTACCGTCGCTTTCCAAGGCATCGAAGCCCGCGAAGTGGACGTCCAGGTGCATGTGGGCGGTACCGGCGGCGGGCAATTCAACATTGTGGGCCTGGCCGACAAGGCGGTGGCGGAAAGCCGCGAGCGGGTGCGCGCCGCGCTGGCCGCGATCGGCCTGGCGCTGCCCTTCAAGCGCATCACCGTTAATCTGGCCCCGGCGGATCTGCCCAAGGAAGGCTCGCATTACGACCTGCCCATCGCGCTGGGATTGCTGGCGGCGATGGGCGTGCTGCCCGCCAGCGAGATGGCGAACTATGTTGCGGTGGGAGAATTGTCGCTCGACGCGCAGGTGACCGCGGTGGCGGGCGTACTGAACGCGGCACTGGCGGCATCGGCGGCGGGGCGCGGACTGATATGTCCCGCCGCGTGCGGAGCGGAAGCGGCCTGGGCGGGCGATCTTTCCATTCTTGCCACGCCATCCTTGATCGCGCTGGTCAACCACATGAAGGGCACCTCGGTACTGTCGCCGCCCACGCCCAAGCTGGCCGAGACGGGGCGTGCAGTGCCCGATCTGCGCGACGTGAAGGGACAAGAGAGCGCCAAGCGCGCGCTCGAAATCGCCGCAGCCGGTGGCCATAATCTTTTGATGATCGGCCCGCCAGGCGCAGGCAAATCCATGCTGGCCCAGCGCCTACCCGGCCTGTTGCCGCCGCTGGACGCGCGCGAGGCGCTGGAGATTTCCATGGTGCGCTCGCTGGCCGGCGAATTGACCGACGGCGCCATCAGCCGCGAGCGGCCATTCCGCAATCCCCATCATTCCGCTTCGATGGCGGCCCTGGTAGGCGGCGGATTGAAAGTGAGGCCCGGCGAAGTGTCGCTGGCGCATCTCGGTGTTTTGTTTCTGGACGAGCTGCCGGAGTTCCACGCCATTATGGCGCAAACGCACCTAGACGGGTTTTTAACCCAGACCGGTTCATTTTGGACCAATGGGGACCTCGCCTGTCATCTCAGCGCTGGAACGGAAATATGCCTACCTGCTCGGCGAGTTCGAAGCGGTCGAGCGGCTTGTAGAGGACGCGGAGGGGGTTGAAGCGGTTCGAGAAGCGACGGCGCGGTGCGATGCGCGAAAAGAGGAGATTAGCGAACTGCTTGGTTCGTTAGAGACGGTCATTTGGCTCTTCAAGCCGGACTGGGACCCCGCTTCGATTAAGCCAGTTCTGGCGAGACAAATGTCGGGGGAACACGGTGAAATCGTTCAAGCGGCGGTTCGCGTGCTTCGCGATGCCGCTCACCCCCTGACAACCGTTGAGATTGCGAAACGCGTTGCCGTTCGCCTAGGACGCAAATCGACTGGCGCCGAGATACAGCGTCTTGACCACGCGATACTATCCGCACTCGTTGCTCGCGACGGCAGGATGTTTCGGATCGCGAGCGAGAATCCAAACCGCTGGATTCTCATGCCACGCCAAGAAGTAAAGAACGGAACCCACAAGAAAAGGAAGCGTGCAGCAACGATCCCGGTCGCGCTTCCGAATCTCGAAGCCGTCAGGCCGATCCGATCAGTTTAGGCGTCTCCTTCGGTCCGCGCTTGCGCCAATACCCCTGCCATCTCTGCGATCTCGGATGACGCGCGCTCGCCCGCATGAGGATGTTGTATTGTGCTCCGTTGTCTACGCGACAGTGATCTTCGCGCCAGCCCAACTCGTCGGCGTAGTTCTGCACGAGCTTGCCGGAAATCCGATTGTGGACGCCCCGTTCCGCGCGTCGGATGCGCGAATGGAAGCTCTCGACCCAATTCACGTGCACGCCGTTCATTGAGAACGCGACATCGTGATTCACTGCCTTGTAGTCACGGAAGTAAGCCGCAAACGGCGTGCCCCAGGATGTCCCCTTATCCGTCCTGACTTTCGCCGTTTCTGCGACGTTATCGAGCACAAACTGAATCGCATCCACTTCATTTCGACAAACGCAGGATAGGGTGCGACCACCACGACGACGCTCGCGCAGGTTCACGATGACCTGCGTTCTCTCTGGACTCCGGAAAGGGCGGCGGCGGCGGTCCTTACGATCCTTCTTGTAGTTCTTCTGTCTGATGTGACCACCCACGTAGAGGCCGTCGATCTCTACCGTGCCGGTGAGCTTGTCTTTCTTCTTGAGGCCACCGCAGACCTCCCGGAGCTTGTGCGCGAGCACGAATGCGGTTTTGTAGGAGATGCACATGTCACGGCTCAGGCGGAGCGCGGCGTGCCCGTTCGCGCCATTCACGAAGATCGCAATCGCCATGAGGAGATGGCGCATGGGCATCTTGCGTCCGTGAAAGATCGTGCCCGTCGTGACCGAGAAGCGCTTGAAGCAGCCCTTGCACTTCAGTTCTTGACGGCAACGATATTCGTAGACCCCGAGCGATCCGCAGTGAGGGCAGAAGGGATCGCCCTTGTTATCGGCGAATCGGACCGCACGAAACTGCTTGTAGGCCTCTTCGTCGGTCATCCCGGCGACCTCCATAAGGCTCAGGGTCCGGGCCTTGGCCGAAAGGAGAAAGTGCTGTGAGCCTCTTTTCTGTTGCGTTCGCATCGTAATTGATGCATATACTCGACTTGTGCGCCGAAGTCAATGCAAACGCATCATATTTGGTGCTTACGCGCGGTAAGTGAGAATCATGGTGAAGAAAGAGTTAAAGACACCGGACGGCATCGAGGTCCTATTCGGGATGACCGCGAGGATCACGATCCAGCTCGAAATGAAAAAGCGCGATCTCGGGTATCGGGAGCTCACCGAGATGCTCAATGAGCAGTTCGGCACCAATGAGAACGAGCGCAATATCCGGAACAAGATCGCACGCGGCACTTTCTCCGCAGCCTTCTTCCTCATGTGCATGAAAGCGCTCGGCGCGAAGTCACTCGACTACGCGCTCAGCGATCTCCGTCTCGCAGATCAGTTCGACGAATTCCAAGCGCCCGAATCGGGGCGCTAATTCGGCGGGCACGCACGCACCGCTCTCAGAACCTCGGCGCTGATGTGCTCGGGCACCACGGCGACCGGCTCTGGGTCGATCCATGTCGTGAGGCGAACTTCGAGCCATCCACCAGCGTGCTTGGTCACTCGCAGCGGCCCATACGTGTATTGGCCGAAGATGTCTGTGCCGAGCAACTCGGTCAGGAACGTCCTGCTCTCGACGGGCAGTATGTAGTGAAAGACTTCATCATCCTCCCATCCGAGAATCCCGATCACGAGTGCGCCCGGCATATCGCCGGACGACGCTATCGAGAGCCTCTCGTGCTTGAAGAGCAACTCCATATCAGCCTCCCGCTTTTCGGCGTGGGAACGGAATGACCTTCGCGCCTTTCGCACGTGGATAGAGCACCCGATCTATCTTCGCGGGTTTACGCGCGTAGGACTTCCGGACCTTAAGGTCCTTACCGAGCGCGGCGAGGAACGCGACCGCTTCGCCGAACTTGAGGAACGGCTTTCGCCGAGGATGGCCCTGCTCCTTCCACTCCACACGCCACGTGACCCAATCCTCTCCGTTCGGGAGTTTCCAAACGCGTTTTGACAGTGAGGGCATTATCTATCCTTTCTTCAGATTGATCTTGAGAGCTTCGGCACGGATTTCGATCAGACGCCGACCAAACGGGTCCCACTTCCGCTGATCGATATTCAGAGGGCTCGCAGTGCTTTCGAGGATCGCCTTTTCAAGCGTCTTTGGATCGGAACACTCGCAGGCTCCGATCACGGCATTCCGGATGATCCATTCTGTAAGGCGCTCGTCGCCGTCGCCGGTCCAGGGCGTGATCCCGGAGAACGAGATCGCCTGACAGACGGTCTCCAGTGCCTCCAGGGTGCAGCGGAGGTTCGATTTGTAGGTATTGCCGCTCAGATGGTGTCGGACGCGCCTGCCCCACTCGTAGCCCGCGCCCGTATAGAGGTGCCAATAGCCCCGGCGCTGATAGGGCAGGCGGTCGTGGTGATCGAAATACCCGGCCAGTTCGAGCAGTCGATCTCCGCCACGAATCAGGACAAGATATGTTCCATATCGCTTCGGAAGGTCCGGGAGCCATGTCGCGAGGTCGCGGGCTCGGTGGAACTGAAAGATGTGTGCGGGTATCACTGGTAGCTTTCTGATCACGTGATCGAATTACTATCATGATCTGTTTCATATCACGAGTCTTTTCAAGGGTTTCGAATGAAGTTTGATCCAACAGGGTTAACCGCGCCGCAGTTAAGGGCTGCGCGCGTCCTGCTGGGTTGGAGCGCTGAAGCCTTAGCCGAGAAGGCGCGTGTGGGTGTGGCGACGATCCGGCGTGCCGAGCTTTGTCGCGAGCTCACGGACATGAAGCCTGAAACGGCGGAAAAAGTCGTCGTGGCGCTAGAGAAGGCAGGAGTTATGTTTTGGGCTGCGGATCGCCAGGGTGGCCCCGGCGTTCGCCTGAAACGCTAGTTTCGCGTGGAATCTTCCGGCTCAATGTCCGAAGTCCAAGCACGATAGAAGGCCACCGAGCACGTGCGTCTGTATTCCGCCCGTGCTGCGATTCTTATTCGGTCGTATTTCGCTGCTGCTACTCGTATGACACGCTCGTATTCCGTCCACGCGGGTTGTCGGACGCGCTCGTATATTTCCCGAGCCGCTTGAGTGCCGCGCTCGTATTTGGCCAGTGATTGCTCTGACCGCGCCGACTTCCGGGTGCGCTCATATGTCCTCAACGCCGCTTGCGTGGCAAGCATGTATTCCGCCCAAGCCGGTTGTTCAGCACTATCGAATTCCGTCCGCGCCAACTTCTGAATGCGCCCATACTCAACCTCCGCCGGTTGGATTACACGGCAGTATTCCGCCCGTGCTTTCGGGCTCAGCAAATGACATGCAGCCCAACTCCATTCGAACTTTTCTGCATGTTCGATGCAGAGAGCTTCAGTGAGTTCGCGGTCATCGCCACCTAGGGCGACGAAAAGATGGATTTGTTCCACACAAGCGCCTTTCTGGCGCAACAGACTTGAAGTGACCTTCCGCATCCCATCCTCCATTGCGTGAGGATGGGGGAGCGCGGCCATTTCGAGCGACAGGATATATTCGGAACTAGCCGAATAGCGCTCTGTCCGGTTACCGAGCACGTCCTGTCGGAGAGCAAGACATCACTCGTTCCTAGGGTAGCCTGAGCCCAGGTAACTCCGAAAGGTGTAGTTGATGTTCGCGTCGAACATCACGGTCATCTCGTGAGGCGCAACGAAGACCTGTCCAGGCTCGACGCATGCGATCTGGTTCTCGTTCGGATCGAAAACAAACAGTTCATACTCGGTATTGTTGAGGAACTGATCGCCTGCGAGCATCCCGATGGACCTACCCGGTAGATCGGCGTCGGTCCATGTCGAATCGCATTGGCTGCAACGGTGTTGGCGGTGTGGGTTCACGGCTTACTCCCAGTAAAGGCGTGATATGGAACGTATCGCTGGGATTGCAACCGATTCCTTGACTTTTGCCGCGATATGATTAATATCACGTCTTAACGGTCGCTGATTCGACCGCGAGCGCCTGCTAGCGCCGAAACCAGCCCCTTAGGTCTGCTCGGAGGCGGAGGCTAATCCACCCATCACCGCCCACAGGACTTGAGCTTGTGTCGGCTTGTGAGCCCCGGCTGGTTTCCTTGCACCACCAGCCGGGGCATTTCACGAGGAAGCTATGGCCGAGATCGTGAGCGACACGGTCGTTTCATACCAAGTCCAAGGCGGCAACGCGCTCATGCTCGTTCGGCGCCTCTCGATCACCGAAGACGGTATCGAGTTTGGCACCTGCAATATCACTCGCGTCTACCAGCCCGGCTCCGACATGTCGGCATTCGATGCAACAACTCAGGCCATTGCGGCTGCGCTTTGGTCCTAACAATTTGAAAGTCTTCTAAATGTTTTGGACTCCGAAAGACCTTCAGGGTGGTGGTTTGAACCTCGTTCGCTTCCGCGATGGAGGACTCTACTCGATTCTTCGGGATCGAACGAAAAAGAACCCAACCTACACACTGGGGGATGAACTCGGGATGATCGAAGGAAATCCTAAGCATCAAGGCCCTCTCTCTGAACACTTGCTCCTCATCATGCTCAACGATGCTGGCGCGACACCAATCTCGCTCGGCGATGCCCAGCAGGTGCGGGCGGATTATCGAGTCAAGGTGAAGCAAGCCAACTCGGCCTAAGGAGCGGTCGCGATGGCGACAACAACAATCGACATCGCGGGCTACGACAATGAGGACATCGACCGGCAGTTCGAACTCCGGTCGGGGACGGTCCAGTCATCGGAGCCGTATGACATCAGCAATACTGATCTCGAAGCCGACATTCGAGATCAACACGGGAATCTCGTTCTGCGCCTTACCTCGGGAGGCACGGACGGCGGGATCGTGAAGAACGATCCTGCTAATGGGCTCTTCACGTTCCATATTCCTCAGGGTGCGATCTCGTTCGTCGGCAACCGGTCGATGAAATACGACCTCTTGGGAATCACGAACGGCGAGGTTCAGCGGTTCTGGGGTGGATCGGTTCGGATTTCGAAGGGCGTGACGATTCCATGACAACAGTGGTTATCGGCGATCCGCCCATCACGGTGATCGGACCCAACATTCCCGGTCCTCCTGGTCCCGAAGGACCTCCGGGACCATCGGGGGGCAGTGCGTTCGTGCGGCAGGCCGCGCAAGCCCTGTCGGGACATCGCGTCGTGAGGGCTGTCGCGAACAACGAAGTGGATTATGCGAGCAACGACCAAGCCGCAGACGCCGCACTGATCGAAGGGATCACGACAGGTGCAGCGGGCTTGGGAGGTGACATCGAAGTGCAGGCGATGGGCGAGATGATCGAGGGTTCGTGGTCCTGGTCACTCGGCCCGATCTACTGCGGACTTAATGGTCAACTTACGCAATCGCCCCCTTCGGGCGCATGGATCAGACAAGTCGCAGTCGCGGTCGATACGGACCGGATCGTGATCAACCTTCAGCCACCCATCATCACGCCATAAGTCACAAATCGCGTCCGCGATCTGACTTGATCTAAGGAGAAGTCCATTGGCAGCACCAAAATATCTGAAGAACAATGCGGGCGTCTTAACCGAGGTCGCGGCATCTGAGACCTCTGGGTCGGAAGTCATCGTCGCGACCAACTCGTCCGGTCAGATCGACATCAGCTTCATGCCCACGGGCATCGGGCCCGATACGGTGTCCCTCGTGGCGAGCGAAGCCCTCGCTGCGGGAGACTTCGTCAACGTCTACAACAACTCGGGAACCCCGAATTGCCGTAAGGCCGACGCGAGCACAACGGGCAAGCAGGCGCACGGCTTCGTCTTGGCCTCCGTCCTGAGTGGCGGAACGGCGCTCGTCTATCTCAGCGGCCTCAACACGCAGGTCACTGGTGCGACGGCGGGTGACGTATTCCTTAGTGACGGCACGCCGGGTGGGTTCACAGCGACTGCGCCGATCACGTCGGGCCACATCGTGCAGAACATCGGCAACGCGGTCGCCGCGACAAAGATTCAGTTCGATCCCGATCCGGTGATTGTCCTGGCCTAACGGGCATTTCTCATGACGATCCGAAATCCACTCGTTGTGGCAAGTGGGCGCTTGTCCGAATTGCCATCCGGCGATGTGCTCAAATTTGGCCTCGCCGCAAGCGCGTCTGTCACCGGGACCAAGACCTTTTCGTCGAGCGACTTTTTTCAAACCCAGCGGTGCAATGCGACGAGTGCCGCTTTCACAGTAACACTTCCGGCAACGGCGAACACGGATGACTGGATCATCATCCGGAAATCGGACAGCAGTGCCAACCGCATCACGGTGCAGAACTCCGGTGCCGTGGATGTGGCTTGGTTGTCGGCGCAGCTCGACGAGGTGATGTTTGCATATTGGAGCGGAACGTGGATCGCGGTGACATGGAGCATTGCGCCTCTTTTCCAGGCCTTCACGAGTAGCGGGACCTACACGAAGCCGCCACTACTCAAGTTTGCCGATGTCTGGTGCTTCGCGGGTGGTAACGGCGGCGGATCGGGCCGTCGCGGCGCGGCTGCATCGGCACGCGCTGGCGGCAATGGTGGCCCAGGAGGCTCCATCGCAAATCAACGGTTCTATCCCGCCGACATCAGCAGCACGGTGAGCGTGACAGTCGCCGCAGGTGGTGCTGGCGGCAACGCTGTGACGACCGACGATACCAACGGCAACTCCGGATCGGTCGGAGGCACTTCGCAGTTCGGCACGCTCCTCTTTGGGACCAACAATATCGGTGGCGCGCCGGGCGGAACAAATGCTGCGAACTCCGGACAGACGAACCTCACGACATCCACCGTGCCCACGGGAAATGGGTCATCTACCAGCATCACTGGTGCTGCCGGTGGTGGAGGTGCGGCAGCGAACGGTGGCGGCGGCGCTGGCGGCGGTATCACTACGGGCAACGCGGCTCAGTCAGGCGGGGTCGGCGGAATCGGGACGCGGTGGGGCAACAATCTCAATGGGGGCACGGCAGGCAGCGCGGGTGTTGCGGGCGGTGGTGGAACGAGCATCGCGAGTTCAGCGCAGCAGCTCGGCGGAGCTGGAGGAGGCGGTGGAGGTGCCGACAGCGGCACTGGTGGGCAGGCGGGAGGAACCGGCGGAGCACCAGGAGGTGGAGGCGGTGGTGGTGGAGCAAGCCTCAACGGCAATCCATCCGGTGCCGGAGGCACAGGCGGGCGCGGCGAAGTGCGCGTCACAAGTTATTTTTGAGAGCGGAGATGAATTGGCTTGTCATTGATGGCACGGGCGCGGTGGTGAACATCGTGGTGTGGGACGGGCAGGCGGAGTTTCGCCTCGATAGCGGGCTGGCTCTGGTTCAGCAGCCCGATGGCGTAGGTATCGGATGGGTCTGGAATGGCGCGACATGGATCGCGCCGACGCTCGCTGATCCGATCTAATTCCGATTATTCCCCGTGGTTCGAACGCATGCGTCGTTGGCATCGTTCGACATGCGCTACACATCTGAATTCGCGCTCGCCGCGATCCTCGTCTCCGTTTCAGCCGCCAACGCTATTGTCGTGGGCACCGCTCGGATAACCAAAGACGGTGCAACGAATAGCGCCGTGCCAATCGTTCAGCCGACAGACTCGACCGCTGTTACGAACGCCCTCGTGCTCTCCGTGGGGAGTCAGAGCGTGCAGGTCGGCCTGAACAAGAACGCGGGGGGCTACATCGACTCAATGGCGATCTCGGGTTTCGGTCAGACGAGGCTTGAGGGTCGAAATCTCTTTGAACCCTATTGCGGTCGGGGCGCTCAGGCTTCCATTCGCGATCAAGAGCACGATGGGCTCTACAATCCCACGCAAGCGGGCGTGGACAAGAGCGATTGTGTGCCCGTCAAGATCGTGGCGGTCGCGGGCGGGCTTTCGGTCAAGCAATTCAATGTCCCGCTCTTCATGAATCCCGACCGGTTCGACTTCACACAATGCGAAGACCTTGCGGCTGATCCGTTCACCGGAGATGGCGGGAATTCGGATGATGATCTCTTCGCCGAAACCTGTCCCGGACAGGACGCCGAGCTGCGAAGCGAATTCGATCTCATGACCAAATATCTCGACCGCTCGGCGATGTTCGGGGTTCCGGCTCTACAGATCGACTACGCCTGGGCGTTCTTGCGAGCCGTCTCGCGCGATTCAGGACATATCCAAACTCCTCTCGGGTAATCAGACGACCGGCCCAAACGATATGTCCTTGCTTACGAGCGCTTGGGATTTGCGCACCACGACAGATTTCACAACAGTGATGTGGCGTTCGGCGGGAGTTTGGCAATCGGTCGATGCGACCGGCGGCTTCACGCAGAAGATCAACTGCCGCCTCAAACCCGACGATACCTACTACACCTACGTCGGCGGCGGAAATCCGCGCGCCACGCTGTCTGACTGTAGTCAGGACAACGATGTCGTGATGCTCGCGACGAGCACTGATCCTGACAACGCGTTCGCTGTGGCGATCTATTACCCCCAATCGGGTCCTGACAGCCTTCTGAACGCGAAACAGACGTGGGTCGCGGACGGAGCGGACCGAAAGGTCTCGCAAGAGGATCGTTGCGTTCAGACCTGGGCACGTGAGACCCACATGAACTCTTCGGAGGGTGACTTCCAGAAGCTCAACGTCTTCTGCACTGTCGCCGGGCTCCGCTCGCCGGATTCAATACCGAGTGGCGGCTACGAGGTTGTTTCTCGACGGGTATTCGTTCTGTTTGGATCGCCAAACCAGATCGAAACCGCCATCACGCAATGGCGCACATCGGGTTTCACTGGAGACGAGTAAAGCGAGCGGCTACGCAAGCTGTCGTTCGAGCTTCATTTTGCGCTTTTCCCAGTCCGGCATGACGCGATTCAGGAGAGTAAAGAACGCCGCCCCGTGATGCTCATGTCGCATATGGCAGAGTTCATGCACGATCACATAGTCAATGGCGTCAACGGATGCTCGGATCAAAGCTCGATTTAGAATCAGCCTGCCTCCGGGCGTCATAGAGCCCCACCGCTGGCGCAGTTGCATGACGATGAGCCCGGTCGGCTGAAACGCTTCTGGGCTCGGTAAACGCTCACGGCAGACCTCTAATCGTTCTCGAAACTTGGCGTGCGCGCGCTCGCGATACCATTGCTCCACCAGGGTGCGAGTTACATCATCGTTCTTTGGCCTAGTCGATTGCACTATCAGGCGCCCGCGATAGAGCTTCACCTGTTGCTGGATATGCGGCACGACCTTCAGCTTGTATTGGCGTCCCAGATAGAGATGTGTCTCGCCAGACAGAAATAGGCGCTCCGGTGTGCGGGGCTGAAACTGGGCGAAGTAACGCTGCTGCCGTCGTATCCATGCAGCCCGCTTCCTGACCTTTTCGAGGATTCTTTCATGCTCCGCATCTATCGGGGCGATGACCTCGACCTCCGCCTCCGGTGTCACACTGATAGCCAGTGTCTTGCGATCCCGGCGCTCCAATCGGAAGGCGATCTGTCCGTCGCCATACGGGAATTTGATAACTGGCGCGTTCATCCTGGGAATCTCGCACGCGCGATATCCATAATCTGAAGTTCCAGTTCGTCCAGTCGATCAAGAGGAATGGCGATCCCCTTTGCATCTCGCACCACATCGAAGAAATAGTCATCAATGGCGTTCCGCATATTGTTTTGCGCGACTTCGTTCGACCACACATCCACGATGTGATGCTGCTTGATGATTTCCACGATTGCCTTCGAAATATCGGCAACGTCCGTATCGGTGGTTTCTTGGGCAACGATTTTGAACACCGGCTCCATAATTCCGAAGATCGCTTGTGCGTCTTCGTCGCCCTTGATGATATCTGGAACCTGCCGACCATGATCGCGTCGCGCCATCCGGCTCGCGAGAGCAACGACATTGTTCAGATAGTCTCGCTCGGAAATTCTTTTCTCTCGATAGTCGCGAATCGACTGTTCGAGCAGCTCAGAAAATTGCTGATAGAATGCTGGGTCCTCGTCCATTTTCTCGGTGATGGTCCGCTTGGTAGCGCTGGCAATCCGATCCGCCTTGGATGCGTCCGAGATGTTTTCTTCCCGAACCACGGCCTTGAGCGCATCGGGATCGTTGATGTTGACCGTTTCGATAATGGTGATCGCGGGCTTTGCATTTACGTGATCGTCGAGTAGCCGCTGTATCTTCGGCTCAAACTCCTTGAGGTCCACCACTTCTTGATAGCGGAGTTGGACCGCGCGTCTGAGTTCACTGAATGCGCGCCATTCCTGTTTAAACGACTCTATCTTTGCATCGTCGAAAACGTCGTAGAGCTTCTCGGAAGAGAGGGAGATATGGAGGCAGCGACCGAAAGCCCGCAGGCGCGCATAGAAGTCCTGCCGGATCGCTTCGTCAGCCAAAAACTGCTCGAAGCGCTCCATGTCTTTCTTGTTCTTAATGCTCTTGAAGAGGTCCCAAAGCTGATTGTGAAGCTGGGGCAGTTTCCGGATTTCCTCACGGATGTCATGCAGGGCGCCGATCAGGTCTTCTTGCTCAAATCCCTCGAAGGCGCTGTAAGTAGTGAGCGCGTGGTCTAATTCTCCGAGCAGTCCCTCGTAGTCAAGGATGAAGCCGAACTGTTTTTCCTTCCCATCCTCCTCGAACAACCGATTCACACGAGCCACGGCCTGGAGTAGGTTGTGTTCCTTGATCGGTTTACACACGTAGAGAACGGTGTTGCGCGGAGCGTCGAAGCCGGTCAGCAGCTTCGACACCACGATCAGAATTTCAGGCGCATCAGGTCCCTTGAAGGCGTCGATGATCTGCCGATTATATTCAGCCTCGGATTTATACCGAGCCATCATCCCGTCCCAGAACTTCCGAACTAAATTCTTCGATTCCTTATCGACCTCTTCGTTACCCTCGTGTTCGTCCGGTGGTGATATGACGATCTCGCTCGACACATGTCCGATCTCATCGAGCATCTCTTTGAATCTGATAGCCGCTGCCTTAGATGGGGCCACGAGCTGAGCCTTGAACCCTGTGCCCTGCCAAAAACGTCGATAGTGCTCCGAAATGTCGAACGCCTTCGCCCGTATCGCCTGTCCGGTTTTCGAAAGCGCATCCATCCGCGAGAACTTACGCTTCAGGTCAGCCTTCTGCTTGTCCGTCAAACCCTCACTAATCTTCTCGAACCAGCTATCGATCACACCGCCGCTGATCTGTTGCTCGACCATACGGCCCTCGTAGAGCAGCGGGACCACGGCTTCGTCTGCTACAGCTTCGTCGATGGCGTAACGATGGATGAGCCCGCCGAAGGTCGAGAGCGTATTTTTCTCCTTCTTGAGGAGTGGCGTTCCCGTAAAACCGAGATAGCACGCATGCGGGAGGATGCGGCGCATCTTCATCGCGAACTTGCCGTGACCGCCGTGACGGCCCGTCTGACTCCGATGGCTCTCGTCCACGAGGATGAAGAGGTTCTTGTCTTCATCCCGATAGGAAGAGGCCTTCATCGCGGTATCGAACTTGTTGATGATTGTGGTGATGAGCGGAGTCCTATGCTCGAT
>Ga0134128_10001541_pt1 | contig 29412 bp, 24 predicted proteins | sample KB31754_FD_96462 | JGI IMG/M metagenome (GOLD analysis project Ga0134128, IMG submission 96462) | Terrestrial soil microbial communities with excess Nitrogen fertilizer from Kellogg Biological Station, Michigan, USA - KB3-175-4 | ecosystem: Environmental > Terrestrial > Soil > Unclassified ... | reverse complement strand
GAGGTCATACCCTCGGCGTGGGGCAAAGTGCAAGCGCAACGGCAACTATCATAGCTATCATAATTACGATAGCTGTGAGAAACTCTGATCCTCCTGTCAACAGGCGCTACGCGTGACGCTTACATCACAACGCTATGACCGCAGCGCGGTTATTTGGCCGCAAAATCAGATGGCAGCACGGCCAAATCCACAAAAACCCTATGATGCCAGTTCAGCCAAAACTATGACGCCAAAAAAGTTCGTAACAGATGAATCAGAGCTATTCGTAGATGTCATAGCCCTCATAAATACGATAACTATGAGAACCTTATCCAGAGGTGCTACCGGTGACGCTTACTCAGCAGCAGGTGTCGTAAGTGTCATATCGTATACGATATGTCATTTATGACCGCGTCGGATAGAGGTGCTTGGCGCACCGCTTACGGACTCCAGTTCACCGCGCCATTGAGACGTGGGCAATTGAAAGGCTTGGCGCACCGCTTACAAGCTTGTGTTGTCCGATCATGGTGGACCCGTTACTGCCTAATAGCGAATCACCACGATGTAGCCATCGGAATGCGCTCTGTTTATTACAAGGTAATTGTCGGTAATCGCATTTGTAGGCGAGAAAGAATAGAATTCATAGTCTCGCGCGAAGTCCGTTTTGGGCGAATGATGCTTTAGCACTTGAAGCGCTAATGAGGCGAAGCCGATAGAATCCAAATCGTTCGCATCAAGCAATGACCCGTTATTGCACTGAAGCAATTTTGAAAAATCCCCGGGGCTAACTTGGAAGCGAAAAAAGGCATTCCACTCTCTGAATCCATGACGTTCAGATTCCAAAATCTTAAAGCTATTGGGCGGACTATTCGTCACGTACCGTTTAAATAACCCGGATTTATCAGGCCGGTACGTGAAAAGGGCGATGGCTCCAGCCAATACAATTGTTATGCAGGCACCGGTTAGAATTTTTTGATGAGTAGTCACTTGGCATTTTTAATAGGCATGATAATCATTATTGACCGATCTGAGCGGACAGATCCCACCTAGCTCTAATGAAATGCTTCTCATTCGAGCCTAATATATAATGCCCGGGTTCATCTTTGTTGAACAACGAAACATCACCGACAACCAAATCAGCATGCCACTGATTTCCATCAATACGTATAGGCCCTCGAATTTCAAAGGTAAATGCGCCAAGCGAGCTCCATTTCTCCCAATAACTCTCGGGAGCGTCACCATACTTAGTGTCATTCCCAGGACCATAATTCGACCCGGCAGGGTATACTCCTATACGGCTTGATGGTGTATTATCCCAAGGGATTTGCGTCAGACCGGGGTTGGCATTCAGGTTCTGGGCCACCAAAACGTTAAGCTTATCCGTATAGAACCCCCTCGCCCGATTCAGCCAGCCACTCCACCGATTCTCAAAATAAGCTTCCTGGCTATATTCTTCGAATCCCGACTGTCCGCCATTAATTTGGTCCCAGAAGCTCGGCGTTGATTGAGGTCGCTGATGCTCAATCGTCGTGGTTGAAAGGGTGAATATGATCGCAGTGACGACCACCATTTCAGTCATATCGTGTCCACTGAGGTCTCGACCATTTATTGGATTATTCTGACAGTAAAAGTATTTGTGGAGACTCAACGGTGCTTCGCTATTGCCCGAATACGAGTCCATCGTCCAGAACCGACCGCTCTGCGGTTGGTAATACCTAGCGCGCAAATAATACATCCCAAGATCGCCATCCCACTGTTGCCCGGTGTATCGATGATTGTTCGCCGTGGTCCCCGTACTTGCGATTTGAATTCCAAACGCATCATACGTATACGTGTCCGTCAGATTTCCTGAGTAGTCTATGAAGTCTGTGAGATAACGCACACTCCCCAGCCCGTCATAACCATAAAAATACATGCTGGCCAGATCGTGAGAAGTGGTGTCGTAGACATATTGGGAGACTAAGCTCAGCCCATACATGTACCCTCTTATCGTCGCGCCATTCCCGTCGCGTTCTTCCAATACTTGCGCGTAACCGGTAGGGTTGCGGTCGTCCACCAAATAACTCGTAGTGACTCCACCCACGCTCTTGGTCACGCGATTCCCGTCGGCATCGTAAGTGATGACGATATCAGGATGTCCGCTCTGGGTGCGTTTGACCAAATGATTTTCGGCGTCGTAATAGTCCGCGGCCCCCGCATCATTGTTGGTCGTGTTGCCGTTATCATCATAGATGTAGCCAGTGCGGGTCAACCGGTCTCTCGAATCGAATGCGTCTCCGGTGTAACTGCTGACGCCGCTCAAGGAACCGCTCGTGATTTGCCGGGACCGCCGGTTGCCCACGGCATCATAACCCGCCCCCGTTCCGGTCCCGTCATACGCCACGACGGCGGTCTGCTCCCCGGTGATTGATTCCCTGGTAAGCCGCTGCAGCGCATCATAATCATAATCAACCGTACGCTGCACGCTCCCGTAATGCTCCACGGCCCGGCGCCGTTGGCCTGTCGGTGAAAGCAGTCGATCCGCCCAAGTGCCCGGAGACGTAGCATTGGTGCCCTCCCCGGCCTGGTCGTAGTCAAAATTGGCAAATAATCCCACACCATTCATAACAGAATGCACACGCCTGAGCTGATTGCGGTCGTTGTATGTATAGGTGGTTATCAATCCGTTAGCATAGGTCGTGTTGATCAGATTGCCAAATTGGTCGTAAGAATAATCAGCCCAGCCGTCCTCATCGTCATCAGCGACTTCGATTAACTGCCCCCAACCGCCATAGTAATAATTCCATTCGGGACGAGAATAATCAGTATCCGGTGTCAAGTTCTCAAACTGATACGGCGGGTTCGCAGGCCAATCTGTGTAAGTAGCACGAGAATTAAAATATGCCAGCGAACCATCATTGTTATAATTGTAGGTCAACGTGCCTTCCGGCGTGTCTTTGACGCGCAATCGGCCAAGCGCATCGTACGCATAGCGCACTGGCCGATTGACGCCGCCACTCTGTTTGACCAGCGCTCGTTGACCTGCGCTATTGTAAACGTACGTGACGGTGGTCGCTGGAAAATCTCCGACTGCCGGCAATTGATTGGTCGCCACCCGGTCCATGTTATCGAATATAACGCATGTTGTGTGTTGATTGAAATCTGTAACGGTCTTGTTTGGCAAGATCGGACTCGCCAGCAAATTGTCGTAAACAACACTTTCCGTTTTGTTGTCTGGCAACGTGCGGCTGGTGCGACGGCCAAGGGCATCGTAGCCGAATGTGGTCGTGTGATTATTTGCATCGGTCTGCTTGATCTGGTTGCCGAGTTCGTCATAGTCATACGAGGTGGTCGCTTGTTGCGGAGTTCCGACCGCCGAGGTCACCGAGGTCAGCAGGCCGCGGAAGTCGTAAAAAAAGGCGGTGGCGACGTGGTTTTCGTCCGTTTCCTGAACGCGCCGTCCCAAACCGTCATACACGGTGGCACGATATGCAGCACTGGAGCCGCTGGGGCCTGTGACCGGGAAGGTGGTGCGAGTGCATCGGTTCGCTGCGTCATATTCATAAGTAATGGTTTGTCCATCGTTTGGACTGCCGTCCGAGCCAAACGAAGTGATTCCGGTGGTGACAGTCTTCTGATTGCCATTTGCATCATAGGTGTAAGCAGTCGCTATGAATGCAGCGTTTGCCGGAGGTGCCGGCACACCAGAACCGGAATAATTATACGTGGGTCCCACAACGCCACGATATACTTTGGAGTTGAGTTTCCTTCCGCCAGCGTCGTACGTGTTTTCGGTCGTGACGTTGTGAATGTCCACCGAGAATTTCTCGCGACCGACGTTGTCGTAGAAGGTGCGAGTGGTTGTGAGCACTGAACCGGCTGACGACGCGGTCATTGCGAATTGGGCGGGCGTAATGTTGTTGCTGACATACGAGTCTGTGGGAGACTTGGTCAACGTGATGCTCGCAAGCCGCTCCACCTTTGTCACCCGCCCGGCGGCATCGTAGGTAGTCTTTGTGGCTGGAGCCACCGTAACGGTGCCATTCGGCAAAGTGCGGTCCTGGACGTACACCGCGCGATTTTGTTCGTCGTACGTTGTCCGGGTCACGGTGTTGTCGGGAGAGCGGGTCTCGATGAGATTTCCCGAAACATCATACACGTAGTAGTTTGTTCGATCATAACCGTCGACGGTGTAATCCTGTTTCCCGAGGGCGTTGTAAAACGTGTAGTTAGTTGTGACACCTGTCCATTGCGTCGGCGGACTGCCGCTAGTGGTCGCATTGGATTTGATTTGTGTATACGTGATTCTATTGCGTGCGTCGTACGTATTTTCCGTTCGGACGTATTCAACCATGGCGGGCGAGCCGCTATTAACTGTGTGGGATTTGACCTCAGCGGTGCGATTGCCATCAGCATCGTACTCAAAAAACGTGGTTATGGGTGTGCCGATGGTTTGTTCTCCACCCTTATCGGTGGTTTGAACCCACTTTTCAGTCGTGGATTTGATGTCGCCCATTGGGCCTGAGCCGTCGCCATCGGAATCGCCGAAATAAGTATATTCGGTGACGGTGGTAAAGAACACCAAGGGAGCGTCCCGGCGCTCGCTGCGGGTGCGCGTCCCGAGCGAATAGCCAGTGCCAATCACCGCATCCAGATACGTATAGCTCGTTTCTGTTCCGGAAGGATCCTTGATATCCAATGGATTGCCCTGCTCATCGTAAAGGTAAACGGTTTGATGATGTAAGGCATCCTCCACGATTCCAGGCTGACCAAAATGGTCGTCGTCGGGCTGAATCGTTGTCGAATTGTTGTTTTCATCAGTTTGGCTGACCAGCCGGTTTTTGGAATCGTAACCAAAGGTTTTGCTATTCTTGTCGGCATCGGTTTGGACCGTAAGACGGCCGAGATCGTCGTAAGTCAGAGTGGAAGAAGTTTGCATATTCCCGCTGTCGTCGGTTGGCTGGGCAACAGTGGAAACAGCACCTGATGCATCGTGTTGAACTTCGGCTTTTCGAGTATGTTGTACCTGGTTCTCGTCTGTCCAAGTGTGCGTAACGGTGAGGTTGGTAACCGAATCAAGAACGAATGAAGTTGTCCTTTTAGCCGCATCGGTTTGGCTGAACAAGTCGCCGGCAGAGTTTGTGTAGGAGTTTGCCACGACGCGAATATTCCGCGCGTCGTAAATTTCGGTCAGTCGATTCTGGTCGCTGCCGGCGGAGCCATAAGCATACGTGTTGGTTTCGTAACGGCCACCGGTGCGATCAACAAGATGTTGGACTTGGAGGAGCTTAGGATTTTGAGTGGTGAGATCGTCAAAGACATATTTCAAGACGGGAGAACTTCCTCCCATACTGTCAAAGACGTGAATTTCGTTCGCAGTAGCATAATCAAACGTAACTTGGCGGCCGCTAGAATGACGGATTGACATCAGTTTTTTATCAACTCCTTGATCGTAGGTGTATGTCAATGTGTTGCCGTTTCGATCTTTGACTTCGGTGGGCAGGTTAGTTATGCCATCAGTGTAAGCGTCTTGGAGAAAGGTATATTGAGTTCCATCCGGTGCCTTGTAAGTGTACGGGCCAAAAGTCCCCCCAAAAGTGAATGAAGTTGCCGCCCATTGTTCGGGCGTCGATGGAAGAGTGCTGGGAGTGTGAATATTCACGCCAGACACACCAGAAAGTGTTCCGGCCGCGGGGTCAAAGCCCATTAATCGCATTTTGATGTGCCGATCATCCAAATTTTCATAGTATCCGGGGTCCGTTTCTGGATTATTCGCGATAATCGGTTGAAATTCAGCCGTTTCCCCGTCTGGCAAGTTCACCGAAATAAAATGGGGGCCGGAATCGCTGAAAATATAATAAGTGATTGCGCTGAGAAATTCCGTGGTAGCCCCTTTCCAGCCCGTTGTCAAATTAGACGAGAGCGCCACCGAAGGAGCCAGCCAGTTCGCACTCCAGCCGACTGCCAGACCGCGAGCGTCTTTGGTGGTCGATCGGCTAGTATAGGACCGCGAAAGCGTGATCGGCAAGCCAGGTGCCGGCAGCTGCAAGTCGGTAATGCTCGTTTGGAATGCGCTCAATTCAGGCTGAATCGTGACGTAAACGTTTTCGCTATTTTCTGTTACCGGACCGGGGGTCGAATAGGTGGCAACCGTGGAACCCATGGCCCTATTCGGGTCCGTAGCCTCAACTGTAGCGGACAGCCAGTGACTACCCCCCGGCACATGGCGCCATAAAAATTCAGTAGTTCCCTGTTCGGTTATTCCTAACAAGTTGCCATTGTCATAGTAACTCACGCGCTGAACATTTGGAATGGAGAGGTCAACCGACAATGTCAGATTCGTGGGACCAGTGAATTGCAGAAGTGTGCCGGTAGTCAGCAACCGGCCACCGACTTTTAAATGCACCGGCAGGTCGTCCGCGGTCGCCGACTGACTGGCGGCGTCGTCAGTCCAAGTGACAGTCTTTTCGTTCACATCGCCGGCGATTCCGGAGAGATTCACAGTGCGGATTGCGAATCTAAAATCAATCGATGTCAGCTTCTTGCTTTGCAGCTCGGCTTGAATGTCGGCGGGCAACTCATAATAGCACCGAGGATTGCTTCCTTCGTATATTAAATTCAGACTCGAGCCTTCACGGAGATAAACCTGATATTTAGAAGCGCCCTCCTCCGCGTTCCAAGTCAGCAAAAATTTTCGGTCGGAACTGTCCTGCACCTGCGTCGCGTTAAAACCACTCGGCGGCAGTAGTGGGAGCAACGACGATGGCTGCACTTTGACAACGGGCGAGTCAATTTGGACACCAGTCGGTGTTAAAGCGGTCACTTTGTAATAGTGATCCACGTTATTCTGAACGCCCGTATGGCGAAACGTATTGGGTGGATTTTGATACGGATCGGCTGAGGTGAGCGATGCGACCACTTCAAAACCGCTGTCAGATTTTAACGAATGCTGGATCGTAAACTGCGTGGCGCGAAGAGGCGGCCAGGCAAGGTCGACGTAATTGTTTCCTGCGGTGGCGCTCAGCGAAAGTGAATCACTGGTTGCGGGTGTAACCGAGCTGCTTTCAGCTTGCCAGCGATTGAATTTGTTATCAATCGCTGTTACACGATAAACATATCCCTGACCATTCACGACGTTCTGATCCAAATAGGCGAGGCCGAAGCCGGCTTCGGTGATCCATTCGTAAGTCGCGCCGGCCGTGTTCAATTTGCGTTCCAGCCAGAATTGCCACTGGGAGTCGGCTGAAAGGGGTGCGAAAGAAATCACGACTGAATCCCCCGATTGGCATACGAGGTGGGAGCCTGTGGGAATAGTTACCGTTCCCGCGACCGGATCTACATTGAAGTCTGTGCCGAGGACTCCTTGCCAGATAAGACTCGCACCATTGTACCGGTTTGCGGAAATCACCTGCACGGAAGTGAATCCGAGCGACAACGGAGCACCGCCGGCAACCACGCCGGTGAAGGATTTGGTTAAACTCCACTCAACTTCCACCATGCCGCTGTAAGGGGAAGCAGCGATGTGCAGGCCCAACGTGGCATCAGGAGTTGTTGCGGCATCATCCTGTCTGGCCTGAACCCATTGCGACGGCACCGACACAATGTCTCCACAGAGGGAGCCCTCGACCTTGTAATAGCGGAACGCGTTCATCGAACCTACCCAATCCGCACCATTGCCGTAACCATAGGACGAATACGCCTCCTCAATGATCAGCCGATTCAGCACACAGATTTGCGGGTCGGAAAGCTTATCACTTTCATCAAACAGTTCTATTGTTTTCGGGGTAAACACGTGTCCAAGATTATTGCCCTGGCTGTTCACAGTTTGAAATTCGCTCGGCGATAACAAAACTTTCTTGTGCGACGAGTTCGCCACGTCCGCCCACTGAACAGCTTCGGTCAGACCATTTGCCAATACCGAAGCGTCCGTGGGAGTTGACCCGAACGCCGATTGCTGGCTGCTGTCCCATCGCTGGCGTATTTCAGCCACCAGCACGTCACTGGGGTGATTTTGCAGCCATGAGCCAAGACTTGTGGCGTTTATAATATCCGAATAACTAAATGCCCCAGTGGGAATTACGTCTGTAAGATTCGTATCCCAATACCTTGGTGCATTCACAGTCGCCAGCGGAGTCCAGCTAACTGCATCCGATTCACCAGGGGTCCGGCTTGGGCGGGTGGTTGTGGTCAAAATGGTGTATGTGCAGAAATTCTCGTTATCAGGCCATTCCACATAGACCTGCTGGTAACCGGGGGTTGCGGACAGGATGCCGCTCCATTGTACAGTATCGGCATCCACTGAAGCCGGCCCGACCTCGATCGACGGCTCGCCCTCCTGGCCACCGACGATGGCGGAGACTGTTGCGTAACAATCCAAGCCGGATGTGTTCCATGTAAAGCTATATTGGGCGGAGCCAACTAATGAGTCCGATCTCCCTCCACCATTTGACCTCTGAGCGTCCTCCAAAGTCACGTCCTGCGTATAGGTCGAACCAAATGGCGTACCATGAGAAGTATATCGGTAATGGATGCGGAATCCGTTGACCGTGCCAGTCCAACCGCTGTCGGGGGCTTTCCAGAAGAGAGTTGTCTTGTACCCCTTGCCTGCCGTCGGGTCGTTCGGATCCAAATCGAAAGAGGTTTGGTCGAACCAATCGTTTGCTTTCAATCTCCACGAGCTGGCAATAACAGGCGCCGCGGCACATGAAGTGGGATCGAACGTGAGCGGCCCCACCGTGGAGTTGCTCGATGGTTGACCAGAATCATTGACAGGTATGATCTGATAGTAAGAAGCGGAAGTCACAGTGTTGTCGAAGTATTGCAGTGTATTCGATGAGACATCTGCCAACGCAATGAAGCTCCCCGGAATACCGCTGGGACTTCGCAAAATCCTATATTCATTCAATTGGCAATCGGCGGAATTGCTCGGGGCACTCCAAGTCAATTGTACGCCACGACACTCGCTATTCGTGAGAATGCTTGCGATCGGAATCGCTTCAGGCAACGGCCGCGGTGTCGCGATTTGCTCCCATGACGTATCGGTTTCCACACCGCTGACCAGCGCTGCGACTTTGTAGTAATAGGCTGTTCCATTGACAAGGTGGTTGCCGTTATTATCATCTGTAAACGTCGTCCCATCCACCGTCGCAATCAAAGCGTAGTTATCATCATAACGATCCGTGGAACGGTAAACTTTGTATTGCGTGGCTCCTGACGGACAATTGTGCCACGAGAGCATGACCTGTCGATCCCCGGGGGTGGCGGCTAACACAATTCGATTGGGATCCTCGGCGACGCCCACGGCAAATGCGTTTCTATAACCGGAGAAAATATTCTCTACTTGTTCGATACCGGCGATGCGGGTGGGTTTAGCGATGACACTTAAATTAAAGGCTTTGCCGTCCAAATAAGTCGAAGGCGTTGAATTGCCAAGGACCCCAGAACCATAGTCAGTGCCCCAGCCCCAAACGAGCCCCCGCTTGTCCAAAGCTAAGATATAATCTTGGCCTGCCGCCACCTTGACGATTCCGGAAAGGATGTTGGGATCAATCTGTGTCGGCGCCTGATACGGAACATAGATCCCATCCCCGGCGTATGCGCCGAAATGCCCCCACACCCAAACCTGTCCCCCTTGCGTCAGTGCCACCCCAAAGCCATCTCGGAGAGTAATCGCTACCACCTTATTGGGCCCACTGGTGTCGGTAGGCAAGCCATTTAGCGCTACCGGCTGCCTGCTAAAGGCCGCAACCACCTTTTCCTGCTTCGCGTGGTAATAATTGTTAGCAACCTCGCCCGACGCGTCGAGTTGGGGGACATATCCGAATTCAAACACCCTTCCGTCGGCGCGAAGCACTGCGTAATGTTGCCACGAAGCGGCGATCTGGATAATTGCCGAAGGCGTATCAATGTTCGCGACATTATCAATAGGCGTTAAATGTCGCTGGGCTGAACTTGGGAAATAATCAGTGGCACTGTCGCACCACAAATCGAAAACGCCATCGAGTGGCCAATCTTGCGACAAATAAAATGGCCACCACCAAACGGTGCCATCCTTGCATAGCGCGATTGTAGATACCAGATTACCTTCTACATCTACAAATTTTCGCCCATCAGTGACTCCCGTTAGATCATTTCCGTCAATCTCCACGCGGCGAGGGCTGATTCCATGGATTCGTCCGTAAATGTCTTCATACCGATCGTCACCCTCTTTAGGATTTCGGTCGAAAACGTTGCCCCAAGACCAGAGCGTCCCGTCCGTTTTCAATACGATCCGTGAATCCCACGATCCGCCAATTTTACTGACACCGGTAAAGGCTTCTTTTGCCATATCAATTCGCGGCGCTTTATATAGCCGGGGCGTTGGCGAAAAAAGATTCAGAGGCATACTTCCAGCATCCGTTGGGTTCGGCATTCCCCAACGCCAAATGAATCCCCCAATTGCCAACGGATCCACGCCCGAATCCATTTGATTGTCGAAATATAGGTAAGGCTCACCGAGGAAGAATGAACTGTCGACTCCGCCCCACTGCCATACAGTGCCGTCAGCGGCGACAGCACTCACAAAATAATCGTCATCGCCAAACACTGAGATTACATCGGGAACATCAAGGACTTTTTGAGGGGATGTCTCCACATATACCGAATAGGGATTCACCGCGTATTTTTTCCAACGAGGATCCTTCGGAATAATGTTCAAAAGAGACTGATACTCCATCCCTCCAAAGTAATCGGGGTCGAAAACATCGGCTCCATAATATCCATTCCCCACCTGGCCGAAAGTGTTCACTCCCCATGCAAAGAGCTGCGTCTTGGATTTATTCTCAATACTGACATCCAGAGGTCCAGGCGTGACACTTGTGTCATGGGTGCCATCGGATGCATATACCGTAAATGCCGGATTCGGAGGATTGTCTGCCACGATCGGCGGCATCCAAGTGACCCAATCGACGGGACCAATGGTGTTGTTTTGAGCACTAAAGCTCTTTCCATTGATGAGCAGTGTTCCACTGTCAACTTTCGTTATTATGAACTTTCTTACGTTCTCGGCATCTGAATTGGGCGGCAGCAGCGTATTCATCGAAAAAACGTAAGTTCCGTTATGGGCCGGAATCGTCAGCTTGTTGATCTGACTGAACTGCAGAGTTCCGTCGGCACTCACATTAAGTCGCGCACTAGCCTGAGCGGAATTGCCTGCGCCGTTTTGGACCACGACACTATACGATGCGTCGCCGTTGCCCAATTCAACATCCGGTATAAACAGGTAAGACGCGTTTTCGCCGAGCAGGTCTTTTCCGTCGAACTGCCACTGATAACTGACGGAGGAGTCGCCGGGAACCACGGCATTCAAGGTGACACTTTGGCCCGCCGTCAGGTTTAGTCCTGGGGTCGCCTCAATAGACACCGACACGCTCCCCGACGGCACGACCGTCAGCGTGGCATCTGGCGAGCTGGGCACCGTCCCAGCCTGGTTCTGAACCACGACGTGATAGGAACCTTCATCCGATGTCTGTGCGGATGCAATCGTGTAGATTCTTTCGGTGGCGCTGGAGCCGGCAATTGCCGTGTTGTTATGGAACCATTGATAGGTAAATGGCGCGGTCCCATTGACGCTCACACCCATTGTGACGCTCTCGCCCAGCGCGACCTCTTTGTTCTGGGGCTGTTCTGTGATAGTGGGAGGAATTGGATCTCCAACCGTGACCAAAACCGTCACACTTTGTACTTGGTTAGCCCAGTTCCAGATTTTCACGGAATAGGCACCGGTATTGGAGATCTGCGCCGCGGAAATATGCAAGCTGGACGACCGAGATCCACTTACGTTTCCTCCGTCGGCCAGATCCAGGCCATTGAATTGCCACTGATAGCTCATCGGTTGGTCCCCGGTTGCTTGAACTTGAAGCGTGGCATCGCTTCCAACGATAACATTTAACGCCGAAGGTTGTGAGGCAATTTGGACAAATCCCGGCAACACGCCTTGTATCAATCCAAAACCAGCGGCGGTGACCGGCCCATTCGCGAATCCACTTTGAATCGCCATAGCTTTTATCAGTCTGTAACCTGTCGAAATGTGAATTGGCCCGCTGTATAATGCGCTGGAAGCCGTTGGAGGCGTGTCATATGAATAAAGGATTTGGGCGTTCGGATAACCCGGGACCGACATCGTTACGTCAACTGGGAGTGCTGGCCAGTACAGCACATCGGAACCATGCATTTTCGCGATAGGGTCAAACTTCACTGCGGGTAATTGCGGGCCAAGGGAGTAAGTGGCAGACGAGACCTGACCGTCCGGGTAGCCATCCAACACTGCAAACGCATTCACGGTGGTCGTTGTTGTGAGATGAATCGGGCTGGAGTACAACGGGCTGCTTCGAGTGGGAGCGCTCCCGTCAACCGTATAATAAATCTGCGAATTGGCGTAACCTGGAACTGACAAGGTGACGTCAAGGGGTGGTTGCCCCGAATCCGGGCTGAAAGCAACCGACGGCAGAGGTGTCGGCCCCTGACAATCCCAATCCGAAGTGCTGACCGTCTGAAACAGAGAGACGAGAATGTCACCCGAAACACCAAGCACGATATTCCCGTTATCTGGCGGCTGCATAACGGTAACAATTGTCCCTTTAGAAAGTGGGTTCCACCATGGCGGCAACCAGGGAAAGGAAAAATTGAATACGACCGTATAGTCGGTCGAAGGGTTCGGAACTGTGCAGTAAAACTTCGTGCCCCCGCCGGCTGTCGAAGGAGTTAAATTGATCTGGTGTGTCGGATCCGGAATAGCTGAGTTATACAGTTGGCACGTGGCCGGACCCGATGCTCCAGTAAACAACTGTGTAACCGTGCTCGCATAGGTGAACCCCGAAATTGTTGTCGGCGAAGCAAAATGGAAAAACATCGTGACTCTCGGGCCGCCCTGCACTTGACGCGTTTGATTTGTCAAAACCTCTTCCCGAAAAGTTGTTTCCAATTGGCAGACGTGCAAACTTACGTTCGCGCTGGACACGGTTCCCAAGGCATTGCTGATGACCACCATGTATGTGCCGGCATCGGCCATACTGACCGAGTTGATTTGAAGGTTGGCGCTGTGAGCCCCGGAAATGTTGCCGCCGTCGGAAAGGTTTATTCCATTCTTTCTCCACTGATAACTCACGGGATTGCATCCCGTGGCCACAACACTGAAGGACGCTGTATTTCCCCCAACGTAGACGCCATCGGAGCTTTGAAATTGCGCAAGTTGCGTTGCGCTTGCGCCAAGCAACACCGCCTGATTCACCGGTTGCGTGACGATGACTATAGGGTCCGTTTGGACTGTGAGATGGGAATTGTCACTCGTCGCGCTGCCATATGGGTTCGAAACCACAACACTGTAATCCCCGGCATCTGACGTCGTGATATTGTTGATCGTCAACGTGGCGGAGGTCGAGCCGGAGATGTTCCCGCCATCTGTTAAGTTCACACCGTTCTTCCGCCATTGGTATGACGCAGCGTTGACCGCGACAACCGATATTTGAACCGTAGTAGTAACGCAGGTCGTTTGATTGCCGGTCAGCGAAGTGATCGACGGAGGCGGATCGATGTAAGCTAGGGCGCGTTGCCCTCCCATACCGCAAATGATGGCAATACACGCCGCTATCCACAGAAATTTGAGCAATGATTTCATATTGAGTGGTTCAGTTTTGTGCGGCAGGGGTGAGTAAGGATTGATAGTTCTTCAAGAACTCTGATTTCAAATCCTCCCGAAAGTCGTTTGCTTGCACCCATTGAGCCACTTGCCGAGCCTTATTCATATCACCTGTCGACAACGCGCTATAGATACGCCATTTGGCAGCCCCCAATATGTAATGGTCGCGGCCGGGCCGATTTTGAAAATCGAAAGCCAATAGTGCGTCCAATATCGTGTTGGCATCGGAATACCTGGGAGGATCGTGGCTGATCAGGACAATGGCTTGGTAAAATTTACCAATCGTCCAATCCATATCGCCAGGAATGGCGTTCGAACAGATATCTGACGCGAGTGAAAAGGCGCGTGGATAGTCCTTTTGTGCAATATAGAAATCCAGCCGTCCGGAACGAGGATCAATCAGATTTGAGGTTCCGACGGCGACGGCATTATTTGAGTTCGCCAAGGCCGCAATTAACGTCCACTGCACGCTTAAGCCCCGGTAACCTAACGATTGCAAGCCGGATTCAATGTCACCAAGATTTTGTCCGACCTGCGCGCCGATACCCCCTAACCTCCGTTTCGCTGCAGCCGCCGCCGTTAAATCGTTGTTTGTGATGGCTGCGGCAAGTTTTGCCTTCTGGTTTTCCAAGGCTGCCGTATAACCTTCAAAACCCAAAACCATCATGGGCATATTTGTCCCGACGATCGCCGCATAGCGATTGCGAGTTTCGGCAAACGGCGAATGAAATTGACGTAAATTCGATATCAGCAGCCCATCCGGAGTGAACGTCATCGCCTTGAGCCAGCGCTCATCCGAATGGTCGTCCTGTTTGACGACACTAAGCCATACAAACGCATCTGGCTTGCGCGCTTTAATTAATCGGAACAGGGCATTCAGTTCGCGATTTGCCTGGGCATAGTCATCTGGATCCAACTTAACGTTGCTCAAATTCGGACCGTTAAGCACAACGGAATGCAAATTATTGGCGTAACGGTCATACAATCGGAAATAGCGAATCAAACACGGATCGTTCGTTCGAATGTTCAAAACCAAGATTGGCGGAACCGGGCATTGCGTGAGGGCGTCATCGAAACTAGCGATCGACCAAGTGTCGGGGCGTCTGGGCATCCAAACAGGTCGCTGGTACCCCAACGTAGCTGCCATATTACCCACGACAGAAGCAAGATTGGTATTGAGCGATCGGTCTGCCAATGCCAGTGCAGCCACTGAAGCTTTTAAAAACGGTTCAGGCAGCGGAACGTTTGCAGTGGGCTGCCCAAAAGCCGTCGTCATTGTTTGAATGGTCGAATTGCCAATGCCGTTGCTCGCGAGGATACTGACCGCCGTCTGGGTATCGGCGGCATTCACAGCGTCGATGAGTGAGTTGCAATCCGTAGTTTCTGCCGAAGTCGGGTTGGTCACTTTTGTGTCGATAGGCGGACTTTGAGTTTGCGCTAGTAGATAGCCCGTGCAGATCAGCCCGACAACCAACATTACTACCAGCCACGGCCAGTTTCGCATTGCGACTTTCATAAGCTCCTTTTGTTGTACAATCCAAGTAACTTCTGGTTATGTTTGCGGAATAATTTCGGAGAAAATGCCGGCTTGAACGGAGCACTCATTAACTATTCTGCTGTTTCTTGGCGCGTCGCACGCTATACAGGAAACAATGCTCGCCCCCGCAGAATATCTAGTGATTCTCATTGCTTCATGCCAATTCGGTAAATGTCGATACCGATAATTGCGTTAGCACTGCGCCGCAAACGGACACCCAACGGTTAATCTCGAAAAAGAGAAATAATTGTTTGGAAGCAGGCCCGTGCTGAATAGAGCCCTCTCGTTTGCCTCATCTGTTGCCAACCAGTTTTCATATAACCCAGCCAAACCGAACGCCAATTCCCGACCACTGCAACAACTCAGAGGGAGATCACCTCTTCGGTAAAGTTTTTACAACCCAAACAAATCAGCGACAAGAGTTTTTTTAATAATTTTCTTATTTAGAAGTTTAACTCATCTTAAAATTGCCTTTCAGGCTCATGACACCTCCACCTAATGCATAGGTGGAGTACATAAAGTTGAACCAGGCTCGCGGGCTCTCAATTTTGTTGTGGACTTTAATCTCATGGGATAATGCTTCGTCGTTTGCACGGAACATGAATTCATTTATTCAGTTCAAACAAGTTGAACCGAGGGAATGGACGCTCGCCGAATTGAAACTGCTTGGCACTAAGTCCGATCAAGAACTTGCTCGATTACTGAAACGATCGATTTCTTCGGTGAAAACGAAGCGTCAGCGGCTCAGTGTGCCGACGCCGGTTGAATGGAATAAGCCGTGGACCACGGCCGAGTTGCGCTGGATCGGCAAAGTCCCGGACGAGGAAGTCGCCCGCCTCACAGGTCATTCAGTTTTTGCCGCAGCAGTAAAACGCCGGCAGATGGGAATCCCAAAGCTCGAACCAAAATGCAGAATGTGGACGCGTCGCGAAGATAATCTGATCGGACGTTTTCGTGATGAAGAGATTGCCCGTCGCACTGGCCGGACCAAGGCCGGGGTTCGCAGCCGCAGGATTTTTTTGGGGTTAGGCGATATTTTTGAGCGCAATCCTGATTGGACTCGAAAAGACGAGAAATTGTTAGGCACTGCGCCGGATCACGAGGTCGCCCAGAGACTCGGGCGCACGAAGTTGGCGGTTCAGCGCCGACGTTTGAAGCTGGGAATTCCTATCAAAAGCCAATTCCGGCATGAATGGACAAAACGTGAGGATCGCTTGCTCGGGCTGTTGTCAGATGCAACCATAGCCAAGCGTTTGCACATCAGCGTCTGGCAGGTTAACGAGCGCCGAAATGAATTGGAGATATCGCCGATTCGTCCGCTCAGCCCGCCTTGGAATAAGAGCGAAGAGGCACTTTTGGGCACGATGCCTGACGCCACCCTGGCAAAGAAACTAGGCCGGACCTGGGTGGCGGTTGCACAGCACCGAAGGGAGAAGGGAATCAGCCCCTTTAAGAGTTAGATCCGAAAATTCTTTGGGAAACGATACGCCCAAAAACGAATTTTCTTTCAACCTTTCGCTAAGAGGTCCAGATCCCCATTTTTCTACTATAATGGTTTCAAGGGGATGAAGGGCACTGTTTCGCCTTTGTGGTTTTGGCGACAGTCTCTGCAACGGCCACGATCTCCGCGTTATATACTTCTGAGAAGGAGGATTTCTCTTTCGTTCCTCTTGGATCGAATTTTGATTTTGGCGCGCCTTAAAATCCTCGAAGTGCCCGGCGTTTTGCTTTTTCGTCCCCAAACCAAAAAACCAAGAAAGGAAACATTCCATGCTCACATTGGAGTGCAACTACTCAAAAAAGATCGGATTGCCCGGATATTCGTCGCACCAATTCATGGTAACGCTCCGGACAGAAATCAGTGACCTGAGCACAGTGCAGACAGAGAGCGATCGTTTGTACGGACTGCTCCAAACCGCAGTAGACACGTCGCTGCAAAAGATCGGATACCTGCCAGAGCCCACACCAAAGAACGGCCACGGTATCGGAAGGGCAAACATTCCGGACCGTTGGCAGTGCAGTGACAAACAGCGTGATTTGATCATCAAAATCACCGATGAGCACCGCCTCGACAAAAACGCTGTCGAAGAACTCGCCCAGGACCGCTTTGGCAAGAATGTCAAAGCCCTGAACAAACTGGAGGCGAGCGGATTAATCGACGAACTGCTCGAGCAAACCGGCCAGAAATCCACTAACGGCCGCCGCTTCAACGGGCACTCCGGACCGGCGAGAGCGGCATGATCGCCATCGCTGACGCTCCCGCGACTCAACTACAGACGCCGGATATTAAGCACCGCTTGGAAGAACTTCAGCAAACCGTTTCTGCCTCACGGCTCGGACTGTGGCACGCATGCCGGCTGAAGTTTTACTTGCGGTATGTGCTGCAGGTTAAAAAGCCACCCACACCGTCGATGCACGCGGGCTCAACGGTTCACACTGCGTTGCAGGCGTGGAATCTCAGTCGCTGGCGCCGCGAACCGTTCGTCACAGAGCGGTTCAAAGGAGTCTTCGATGAGCAATGGTGTTTGCTGCAAGCCAGCGTCCGGATTAACTGGGATGGCGACGAGGATGTTGAACGGTCTTCGTCATGGCGGGCGCTGGAACATTACTTCACCGAAACTCCAATCCGGTCGGACGAGAAACCCGAAGCCGTGGAAGTCTCGGTAAGCGCGGACCTGTCGCAGCATGGATTGCCCACTCTGATTGGAATCATCGATCTGGTCCGCGCCGGCGGCCGAATCGTGGATTTCAAGCTCGTTGGCAAGACGCCCGATCCGGAAACGGTGGCCCACCTGCACGGAACGCAACTGACCGCCTACTCGGTGTTGTATCGCGACGCAACAGGTCGTAGCGAGAGCGGCCTGGAACTCCACCACCTCGTTCGGACAAAACAACCCAAGTTGATTGTGACCTCGTTGCCCCCGGCCACGGAGCAACAACGCACACGGTTGTTTCGGTCGATTGATTCGTATGCCAAAGGTGTGGCCCGGCGGGACTTCGTGCCCTCGCCGGGTTTCGCCTGCATGAGCTGCGAGTTTATCAACGAATGCCGCAAATGGAGCCCATGAAGGAATACTGCCAACAACGCCTGCTGGTCGTGGGATCGATCGATAACATGAAGGCATTCGATCAAAACGGGGAGATTCCGGGCGCGACGGACATTGAACTGTTGGAACACACGCCAACCCGGTTGGCTTGGCAGTTCGTTACGGAAAAGCCCGCGCTGCCCTTCCTCCGCCACCTGTCCCGGCGATGGTCACGCCTGTCGTTCATCCTGAATTATGACTGCGAGGACCACCATCTCGCCGGATTGGTTAGGGCGAGGAATGGACGCGTGCGTCATTACCGACTGAAATACTAGCCAACCACCAACCCCGGGGCCGGAGCGCCATCGCGCGTCTCCGGCCCCATAGCATTTAAACCACATGAATCCATCCATTGATGCCGGGCCGCGTCAGGTCGTCCGCAGATTGAAAGTCGAGGCCGCGGGCGATTTCTGGAAGGGCCTCCTAAAACCCAAAATCCGCCTGATGGGCCGCTGGCTGGACCGGGCGGGGTTCAGATCGGGCAATCACGTTTATGTCTGGTGCATAGCTCCTGGAGTAATCGAATTACGCTCCGCCGATTCGTCGCCAGCAAACCACACACAAAACAACAAACCATGAATACCCTCGCAACCAAACTAAATGACAGCGTCACATTATACTTCCGCGAAGGCCGCTCCGATAAAGTTTACCAATGCGCAGTTGAGCCAGCCGGGAACGGAAAATTCTCGGTCACGTTTGCCTACGGGCGCCGCGGCAGCACGCTGAATACCGGGACCAAAACCAGCAATCCGGTCGGCTACGATGAGGCGAAGCGCATCTTCGACCGCTTGGTGCAGGAAAAAATGGCTAAAGGCTACACCTCGGGGCCGGATCGCACGCCGTACTGTGGTGGCAACGCGGACAAGCAACCCTCCGGTTTGCTGCCGCAACTGCTCAATCCCATCGACGAATCCGAAATACAAGCTCTGATTGATGATCATCATTACTGCGCCCAGGAAAAGTTCGACGGACGAAGAATGCTTTTGCGCAAACAAGGCCTCGTCTTTGAAGGCATCAATCGCAAGGGATTGATCGTGGCTCTGCCTGATTCGGTGCTCCAGGCGTTTAGCCGGATTTCAGACGACTGTGTGCTGGATGGCGAAAGCATTGGCGACGTGTTCCATGCCTTTGACCTTCTGGAACTCAACGGCACCGACCTGCGAACATCCGCCTATCGCGATCGATTGACGGCTCTGATGAACCTGCTGGCCTCCGTGCAACAGCGCGTGATCCGGTTTACTGAAACCGCCTACACGCAAGAGCAGAAATCTCGTTTGTTCACCAAACTCCGAACAGCCGGCAAGGAAGGCATTGTGTTCAAGCGATTGAACGCGCCTTACACCCCCGGCCGGCCGAATTCGGGCGGCCCGCAGTTTAAATATAAATTCTGCGCCACGTTGTCGGCGGTCGTTTCCAAAGTGAACGCACAACGCAGCGTGGAAATCCGATTGCTCGGCAAGGACGGCTGGCAATCGGCCAGCAACGTGACCGTCCCGGTCAACGAAGCCATACCAAGCGTCGGTGAGGTCGTGGAAGTTCGCTATCTCTACGCCTTTCCGGAAAGCCGCAGTCTGCACCAACCGGTCTTCCTCGGCAAACGCACCGATGTGGAACATCACGAGTGCATGGCCTCGCAACTGAAATTCAAGCCGGTCGAAGAACCCTAAATTCAAATCAACGCCCAGAAGCCAGTCACGTCCATGCGATGTGACTGGCTTCTCCATACGAACCAACAGAAAGGAAACTATGAATTCGATAAACTTCCCCGTCGCAGAGTTAAAAGGTGCTGTCGCCGGCTTGGGAAAGGTGGTTAGCAGAAAATCCACGCTGCCCGTGTTGCAACACGTCCGTGTGTCACGGAACCCGAAAGGTTCCGTTTCCATTCAGGCAACAGACCTCGATTCGTTCGTCAGCTATCACGCGCCGGATATTCAGACTGGTCCCGCGATCGATATGCTAATCCCGATGGAGCAACTGGTGAAAGCCGTCAAAAGTTCGGCTGCTCAAGACACGGTTAGCCTGATCGTGGATTCGAAAAAAGTGAAGTTGCGCTATTCGATTGGTGGCAGTCCGGTTGAACAAACCCTGGAACCGGTCTCCGTGAGCGAATGGCCGCCGCTGCCGGAAATCAATCAACCGCCCATCGCCGTCGACCACGAATTCGGGCTGGCGTTGAAGCAGGCACTGGAATGCTGCAGCGATGATCCCTCCCGGTACGTGCTACGCGGCGCCTGCCTGGATGTCGGCGATAAGAAGTTCCATTACATCGTCGGCACGAACGGGCGGATGCTCTATTCTGCGAACTCGTTCTGCTTCGAACTGAAGAAGAACGTGATCATACCGAACTCAAAATTCCTGGCGGCCAGCGATTTTCTGGACCAGGAAGGCGGGCTGCTCAACGTCGAGTCCATCAAGGATGTCAATTGGGTCAAACTCCGATCACCACGCTGGACCTACGTTGCCCGGCAGATCGATGGAACTTTTCCGAACTGGCAGCAGGTCGTGCCCCGCAGCAGCGATAAATCCACGAAGATCCTGCTGAATGATGCGGCCTTGAAACAATTGCTTGCCGTCGCCCCAAGACTGCCGGGTGATCGGGACAGCAATCGGCCGGTTCGCATCCGGTTCGATCTGGTGTCCGTGTTCATCGAGGGCCGCGCCGAGGACTCAAAAGAGTGGACGAGTATTCCGGTGCCCGAAGCCGCGGCCAAGGGGCGGGAAACCGCGGTCATGCTCAACCGGGAATACCTGCTCAAGGCGCTTCGGTTTGGACTCAAGCAGATCGAGATCGACGATGAACTGTCGCCCATCGTCTTTTGGAATGCCGGCAAGAAAGTGGTCGTCATGCCGCTCAAACCGGATGCATCCCCGGCATCGGTTCCCGCCCGTCCCGCTCCGTCCGCGCCGGAAGAGAAACCGTCCGCGTCCAAAAACTCTGAACCGTCGGAAACCACAACCAACGAAAGGAAAATCATGCCTGCACAAAATCAACCGCAACGCGGATCCCCGGAATCCAACCACCCGAACCCGGAACCGCGTCCGGCCCTCAAAAACGCGCTGGATCAGGTGGAGCAGCTCAAGATCACACTGCGGGACCTGACCGGGCAGGTTGGTGACGTCGCTGTCCTGTTGAAGACTGCGGAAAAGGAACAGCGTGGCGCCAGTCGCGAAGTCGAATCCGTGCGCGCCACATTGCGTTCATTGCAAAAGGTGGCGATCTAATCAATCGGGAGCCGGGCCTCGCGCCCGGCTTCCCGTATGTAATGAACGACTTCATTCCCACCATGCGCATGATCGGCGATGCTGTGCTCGATAGGTTAAGCGAAATCACGGGCTATGCTGCTGTACGGGTGCCGTTGCAACGCGCTTCCCGTCCCGGCGAATTCACACTCGATTTGCCGGGTTATCGTCAGATGGATTCGTTCTCGTGCGGTGCCGTCGCGGCGGCTATGGCCGTTAAATGCCTGCGCCCGGGATTGGGTTTCGTGCGCGTTTACAGAGCCGTCAATCCCTGCCCAGAGAGGGGCGTCGGGACAACACGGATGATCCGGGCCCTGCGATCTCTCGGAATAAGCGCCTGTCATCAAACCAATCTTACCTTCCACGCAATCTGCGGTGCCGTCCGGAGCGGCAATCCGGTCCTGATGTGTATCAAAACCGGGCAGCCGGACATCCTCCATTGGGTGACCATTTATGGCTATGGCCGAAGGCCGAAGGTGCTATTCGTCGCCGGCCACGGGTTTCCCTTTATTGGCAGACAGCGAATCCCGTGGAAACAGTTCACCCGGCTTTGGCTTCCTGCCGGAGTCGGTTTGGTTTGCCGCAAAAAATCCAAATCCCGCTGACGCGGGATCTTCTCATCGCCGGCGCGGCCAATCGGGTCGCGTCGGTTTTTTCGTTTCTAAATTCAAATCAACACTATGAAAAACGATATTCCCTTTAATCCCATCCCGATCCCCGATCTTCCGCTGGGCGAAGTTAAGCCGGTCCAACCGGTGACTAAAAGTGCCCCGGTAAAGGTCAATCCCCGGAAACGAGGGCAGCCGTTGAATGCCCGTCGGGCCCTCGATCTCCACGTGTCGGCTCGGCGGATTGGCCGCACCGTGGGTCGCAAGGCAAAAACGTCGTGGAGCACAATCAAAGGCGGTTTGCAGGTGCGCCTCGCACGGCTGAATTCCGAACAACTCAAACGCGTGCTAATCGCCTGCGGCGTGGCCGCGACGGCAGCTATGGTGATCTGCGCCCTGGCCAAGCACGTGGCTCTTGTCATTGTGCTCCTGGCCGTGCTGGGCGCACTGGTGGTCCTGAAACTGTGGAACCGGATTCTCACCCTCGGCCTATGAATAACCTATTGCAAACCCTCACCCGCGAAGGTGTGCTCATCAACGTGTCCGTCCGCTTTTGGCGCGCTCACAAGAAACTGCGACCGGAAGACATCGGCCTGGAACCGGACAACGTTTCAGACCGGCTCATCAGCCTCGGTCACAAACGGCTGCTTCCCAGGGAGGCCACCGCTGCTCTCGCATTGGTGGAAAGCCGGGCTCATGCTCTGGTCGAAGCCAATACGTTTCCGTTCCTGAACGGCTTGGCGCATTTCGTTCCCAATGCCAAACTGGCGGAGTTAACCGGGAAACTAAAGCAGCTGGAAAAGGAGTTCTGGCAGGCCAAAAACCAATTCGTATCGCAATACGGCAGGCTGCGTGATGCGGCCACGAGAGAATGGCGCACGATGGCCGCCAGGCTTTCGGATAATCCGGATCGCCTGGTTGCGGCCATCGAAGCCGCGTTCCCGCCGGCGCCGACATTGGAACGCAAGTTTGGTTTCGACACGCAATTATTCCAGATCGCCGTGCCGGAACGCCTCGGACTCGACTTGCTCGGTTTGGGCGACCAGGAAAACCTCGTGAACGCCCGGCAGCAGGCAGCCCGGGAAGCCACGGCGAAAATCCGCGAGCAAACCCAATCGTTCATCGCGGAATGCGTCACCAGCCTGCGGCAGCAGACGACGCAACTCTGCGGCGAGATGCTGCAAAGCATTCGCACCGGCGAATCCGGTGTACACCAGAAGACATTGAACCGGCTCATTCGTTTCATCGATCAATTCCGGCAAATGAACTTTGCTGGCGACGCGGTTATGGAACAACAGTTGGAAAATGTCCGGCGCGAACTACTGTCCCGTACCGCCGAGGAATACCGTCAGGGCGGCGCCTCAGCCCGGGCCACTCTCGAATCGGGCCTGAGCCAACTGGCAGAAACCGCGCGTGAACTGGCCCAGCAGGATGCCACCGAACTAGTCCAACGTTTCGGTGGACTCGGCCGGCGGAAGTTCCAAGTCGCCGCTTGATTCCATCAACGTGGGTGGCCGGCCGTTTTGGCTGGCCGCCCTTCACTCTCAACCAATGAATTATGAGTCATTTCACGACGATCAAAACCCAGATCAAAGACATCGCGGCGCTCCGTTCGGCCTGCGAGGAGCTAAAACTCCCACTGCACCCTAATGCCGAGGCCCGAGGTTATGCCAGCCAAACCCGGCACGGCGACTTCGTCATCCGACTAAAAGGACCTTATGACATTGCCGTGAGTCATCAGCCCGACGGCACGTTTGGCCTGACCACCGACTGGTGGCAGGGCCACGTGGAAAGGGAGGTCGGTCCCAGCTTCGGAAAGTTACTGCAGCTGTACGGCGTTCACAAAGCGACCGCTGAAGCCCGGAAGAAAGGGTTCTCGGTCCTGCGCCAACCGCAACGCAACGGCACCATCAAACTCGTCCTGCTCGGAGCCTGATTATGAAAACAACAATTGAAATTCTGGTCGGTCCGGATGGAACCCTGAGCATTGACGCGTTGAACTTCAAAGGCGCCGACTGTGAGCAGGCCACGAAGTTCCTCGAATCGGCACTCGGCATGACAGCCGCGAAACGGCACAAACCCGAGTATCACCAAAGCAATCGGCAGCAGCATCAACAAAGGCTCGGAAGATGATTGCCGCCGTCCTCAAGTTCGATTGTCTCGGCACCGGCCAATGCCTGTTCACCGAGGCCATCGACCTGTCCTCGCTGGGGGCTCTGGAGGTAATCCGGGCTTCCAGCATCGAGTTCGATCACCCGTCCCAGCAATGGGAAGTCAGAGACACCGCCGGTGTCCGGTTGTTTCGTCACCCGTCCCGGCAGGCCTGTCTGGAGTGGGAACAGCAATTCTTCAATCGCTAAATCATGAATCAACCCATCCGCCAGGTGTGGACGTTTCGCTCGGATTCAAATCCGGATATCGAATACCAAACGTTGCAATACTTGGACAGCAGTACGTCCTGCAATTGCCCGGGCTGGACACGCCGCGTCGCCGCCGACGGCAGCCGTTCCTGTAAACACACCCGCTGGGTGGATTTGGGAACGGCGGATCGGCACTGCGCGGCCACCCACAATTATTCAAACCAACAACCTAATATATATGTCAACAAAACCTCGCCCAGGCTCGGCCACCGTAAGTTCGCTGTCTGAAGCCGGCACCAAGATCGTCAATTACATCCGGGCCGGTTATCCCGGCCTATGCGTCGTCTCGCCCGAGCAACAGCGCGTGGAAGCCGAACTCAAAGCCGTCATGGAAAGCCTCAACCGCGACCGCAAGGCCAGTGAGCGATTCCAATTGTGTTTCTGGTCCGTGGTCGATGGATTGGTCAACACCAACACCAACCAGGTTCACCAGGCCAATGATCCCTTGGAGGTCCTTCAGCTCATCAGCCAGCAACCGGAACGAGTGATTGTCTTATTAAAAGACTTTCACCTGTTCCTTGAGGATCCCAATCCTGTCCTCGTGGGAAAACTCAAGGATGTGTTGCTGGAGGCCAAAACCACACAGAAAACCCTGATCTTCCTCGGCTGCCGGCTCGTGCTTCCGCCGGAACTCGAACGCGAACTGACCGTCGTTGAGTTCGCCCTGCCCGGTAAGGAAACGCTGCGCGGTGTGCTACACGGCATCATGGAATCGGCTGGCATCGGTGACATTGCGCCCGAAGTACAGGATCATGCGATCGCTGCCGCCTCAGGTTTGACAACTATAGAGGCTGAGAACGCTTTCGCGCTGTCTTATGTTCAGACCCGAACGATTGATGCATCCGTGATCGCACGGGAAAAAGCGCAGGCCGTCAAAAAATCCGGTCTCCTGGAGATTATTGAATCTCGGGAGTCGCTTGAATCCATCGGCGGTTTGGATGTCATGAAGGATTGGCTGCTCAAACGCCGCAATGCCTTTACACAACGCGCGGTCGATTACGGTCTGCCTCCGCCGAAAGGATTATTGGTGCTCGGCCCGGCAGGCACAGGAAAATCGCTGTCGGCCAAGGCGACCGCCGGCATCTTCGGCGTGCCCTTGCTCAAACTCGACGCGGGGAGATTGTATGCAGGGTTGGTGGGTCAGTCCGAGGCAAACCTGCGTTCGGTCATTCAGACGTCGGAAGCGATCGCGCCTTGCTGCCTTTGGCTCGACGAACTGGAAAAGGGACTCGCTGGTAGCAAATCATCCGGTTCAACCGATGGCGGAACGTCAGCCCGGGTACTTGGTTCGCTGCTGTCGTGGATGCAGGAAAAAACTGCGCCAGTGTTCGTGGTCGCAACTGCAAACGATGTCTCGCAATTGCCGCCGGAACTGCTGCGCGCCGGGCGTTGGGACCAGATGTTCTTTGTGGACCTGCCCAATGTCGAGGAACGAAAAGAGATCTGGCGCATTCAGATTGCGAAGCATCGGCGCGATCCCAAGGACTTCGATATCGTGCAATTGGCCCGCGCCAGCGAGGGCCTCACGGGCAGCGAAATCGAGGCGGTATTTGTCGAATCCTTGTATGAGGCCTTCGACCGAAACACCGAACCGACCGATCTAGACATCGCCCGGGCGCTGACGGAATTTGTGCCGTTGTCGAAAACGATGGCCGAACAGATCAGCAGTCTGCGAACCTGGGCCGTTGGCCGCGCACGCTTCGCCACCACGCCCCAGGCCAACTCAAGGTTGAGAAAGTTGGCCGCATAGAAACAAATCGAAAGGGCAGCGCAAGGTTGCCCTTTCTTTTAAATGTCCAGTCGCGAACATCGTATGCCTCTACTGTGTCGAAACAGAATTCGTTTTCAATTCCGTTAAATCGTGTTCGCGACCGCGCCTCGGATGCAGCATCCGATGGCAGTTGCGAGCCGAAGGCAGCCACGGCTCGCGATAGATAGCTCCGCGGGCCTGAGGCTATTTACCGAAGAAAAGGATATGTACGTCGTAACCGCCGCCACCTGTTCCGCCGCTTCCAAAGCCCTGGCCGAAACTAAAATGCCAGCTGCCGGGTGGATTAGGAATAAACTTGGTACTGTAAATTACGTGATTCGCTCCAGCGCGTTTGGCTTGAGCGGTGAGCTCTTTCGATTCCGGGTATTTGCCGCCGTAATCTGTGCTCCCGACGAGCGTGTAACCTTCCGAGAGCAATTTGTCCGTTTCTGCTGCTACATCATCGACGTGCGCCACGGTCACTGGTCCCTTGAATTTTGCATTTCCCACCACTGGGTTGTAGTAATCGTGAGTCGGGCCGCCAGCGCAGCCTGTCAGAATTACCGCTGAAACTGCAATGCCGGCCAGTAAATTTAGGTTTCTCATGCGCAAGGGTTTACGGGCAAAAAGCGGCGATGTAAAGAATTTTGCGCCAGTTGCGGACGGTCTCATTCCGTCCGGCTTTCTATCACCGAGATCTTTTCGAATCGAAAAGGATACAAAGTCGAATCGGCGTCGAGTTTGGCCTCACGGAGTTTCATCCTTTCCACCTTTTCAGTTTCAGAATGCGTACCAACCGGATTGCGTAATAAGCATTCCGCCCTTTGCCGTAGCGTCGCAAACCGAGAAACTCCACCGTCATTTCTGGCGCGTCAGTGGCATAACCATTGCGGAATTGAATGACGTCGTAGCGCCGGCCTTCCAATCGCTTCTTCCAATAAGGGGTCTGACGTCGATACTCGATCCGTTTCGTTTTTGCCGCGATTGCGCCAAACCATTCCCGGTGCAGATTCAGATGAAGAACAGATTTCACGATTCTCCTTTGAACGTGCGGGCGAAGATGGTCGGGAACAAAGTGCCCAATTCGGCCTCGGTTTCAGCAGGCAGGCGCTTCAGCGCAATATATCGGAATTCAGGGCTCATTAAGTCTGCTGCATGTTATCTAGTTGCTGCTCGGCCTCTTTCAGCAACTCAACGCATTCTTGGAAGGTCTTCTCAACTTCACCCCAATATGCGTCATCAAGTGTAACAGTCTTGGGCGAGCCAGAATAAAAGCGAATGAAACAGCCCTTTTTGGTGTCGTGCTGGATTTTGCCGTGAGCAAATGCATTGCGCCATTCCATAATCGTCGTCAAATGCCCCTGCACCGTGCTCTTCTTCTTGCCTGCAAGGAGCGCCTTATTGTTGATGATCTTTGTCACCAATTCCTTCTTTGTCCTGTAGGATAAGGCCGAAGACTGCAGCACCTCATGTTCAAACATGACCCTTCTTTCGTCGTGGCCGACAAACGGCCCCATGAAGTATTTGAGCAGTATGCTTTCCAGGGTTTGTTCGATCGAGGTGGTCGCGTAAAGGATTTTGCCGCCGTTCCGCCTTGCTGTCTCGACTGATGCAATGATATCGGCATCAACAACGTTTCCGATCGGAATCGCCCGCCGACCATTTCCCATATCGACAGCTTTGCTCGGATCAAACATCGCCCTGTCAAAGGTAATCGAATATGTCTGCGTGATGGGGAGGTTAATTTCTCGCATAATCACAATTCTCCTTTGAAGGCGCGGTTGAGGATGGTGGGAAGCAGGCGCCCAACTCGGCCACAATCCGGTGCTGCACTAAACTGTATATGCAAATTTTCATTCTTCAGCGCAGAAAGAACCAACGATCAATGTCGATAAACTGATCGCCAATTCTTCGCATTTCCGGATTTAAGCCGCTGGACAGCGCGTCAATTACCACCTGTTTTCCATTTCTCATAATTTCTTTCACCAAGGGCACAAAATCGCCATCACCGGAAAATAGAAATACACAGTCAACCTGATCGCGATGAACGTGGCCCAACGCATCAATGCTCAAGGTGATGTCCACGAGTTTTGCTTTGTTGCTCGATTTAGGTTTCTTAAAAACGTGCGCGCATACTCGACGCCCGTAACCAGCGGGATTGACCACAATCTTGCCAACTTCTTCCCGGATTTCATCGATTTTTTCGTCGGTGCCAACGGCGCTGGTGTAGTAATTGACGCGAACCAAATTCCTGTCATCGCCATAAAGGTGCGGATGCCAGATAAAAACGTCCGGGATGTGCTTGATTGAACCGTTGTTCGGTTTTTCGCCAGCTTTGCACATTTCCTGATATCGAAATACGAGGTTCTCGCCGTCGATAAAACACATGGTTCTCATTCACAATTGTCCATTGAACGGCCGGTCGAGAACGGCAGACCATGATACGTCCAAATCGGCGGTGGTTTCGGCTTGGAGGCGCTTCAGCGCGTCCACATCCCGTTGTGATCGTCGGAAATCCCTCATTTGTCCTCCGTAACTACAGCTAAAATATCCTCTTCAGTGGAATTTCCGTCCGTGTCGATGCGAGTAAATGAGAAATTGATCTGCTCGACTTTGCTGTCCTGCCATTCACCCACAATAATTGCATACATACAGTTAACAGATACAACAGCATGGTGTCTGCGAATGATTTCCTTCCATTGGGGAAGGAATGTTTTCTTCTCACTCGCTTCCCAATCGCACGAAAGTATTAGAATCTTCAAAGGCGCGGCCAAGCCGCACAGACTCTGAAATTCTTGGTGTGCCGTTCCGTGTGAATTCTCGGATTCAATAGCGATAATCGGAACTTTATTCTTGTCGAGGAATGTGTAGTCACAACGTAGGTGCTCAATCTTATAATCCAAGTCGAGGTAATTCCCTAAGGTCGGCATTAAAACTTTCTCATAAAACAGCGTTTTAGTGATTTTGTCTCCCCATGCTTTTCCAAGCTCTACCTTCGTTTTTTCGTCGAATGCCTTGGCAAAAGCACCCTTAAAATTCGTCCAGAGCGCGTTAATCTCATTTGTTTCCATATCATAATTCTCCTTTGAAGGCTCGGTCGAGGATGGTGGGGAGCAAGGCGTCCAACTCGGCGGCGGT
>Ga0134128_10001540_pt1 | contig 29418 bp, 25 predicted proteins | sample KB31754_FD_96462 | JGI IMG/M metagenome (GOLD analysis project Ga0134128, IMG submission 96462) | Terrestrial soil microbial communities with excess Nitrogen fertilizer from Kellogg Biological Station, Michigan, USA - KB3-175-4 | ecosystem: Environmental > Terrestrial > Soil > Unclassified ... | reverse complement strand
TGAGACTGCGCTGCGGTGAAGATGATTGACCAAGACCGAAGAGCAAGAGACCATCATTCAACTAAGCCCCGAACGACGGTCATCCCCAAGTAAACGGTGGTCCGAAGAAAGCCGGCAGGTCAACTCCAGCACGACTCAATGGAGTTATTCGGGGCTCGCTCTGGGCGACCTATTGACACGTGCCTCGATGAAGTCCGACAAAGTGACATCGTAGTCGTTATTGTCGGATCAAAATACGGGTCTCTGGTGCCTGGGGAAGAGATTTCGTTTTCGGAGGCTGAGTACACGGAGGCGCAGCGCCTGAGTCTCCCGTGCCTTGTGTATCTGCGTAGCGAAAGGAATCCCAATGCTCAAGAGTTCATGGAGATTGATCCGGCAAAGGAAATGAGGCTCAGGCGATGGAAAGAGACGCTTTCTGAGCGTCACACTGTGTATCCTTTCAAGGATAGCAACGACTTATCCCTGCAAGTCGCAGCGGATCTCAGTCGGGAGATTCGTCTGCTCGAGAAGTCCGCATATCCAGGAACCGATCAAAACGTTCAGCATCATGGGGGGCGTGCGCGGCATAGCCAGCCGAAGCTTCTGTTCTGTCAAAGGTTCGGGGACGAGCGGCGACAGCTCTTATGCGGTCTGGCGATGGACGCAGACGGGAGCATGATCATAGTGGGAGGCTTCTGGGGGAGAATTGACTTCGGTGGATCGCCGTTAAGGAGTACCGGTAACAATCGCGATATCTTTATCGCAAAATTCGACTGCTCTGGTAGGCACAAGTGGAGCAAACGAGTCGGTGATTCTGAAGATCAGGTTGCGGTGGGAGTGCAGGTTGACTCTAGAGGCGACATTATCATCGCAAGTGCATTTGAAGGGACGTTGGACTTTGGCGGCGGACCGTTGGTTTCTAGAGGGCGCGTCAATGTAGCTTTGGCAAAACTGGATTCGGATGGGCGCCATTTATGGAGTCACTCCTTTGGCGAGGAAGGATACTATGTCCCGGAATGTCTTGGCGTAACATCGGAAGGGAGTGCTGTGATAGCGGGGCGCTTTAATGGGTCGCTGGACTTTGGTTGCGGAAGCATCTCGTGTCAGAGTTCGCAAACGGACATTTTTGTGGCGACGATGTCATCGGACGGCAAGTCTATTTGGGCCAGACAGTTCGGTGGTCCTTACGAGCAACAGGCGCGGTCAATAGCCGTGGACCGGAGCGGCAACATGGCAGTAGCGGGCGTATTCAAAGGTTCCATAAGTTTCGACGGATCTAAGTTAGGTGAGGAGCGGCTGGGAGAATACTGCGGATTTCTCACAAAGCTCGACCGGAATGGAAGGGCAATATGGTCCAAGCGGCTGGGGGATCCTTCCGCCGAACAGGGATCTGTTGTAGCCTTCGATCATGCGAACGGAGACATCGTAGCGGCAGGGTTTATACGAAATAAATTGCCACCGCACATGTCAGGCCAGGTCGACGCGCTTTGCTCGCTATCTCGGTACGACGCATCAGGGATTCTCCAATGGTCTAAGACCTTTGGTACATGCGTGTTCCCTGATAGCGTCTCGGTCAGTCCCGAGGGGAGCATTCTGCTGACCGGGCATTTTCGCTCGAGGGTGGATTTCGGCTTGGGCTCATTGGCGAGCCAAGGTGGTTGCGACATTTTCGCAGCAATCTTCTCTTCCGATGGTACCCCGCGTTGGTCGGGGCGCTTTGGCGATGCCCGTGAGCAGTTCTTAGTACAGGGTGTTCACGGTCCGAAAGGCTTGGTCGTCCTTGCAGGGTCATTCCACGGTACCATCGATTTCGGAGCGGGTCCCTTGGTAGCCTCAGGTTACGACGGAGTAACCGAAGGGGCCGAAGATGTATTCTTGGCCATCTTTGAGGCTAGAGGCCACATTTTGTAACCCAGCATCACCGGCTCGCTGTCGCATGATTTATCTCGATAGTTCGTTTTGGCGAGTGTGCTCACATTAAGGCATTAAGGTTCGTGCTACGGGTTATTTGCGCGAAACCTAAAAATGCAGCTCTCCCCGCACCGGGTGTAAGCGTCGACCTGGCGCAACAGGAGTAAGCGCTCGGTCATGGCCGTATTGATATTGCGGCGACGTTAAGGTCCGAAACCTCTAATAGACCAAGTGGTCAGAACCAGCACTGTCTCGGTCTGAGGAAGAAGCAGCAGAATCGTGGCGATCACCGATGCTATGACGAGCTTGGGGTGGCGTCGCGCGAGCAGCAGACATAGCAGGCATACTGCCACTGTCAACCAGTAGCAGGCCAGCAATAGGTGAAGGCGGCGCACCTCCAAAGCTTCCTCAATCGCCTTCGGCTGTAAATACACGATGTAGGTAAGGCCGGCGAGAGCGACCGGGAGAAGTACCAGCATGCGTGACAGATTTCTGGACATGTGTCAGGCGGCGAGCCGCGGCGGCGACAGCTGCCCAGCAGCATTCCACGGTAGCAACTCATCAATCCGATCTATGCGGTATTCGGCGATACGTTCCAGAACGCAGTGCAGATAGGCTTGAGGATCGATGTCGTTGAGCTTTGCCGTGCCAATGAGGGAGTAAATACCAGCAGCGCGCTCCCCGCCCGTATCGGCGCCGGCAAATAAGTGGTTCTTGCGGCCGAGAGCTATCGTTCTTAGCGCGCGCTCGGCTGCGTTGTTGTCGAGTTCCGCGCGCCCGTCGTCCCGATACCTGCACAACGCATCCCAGCGAGAAAGGGTGTAGCGGATCGCGGCCGCAGCATCCGACTTCTTCGATAATTGGCGCGTAATGCTGGTCAGCCAGATGCGCAGATCATCGAGCAGTGGTCCGGCACGTGCTTGTCGTACCGCTCGGCGCTCATCCGGCGGCTTGCCACGAGTCTCGCTCTCGATGCCATAGAGCGCACCGATGCGATCCAGAGCCTCTTTGGCAATTGGCGACTGGGTAGCCTCGAAGAGATCAAAGAACTTTCTGCGCGCGTGGGCCCAGCAGGCGAACTCGCGGATACGGCCGGTCTCAAACAGCCGATCGAAGCCGGCGTAGCCATCGGCGTGCAGTGCGCCAGTGAACTGGCTCAAATGCGTTCGCGGGTGAATGCCTTTGCGATCCAGTGTATAGCGGAACAGCACCGCCGGCGGCACCTCGCTGCCCCAATTGCGCTCATCGCGAACGTACGTCCAAATGCGAGCGATCTTGGTCTTGCCCGTTCCCGGAGCCAGCACGGGGTACGGGGTATCATCGGCGTGTAGGTGCGTGCCGGCGAGGACGTGCTCGGCAAGCGACTCCACCAAGGGAGCGAGCAGCCCATGTGCGCCGCCTACCCAATCAGCCAAGGTCGACCGATCCAGATCAATGCCTGAACGCGCGAAGATCTGGCTCTGCCGGTAAAGCGGCAGATGATCTGCATATTTTGACGTCAGCACGTGCGCCAGCAATCCAGGACCGGCGAGTCCTCGGGCGATCGGTCGCGACGGTGCCGCGGCTTGAACGATCTTGTCGCAGCGAGCACAGGCGAGCTTGGGTCTGACGTGCCGGATCACCTTGAATCGGGAGGGAATGTACTCGAGCATCTCCGAGACGTCTTCGCCGAGGGCCTTCATGACGCCACCACAGCTCGGACACGAGCAGCCCTCCGGCAGAGAAGGTTCGTGGACTAGGCTCTCCCGTGGCAGGTGTGCCGGCAGCGGGCGGCGTGAACTCTTGTCGCGCGTCGTTGGCTCGTCCACGGATGCGGCCGCTGTTGTCGCGGCAGCCTCCAGATCTTCGAGTGTGAGCTCAAGTTGTGCGATCTGCTCCGACAGCTGCTCAGATGAGCGACCATACTGCTGGCGCTTCAGGTACGCCAACTGCAGCTTTAAGCTTTGGATCTCAGCTTGATCGACTCGGCGGGCCGCGCGCTCCTCGACCAGGAGTCGCTTTAATGTCTCGATGTCATCAGGCAGATCCAGCGCCGGCGGCATGCGCCATTATAATCCGTGGCTTGGCTATATGCACGCGCAAATACCTATAAAACAAGAGGTTTTATACCATCACCTGGGGTTCCCAAGTGCGCTCGGGTCGCTTCCAGTTGATGCCTTCCAGGAGCATCGAGAGCTGCGCGCCGGTCAGATGCACCGTGCCAGTTGTTGCGAGAGGCCAGACGAACTTACCTCGCTCGAGCTTCTTCACGAAGAGGCACAATCCATCGCCCGACCACCACAGCAGCTTGATCAAATCTCCCCGTCGACCGCGAAAGGCGAAGATGTGGCCGGAGAACGGTTCCGACAGCAACGTGGTCTGCACCAGCGCCGCCAGACTATGCATCCCTCGACGCATGTCGGTGACCCCGGCCGCCAGCCATACTTGCGTGTTGGCGGGAAGTCCGATCACGCTCGCTGCGCCAGGCAGTCGAGCACGACGCGCAGCGTCCGTGCGTCCACGGTGCCACGGATACGGATCGAGGCGCCCATGAAGCTGAGCTCAATGAACGCATCCGGTGAGGATCGCATGGCAGATGGCGGGGTGCTGACCGGCAGGAGCGCCACTCCCGAGCGTGCTTCATTACCGCCTTTGGTACCTGCCACGTATCGCGTCATCCACCGACGCAGCAGGTTCGCGTTGATACCATGTGCCAGCGCGGTACCGGCGACCGACACCCCAGGACGCAGGCATATCTGCACCAGCGCTTGCTTGGCCTTGCTGTACGTGCGCCGCCCGTTCACCGGGCCTCGCACCACCAGTCCCTCAACGACCTCAACGCTCTTCTCTGCCATGGTGTCCACCAGTTCAAACAAGTGGACGCTATCCTTCGGCGACTTAGCCCGTCGCGCTAGACGGCCTACCTCGGACGCTTACCAACAGGATCAGCGCGGCGAGCGTAGTGGTTTGGAGTGCGAATTCGCTCGAGTCGTCGCGTGTCGGATTAGCGTAGGCGGTTTGTTACTGGAGTAGTCGGGTGACCCAGCGCGCTCTGGGCCGCAGCTATCAGCTTGCCAAGGCTTCCAGTCCCCATTTCGAGAGCATTAATTTCGGTGAGCAAGTTCGGTATTGAAGAGCGGGGAGCCACAAACTGAAACGCGCTTCTCGCCAAGTGGCGCCAAGTTTTGCCAAACCGGCTAGCTACGTGAATGTTCCACAGCTTCTGAAACTGAATTCCAACTTCACTCGCGAGTCCCGAGATGAGGAGAAGCTGGAGCTGAAGAGCAAGCTGGGCGCTGGGTGGGTCCGCGAGAAGGTGAGCCGCGGCTCCAACGCGAAAGTAATCGTCGGGATGGTTGCGAACTGTATTCTCGAGTTGATGCACTGGTTGACGCGCGCCTTTGAGCAGGGACCGAATCAACAGAGATAGAGGTGCGGTTTCACCTAAGGCGTCGCAACTGGTTTTTTCCCAGCTGGTCAGTCGCTCAAGGAGCTGATCGCCCGCGCAAATTACCCCGGCAATGAGCAAAGACGCGAGCCGCTCGGGTTGAGGACTAGGGAAGACACGTGCATCCAGCGGATCTGGCGTGAGAATGCCAACCTCGCGGACGCGGGGTATCGCGTCAGCAAGTACTAGGCGCTCGAAGTCCAGCAGAGAGTGGATAAAAGCGGGCCCCCCATGTGTATCATATGCTAACGCGAGCAGACCTTCAGCAGCTACCCAGCGAACGCCCAAGTACTGGGAGGTCAGCAGAGAGGCAATTTGTGGCGAACTCTTGGGGCCGTTGATGCATGTGCATGCGGCCAGCGTTGTTACCTCAGCTCGGAAGAGTGAAGCGCGTGCAGGTTGGCCAGGCTCGGCTGTCGACACTTTGAGGTATGGTGAACTTGCCCAACCCGGCTCAGTTTTTCCTTTTCCCGCCGTGCCGCCGATTGCACGAGATTCTATGAAGCGAGAGATCTCACTGCCCACGCGAAGGGCGGCCTCCCATCTCACGTCACCCTCTGCGGCTGCCCTCTCGGGTAGTATGTCAAGCGTTCCTGTGAGCATACGGGCAGCGCCCGCCAAATCTCCGGAGGAGGCCCGCATAAGAGCTGCGTCTGCTCGAAGCCCAAAGCGGGTGGGCTCGGTTGACGCCGAGTTGACTGCTTCCGAGCCTGCGATGAACAGATGCTCTGCTTCCTCCCAGCGTTTCAGTCTTGCAGCACTAACTGCAGCTCGCCGATATGCGAATGCATCTAGAGCTATGGAATTCTTCTCGTTCGCCAATATCCTGCGCCATATTTCTAGCACCGCGGTGTCATCCTTCGCTTGGAACAGCGTATTCGCGCGCTGCTCCTGAAGAACTGGTGAGTCGCCAAACGCCTCCGCTGCTTGTATAAGGACCTCTAGTGCGTCAGGTGGACGGTCCAGATACTCAGTCAGTACTATCGCACGGGCTTTCGCCGCCTCCCGACCGAGCCGGGGCGAGAGGTACCTTTTTGCATACTCTTCTATCCGTACGAAAAGCGCGAGCCAGGGCTCCCAATCATTGACTGCTTCGTGCTGTGCCGTCCAGGCACTATGGACGAAAGCGCCCATTGCCTGGATGACGGGCCATTCAAGGATTGAGTCGAACTCCAAGCGAGTGAAGTCGGTCGCCGTCTGCTCGAGCCACGCTACAAGTTCCTCGAGAGCGGCGTAGTCACGCACGTTTCGAACTGCACAAGAAAACATAGCCTGTACGGCCGTGATCTCAGTGGCAAATGGCCCGGCTATGGCTTCGGGCAGCCGCACATTTTGGTGAAGTTCGGGTGGCAAATCACTGGCACCGGCGACCGCCTCAAGGCGCAGCTTGAGTGCGATCGGTTTGGTGGAAACGCCGATTGACATCCAGCGCATGGCGCGAGACACACGCCTGAACTCCTCGTCGTCGATCTGCTCGATCTCTTCCGCCCAGCGGTCGCAAATCCGCGTCAGTGAACTGGACTCCGTTGTCATGGCGATTCGAAATTGCATGGAACGAAGGATCGTGGCAGTACGAAAGTCATCCACGATGCGTTGGCCAGGTTCAAGCGCTACCCAGCTAAGCCACTGCAACGCCCGATGTACCTGGTTTGCCGCCTCAGTGTTGGTTATTAACTGTAGGCTTAGGGCGGCCAACGAAATCATCCGTGGTTCCGCTGCTATATACGCATGAAACAATGTGGCGGCAGCTTCACTTGGTGTTAGGGGAGTTTTGGAATTCAACGCGTCGTGAAGTAAAGCATGAACTTCTCGCCGCCTCTCGGGCGACCAAATGTCAGATGCGACGCCTTGAAGTAGGGCTGTCGCTCTGAGCTCGTTGTGTTCGAGTTGTTCCAGCCATTTTCCTGCCAGACCATCTAGTACATCCCCTGCATTCTTTAAGTATGGCAGCGATTCGGCTATGCGGATCGCGACTGATCGGTGCAATGGAATGGAGGATTCCGATACAATGTAGACTAGCTCGGCGACGACCGGCTCTAGTGTCTGGCTCATTAGCTTGCGAGCGATTTGCCGCTCGGTCAGTACTGCGCGGGATGCGCCAAAAAGATCTTGGATCTCTGTCAGCTGCCACCCCTGCGCTCGCAGTTCTTCGAGCCGCACTTGCACGAGCTTTGGATGCCCACCGGTAGACGCGAGAACGAAGGTGGCCCACATCTTTAATAGATCCTGGGGGCACCCAAATATGCGGCATTGATCGGTTAGCTCCTGCTCGTCAAGAGCGAGCACGTCAAGTAGTTCGACACTCTCAAGTTCGCGTATGAGGCCGCTCTCTTGTGTTCCACCCTGCGCCGTCAGGAGGACTTTGCGGCCGGAGGCGCGGGCTCGATGCAGTACCAGAGCGAGCGAGCATCGATAAGTCCTATAAGAACTTTCGCTGATATCGAGATCATCTAGGATGATGAGATTCGGTGCAGCGCCTTCGTCCATGTGCTGGGCTAGCGCAAGGAGCAAGGTGTCTAACTCAGTGAGCTGTCGACCAGAGACATTCAGCCACCAGGCGTTTGGACATATGGAAGCGGCAGTAATCTGGGCGAGAGTGGTTTTCCCCTTGTTCACAGTCCCGGTGATCAAAACGGCTTTTTGCTGCTGGATTGCTCGCTTGAGGCAAGACGTCAGCGCGGGACGATCCAGGAGGGGCGATGGGGGTGCGGGAACCTTTTGGAGTAGTAACCGCAAGAGACCGAGCCCCGGATATACCATGCCTAGTAGCGCAGGTAACTGCTCGAGGGGAATGGGTAGGTAGGTATGAGTAGACTCTGCTATTGTTCGCAGCAAATCTGCTCGGGTAAGGCACCGGTCTGTCTCTTGGGGACGTATGATGACGTCCCAGAAATGGGACTCTAGAGCGCCGCGGATCGGCGTCACCAAGTTTAGCGGTCTCTTCTGGGTCGCAAGAAGTACGATGATGCGATTGTCGACGCTGCTTTTAAGCGCTTCCAGATCGGGCTGGCTCATGAACCAGTGGAAGCGTCGGATGACGAATTCCTGTACTGCCTCAGGCGTGCTTCGACTCAAGAACGAGCGCAACGGACTGGTCACCTCGAGCTTGTCCACGAGGTAGGCCGCGATCTTGTGCGCCGTCTCGCTGTCGGTTTGTGCAATGCGCCAGGCGTCGATGCCGCCAAGCCCCCCGAAATCGCCGTCAGATTCCCGGGCTATAGAACTGGTCGTCAGGTAGTGCAGTTCAATACTACGATGTCGCTCGTTACAAGTGGCTTTCCAGAAATTCTCGAGTGCATCGAGGGCCTTTTGCGTATTCAGTGAGATGGACTGAGTGGTATTGCGGACTTGTACGGCTACGGCGGTACTTTCGCGGACCACATCGAAGTCTTCTGCACCTTCAAGGTAAATGGCTGTGCTGTCATCGTTTAAGCGCAACCAGGCGTCGATGGATTGCCAAGCTTGGTATACCGTGCCGCGAATCGAAGGCACAGCTTGCCGAGACGTGTCAGCGGGCAGAGGTTTGAGTGAGCTGACCGACGTGGCGGAATTAATCGCCGCGCCGATAGCGGCTGGCGTCGAGCTGAGCAGATCGTTTTCGTTTTGTTCAGACATCCCACATTTCGTTTCGAGTCCGCTAGCAGACTTCGGACGCGGCAATCTGTTCGTCAAGATGTGAGTATCAGACAGGCCATCGGGCGCTGTGAAAGGAAACGGTCAAGAGTCGGCCTGTATTGTTGCTTTAGTGCGCACTGCGTTTCGATCGGTAAGATGCGCAAGGAGATTCGCGGAAACCGCTGCACGATCCGGTTGGTGCGTAGTTGCGGCCGAGCCGCGCAAATGGGCGGTGAAACCTTGCCTCGACACGGCGGGGCCGCGGACCGAACGAGTATTCGCGCGATTCGTGCCGAGGTGGTCGAGATTCCTTTATCGATCATGTCGGTCCGGCTGCCTTCGCGCATCCAGTCGGGTCCGCACACCGCCTACGAGCTCTCAGCTTCTCGCAGAATCGACCACATCGGTTCTCCGAGCCCGGTAGCCACGCGCTCCAGGGTAGAGAGTCGCAGGTCCCGTCGACCTTGCTCGACGAAGCCATATTGGGCTCTGTGCATTTCGATGTGGTCGGCAAACGCCTCTTGGCTCCAGTTCCTTGCTTCCCGATGGCGGCGAATGACGCTGCCGATGCGCTGTTGCAGTGACGTGCGGGAGCCCTTCATGCCCGCTACTTTACGGTAGGCTACTTGATACGTCAGCCGCAAAGGAGTAGGCTGCGAATAAGTATAGTACGCAAGCCAACCGTATCGTAGGGCGGCTTGTCTCCCGAACGGATTGACGGGTCCGCGGGAGACCCTGGTAGCCGGTCAAGGTATTAAGACGCTGAAATCAAAGTCGTAATCGTCAAAGCGGCGCCCGCCGGGACGGCAATCCCGGTGGGCGCCTAACCACGTCACGTCCCAAGGAGACGCGCCATGGCTATCTTTAAGTCTATCCGACGAACCCGCTTCCGTGCCCGGCAAGCGGCATTGAACCGGTCGGCTCCTGCTCGACCACGCCGTCGCAGAGCAGACCGCGCCCCCGCGGTCCCTCTGCCTCTACGGCTCGAGCAGTGGCACCAGCTCACCGGGGTCGTGCCTCGATTGCGCGCCATCTATGGCACCGCGGTCACCGCGGAACGAGCTCTACGCCAGCAGGAAGCGGAGCAAGACCCCGAAATCGCCGCTTGCCTGCGCGTCGGCGTGTGCGACCCGATCGCCGATCAAATCCAGGCGCTTCAGGAGATCACCAAGCACCGCAAGGACTGATGACCGGGGTCAAGTCATTTACTGGCTCCTGACCCAATCACTCCTGCATTAATGCCTCACAAGCCAGCGAGTCCGAGATGGTTAATCTCTAGGAGAAATGACCATGCGAAACGACACCCAATCACGGGCGATTCTCACGACTCTGATCCAAGGCTGCGACCCACAGTCCGGGGAGCCGCTCCCGCGCGACTGCATCATCCACCGCACTGATGTGCTGCGCGCACTGCTCGCGGGCGTTGGGGCGCTTGAGCAGAGCGCCGCACGAGCACAACGGCGGGCACAGTTGCCGAAGAACATCGGACGATCGTGGACCACAGAGGAAGAGAAAAAGCTCGTTGCAGCGTTCAAGGGTGGTGACTCACCGACCGCTATCGCGCGAGAGCACGGGCGCACGCTGAGGGCGATTGAGGCCCGACTGGAAAAGCTGGGCCTGATCACGGCAGAGCAGCGCACCACCCGTGGAGGCTTTACCGGGGCCAACTAACCAGTCGTCAAGCGCCGGGCGACGCGCTCGCGGCCGGTAAGGGAGCTGCTGCTGTGCAGGGTGCAAGGTGATGCGCCAACTGCTCCACACGACCACCCGCCGCAGGCGCCCGAAGTGAGGTCCCATGTCCGAAATCGATGAGTCCACCGACGATGACGCCGCGGTCACTGCATGCATTCAGGAGCTGGACGAATTCGTCAATAGGAAGCTCCGCCGCTACCCGCTCCAGGCGGTCGCGGTTGCGGCCAGCACGTATCTCGAGGGTTTGCTGGGAGCTCTATTCGATGAGCGCCGATGCACCGCTGACGAGGTCCGCGAGCTGCTGGGAGAGATCGAGTCGGGTGTCCTCGACCCGCAACGTCAGGCCTGAACCTGCGGCAGCCGAGCCGTGGGCTCTTCAGCGCGCGGTGGCGGTAGGCAGCATCAGTGTTTGCAGCTACTCGCTTCGGAACCGACGCGGTTGTCGGTCGTCCCGGCGAAGCTACGTTCGTCCGCGGCGATCCAGGGCCGAGTCTCCGCCCATCTGCCATACCAGCTGCCATACGGAGAGAGCCGATGTTGGTCTGAGCGACGTAAGTGGCTGATTCTTATGGTGGGCGGTACTGGGATCGAACTAGTGGCCCCTGCCGTGTGAAGAACCGCTTCTAGTGTGCGCAGCGTTCAGATAGCGCGCGGGCTGCAGTGCGATTATTTCGCTGACAATCCTAGTAGAATCGCTCCCGCGATCGCCAGAAGGGCGATCGCCTCTCCCTGCTGCCTTTTTTGCGCGCGCTCGGCGACAAACCCGCGAAGCCACTCAACCGCGGCCGCCGGGTTTTTATACAGCTCCAGGTATTTGAGATCGCTAAGAAATGCGGGAAGGTCCAACCCGGGGTGAAGCACTACGGGCATGATCGGTTTCTTGAGTCCCTTGGCGACTCCAATTTCCTGCGGTACCCACTCAGAATTTTGCGCATTGGTGCTCCAGACGAGAACAAATAGGTCGCAGCGTTGGATCGCGGTCTGGATTTCCCCGGAGACTGACTGTCCCGGCGCAGTTGAATACTAGGCCACATATACGGTGGCGCTCGTTGCCTGTAACTGCTGCCGGAGCGCCGTGACTACCTGAAGATCACGCGTCGAATAACTGACGAAAACGTTAAATGCCATGATGACCCGGCTCAATCGCTCCCAAGATCGCTATTTCATCATGGAGGGTCATTGACCGCCACCGCCGGCGTGCTGGAACGAGAGCCACCCGTTCGTTAGGTCGGAACTGTCTCAGCTCGGTTCCTGCGATCCGAAGCAGGTGAGAGGCGAGCTTCACCATCTCCTGCGCCTCAGCGGCCACTCACGGATCCGATGAGTATGCGGATTCCTGTACGAACCTATAGTCAGCGGTGGCGAGTTCGCGGAGCGCTTGGCGTTCGGCAATCCAGTCGCCATGTGTTCGTGAGCGGTCCGGGTCAATGTGGAAATTCAGGGCTGCGGCGGCGACTCCCGGGTACCGTTTGGCCACCGGCTTCACTGCAACGGCCTTCATAGGAGTGACGAAGGTGGGCGGGTCGTGAGACTCCTTCTGGGCGGGTCATCGCGCGTGCTCGGGCCTCAATCCGGCGGTTGCGCTGAAGTGAACGATATGGTTCCGCGTCCGCGCGCGGTCCATCCGTCGAGACCCGCGCGCCATCGTGCGAATCGCCTCCGGGCGACAAAGGACCGGAACTTAGAGGTAGAGCCACTTTTTGGCACGCCTTGCTGCGCAATCGCCGCCTTGCCGCTATAGTTACGGCAAAGTGGAAGTGGTGGGCTCGCGGGGGGATGAATAAGAAGGGCCTGAGCGAACGCGACATTTGCACCAAGTTCATCACACCCGCGCTGCGCCAGGCCGGGTGGGACGAGATGCTGCAAATCCGCGAGGAGGTCGGCTTCACCAAGGGCCGGATCATCGTACGCGGCAAGCTGGTCACCCGTGGCCAGGCCAAGCGCGCCGATTATGTTCTCTATTACAAGCCGAACATTCCGCTGGCGCTGATCGAGGCCAAAGACAATTCCCATAGCGTCAGCGATGGGATGCAGCAGGCCCTCGATTACGCTACCACGCTCGACGTCCCCTTCGTATTCTCCTCGAATGGCGACGGTTTCGTGTTCCACGACCGCACCGGCGCCGGTCATCTAAGGGAAGCCAATCTCGGCCTTGACGCCTTCCCATCGCCGGCTGATCTCTGGGCTCGCTATCGCGCCTGGAAGGGCATCGACGCGCAGGCCGAACAGCTCGTGCTTCAGGATTACTACGCCGACGGTAGCGACAAGACGCCGCGCTACTATCAGATCAATGCCGTGAACGCGACGATCGAGGCCATCGCCAAGGGCCGCAATCGCGTGCTTCTCGTCATGGCGACAGGTACCGGCAAAACCTACACCGCCTTTCAGATTATCTGGCGTCTGTGGAAGGCGGACCGCGCGAAGCGGATTCTGTACCTCGCCGACCGCAACGTGCTGATTGACCAGACGATGGTCAACGACTTCCGCCCCTTCGGCGGCGCAATGGCGAAGCTATCGACCAGATCGAAGACCATCGAGCGCGACGACGGTACGAGTATCGACATAAACACAGCGATCGACACGCGACGCCGGATCGACACTGCGTACGAAATCTATCTTGGGCTTTATCAGGCCATTACCGGCCCAGAAGACCGGCAGAAAATTTATCGGGAGTTCTCCCGCGACTTCTTTGATCTTATTGTGATCGACGAGTGCCACCGTGGGAGCGCCGCGGAGGATTCGGCGTGGCGCGAGATCCTTGAATACTTCTCGGGGGCAACGCAGATCGGCATGACGGCGACGCCCAAGGAAACCAAATACATTTCCAACATCGCCTATTTTGACGAGCCGGTTTACTCCTATTCACTCAAGGAGGGTATTCGCGACGGCTTCCTCGCGCCCTACAAGGTGGTCAAGGTCCATATCGACCGCGATGTGGAAGGATACCGCCCCGAGAAGGGTCAGCTCGACCGCGAGGGAGAGCAGGTCGAGGATCGCATCTACAACGCCAAGGACTTCGACCGGACACTGGTGCTGGATGAGCGTACCAAGGTGGTAGCGCGCAAGGTGACGGCCTTCCTGAAAGAGAGCGGCGATCGCTTGCAGAAGACGATCGTCTTTTGCGTGGATCAAGAACACGCGGCGCGCATGCGTCAAGCGCTCATCAATGAGAACCCGGATCTCGTCGCCGAGAATCGTCGCTATGTCATGCGCATCACCGGCAGCGATCAGGAGGGCCAGGCCGAACTCGGGAATTTCATCGACCCCGAATCGAGATATCCGGTGCTAGTCACGACGTCGCGGCTACTTTCGACCGGCGTGGACGTTCAGACGTGTCGGGTCATTGCTCTCGATCGGGAAGTGAATTCAATGACTGAGTTTAAGCAGATCGTGGGCCGTGGCACCCGCGTGCACGAGGATACGCACAAATTCTATTTCACGCTGATCGATCTTCGCGGCGCCACCACGCATTTCGCGGACGCCCATTTCGACGGCGAGCCGGTGCAGATTTACGAGCCGGGCGAAGACGACCCGGTTGCGCCACCGGACGACACTCTGCCGACCGATGAGGATGGTGAGCCGCTCCCCGAGACACCCGGTACCGACGAAACCATCGTTGATCAGCCAGGTCTGCCGTTACCACCGACCGGGCTGCAGAAGAAGGTCTATGTCGATGGCGTCAGCGCTAAAATTATCGCCGAGCGAGTGGAATACCTCGACGAGCACGGCAAGCTTGTCACCGAAAGCCTGCGCGATTTCACCAAGAAGGCGCTGAAAAAGCGTTTTGCCAGCCTCGACGATTTTCTCAAGCGCTGGAAGATGGCGGAGCGCAAGCAGGCGATCGTGGAGGAACTCGAAGCGGAGGGCCTGCCGCTCGAACCAATCGCCGAAGAACTCGGGAAAAACCTCGATCCGTTCGACCTCATCTGCCACGTCGCCTTCGACAAAAAGGCGCTCACCCGCCGGGAGCGCGCAGCCAACGTCAAGAAGCGCGACGTGTTCACGAAATACGAGGGGCAGGCTCGAGCCGTGCTTGACGCGCTGCTCGCCAAATATGCCGATGAGGGCGTTCTCAATCTCGACGACACGAATGTCCTTACGATCCCGCCGCTCAGCGCACTAGGTACCCGGGTTGAACTCGTCCGTGCTTTTGGCGGCAAGGAAGGCTTCGTTGCTGCCGTCCACGAACTGCAAGCCGCACTTTACCAGGAGACTGCCTGACCGATGATTGTCCGCACTACCGTCAAATCTATTCAGGACATCATGCGCCAAGACGTCGGCGTTGATGGTGACGCCCAGCGCATCAGTCAATTATGCTGGATGTTCTTCCTCAAGATCATCGACGATCAGGATCAGGATCTGGAACTCGCGAAAGACGGTTACCGATCTCCTATACCGAAGAAATATCAGTGGCGCACTTGGGCGGCCGATCCCGAAGGCATCACCGGTGAGGAGCTGCTTACCTTCATCAACGACGAGCTGTTCCCGGCGATGAAGGGCCTGAGCGTCTCAAGCAAACCCGGTGACCGCCGGCGCGTCGTGCGCGACGTCTTCGAAGACGCCTATAACTACATGAAATCCGGACAGTTGATGCGGCAGGTCATTAACCGCATCAGCGAGATCGATTTCAACAACCTCAAGGATCGCCAGCACTTCGGCGAGTTCTACGAGCAGCTCTTGAACGACCTACAATCGGCCGGGAACGCTGGGGAATACTACACCCCGCGCGCCGTGACCGCCTTCATGGCCGATCGCATAGACCCGAAGCCCGGCGAAATCCTGCTCGATCCCGCATGCGGCACAGGTGGCTTTCTCAGCTGCGCCATTAATCACATGCGGAAGCGCTATGTGAAACGCCCGGACAATGAGGCCAAAATGCAGGCTGGTCTGCGCGCGGTCGAGAAGAAGCAGCTTCCGCACATGCTCTGTGTGACAAATATGCTTTTGCACGGGGTTGAGGACCCGAGCTTCGTGCGCCACGATAACACGCTGGCGCGGCCGTACATCAGCTACACGCAAAGCGAGCGCGTGGATATCGTGCTCACGAATCCCCCCTTCGGCGGGCGCGAAGAGGACGGCATCGAGCAGAACTTTCCGCCACACTTCCGCACGCGCGAGACGGCCGATCTATTTCTAGCTCTCATCATCCGGCTGCTGAAGTCCGGCGGGCGCGCCGCTGTCGTGCTTCCTGACGGCACGCTGTTCGGTGAAGGTGTCAAGACGCGCCTTAAGGAGCACCTGATAGAGGAGTGTAACCTCCACACGATCGTGCGCCTGCCGAACTCGGTATTCCGGCCCTACGCCTCGATCGGCACCAATCTCCTGTTTTTCGAGAAGGGAACGCCGACAAGGGATATCTGGTTCTGGGAGCATCGCATGCCTGAAGGCCAGAAAGCCTATTCGATGACGAAGCCGATCCGCTTCGAGCATCTGCAACCCTGTATTGACTGGTGGGGAGGCAAGACCCGCAAGGGCCGCGCGGAGAGTCCCCAGGCGTGGAAAATGACTGCCGAGGAGGTCAAAGCGCGCGGCTACAACCTCGACATCAAAAACCCGCATACGGTGGCCGAGGATCACGGCGACCCGGAAGCACTACTTGCGGATCTTCAGAAGGCCGAGGCCGCGACGGCGAGGCTGCGTGATCGGCTGAAGGCAATCCTTGCGGAAACGCTCACACGATGAACGCGGAGCGACTGCTCGCACATTTCGAAGCGATCGCCGAAGCTCCTGACGCAATCGTGCGGCTGCGCCGCTTCGTGCTCGATCTGGGCGTGCGCGGCAAGCTGGTTCCGCAGGACCCAAAGGACCAGCTTGTGACGGATACCCTCAGGACACAGAAGATCGCCTTCCAAGCCCGCGGTGCCTTCGAAATTCCGGCATCCTGGGTTTGGATTAGCGTCGGGGCTGTTGCGAAAGCGCGGCTCGGCAAAATGTTAGATAAGGCTAAGAACAGAGGGACTCCGCGACGCTACCTGCGTAATGCGAACGTGAGATGGTTCGACTTCGACCTGGCAGATCTTCTGGAAATGCCGTTCGAGGATTCGGAACTTTCGGAGTTCGCACTGTGCTCCGGCGACGTATTGATCTGTGAGGGAGGAGAGCCTGGTCGAGCAGCTGTGTGGGACGAGCGCGAGACCGATATCTATTTTCAGAAGGCTATACATCGCGTTCGATTTTTGCCGCTAGTCAATAGCGCGTATTTTGTGATCGCCCTCAAGGCGAGCGCGGACGACCGTCGCTTAGCGGAATATTTCACAGGAACAGGCATTAAGCATTTCACCGGTAAGGGGCTCGAATCGTATCAGTTTCCATTGCCGCCTCTCGCCGAACAGCGCCGCATCGTTGCGAAGATTGATGAGCTGATGGTCTTATGCGACCGGCTGGAGGCCGCACGCACCGAGCGCGAGGCGAAGCGCGATAGATTCACAGCCGCGAGTCTCGGTCGCCTGGATGTGCGCGATCACAACGCCGTCCGGTACGATGTCAGATTCGCGCTTGACGCGCTGGCGGCGCTCACCTCGCGCGTCGACCAGGTGAAGGAACTGCGCCAGACCATCCTCAAGCTCGCCATTCGTGGGAAGCTGGTGCCCCAAGACCCAAATGACGAACCAGCACCAGAATTGCTCAAGCGGATCCAGCGGGAGTTCGCCAAGCTTGTTGATGATGGAGTACTAAACAAACCGAGGCCTTTGAGGCAAGTTGCCGGTAGCGACCAGCTGTTCGCTCTTCCGACGGGCTGGACGTTGGCCCGGTTCAATGAGATTGCGTCAATTCAGTCGAATCTGGTCGACCCAAAGCACTACAAGCGCATGCCGCATATTGCGCCGGACAATATCGAGAGCTGGACCGCGCGGCTTCTACCCTACCAGTCGATTGAAGAGGCTGGCGTGTTCAGCGGAAAGCATCTGTTCTCGGCAGGGGCCATCCTTTACTCAAAGATTCGCCCGAATCTCGCGAAGGTGGTAAAGGTTGATTTCGATGGCCTTTGCAGCGCCGACATGTATCCGATCCATGCGCTAATTGACCGGGATTTCCTCGTCAAATTCATGATTACGAGAGACTTCGTCTCGCAGGCTGTGAGCGAGGAAAACCGCGTCGCTATGCCAAAGATCAATCAAGCCGCGCTCTCGGACATTCTCGTTGCCGTCCCACCACTGGCCGAGCAGCACCGTATCGTTGCCAAACTCGATGAGTTGATGGGGATCTGCGATCGGCTGGAGACGAGTCTCTCCATAACAGATGAAACTCGCAGCCGCCTGCTTGAAGCGCTTTTGCTCGAGGCGCTTGCACCGGACCGGGTGCGAAACTTGGAGCGCGAATTGGACGTGGCGATATGAGCGACGTCAAGGTTTTCTGCATCAGCTCGGGCAATGTCGATGAACCATCGGCACGACCGATACCATCGAGAAATCCCTAACGGGCTTGTTCGTGCTGACTGGAAAGCCGCTACACGAGATGGGGAATGGCTCAGATCACCACGACAATGCCGCGCGGGCGCTCGCAAGGCTCAGACCGGTAGCTGTCGGACGACCGCGCACGGGGCGCTGGTCGGCTCGTCGCGTCACGGCGCGCGTCATGTGGGATGGTGTGCTTCTATACTTGCAGTACTTCTTCCCGGATACGGGCAAACTCCCGCGGGTGCCGCTCGGCCCTTACGATGAGGCGGGAACTCGGGGCCTCTCCGTAGTCCAGGCCCGCGACAGGGCAGACAGGCTGGCGGCGCTTTACCAACGCGGTGCCAAAGAACTCAACGCGCACCTCGAAAGCAGCGCAAGGCCGAAGAAGAGGCTTGCTCGCGCGCGCAGGAACATGCTCAACGCCCGACACGCAAACTTCTTCTCGATGCCTACGCCGCTCATCCTGATCGTCACGGTAAGCAGTCTACAAGTCCGCAATCCTCAGCGCGTCGCTTGCGTTGCGGACGTCAATGCCGCGCGATGCTCCGTCGCACGGTCTCCGCGGGCGAAGCATCTACTCTCTGCCAGCGTTGTCTTCTGCCAGCTACGGCGCTACTGCTACCGTGCCGCTACGGGATTAGAATCTGGCAAAGGGTCTTTGGTGTGATGCTTCGTAAGCAATTTATTGTGTGGCTCCCCGGGTTGGACTCGAACTGACTTGTAAGCCACTGATCGGTCAAGTGTTTTCCGGCCAGTTTGGCAAGTTACCCCTAAAGCTACCTTCGAAATCGTGTGCTGCGGTGAGACGCCGTGATACGCCCTGAGGAGGCTTTCCGGTGCCGCCGACGGAGCGCATGGTACGCCATGGTAAAATTTAGCTGTGGGAGTCGTGGTAAATATGCCTGATCCCGTGGCCCGCCAATGGGGAGACACCCGACAGGCGATCGCTCGCCATGTCGTCGAGGATGCTGTCATCGAGCGGTACCGAAGCGGTGTTGCCGCGCCTCTTCGAGCGAGTCGTCATACCGCCGACCGTTTTCGCTGAGCTGCAGCAGCCCAATACCCCGGCCGCGGTTCAGCAATGGGTGCAAGGGACGATGTCGCGCTCGGCCATCATCGCAGAAAGATCGCGATAGCTCAGACGGTACGTCACGTACCATCGGACGCAGAGCTGGGGTGAGACAGCTCGATACGCGACGATAGCGATTGATATACGGGGCGAGACATCGATGATCTGTCCGATACTCTCACAGCGGTATGTTTATGCGGGGCTCCAAAAGGAGAAGGAGAGCAACTACTCGTCGGGGCCTGATTGCGTACGGGGCGTAAAGCCGTAGGCACCAAGTTAAGGCCGGTGCAAGTTGGTTCCTGGGTTCTTGTCCAGTTGCGAAAGGCGAACGATGAGCCGTGATTCGGCGCGCTCGCTCGAGGATGCCCCACTCGGGGCGTTCCATGCGCGTCTGACGCTCTACAGTGCGGGAGGCCCGTTCTGCGACGGCTATATCCTCGGAATCATCGCGATCGCGCTGACTCCACTGTCGGCTGCCCTCAAGTTGAGCGCGACCTGGGAAGGGCTCATTGCTGCGGCGTCTCTGATCGGTGTCTTTATTGGCGGCATTCTGTTCGGCTATGTGACCGACCGTGTCGGCCGTCGATTCATGTACACGCTCGATCTAGCGGTTTTTGTGGTTGCCTCGGTTGCACAATTGTGGGCCATGAATTCGTGGACGCTGCTTATGTTGCGCCTGGTGCTCGGGATGGCAGTGGGAGCGGATTATCCCATCGTGTCGGCGCTAGTCGCCGAGCTCTCCCCCCGCGATCGGCGCGGAACGCTGCTCTCGATCATGGTCGGGGCATGGTGGGTCGGTTATGCGTGCTCGTTTCTCGCGGGATATGCACTGACCCTCAATGCAGGACCGGATACCTGGCGCTGGATTCTGGCCTCGAGCGCATTGCCTGCCGCAGCGATCGGCCTGCTGCGGCAGGGAACTCCGGAGTCGCCTCGCTGGCTAGTGGCGCAAGGTCGACGTGCGGAAGCTGAAGAGATCGTGCACCGCTACCTTGGTGCGCAGTACCGGCTCGATGGCGAGCCGACAAATCGCACCGCGTATCGTCGGATCTTCAGCGGAGAATATAGGTGGCGCGCGGGATTCGTCTGCCTGTTCTGGACCTGTCAGATCGTGCCAACCTTCGGCATCTATTCCTTCGCTCCCGACTTCTTGCGCGCGCTCAGCGTGCCGAACCCACTGCTCGGCTCGATCGTGGTCAGCTCGTGTTTCTTGTTGGGCGTGATCCCGGCAGCCGTGCTCATCGATCGCATCGGGCGACGTGTTCTCCTCAGCGTGCCGTTCGCGGTCACCGGTGTCTGCCTCCTCGCGCTCGCGGTTCTGCCGCGCTCCGCGGCAGCCCTCATCGCGGTCGCATTCGCGATCTTTGCTATCTTCAACGCCGGCAGCAGCGTCCTGCAGTGGGTGTATCCGAGCGAGCTGTTCCCGACCGAAGTGCGGGCGACGGCGGTTGGATTTGCCACTGCCGTGAGCCGCGTCGGGGCCGCTCTGGGGACGTTCCTCGTGCCGCTGGCCTTGCATCGCTTCGGCGTGCGTGCGCTGATGTTGGCATTCGCCGGCATTTGCCTGCTCGGCTGGGTGGCGGCACTGCGATCTGCGCCGGAGACGCGGGGGCTTTCTCTCGAGAGCGCCAGCAGCGAGCTCAAGCCTGCGATAAGCTTCCGACCTTTCCGCGGGAAATCCCGGATCTGACTTAGGGGTATGGCCAATTCTTCGTCACTACGAACCGTGGCTTCAACCGTTGCGTGCGGCGCTCGGCGATGCCCTGACGCGCTATCGGGAGTGAGGCGGCAACTCAGCAGTGCTTGCTATCCAGCGTGGCCACGCGTAGCCGGTGCACCTGCAGGGGCGTGAGGGGCTTGCCCGCGCGGGAGCGAGCGATATCTGCGGCCGTAAACACCGGACTCGTCCAGCGCAGCTTGGTGGTGGCGTCCAGACTGACGATGAAGTTGAGCGCGCTGGCCAGCTGGCGGTTGGGCAGAGTTGCGAATGAAGGCATATCCCCGCCGATGATCGGGGTGCCGTCCACGGTGGTGACCCCAAGCATTCCATATAGCACCACTCGCTCGAGGTAGCGCCGTCCGGCAGCGGTCGCGGCGATTCGGCCTGCGCGTTCCGCGCGCGTTCACTCGGAGTCGGCATCATGATGACCCGGCGGGAATCTAGCGCCGCAGCGCGTGCCGCGAGTGCGCGCCGGTCGGTCGGCCCGGAGCCGATGCTGGCACATGGCGGGCACGAGTCTGCGAGGGCAGCTCGCCGAAGAGCAGCTGATAGTTCTGCGAAAACCGGCTCCAGTGCCAGACCCCGTATCGGGCGGCGATATCTCCGATCGATTCTCCCGCCTTCTCGCCAGAGAGCAAGTCGCGCCGCACACGATTGAGCTGCAGATTCCGAATGTAGGCCCGCGGTCCTATCCCGAGCATCGACAAGAATATGCGCTCGAGAGCGCGCCGGCTGGTGCCGGTGTGCCGGCAAACCTCGACGACGGAGATGCCGCTCGTGAGCGAGTGATCAATGTACTCCTGCGCTGCGCGGAGCTGTCGCAATGTTCGCGACTGGGCGGATTGCGGCGCTGTCTGGGCGCCTTCCATCGTCGTCCGCGAGATGATGCGCCAGAGCGCCTCGGCCACGGAGGACTTGAAGGCCTTGGTGGCGGCGGAATACTGCTCGATCGACTGACGTTGCGCGAATGCCGCAAGGCCCGACTCCACGATTTCGCGCAGGTTTCGTGCACCATGGGGCTCGTGAATGACCTCGACGCTGCGCCGCTCGTCGATCTCCTCAAGCAGTAGCTCCCGCGACAAGTCCATGCAGTAGATGCTGAATCCGGCAGCGGTCTTGCCGACGAAGCCGTTGCCCTTGGGCGACACCAACACATGGTTCGGCGTGAGGGTCACACCGTTGAACGTGCAGTGCGGGGAGGCTTCCGTGAGGACGCAGAGCCCTAAGCGGCTCGACGGAGTCGTGGCGGCGACGGCGATGTCTTGGTTGGCATTCTCAACATGAACGGCGAAGTCTTCGCCGAAATCGAATGAGATCACCCGTCCCTCGAACGGGCCCCGGCTCAACTGCTGGTATTCCTGACCATAGCCCTGGTATCGCGCCGCCTGCGAATCGATATCGCAAAACTGCTCCGCGCGCACCCAGGGGGGCAGAATCGCTAGCTCACTGAACACACGTCTTCTTGGCGCAAAACGGATAACGCATCTAAGGTATCGCTCGGTACCCTCTCCGTCAACGGTGAGGCTTTCGAGGTCGAGCCGTGTGCATTCGGCAGTAAAGAGAACTCGGGCGGCGCCGCCGCATGGCCGCCCGGATAAGGACGAGTGCTATTGCCGGCCCCATGCGGCGGCTGGCGGGGGTCGTGCGCTGCGTCTGCGACGCCGCGAGGCGGCTGCCGCGAGCGGGCTGGGAGAAGCGCGCCGGCCCGGATACTTACCGAGCGCTTACCCCGCCGGTCGATCCGGCGGGCGTCACGCCGTCGAGGGTCCGACGAAGAAGCTGAATTGCTCGAGGGGTCATGCGATGAAACTGACAGTCTCCTGTGCCGTTGCAGCCATCCTGAGCGGCGTGCCGCTCGCGGCGCTTGCCGTCCAACCCGCGCCGGGCCAGGGCGCCGCCGACAACGTTCCCGTTCCGAGCGGACTCAAGGGCAGCAAGCGACAGCACGTGGAGCCCCCGACTACGAGCGGGCTGCTGGGCGAGGTCATCGTGACCGCCACCCGGCGCGCGGAGAACGTACAGGACGTCCCGATCACGATGCAGGTCCTCAGCGCCCGGACAATGGAGCAGCTGCATATCAGGACGTTCGAGGACTTCCTCACGCTCACGCCGAATCTCACTTCCGCCGACAGCGGTCCGGGCCAGAACGACATCTTTATTCGTGGAATCAGCGACGGCGCGGCCAGCACACAGGAGAGTGGATCCGTCAACCTGTGGCCGAACACCGCGTTATACCTGGACAACCAGTCCGCCCAGCTTCCAGGCCGCAATCTCGATGTCTATACTGCTGATTTAAGCCGCATCGAGGTACTGGAAGGCCCGCAGGGCACGCTCTTCGGATCGGGTGCGGAAGCCGGTGCAATCCGCTACATCACAAACAGACCGAAACTCGACGTAACGGACGGCAATTTCACCGGTACCTACGGCGTCACCGCGCACGGCGATCCGAACACCGCGGTCACCGGAGTCCTCAACCTGCCTGTCATCCCGCACCACCTGGCGCTGCGCTTCGTGCTGTTCAGCGACGCTCGCGGCGGCTACATCAACAACGTGTCCGGAACCTTCACCCGTCACGACACGGACCTGGGCATCGCCTACGCTAACTACCCGGCTGTGAACGGGAAATGCCCAGACGCCGGCCCAAACAGCGGCTATTGTGTACCGCCGGGCAGCCCCGTCGCCAACAACCGCGACATGGTGGCGGACCACATCAACCCGGTGACCTACAAGGGAGTGCGCGGCGAGGCGCTATACCAGCTCAATGACGACTGGAATCTATTGATTACGCAGATGTACCAGAACATGGACGCCGAGGGGGTCTTCTACCAGTACCCGCAGAGCTCGGACAACCAGCCCCTTAAACCTCTCGAGGTGACGCTCTTCACCCCGAATTACAACAAAGATAGATTCTCCAACACTGCGTGGACGCTACATGGCAAGCTCTCAGCCCTGGAAGCCATCTACACCGGGGGCTTCATGACACGCAACTCGAGCTCCGAGATCGACTACACGAATTATGCTCGCGGCGTCTATGCCGATTACTACCAGTGCTATGGTCCCGGAACCGGCTACGACAACAGCCTGACGTCCACTTGCTTCTCGCCCGTGGCCTCGGTGAATGACAACGAGCAGGATACCCACTGGCAGCACGAGCTTCGCCTGCAGACACCGGCGGACTGGCGGATACGTGGCATCGTAGGGCTCTACCACGAGAACTACACCGTGGCGGATCAAAGTGCGTGGCACTATCGCACTATACCGACCTGCACCTCCAACGGCCCGGCCGGGACGCCGGGCAACACCGGCTGCTATTCCACGATCGGCACCGCCCCAGGGTCGACTCCCACGGTGCCCGGGCCGCATCCGGATACGTCCTTTTACATCGATGCTATTCGCAAACTCCAGCAGACCGCTGAATTCATTTCGGTGAGCGCTGATCTGATTCCCCATTCGCTCACCGTTTCGGCTGGCGCGCGGCATTTCCTCTTCCAGAACTCCGAGGTCGGCGACACCACGCCGAGCGGGGGCTGCTTCGAAGCGGGAACATCGCCTTTCGGTTGCTATTTGGGAGCGAACAACCTCAACGCGGCCAATCTCAGGGATACGGAATCGGGCTGGCGGGCGCGCGCGGATCTTTCCTGGCGCATCCGTCCGATCATCGCCGGGAATCGGCAGCGAATCATGACCTACGTTACCTTCTCGCAGGGCTTTCGTCCGGGCGGGTTCAATCAGAACGGGGGCAGTACTTTCGTCAACGGACCGGACGGCCAACCGCAATACATCATGCCGAAGACCTATCGCTCCGACTCGCTCAACAACTACGAGATTGGGTGGAAGACACAATGGAGGCTGTTGAACCGGAGCTTTCAGTGGAACGCCGCCTTCTACCGCGAGGATTGGAACAACGTGCAGATCACGTTCTTCCAACCGCTCTATTTCGGTCCGCTCAACTTCCAGACCAACGGCCAGAATTTCCGCATCAACGGCGCTGAGACCTCGCTTATTGCCCAGCTCTGGCGCGGCCTGACGCTGCGGGCCTCGGGTTCCTGGAACAGCAGCGAGCAGGTGAATTCGCCGGCGCTCATCGACAACAACCCTCAGAGCGTGAATGTCGGAAAGCCACTGACGGAGGACTGCAAGTCCGGTCCCACCGATTGCATCCCGGTCGTGAATCTCTTCGGGCCGCGCGGCTCGCCCACCGCCGACGCGCCGCCGCTCAGCTACTCGCTCCTGCTGCGCTACGATTTCGAGGCTCCGAAGGGCTACCTGGCGTACGCTCAGATCGGGATGTTTCACACCGGGCATTCGTTCACCCAATCCGGTGCGAATCCGCCGTTCATTCCCGGCGTCACCATCAGTACGGAGCAGCTGCGATTCGAGGACCCTGCCTACACGACGTATTCGGCCTCTATCGGTGTGTCAAAGGATCAGTGGTACCTCACCGTTTACGGTCAGAATCTCGCGAACTCGAACGCGGCGATCTACACGAGCACCGAGCAGTTTATCGTGGCGCAGACGCCGCTGCGGCCGAGGGTTATCGGCGCGACGATCGGCTACGATTTCTGAGGGTCGAGGGCAAGAGCATATGAAGCGAATGCAAAGCGACCGACTGATCTGCGGTGTTGCCGCATTACTGGCGCTGTTCGGAGTGCCACGCGTAGACCGGGCATGGTCATCGACGCCGACCAGCCACCGCTCTTCGCCGGTTTTGCAGAGCGAAAAGGCGGACATCACGCCGTTCCGCGGCTTCACCGCTCACGACCTCGCCTACAGTGGGCTCGATGCGGTCACAACCGGTGGAATCCGGATCATCGACGGCGATACGGCGAGAACGATCGCCACCGTCTATTCCTCGCAGTATGCCAATTTCGCCTGGGCGCCGGATTATCGGACGCTGTACGTCTCAGAGACTTACTGGACGCTCGGCGACCGTGGTCGGCGCGAGGACGTGCTCTCGATCTATGGCGGCCCGACATTGCGCAACGAGGGCGAGATCACGCTGCCGGGGAGGCTAATCTCGGACCCGAAGACGCATACCTTCGCCCTGAGCACGGATGGGCGCTTTGGTTATGTCTACAGCTTCCAGCCGGCCTCATCGGTGAGCGTCGTTGATCTGCACGCACGCAAGGTGATCACGGAGGTCCAGATTCCTGGCTGCGGGCTGGTGTTTCCGTTCGGCGAGCGCGGCTTCGCCTCGCTGTGCGCTGACGGGTCGCTAGCGGTGGCCGATGTCAATGCGCACGGCCGCTACACCGTCCATCGCAGCAAACCTTTCTTCGATGTCCTGAACGATCCGGTAATGGATGAGAGCGTCGCCGACAGCGAAAGCGGACTGGCGCTGTTCGTGACCTACGACGGCTGGGTACACCCGGTAAATCTTGGGGACACTCCTCATTTTGGGGCTCCGTGGTCGATCGAACAGGCGGCCGGTATATCGCCTGCGACCTCGACGGTGGGTCAGGTCACCTGGCGACCCGGCGGGCAGGTGCCGTTTGCCTATGAGCGCTCGCGCCAGCGTCTGTTTGTGCTGATGCACGAGGGACCGCCTTGGAGCTTCGAGCAGGGAGGGACGGAGATCTGGGTGCTCGATGTGCGCCATCAGCGCTTGCTCGAGCGTTGGGCGGTGCCGGAATCGGCTTACCTGCTCGCCGTCACGCAGGATGCGCGTCCGCTGTTGTTCGCGTTGTCGCAGACGTGGCTATGGGTCATGAATGCCGAATCCGGCGCGGTTGGGCGCGCTGCGCAGATCGTGGCCCCGGGTGTGATCAGGGTAAAGGGTGGGTAATTATGAGGCCATTCAACGTCGACAAGGTTGGCGAGCGGTTCACGCGTCGCCTGGCGGGCCGGCTCTCCAGGCGCAGCGCGCTCGCCCGCCTTGGCGCGCTTCTCGTGGCCGCGCCCGCTTTCCCGCTGCTACCGGTGCAGCGCGCGCGTGCCGGGGATGCCGGAACCGATTTCAGTCGCGCGGCGCAGACGCACGATGACAGTGCATGCAACTACTGGCGCTACTGCGGTATGGACGGGAACCTCTGTGTCTGTTGCGGCGGCGGTCCGCATTCCTGCCCACCGGGCTCGCAGCCTTCGCCGACCTCCTGGATCGGCAGTTGCACCAATCCGGACGACCAGCGCGCATACCTGGTTGCCTATCACGATTGCTGCGGGGCGAGCGCGTGCACCGAGTGCAGCTGCACGAACACTGATCACGCGATGCCGATCTACCGCCCGCAGGCCAATAACCACGTCACCTGGTGCTTTGGGACTCAGGGTTTCCAGTACCACTGCTCGCTCGCGGTGCTGGTGGGGCCGGCGGAATGAGGCGCTCTGTCTGAGCCGGCCGTGAATGCTCATTGGATAGTGCGGCTGGCCGTCAGCACCCTGATGCTGCTGCCGCAAGGGGCCGGAGCCGGCTCATCGACCATCCCGGGCGGCCATTCCCGCTCCGCGGTAACGACTGCCGCTTCGCCGTTGCGGTTCTCGCTGCGCCGCACCGATCGCATTCGCTCGCCATTCGCTTCGCCGCACGCGCAAGCGACCCCGGCTCACCGGGCAAGCTGGCTGCCGGCGGTGCAGGTGGCCTATCTCACCTCCTGCGGGGGCTGTCACGGCGTCGAGGGCGTCTCGGCGCCACGGGCGGTGCCGACGCTCAGGCATCTCACGGGCACTTTCCTCTGCACCACCGAGGGACGTCAGTACCTCGTGCGGCTGCCCGATGTGGCCTTGAGCGTTCTATCGGATCGGATGCTGACGAAAGTCATCAACTGGGTGGCGTTCGATCTCGGCGCGCCCGTTGCGGCCGGACCGGAGGCGCGCCCGTACACGGTCGCCGAGGTGATGACGCTGCGCCGCCACCCATTCACCAACACCGGGTTGAGGCGATACCGCGCACAGGTGGTCGCACATCTTGCGGCGCGCTGCGCCGTGCCCGCGGGACTGCGCGTGTACGGCGCCGCTTATGACTCAGCCAGTCGGAAGGTTCCCAGGAGTTAGCCCGTGCAAGCAGACAGACAGGTCCAGCCTCAGAATGTTCGATCGGTGCCGACGCGGCAGCTCATCGGCGGCCAATTGGTCGCCGGGCTCGGCCCTTCCGAGGCGATCCTCGATCCGGCAACGGGCGAGCGGCTCGCCGCCGTCGCCGAGGCGACACGGGAGCAGCTCGATGCGGCAGTGGCCGCGGCAGATGCGGCAAGCGACGGATGGGGCCGGACGGCGCCGAAGGACCGCGCGACCCTGCTGCTTCGCATCGCCGACCACCTCGAGAGCAATGGCGCGGCATATGCGGCGCTTGAGTCGCAAAACACGGGAAAGCCGCTCGGCGCCATGCTGAACGACGAGATCCCCGCCATTGCGGATGTGCTGCGGTTCTGCGCCGGTGCGGCGCGAACGCAGCAGGGGATCGCCGCCGGGGAATATCTCCCGGGTCACACGAGCATGATCCGGCGCGATCCGGTGGGTGTCGTGGGGTCGATTGCGCCTTGGAACTATCCGCTCATGATGGCGGCGTGGAAATTGGCCCCGGCCCTCGCTGTCGGTAATACCGTAGTTCTGAAGCCTTCGGAACAGACGCCGCTCACCACGTTGAAGCTCGCAGAGTCACTTGCGGAATTCCTGCCCGAGGGCGTCGTGAACGTCGTCTGTGGGCGCGGCGAGTCCGTGGGGGCGAGTCTCGTCGCGCATCCGCGCGTTCGCATGGTCTCGCTGACGGGGGCCGTAACGACAGGTCAGAAGGTGCTCGCCGCCGCGGCGGGCAATCTCAAGCGCACGCATCTGGAGCTCGGAGGTAAGGCGCCGGTGATCGTCTTCGCCGACGCCGATCTGGAGGCGGTCGTGGCGGGTATTCGGACATTCGGGTTCTACAATGCCGGCCAGGAGTGTACCGCCGCGTGTCGGCTGTATGTCCAAGACAAGGTCTACGAGCGGCTGGTGGCGGACCTGACCGGCGCCGTCGCGACCATCAAGGTTGGCGCCCCGCACGAGAACGGGGTGGAAATGGGACCGCTGATCTCGCAGACCCACCGCAACCGCGTGGCATCGTTCGTCGAGCGTGCCGCCTCGGCGCGGCACATGGAAGTCACGGTCGGCGGCCGGGCGCGAGTGGGTAGCGGCTTCTTCTACGAGCCGACGGTCGTGGCTGGCGCCCGCCAGGCCGATGAGATCGTCCAACAGGAGGTTTTCGGTCCGGTGGTGTCGGTCACACGATTTGCGGATGAAGAAGAGGCCGTCCGCTGGGCGAACGATTCCGAGTACGGCCTCGCGGCGTCGGTGTGGACGCGAGATCTGTCGCGTGCCATGCAGGTTGCAGCACGATTGCAATTCGGCACGACCTGGATCAACACGCACTTCGCGTTCGTCAGCGAAATGCCGCATGGGGGACTCAAGCGCTCCGGCTACGGCAAGGATCTTTCGGTCTATGCGCTCGAGGACTACACGGTGGCGCGGCACGTCATGGTCAAACTGCAATGAGATCACCGTCGATGTTCATCTGTCTCGCGCTGATCCTCGCCGTTCCCTGATCCAGCCATGACGCCCGATCCCGCTACCGCTCTTGGCTGCCGAGTACTCGGCGCACTGGTCTTCTCCACGGCGATCCTCGGGAAGGCGAGGCATCGCC
>Ga0134128_10001539_pt1 | contig 29441 bp, 25 predicted proteins | sample KB31754_FD_96462 | JGI IMG/M metagenome (GOLD analysis project Ga0134128, IMG submission 96462) | Terrestrial soil microbial communities with excess Nitrogen fertilizer from Kellogg Biological Station, Michigan, USA - KB3-175-4 | ecosystem: Environmental > Terrestrial > Soil > Unclassified ... | reverse complement strand
GCCTCCTTCGAGAGGCCGCGCGCCACCTCCTTGATCACCTGGTTGCGCGGATCTGACACCGTGTACACGGGGTGGCCGAAGCCGATGATGACCTCCTTGTTGGCGACGCGCGAGCGAATGTCGGTCTCGGCTGCATCGGGGCTGTCATAGCGCTTCTGGATCTCGAACGCCACCTCGTTGGCGCCGCCGTGTTTCGGGCCTCGCAGCGCGCCAATCGCTCCGGTGATGCAGGAGTACATGTCCGAGCCGGTACCCGCGATGACGCGCGCCGTGAACGTCGAGGCGTTGAATTCGTGCTCGGCGTAGAGATTGAGTGAAGTATGCATCGCACGCACCCAGGAAGCCGGCGGCGGGCGGCGATGCAGCAGGTGCAGGAAGTGGCCGCCGATCGAGTCGTCCTCCGTCTCGACGAGCGGCGCGTGGCCGTTGTGGCTCACGTGGTACCAATAGGCCAACATGGAGCCGAGGGAGGCGATCAGCCGGTCGGCAATGTCGCGCGCGCCGGCGGCCGCATGGTCGTCCTTCTCCGGCAGTGCGCAGCCGAGCGCAGAGACCCCGGTGCGCAACACATCCATCGGGTGCGCGGCGGCGGGCAACTCATCGAGAACCGCGCGCACCGCAGCCGGCAGGCCGCGCAGTGCCTTGAGCTTGCTCTTGTAGGCGGCGAGCTCGCCGCGGGTCGGGAGCTTGCCGTGGATCAGCAGGTGGGCGATTTCCTCGAACTCGCAGGTCGTTGCGATCTCGAGGATGTCGTATCCGCGGTACTGCAGATCGTTGCCGGTGCGGCCCACGGTGCAGAGCGCCGTATTGCCGGCGACGACGCCGGAGAGCGCGACGGATTTCTTGGCTTTCGGCCCCGTCGTGGCCGGCTCGTCGGTATGCGTCATGCCTGCACTGTAGACGGCGGAAGATACCAAAGAAAATACGTTGAAGATGGCCTCTCTATATGAGAAAAGTATCGTCATGGAGCTACGCCACCTCCGGTACTTCCTCGCCGTGGCCGAGGAGCTCAATTTCACCCGCGCCGCCCAGCGGCTCGGGATCTCGCAGCCACCGCTCACCCAGCAGGTGAAGGCGCTGGAAGCCGAGCTCGGAGTGGCCCTCCTCGACCGCTCCGCCTACCGCATCGAGCTCACCGATGCCGGGCGGATCTTCGCGGCGGATGCCGCCCGAATCCTGGGCGATGCGCGCAGCGCCATGCAGGCGGCGCGGCGCGCGGCAACCGGCGCCACCGGACGGGTGCGGGTCGGATTCACGGAATCGGCCTCCTTCAACTCGCTGGTGACCTCCACTCTGCGCCGCTTCCGGTCCGACTATCCCGCGGTGGAGGTCTCACTCGAGGAGCACCCGTCCACGGAGCTCATCGTGGCGCTGCGGCAGGGGCGGATCGATGCGGCCTTCGTCCGGCCGCCGCTGCCGGCAGAGCGGGGGCTGATACTCGATCTATTGGAAAAGGAGCCGCTGGTCGTGGCCGTTCCCAGCAGTCACCCGTTCGCCAAGCGCCGGCAGATCGAGCTCGGCACGCTCGCTGCCGAGACCTTCATCCTCTACCCGCGCGCGGTACGTCCGGGGCTCGCGGATACGGTGGTAGCCGCCTGCGAGACGGCAGGATTCACGCCCAAGGTCGGGCAGTACGCGCCACAGCTTTCCTCGACCATCAACCTGGTCGCGGCATCTCTCGGCATCTCGATCGTTCCAGACAGCATGCGCTGTCTGCAGGCAGGCGCGGTGACTTACGTGCCGTTGAGCGGGGAGCCTCTGCACGCGCTTCTCGGCATTGCCTATCGGACCGATGAAGGCTCGGCCGTGGTGCACAACTTCATCGCTGCGGCGCGCCTGAGGCTGCAGCGTTGACGCGGCCGTCCATGGGAACGGAGTTCCCCAAGCTGCCGTTATAGTCCAGGGCTCCGGGGCATCTCCCCGGCTCCGTTCGTATGACCATCGCCTGCACCGATTGCGGAACGCTCCAGGACATCCCTCCGCTCCCCTGGGGAGCCATTGCGGTCTGTCCGACATGCGACAACCGCCTGGAGCGTACCAACGGACGCAGCATCAACGGCGCGCTCGCCTGCGCCTCGGCGACATTCGTGCTGCTCATTCCGGCCAACCTGCTGCCGATCATGCACGTCTCGATGCTGGGGATGGCGCGCGAGAGCAGATTGGGCAGCGGCATCATCGCGCTGTGGCAAAACCAGTGGGTGCTCGTGGCGCTGCTGGTCGCGGCATTCGCCGTGATCCTGCCCTTCGCGAGATTCGGGCTGTTGTCTCTCGTCCTCACGCTGTTGCAGCTCGGGCGCAGGCCGCGCTGGCTGGGAGTCGCCTTCCGCTGGTCGCTGCATCTCGATCAATGGGCAATGCCGGATGTCTTTCTCATCGGCTGCGCGGTCGGCTACAGCCGCATCGCAGCGGTGATGCCGGTGAAGGTCGGCTGGGGCGGCATCTGCCTCATCTTCGCGGCGTTCCTCTGCATGCTCTCCCGCGCGGCTCTCGACACGCGCGCGGTCTGGCGCGTGCTTTCGCCCGAGTGCGCTGCGCCGCCTGAGGAGGTGCCCACCATCGCCTGTCGGTTCTGCGATCTCGTGCGGCCCGCCACCGCCGAGGGCTCCCGCTGCCCGCGTTGCGGCCTGACACTGAGGACGCGCAAGCCCGACTCGATCGTCCGCACGGCCGCGCTGGTGATTGCGGGATTCGCGCTGTTCTTCCCCGCCAACCTCTATCCGATGAGCCTCGACCGGCAGTTCGGCGTCACTGTCACGCATCGGATCGTCGATGGCATCTTCGAGCTCTTCCAGGCGCATCTCTGGCCGCTCGGCGTGCTCATCTTCTTCACCAGCATCGCCATCCCGCTGCTGAAGCTCGCTGGACTCAGCTGGTTCCTGATCTCGGTCTGGTACGGCTCGCGGTACGGGCTCGTGCTGAAGACCCGCCTCTGCCGCCTCATCGATGAGATCGGGCGCTGGTCCTGTGTCGACATATTCACGATCGCCGTGTTCCTGCCGCTCATGCATTTCGACGGCATGGTGAGCACCAACGCGGCACAGGGCGCCACGGCCTTCCTGCTGGTGGTCGTTATCACGATGTTCGCCTCACATGCGTTCGATCCCAGGCTCATGTGGGACGCAGCGTTTGCTCCGCGGCCGCAGCCGCACCGCCGGCACGCATGAACGACGACGGCCGTCCGGCAAGAGAGCCCAGGCGAACGATGTCCATCGCCCGCCGCAGCTGGTGGCCGGGTTGGATCTGGGCGGTGCCCATCGCCGCAGTTGCCATCGTGCTCTGGCTGCTGCTGCGCTCCATCAGCGCACGCGGTATCGACGTCACGGTCACCTACAACGATGCCGCCGGCATGCAACCGGGCGACACCCGGGTGATGTACCACGGACTGGAGGTCGGTAGAGTAACCAGTGTCGCGCTGGCGAGCGATGACTGGCACGTGGTCGTCCATCTCGGCATCGACCGGCAGCTCGCGCCTAAAATCAACACCGGCACGCGCTTCGTACTCGAGGGCGCACATCCGAGCTTCTCCGATGCCTCATCGCTGCGGGCGCTGATCTCAGGTCCCACCATCGTGATGGTGCCCGGCCCCGGGAAGCCGGCGACGAGCTTCATCGGCACGGAGGGCGGACCCCGCGAGACGCTTGCAGTCTCACTGCCCTATCTGGTCAGTTTCGAGGGCGCGGTGGGGCAGCTGAAGCCGGACGCACCGGTGATGCTGCGCGGCTTCACGGTCGGGGAAGTCACCAGCGTGGGGCTCGCCGTCGATCCGCAAACGGGACGGATCTCGACCCCGGTGCTGCTCGCGCTCGACCCGACCCGCTTTCACCTCGCCGCGCCCGCTCCGGCCGACGGCAACTGGAAGCCCCTCATGGATGCAGCGCTCTCGAAGCTGATCGGCGCGGGCCTGCGCGCCAGCCTGACACGCGCCGTACCGCTGGTCGGGGGCGAGCAGGTGCAGCTCGAGATGATCCCCGACGCGCACGCGGCACGGCTCGATACCTCCGGGCGATATGCGCGCATCCCGGCAGCCGAGGCCGGCGGTCTCGAGCGCCTGCCGGCGGAGATCGGCTCTCTGCCACTCGCTCAGATCGCCGACAACCTGCGGGTCATCACCGCGCAGCTGCGCTCACTCAGCACTTCCCCGCGGGTGCGCGGCAGTCTCGCCCACCTCGATGCGACGCTCACGACACTGGACCGCACCACCCGCGAGGCGGGGCCGCAGATCGCCCCGACCTTGCGCGAGGTACGCGCGACGGTGGCGAGTCTGCGCGCCGCCGCGCAGCAGATGGACGCAACGGCTGAGGCCGCCAGGCTGACGATGGGCTCGACGCCGGCCGCGCCGAGCGGCAACCTGCAACACGCGCTCGATGAGCTGGCCGGAGCCGCGCGCGCCGTACGGTCGCTCGCGGACTATCTCGAGCGCCACCCCGAAGCGCTGCTGCGCGGACGGGCGCCCTCTCCCGACTAGCGGTCCTGGGCTCCGTCGGCCGGCAACTCCTCCACCCAGCCGCGCCATATCGACAGCAACGCCGCCATGAGCGCCGGGCCGATGAAGATACCGACGAGGCCGAAGGACTCGACACCGCCCAGGATGGCGAGCAGCGCCCAGAGGAAGGGGAGCTTCGCGCCTTCGCCGATGATGACCGGCCGCACGAAATGATCGGCGATGAAAAGCACCAGCGTACCCGCCACGCCGACTACGATCGCGGCGGCGATGGAGCCGCGCAGTACCAACACCACGCAGACCGTGCCGAAGACGATCGGCGCGGCGAACGGGATGGTGGCAAACACTCCCGTGACGACCCCCGACAGGATCGGGTGCGGTGCGTGGGCCAGGGCGTAAACGCCGCACATGATCGCACCCTCACCGACAGCCACGAACACGATGCCGTCCACGGCCGCGCGGGTCGCCCTCACCACACGCCGCAGCAGCCGGTCCACGGATGAGCCGAAAAGACGCCGGAACATTTTCGGCACGTGCCTGCTCAGGCTGTCGCGGTTGAGGTAGACGAAGAAAAGCGTGAGGAGAGTAAAACCCAACGTGATGATGCGCCGCGCCACCTGCATGCCGACGACCCGCGTCCACTCGATCACCGCAGGACTGGCGTGCACGTGTCCTGCGGTGCCGCCCCCCAACGGTCCGAGATACTCGACCCAGAACTCGCTCACCCAACGGCTCAGCCATGGGATCTGTACCAGCCATGAGGGCAGCGGCGGCGGACCGCTGCCGGCGGAGGCCGCGATCTCGCGCGCGAGGGCGATCGCCTCGCGTCCGGCAACGACCCCTCCGTAGATGAGCGGCACCAACAACACCGCGCCGACGATCGCCGTGAAGGTGAGTGCCGCCCAGACATCGCGCCGCTTGCCCCGGAACTTCGCCAGCCAGCGGTCATAGACCGACGCCGTGGCAATCGCCAGCACCACCGCCCAGCAGAGCGCCGGGATGAAGTTCCGCAGCATCCAGGCGCCAACGAGCACCAGCGCGCCGATCAGCACGTAGCGCGCGGTCTTCTGGGCTGTCGTCGCATTCTCTGGCAGCACGCCGAAACTCCAGGTCAGGGCACCGCCTATGGTACCGGAAACCCCTCCCGGCGTGCGTGGGGCGGAACCGGGGCCGCGTACGTGCGTTCGCCGAATGTGCGTAGCAACAAAGTAGTGGTGGTAACCGGCGCCAGCGCCGGAGTCGGCAGGGCGGCGGCCCGCGAGTTCGCGCGCACTGGTGCGAACGTCGCCCTGCTTGCGCGCAATGGCGACGCATTGGACAACGCGCGTGCGGAGGTGGAGAGCTACGGAAGGCAGGCACTGGCCATTCCGCTCGATGTGTCGGATGCGGATGCAGTCGAGAGGGCCGCGCTCGCCATCGAGTCGGAGCTTGGCCCGATCGATGTCTGGGTCAACAACGCAATGGTGACGATATTTTCTCCCGTTGCATTGCTTCAACCGGACGAGGTCCGCCGCGTCACGGAAGTCACGTATCTTGGTACGGTCAATGGGACGTTATCGGCACTGCGCCGGATGCTCCCGCGCAACCGAGGGGCCATAGTGCAGGTAGGATCGGCGCTCGCGTATCGATCGATTCCGCTGCAGGCGCCTTACTGTGGCGCAAAGTCCGCCATCCGCGGCTTCACCGACGCGCTGCGCACGGAGCTGCTGCACTCCGGCAGCCGAGTCAGCATCACCATGGTGCAGATGCCCGCGCTCAACACCCCTCAGTTCGACTGGTGCCGTACGCATCTGCCGCGCAACCCCCAGCCGGTACCGCCCATCTTCGAGCCGGAGGTCGCGGCGCGTGCCATCGTCTGGGCTTCCCGACATCGGCGGCGCGAGGTCTTCGTGGGCGCAAGCACGGTCGCCGCCATTTGGGGCAATCGACTGCTGGCGCCGCTCCTCGACCGTTATCTGGCGCGCACCGCGTACCACTCGCAGCTCACCGACGAACCGGTCGAGCCGGATCGGCCCGACAACCTGTGGCGGACGGTTCCAAGAGATCACGGCGCGCACGGCAGATTTGGTGACCGAGCCGGCAAGTCGAGCCGCGAGCTGTGGCTGACCACGCATAGCCGCCTCCTTCTCTCGGCGTGCGCGGTCGGCGCGGGTCTCGTCTGGCTCGCGGCCTCGCGAGTCTCGGTGGGCTCGCGTCACAACTGACCGGCGATGACGCGGCCGGGCAAGGTACAGAAGTTGCCGGCCTGAGACCGCCCATGCTGTCGTCACTCGAGCCGCTTCTGCCCTGGCAGTTCTCGCCAACCGTACTGACGGCGGCGCTCGCCACGGCATGGGTCTATCGGCGCGGCGCAACTCGTCCGCGGCCGCCCTCGGCGGGCCGGCGCGCCGCGTTCCATGCAGGCCTGCTGCTCATCTATGCGGCGCTGCAGACGAGCTGGGAGTATTACGCGAGTCACATGTTCTTCGTCCTGCAGCTGCAGCACTTCGTGCTGCACGACCTCGCGCCTGCGCTCCTCGCCGGGGCGATGCCGGGCATGGTATTCGCGCGCGGCCTGCCGCCGCAGGTGCAGGCATCAACACGCCTCATGCAGCAGGCGATTCGCGGACCCATCCGCCTCCTGCGGAATCCCTGGGCAGCAGTGACGCTCTACGTCGCGGGTTTCCTCATCTGGCTCTGGCCACCGCTGACCGTTTACGTCATGGTGAGCAACTGGCTGTTCAAATCGATGAGCTGGAGCGTGCTGGCGACGGCACTGCCTTTCTGGTCACTCGTCCTCGACCCGCGCCCCTATCCGCTCGCTCGCGTCACGCCCGGCTGTCGTCTCGCGATGTTGTACGCGGCCATGCTGTCCATGGTGCTCGCCAGCGTATCCCTGACTCTCGCGCAACGCGACTGGTATCCGGTGTACGCCCTCTGCGGCCGCTTTCTTCCCATTCCGCCGGTGGCCGATCAACAGCTCGGCGGTGTCGTCCTGTGGATCTTCGGCAGCGCGCTCTTCGGCGTCGTGTTTTTCACCGTCCTCGCACGCAATCTCGCCCGGGAAGAAGCCGCAGCAGCCGCTCAACACGGTACGTAAGTTGCAGGCGGCGATACCGCGATGCAGGTATTCTCACCGGGCACGGTTCTCGCCCTGAAGCTTGGCGCGCTCGGCACGCTGGTGGTCATCGTGGCGAGTGTGTTCCTCTGGCGCCGGTACATCGATCTTCAGCCGGCGATCGGCGATCCGGTGGCGCAGGTTGTGCCCTTCAGCCACAAACATCATGTCGGCGACGACGGTATCGACTGCCGGTACTGCCATACCTCGGTCGGACGTGCCGCATTCGCAGGCATTCCGCCCCTCTCGACCTGCATGACCTGCCACTCGCAGCTGTTCAAGACCGCGCCCGTTCTCGCCCCGGTGCGTACGGCCTTCGCGGGCGGCCCCGCCCTCGAGTGGCGCCGGGTGAACGAGCTGCCGGACTTCGTTTACTTCGATCACTCCATTCACATCGCCAAGGGGATTGGCTGCAGCAGCTGTCACGGTGAAGTCGACAGGATGCCGCTCACAGAGCGCCAGGCGCCCTTGAGCATGCAGTGGTGTCTCGCCTGCCACCGCAACCCCGAGAGCCAGCTGCGTCCGCAGTCGCAGATATTCAACATGCGCTGGAAGCCGCCGGCCGGCCAGCGCGAGCTCGGGCAGCGCCTGCGGCTCTTCTATCACCTGCATTCCACCGACGTGCTCACCTCATGCTCGACCTGCCACCGTTGATGGATCGACGCGAGTTCATGAAACTCATGAGCGCCGCGCTCGCGCTCGCGGCGGGCGGCTGCGCGCATCCGCCTCCCGATGAGATCGTGCCGTACGTGGAAGGTCAGGATGAGACCGGCCAGGGGGAGCCACTCTACTTTGCGACCGCGCTCACGCAGAGTGGCTACGCACATGGCGTCCTCGTACGAAGCGACAGGGGGCGGCCGACCAAGATCGAGGGCAACCCGCATCACCCGGCGAGCCTCGGAGCGAGCTCCCCCATCGAGCAGGGAAGAATCCTCGAGCTCTGGGACCCGGAGCGCTCGCGCGCGGTGCTGCACGATGGCGAGATTTCCTCCTGGGACGAGCTGATGGCCATGTTGAGCATGCGTCTCGCGCGGCTTCATCCTGCAGGCGGAGCGGGACTGCGGCTGCTGACCCTGTCTTCGAGCTCTCTTACGGAAGAGTCGGCGATCGATGCGGCCCTTGCGCGCTACCCGCAGGCCCGGCGGCACCGCTACGAGCCGGTCAACCGGGACAATGTTCATGAAGGCGCCCGGCTCGCTTTCGGGCGGCGACTCGAGCCGGTGTATCACTTCGACCGCGCGCTCGCAGTGCTGTCGCTCGAAGCGGATTTCCTCGGCTGCATGCCCGGCAAGGTCCGCTACGCGCGCGACTACATCAAACTCCGGCGTCCCGACGATTCTCACTCGCCGATGAGCCGTCTGTATGCGGTCGAATGCATGCCGAGCCTCACGGGAGTTGCGGCCGATCATCGCCTGGCGTTGCCATCCGGCCGGATCGGCGGCCTTGCCGCCGAGCTCGCCGAACGGCTCGCCAACGGCGGCAAGGCGAGCTCCGCCTGGCTCGAATCCGCGGCAACCGACCTGCAGTCGCACCGGGGCCGAGCTCTCGTGCTGGCCGGCGAAGGCCAACCCCCCGAGGTGCATGCGCTGGCGCATCGCATGAACGGAATGCTGGGCAACATCGGCAGGACGGTCGATTTCATTCAGCCGCCCGTCGCGGCGCGAGAGCTTGCCGGAGAGTCGCTTGCCGCTCTCGCCGCCGACATGCATGCAGGACACGTCGACACACTTCTCATCCTGGGCGGCAACCCGGTTTACGATGCTCCCGCGGATCTCGAGTTTGCCCGTGCGCTGCAGCGAGTGCCTGCGGCCATCCATTTCGGGTTGCTGGTGGATGAGACGGCGCAGCGCTGCGCGTGGCACATCCCCGCTGCCCACGAGCTCGAGACGTGGGGCGATGCCCGCGCCTTCGACGGTACTCTTACGATACAACAGCCGCTCATCGCACCGCTTTACGGAGGCAAAGCGGCGGTGGAGCTGCTCGGCCTCCTCACCGGCCAGCTCGGCGTCACGAGCCACGATCTCGTTCGCGCCACCTGGCTCGAGCGCTTCGGCAAGCAGCAGTTCGATGAGCGCTGGCGCGAGGCACTGCGCAGCGGTGTCGTCGCGGGTAGCGCAACTCCCTTCGAGACGGTCAGGCTCGAAGAAAGCTCTTCAGGAGCGCCCCCTGCAGCCGCCGCAACCGATCCGGCCGCCGAGGCCGTGGAGATCGTCTTCCGGCCGGATCCCTATCTGTGGGACGGCCGTTATGCCCAGGTAGCCTGGCTTCAGGAGCTGCCGCGTCCGCTCACGGATCTGACCTGGGACAACGCCGCGATGATGAGCCCCGCCCTCGCCGCGCGGCTCGGCGTACGCAACGAGGAGATCGTGGAGCTCGCGTTGGACGGGCGCACGGTGGCGGCCCCCGTGTGGATCGTTGCCGGGCATGCGGATGGCGCCGTGACACTTCCCCTGGGATGGGGTCGCGCGGCGGCGGGCGGCGTGGGCTCCGGCCATGGAGCGAGCGCCTATGCGCTGCGCACCTCTAATGCGCCCTGGTTCTCCGGGGGGTTGCGGGTCGCCCGCACCGATCGCCGGCGTACCCTTGCGAGCGTCCACGATCATCACAGGATGCTCGGCCGCGACATCATCCGTGGTGCCACGGTCGCGGCGTACCGGGCGAAACCCGATTTCGCCAAGAAGGAAGCCGACCTCGAGCCGCCGCCGACGCTCTACCCCGACTACGCCTATCCGGGCCACGCCTGGGGCATGAGCATCGACCTCACGTCCTGCATCGGCTGCGGCGCCTGCACGATCGCCTGTCAGGCGGAAAACAACATCCCGACGGTGGGCAAACAGCAGGTGCTCATCGGACGGGAGATGCATTGGATCCGGGTCGACCGCTACGACGAGGGTCCGGTGGCGGCGCCGCGCAGCGCCTTCCAGCCCGTGCCCTGTATGCAGTGCGAGCACGCCCCCTGCGAGACGGTCTGTCCGGTGGAGGCCTCCGTCCACGACGCCGAGGGCATCAACGTGCAGGTCTACAATCGCTGCGTCGGCACGCGCTTCTGCGCGAACAATTGCCCCTACAAGGTGCGGCGCTTCAATTTCCTGCGTTACGCAGAAGACACGCCGAGCCTCGATGCGATGAGAAATCCCGACGTCACGGTGCGTATGCGCGGCGTCATGGAGAAGTGCAACTACTGCCTGCAGCGCATCGTGCGCGCGAGGATCGTCGCCGACCGCGAGAACCGCAACCTGCACGATGGTGAGATCCTGACCGCCTGCCAGTCGGTCTGTCCCACTCAGGCGATCGTCTTCGGCGATCTCAACGATCCGCGCAGCCAGGTCCGCATCGCCAAGTCCTCGCCCCGCAACTATGCGCTCCTCGGCGACCTCGACACCCGCCCGCGCACCACCTATCTCGCCCGCATCGTCAACGCCGCCGAGGACGAGCCCGGGTGAGCAGCGCACCGGAAGCTCTGCAGGACTACGGCCGGCCGGGCGCGGCTCCGGTCATTCAGGGACAACATACCTACGGCTCGATCACCGACAAGATCGCGGACCTCGTGCTCGAGCGGCGTAGCGGCCGCAGCTTCTGGCTCGCGCTCGGCATCACGGGCGCGCTCGCAGCGGTCTTCACCGTCTCGCTCATCTATCTGCTCGTCGTCGGCACGGGCATCTGGGGCCTCAACAACGCGGTCGACTGGGGCTTCATGATCACGAGCTACGTGTGGTGGATCGCGATCGGCAACTCCGGGACGTTCATTTCCGCCTTCCTGGTGCTGCTGCGGCAGCGATGGCGCAGCTCCATCAACCGGTTCGCCGAGGCCATGACCATTTTCGCGGTCGCCATGGCCGGCCTCCTGCCCATCATGCATCTCGGCCGGCCCTGGTTCGCTTACTGGCTCGCGCCCTACCCCGACAAGATGAACGTGTGGCCGCAATGGCGCAGCCCCCTGGAGTGGGATTTCTTCGCCAACACCGTCTATCTGATCCTCTCGATCCTCTTCTGGTACCTGGGACTCCTCCCCGACCTCGCGACACTGCGCGACCGGGCGCGCCGTCGCTGGCAGCAGGTGGCTTATGGCCTGCTCGCGCTCGGCTGGCGCGGTGATGCCCGCCACTGGCATCACTACGAGAGCGCCTATCGTCTGCTCGCTGGGCTCGGCGCGCCGCTCGTGATCTCGGTGCACAGCGTCGTGTCGATCGACTTCGCCTTTGCCAACCTGCCCGGCTGGCACTCGACGATCTTCCCGCCCTACTTCATCGGCGGCGCGCTGTACTCGGGCCTCGCCATGGCGCTCACCATCACGATCCCGATCCGCGCCATCTTCAGGCTGCATGACTTCATCACGCCGCGGCACCTGGCGAACCTCGCCAAGCTCATGCTCGCCTGCAGCTTCGTCCTCACCTACACCTACATGACGGAGATGTTCACGGCCTTCTATAGCGCCGACCCATATGAGATGGCCACCGCGATCGATCGGCTCACGGGTCACTACGCCTGGACCTACTGGCTCACGATCTTCTGCAACGTGGTCCTGGCGCAGTCGATCTGGTTCCGCCGCGTGCGCGCAAGTCCGATGGCGCTCTTCGTGATCACCGTGATCATCAACGTCGGTATGTGGACGGAGCGCTTCATGCTCATCGTGACGACTCTGCACCGGACGTTCCTGCCCTCGAGCTGGCACTCCTTCGTCCCGACTTTCTGGGACTGGTCGACGCTCATCGGGTCGCTCGGCTCGTTCGTGCTGCTGTTTCTCCTCTTCGCGCGATTCTTTCCGGTGATCTCCATGGCGGAGATGCGTCGCCTCAACGTGCGGGTGAGCGGGGTGGATCGATGAGTGACGGCGTGCCGCATCCGGTCTGCTACGGGCTGATGGCGGAATTCGGCAGCTCGCAGGAGATTCTGGCGGCGGTGCGCGCAAGCCGCGGCGCCGGTTACCGGCGGATCGAGGCATACACGCCATTTCCGGTCGATGGCCTTGCCGAAGCGCTGCAACTGCGCAAGAGCCCGGTGCCGCTCCTCACTCTCATCGGCGGCGTTCTCGGTGTGGCGATAGGCTGGTTCATCCAGTGGTACTCCGCCGTCATCGATTATCCGATCAACTCCGGCGGGCGGCCGCTCTACAGCTGGCCGGCTTTCGTCCCGACCACCATCGAGCTCGGCATTCTCGGCGCGTGCGTCTGCGCGTTTGGCGGCGCGTTGCTCCTCAGCGGACTGCCGCGCCTGCGACATCCTGTGTTCGATACTCCGGACTTCGAGCGAGTCTCGCGTGACCGGTTCTTCCTCTGCATCCGCAGCGACGACCCCATGTTCGATCGCGAGCGCACGCATGCCTGGCTGGCGGCGCTCTCGCCCCTTCGCGTGGCAACCACCCCGCTGCATCGCGGAGAGCCGATGTGAGACGCGGCTTCTTCAAAGTGACGCTGGCGCTCGCCGCGGCGACTCTGCTTGCAGGTTGTGAGAACGGTGTCAGGAACATGTACACCCAAGCCAGGGACGATCCACTCGCACCCAGTCCCCTCTGGCCCGATGGGCGCTCTTCGCGGCCGCTCGAAGCCGACACCGTCGCCTTCAGTGCCGGTCCTCTCGCGGAGACCTCGAGCGGCCGGCAGGGAATCATCCCGTCACCTGCCAGCGGGCCCGTGTATACGGCGGCCGCGCTGGAGCGTGGCCGCCAGGAATTCGGGATCTACTGCGCGCCTTGCCACGGCCCGGCCGGAGACGGCGACGGATACATCATCCATCGGGGCTTCCCCCATCCTCCGAGCTATTACTCCGAGAGTCTTCGCGAGGCGCCGGACAGTCTTTTTTACGACGTGATCACGCACGGCTACGGAATCATGTACTCCTACGGCGATCGGATCGCGCCCCCCGATCGCTGGGATATCGTCGCCTACATCCGGGCGCTCCAGCTGGCAGGACACGCACCCCTCTCGGACGTTCCACCGGCGGAGCGGCAGCGACTCGAGTCTGAGCCAGCCGTCAAGCCAACACGTGCGGGAGCGGGAGAACGCTCGCCATGAGCGCTCCGCGACCGCTGCACGAGGGCCTCCCGCTTCTGACACGTCTGGGCAGACGTCGCTGGATCGCACTGGTGGTCGGCGTCGTGGGCCTCGTCGCCTGTGGCTTGGATGCCCCCTCGCATCCGTCAGTAGTGATCCAGTCGTACTTCATCGCCTGGCTCTACTTTCTCGGTCTCACGGTGGGCTCCATGACCACCCTCATGATCCATCACCTGACGGGCGGTGATTGGGGAGAGTCGGTGCGCCGCTGGCTCGAGGCCGCGCTCGCTCCGCTGCTCCTGCTCGCAGTGCTGTTCGTGCCCATCGGCTTCAACCTGCCTCACCTTTTCACGTGGGCCATCGGCCGTGCGGAACTCACGAGACTCGACGGGCACTCGCAGCAGTGGTTCCTCAATCCGACGTTCTTTCTTGTGCGCGCGGGTCTTTACCTCGTCATCTGGCTGGCGCTGAGCCGCCTGGTCGTGCGGGGAATGCGTAACGGACGACCGCTCACGGCAGTTTGTGCCGTCGGCCTCCTCGCCTACGCGCTGACTGCAATGTTCGCCAGCGTCGACTGGATCGACTCGCTCATGCCGCTCTGGTATTCGACCGTGGTCGGACTCATCTTGATGACCGGTCAGAATCTCGGCGCGTTCGCGCTCGCCGTTCTCTGCGCAACGGCGCTGCACCTCTCTGACGCGCAGCATGCGGGTAGCCTCACCACGCACGGCTCACAGGCGCCGCCGGCTCTCACGCCAGACCGTTGCATCGACCTCGGCACTTTGTTGTTCGTGTACATGCTCACCTGGTCCTATGTGGCCTTCTCGCAGTGGATCATCGTCTGGGCCGGCGACCTGCCTCACGAGACCGCCTGGTACCTGCCGCGTTGGCACTCGAGCTGGCGATGGGTGACATACACCATCGAATGTGCTCAGTTCGGCCTCCCCTTTGTCCTCCTGCTGTTCCGTGCGTTGAAAAGGGACGCCCGCGCGATGTTCGCGATCGCTGCGCTCCTGCTCGGCGTCCACTGGCTGTACATCGCCTGGCTCGTAAAGCCCTCGGTCGCCTCCGCCGGCGTCTCGCTCGACTGGAGGGATAGCGCAGCTACGGCGGGGATCGGCGGACTATGGATCTGGCTGTTCCTGAGAGACCTGGCCTCGCATCCTTCGTTCACTCATGGCGGCGCCGAAGTGTCGGCGGCGGTCCGGCCTGAGGAGAATCCCGGCCGTGCCTGAGGAGCGGCACGAATCGCAGGAGCCGAGCCTGCGCGGCCTGTCGGTCGCGGGCCTGATCCTGATCGCCGCCATCATCGTTGCCGTGGTGGTGTGCCTCGGTCTCATGAACCTTTTCGGCGGCTTCTCGGGGCCGCTTGCCCGGGCTGAGCACAACACCATGCCCGAGCCGCGCCTGCAGCCGCATCCGCTCTCCGACCGCGCTCGCTACGAGGCGCGCCAGCGCGCCATGCTCACGCGATACGAATGGGTGAAGCGCGACGCGGGAATCGTACGCATTCCCATCGACAGGGCCATGCAGATTCTCGCAGAGCGGGGCGGACCCGCTGGCACCACCGGCGCCACGGCGCCGGCGCAGAAGGAGCGGCGCCCACCGTGAGTTATCCGCTCGTCGCATTGCCCGTCGCCGCTACACCTTACGCGCAGAAGTTGGACGCCCTCTTCTGGGCCGTGAGCGGCATCTGTGCCTTCGTGACGCTGGGCATTGCAGTCGCCATAACCTACTTCTGCTTTCGCTATCGGAGCGGCGCGCAGGCCGATCGCACGCTCCCGGACCTGGCCGCCGGCAAGAGCCGCAGCCGCAGGATCGAGGCGACCTGGATCGCCGTGCCCTTCGCCTTCTTCCTGATGTTCTTCGCCTGGGGCGCGCAGCTCTACTACGTGTATGACGATCCGCCGGGCAATGCGCTCCAGATCTTCGTGACCGCCAGGCAATGGATGTGGAAAGTCGAGCATTCCAACGGGCGGCGAGAGATCAACGAGCTGCACGTCCCGATCGGCCGGTCCGTCAGGCTGGTGATGACCTCGCAGGACGTCATCCACGACTTCTACGTGCCCGCCTTTCGCGAGAAACGCGACGTTCTGCCCGGCCGATATACGGTGCTGTGGTTCAGGCCGACGGTGACCGGCGTCTATCCTCTGCGCTGCGATGAGTTTTGCGGCACCGGGCACTCGATGATGACGGGACGGGTGTATGTCATGAGCCGCGACGCCTACAGCCGCTGGCTCGCAAGTGGGAGCGAGGAGCCGAGCCTCGCGCGATCAGGATTCGACAGGTTTCGCGAGCTCGGGTGCAGCGGCTGTCACGGACCGGGCTCGAGCATACACGCACCGAGCCTCGCCGGCGTTTACGGGCAGATGGTGCCGCTCTCCGACGGCAGCTTCGTACGCTTCGATGACGGCTATATTCGCGACTCCATTCTCCAACCCGCGAGGCAGATCGCCGCCGGGTATGCCAACGACATGCCCCCCTTCGCGGGACGCGTGAGCGAGCAGGACCTGCTGGAGCTCACCGCCTACATTCGCTCCCTCGCCAACACCTCGCCCGATGTGCCCCAGGGGAATCACCTGCAATGAGCCCCGCCATCGCCGAGCCCGCCGTGCCCGAGCCGGACAGCAACTACCTGGAGAACGGCTACAGCCTCTGGTCGTGGCTCACGACCACCGACCACAAGCGCATCGCGATCCTCTACGCCGTGACGATCACGGCCTTCTTCTTCATGGGCGGCGCCGCGGCGACGCTCATGCGTCTCGAGCTGATCTCCCCCACTCCGCTCATCATGGGCGCCGAGACCTACAACAAGCTGTTCACGGCGCATGGGGTGATCATGGTGTGGTTCTTCCTCATACCATCCATCCCCGCGACCCTCGGCAACTTCCTCATCCCGATGATGGTCGGCGCCAAGGACGTGGCGCTACCGCGGGTGAACCTCCTGAGCTGGTACATCTTCGTGCTGGGCGGTGCCTTCGTCATCGTGACGCTGATCTCGGGCGGCATCGATACCGGCTGGACGTTCTACACGCCCTTGTCGACCCGCTACTCCGACACACGGGTGGTGTACGGAGTTGTCGGCGTGTTCGTCGCCGGGTTTTCTTCCATCCTGACGGGCCTCAACTTCATCGTCACCGTGCATCGGCTGCGCGCCCCGGGCCTCACGTGGTTCAAGCTGCCGCTGTTCGTCTGGGCCATCTACGCGACCAGCATCATCCTCGTGCTCGCAACGCCGGTGCTCGCGATGACGCTGGTATTGCTCGCCGTGCAGCGCATCTTCGGGCTCGGCATCTTCGATGCGACGCTCGGCGGCGATCCGGTGCTCTTCCAGCATATGTTCTGGTTCTACTCGCACCCGGCGGTCTACATCATGGTGTTGCCGGCGATGGGCGTGGCGAGCGAGGTCATCACCTGCTTCGCGCGCAAGCCCGTGTTCGGCTACCGCACCATGGCATATGCCATCGCCGCCATCGCCGCCTTCGGCTTCATGGTCTGGGGTCACCACATGTTCGTCGCGGGACAGTCGCTCTACGCGAGCCTGGTCTTCTCGTTCCTCAGCTACGTCGTCGCGATCCCTTCGGCAATCAAGGTATTCAACTGGACGGCGACGCTCTACAAGGGGTCGATCACGTTCGAGGCGCCGATGCTGTATGCGCTCGGCTTCGTGGGCCTCTTCCTGATCGGCGGACTCACGGGCCTCTATCTCGCCTCGCTCGCGCTCGATGCCAATCTCTCGGACACCTACTTCGTGGTCGCGCACTTCCACTACATCATGGTCGGCGGCTCGGTGATGGCCTACTTTGCCGGTATCCATTTCTGGTGGCCCAAGATCACCGGGCGGATGTACCCGGAAAGCTGGTCACGACTCGCCGCCATCGTGATCTTCATCGGCTTCAATCTCACGTTCTTCCCGCAATTCATCCTCGGCCTCGAGGGCATGCCGCGGCGCTACTTCGAGTACGCGCCGCAGTTCCAGTTCCTCAACATCCTCTCCTCCGCCGGCGCCTCCATCCTGGCAGCGGGGTACATACTGCCGGCGCTCTATCTCACCTGGTCCATACGGCATGGCGCTCATGCCGGAGGCAATCCCTGGGGCGCCAAGGGCCTCGAGTGGCAGACCCGCTCGCCACCACCGGTCGAGAATTTCGACATACCGCCGACGATCCCGCAGCGCCCGTACGACTACGACCCGCAGGCCGAGGAGGCGGAGCGGACATGAGCACGAATGCCGTGGCCACCCGCCGGGCAAACGACAGCGAGTCCGAAGTCGGGCTGTGGGTCTTCCTCGCATCGGAGGTGATGTTCTTCGGTCTCCTCTTCTATGGCTACACCATCACCCGGATGGCTCATCCGCAGGCGTTCGCCATCGCGAGTGCGCACACCGACGTCCTTCTCGGGAGCATCAACGCGCTCGTGATCTTCACGAGCAGCCTCACCGTGGCTCTCGCCGCGCGAAGCCTGCGGCTCGGAGCCCAGCGCGCGAGCTTCTGGCTCCTGGCGGTGACCCTTGCGCTCGGAGTCCTGTTTCTGGCCATCAAGTGCTACGAATACTACAGCGACATCGACAAGCATCTCGTGCCGTGGGGAAATTTTGCGCTCCACGGACCTCTCGGCGGGGGTGAGCGCATGTTCTTCTTCATGTACTTCGTCATGACGGGTGCTCATGCAATCCACCTCACCGTCGGCCTCGGACTCCTCGCGTTCATGCTGGCCGGCGTGGCGCGCGGCACTTATACGCAGAAGAACTCCGAGGCCGTGGACCTCACGGCACTGTACTGGGCAGTGGTCGATACGGTCTGGATCTTTCTCTATCCGGTTCTCTACCTGGTGCATCGATCATGACTTCCAGCGCGCTGCGATTGATCGGTGTTTGGCTGGCGGTCATCGTGCTGCTCGGAGTGTCCCTCGGCACCTCCTATATCCCGATGGGCCGCTTCAACTCGATCGTCTGCGTGACCATCGCCTTCGTCCAGGCCCTGCTCGTCTGGACATTCTTCATGCGACTGCGCTGGAGCGGCCTGTTGGTACGCCTCATCGCTGCCGCCGGGCTCATCTGGTTCCTGCTCCTGCTGGGGCTCAGCCTGACCGATTACCTCACCCGCCACACCGTAGGGTCCTGACCATGCGAGACTCCGAAGCACCCATCGAGCGCATCTGGGCACGCGCCTACCGGATTCCGACCGAGGAGCCCGAGTCCGACGGGACGCTCGAGTGGGATTCGACCACCCTCGTGGTGGCGCACGCGAGCGCCGGCGGGCGGACGGGAATGGGACTCACCTACGCGGCCACCGCTGCCGCTACCCTGATCGAGGAGCGGCTCGCGCCCCATCTCAGCGGGCGGGACGCGTTCGCCACCACGGCCTGTTGGGACGAGATGGTGCTTCTCGTGCGCAACCTCGGTGCGGGGGGCCTCTGCTCGATGGCCATTTCCGCCGTTGACAGCGCACTCTGGGACCTCAGGGCGAAACTGTTGGACGTTCCGCTGGTGAGCCTCCTCGGACAGGCGCGCCGCCGTGTACCGGTGTACGGCAGCGGCGGATTCACATCCTATTCCGTCGCGCAGCTCGAGAAGCAGCTCGGCGACTGGGTCGCCGCAGGCCTGCGCTGCGTCAAGATGAAGATTGGGCGTCAGCCCGACAAGGATCTGACACGGGTCCGCGCTGTACGGGCCGCGATCGGCGAGGGACCGGAGATCTTCGTCGACGCCAATGGCGCCTACTCACGTAAGTTCGCCCTTCGCCAGGCCGACTCACTCGCGGAGCTCGGAGTCACCTGGTACGAGGAGCCCGTGTCGAGTGACGATCTGCGGGGCCTTGCACTATTGCGCGATCGTGCGCCGCCGGGTATGGAGTTGACTGCCGGTGAATATGGTTACGACAGCGTATATTTTCGCAGGATGTGCGCAGCGGGAGCCGTCGACGTGCTGCAGGCGGATGCCACCCGATGCAAAGGTGTCACTGGCTTCCTGCGCGCGGCATCGGTCGCCGATTCCTTCCTGCTGCCGCTCTCGAGTCATTGCGCACCATCGCTGCACCTGCACCCGTGTTGCGCCGCGCCTCGCGTGCGGCACATGGAATACTTTCACGATCACGTGCGCATCGAGCGCATGCTGTTCGATGGCGCGCTTTCGCCGGTCGGCGGCGAGATCGCACCGGATCTCGGCCGCCCCGGATTGGGCCTCGAGCTGAAGGAATCGGACGCCCGGCGATTCGCCGTCTAGCTCAGCTGTTCCTGGTCGTGCCGCGCTGCATGCTGGCTAGTGCTGCATCCAGCGCGTCGTCGAGCGAAGTGATGACGCCGTCCGTTGCGATCGCACGCACCACCTGCTCGTTGATGCCGCCTCGAGTCTGATGCTCGTCCGCCAGTTCCTCGAAGGTGCCCGGACCTGCGGTGGCAAGCCCTTCGAGCATTTGGCGGACGAAGGTGCGCGCCGCTTCGTGTGCGACACCGTGCCGCTCCATCCATCCGCTGATCGTGCCTGCGAACGCGAAATAGCTCGCCATCACTGCCGTAGCAGTCCCGAACACGTTGAATAGGGCCTCCTGCTCGACTGGAATGGCCCTTCCCAGCGGATCGAACAGGGCGATCACTTCATCGGCCGGCGGAAAGACGGCGGTCGGCCCCTGGCGCCGCGCCACCGATGGCAGCGGCACGGCACGGGTGACCCGCGAGGCGGGACGGGTTGCACGTTGCAGGTATTCGAGCGATATCCGGGCGACCAGGCTCACGACCCGGTGATCGGGCCGAAAGCGCAGCTGCCGGAGCACCTCAGCGACGATCTGTGGGCGGACCGCGATCACGACCATCTCGCTCTCATCGAGCACCGTCTGATTGGAGTCTGCCACCCGGACATTGGAGTGCCGGGCTGCAAGCGCGGCCGCCACGTCGGCATTCCTCGGAGAAAGTACGATCGCGACGTCGGCCTTGGCGGCACCAAGGCCGTCGATGATCGCGGCGGTGATCGTTCCGGACCCGACAAATCCCAACCTCATGACTTGCGCCCACTCACGAAGTGCCAGCCCATAGTATAAACTGAATGATCCTGCCGCCCTTGCCACCCCTGGAGGTCATTGATGGCCATCACCCGCGATAGCGTTGTCACCATCCACTACACCCTCAAGGACGATGCGGGCGCGGTCATCGACAGCTCCGCCTCCGGCGAGCCGCTCGCCTATCTGCATGGTCACGGCAACATCGTGCCGGGCCTGGAGAGGGCGCTCTCTGGTCGGGATGCCGGGGACAAGCTGAGCGTGCGAGTCACCCCCGCTGAAGGCTACGGCGAGTACGACAAGGAGCTCGTACAAAGCGTCCCCCGCCGCGCGCTGCGCGGCATCAAGGACGTGCAGCCCGGTATGCATCTGCACGCTCAGACCGAGGCAGGTACACGCACTGTCACCGTCACGCGCGTGCATGGTGATATGGTCACCCTCGATGCCAATCATCCTTTGGCCGGCAAGAACCTCAATTTCGACATTCAGGTCGAAGACGTGCGGCAGGCGACGGAGGAGGAGCTGTCACATGGACACGTCCACGGACCCGGCGGCCATCATGAGCACTGATGGCGCGGCCACGGACGATTAACCGGGCTCGCTGCAGCAGGGCTATACTTGACCTAACTGAGCTCGAGAGCAGCGATCGATGGCAGCGAGGACCCCTAAAGCCTCGGAGAGCTCCGGGCAACACCGCGCGTTGCGATTGCACGGCACGATCGCCCGCGACATCGGCGTGCGGATCGTCTCCGGTCGGATTGCCCCGGGCCGCATCCTCAACGGTGAGATAGAGGCCAGCGAGCGCCTCAGAGTCTCGCGCACGGCCTACCGCGAGGCGGTGCGCATCCTTGCGGCCAAGGGGCTCATCGAGTCGCGGCCGAAGCTCGGCACCCGCGTCAGTGAGCCCCGCCACTGGCACCTGCTCGATCCCGACGTGATTTCCTGGATCTTCAGCGGCACGCCCGACGAGCGGCTGTTACGCGGACTCTTCGAGCTACGCACCGTGGTGGAGCCGGCTGCCGCAGCGCTGGCCGCGCAGCGGCGCACGCCGGAGCAGCTCGAGATCATGCGCCGGTCGCTCGGCCGCATGGCGGCCAGCACGCTCGCCATCGACGAGGGTCGCCAGGCGGACCGCGACTTTCACACGGCGCTGCTCGAGGCATCCGGCAATCCCTTTCTCGCCTCGCTGACGAGCGGTGTTGCCGCCGCGGTCACCTGGACCACGATCTTCAAGCAGCGCAAGCGCCCCCTGCCCCGTGATCCCATGCCCGATCACGAGCGGGTGTATCAGGCAGTGGCATCCGGCGACGCCACGGCCGCGCGCGAGGCCATGGCCGAGCTCGTGCATCTTGCCCTGCTGGACACCACGGGGGCTCAGTCGGTCAGCCCACGAGCGGCTCGTCGCTCAACGCGCCGGTCGGGCGGGAGCCCCAGACTGCGTAGAAGAGGATGAAGAGGTAGCACGCCCAGGGCAGGAGGTAGGAGAGCTGAAGGCCCATGTGGTCGGCGAGCTTTCCCTGCAGCTCCGCGAGCGCACCGCCGGCGATCGCCATGATGAGGAGCCCGGAGCCCTCCTCGGTCAGCGGCCCGAGCCCACGGATGCCAAGCGTGAAGATGGTGGGAAACATGATGGAGTGGCAGAGCCCGACGGCGATGAGACACCACATCGCCAGGTGCCCCGTTGAGGTGATGGCAACACCCCCGAGCACCAAGGCGCCGATGCTGACGGCCGCCAGCATGCGGCCCGGCGAAATCCAACGCAGCAGCCACGCGCCGACGAACCGCCCGGCCATGGCTCCGCCCCAATAGAGCACCACGTAATTGGCGGCCTGCTCGTGGGTCATGCCGCCGATCTCCGGCCGCGAGATGAAATTGACCAGCGTCGAGCCGATGCCGATCTCGCAGATCATGTAGAGCACGATGGCCGGCACGCCGAAGATGAGATTGCGGTGCCGCCAGAGGCTGTGCCGGGCACGCTCGGCGCGGGCAGCGCGGCGGGTCTCTCTGCCGAGGTCGGGCAGCCGCACGCGCCATACGAGCAACGCCAGCGCGAGCAGCACGACGGCGATGAGGACATAGGGCAGCTCCACGGTATGGATGTCTGCGCTGCGCTGCTGCGCCGACAGAGTTACCGCCCCGTGCGCCGTGCCCGAGACGCTGCGGCCGAGGATGAGCACGCCGCCGAAGAGCGGTGCGAGCGCAGTGCCGAGAGAGTTGAATGCCTGCACCAGATTGAGCCGGCTGGAAGCGGTCTGCGGCGAGCCGATCACCGCCACGTACGGGTTGGCCGCAACCTGCAGCAGCGTGATGGACGAGGCGAGCAGGAAGAGCGCCACCAGGAACATGTCGTAGGACTCGAGCATCGCGGCCGGAACGAAGGCCACCGCGCTCAGCACCATTCCGAGGAGCCCCAGCACGACGGCGAGCTTGTAGCCGGTGCGCTCGAGGACTTTGGCGGCCGGCACGGCCATGATGAGATAACCGAGGTAGAAGGCCAGCTGCACGAGCAGTGACTGCGCGTAGTCCAGGCCGAACGCCGACTTGAAGTGCGGCACGAGGATGTCGTTGAGGACGGTCGTGAATCCCCACATGAAGAACACGATCGCGAGCACCACGAGCGCCGCGGTGTAGCTCTGCTTCGGAGGAGCCTGCTCGGCCACCACCCCGGAGCCTCCCGGAAGGTTGACTGCCATTACGGTTACCTCGATGACTCGAAGAACCAATATCGGCCGTGCGCACGCCTGTCAAGCCCGCTTGCCGATTTACTCAGACAAGAGGATGACCTTGGTCTATGATCCGGTCGCATGTCGGTGCGGCTGGTACAGGTGGAGCTGGCGGGTGGCGTGCGCTGCGTCGCGGTGCTCGAGCCCGGCCGCCCCGGCCGATCGGGAGGGCTCGAGGCCATCCGGCTCGAGGGCGTCACCTCGGTCTATGAGCTCGCGGGCATCGCCATTGCCGAGGGTCGCTCGCTCCAGGAGGCCGCACGACATCGATGGGGCAGTGAGAGCCTCGAGGTCGGCGGCAGGGATGCCGCCGTCCGTCTGCTCGCGCCCATCGACCATCCCGATCCTGCGCATCTTTATCTCACCGGCACCGGGCTCACCCATCTCGGCTCCGCCGAGAGCCGCGACCGGATGCACGCGCTCGCCGCGCAGGACGGGGCACAAACAGACTCGATGCGCATGTTTCTCGATGGGCTGAAGGGTGGCAAGCCCGCTACCGGTCGCGTCGGCTCACAGCCGGAGTGGTTCTACAAGGGCGACGGCTCCAGCATCGTGGGCACCGGGGCACCGCTCGAGATGCCGGCCTTCGCGCGCGATGGCGGCGAGGAGCCCGAGATCGCGGGGATCTACCTGATCGATCCCGCAGGTGAGGCGCGGCGCCTCGGGTTCTGTCTCGCCAACGAGTTTTCCGATCACCTCACGGAGCGGGAGAACTATCTCTGGCTCGCACATTCCAAGCTCCGTCCGGCCGCTCTCGGGCCGGAGCTTCTCCTGGGACCGCTGCCCGCGGACGTGCGCGGCACCAGCCGCGTGCACCGCGGCAGTCGGATCATCTGGGAGAGGCCCTTCCTCACCGGCGAAGCCAACATGTCGCACTCCATCGCGAACCTCGAGCATCACCACTTCAAGTACGGCAACTTCCGCCGGCCCGGCGACGTGCACGTACACTTCTTCGGCACCGCGACGCTGTCATTCTCCGACCAGGTGCGCCTCGAGCCGGGCGATCTTTTCGATATCAGTGCGGACGCGTTTCTCATGCCGCTGCGCAACGAGCTCGCACGCTCGTCATCCCGCTCATTCACCGTGCGCCCGCTGTAGGCGCGAGGGACACTCAGGAGCGCCATCACCATGTCTCTGCTCAGACCCCTGATCACGGCAGTCGCCCTAGGCGCACTTGCTGCCATGCCGGATGCCGGCGCCGCGCAGGCAGGGCGTGCGACATTCGGCGCACTCGCTGACGGCACTCGCATCCAGGCCGTGGATCTCAGCAGCCGGACAGGCATCAGGGCGCGGATCATCACGCTCGGCGCGCGCATCCAATCGCTCTACACTCCGGATCGGACCGGCAAGCCTGACGACATCGTGCTCGGATTTGCGAGCCCGCAGCAGTACTTCGATGACGGCAACTACTTCGGCGCCACGGTCGGCCGCTTCGCCAACCGCATCGGCAAGGGCCGCTTCACCCTCGATGGGCATGCCTATCAGCTCGCGACCAATGATCATGGCAACAGCCTGCATGGCGGCACGCGAGGATTCGACAAGCGCGTCTGGAAGATCGACTCGATCACGAGCGGCCGGAGCGCTTCGGTCACGATGTCGTACGTGAGTCCCGACGGCGAGGAGGGCTATCCGGGCACGATGCACGTCACCGCGACATACACCCTTTCGGACAGCGGAGAGCTGCGCATCGACTATCGCGCCAGCACGGACAAGCCGACCATCGTCAACCTGAGCGGCCACTCCTACTTCAACCTGGCATCGGGTCCGGCCGACTTCTCGACGATGCCCGACCTGCTGCAGATCGATGCCTCGCGCTACACGCCGGTCGACGAAGTGCTCATTCCCACGGGTGAGATCGCGCCGGTCGCGGGGACTCCGCTCGACTTTCGCAAGCCGACGCCGATCGGGCTGCACATCCGTGACGGCAACGATGCGCAGATTCGTTACTGTCACGGCTATGACATGAATTTCGTGCTCGACGGCCGGCCCGGCACGCTGCGGCGCGCGGCGCGCGTCGCGGACCCCCGCTCCGGCAGGGTGCTCGAGGTCTACACCACGGCACCGGGCGTGCAGTTTTACTCCGGCAACTTCCTGAGCGGCACGGTGATCGGCAAGTCCGGCATCGCCTACCGCCAGGGAGATGCCGTCGTGCTGGAGCCGCAGGACTTCCCTGATGCGCCCAACCACGCCAACTTCCCCTCGGCGCGCCTCGATCCCGGCACGACCTATCACAACGTAATCGTCTATCGCTTCTCGGTGCAGCGATAGCCGCTGCAGCGGTCAGTGCCCTGCCCGTGCCAGGGCATCCGCCGCGTTGGCTTCCAGTACCCACGTCGCCGCCGCATCGACGGTGTACTCGTCCTCGAACCAGAGAAACCCGAAGTCGTCGATGCACTCCGGAAAATCCGGCTTGATGATCACATAGCCCGGAATCATGCCGCCGGGAACGAAAGTATCGTCGGCGCGATTGTTGCCATAGGCGACCAGCTTAGAATTCGTGCCGATCGCCGAGACATACGACTCGCTGGAGACCGGGTGCGTGCCCAACAGGTAGTTGGCGGCGCGGAGCGTATATTCCGGGCCGACGACCTCGGGAAAGGCCTGGTGGAGGAAATACATCTCCACGCCGAATTCGGCCACCTGGGTCGAGCCGCCCCAGCCGCCGACCGAAGGAGGCACACCGAATGGCGTGGCCGCGAGCCAATGATCGAGCTGCGGCATGAAGGCCTGCACGGCTGTCTCCAGCCGGGTTCGGTAATCCGCGCTCAGGTACGGCAGCACGCGCACGGCCGACCATCCGCCGAATGGAATCCGCTGCAGCATCGAGGGAAACATGTCCTCGACGCGCTTCCTGTACGGTTGAGCTCCGTTGGTGGCGATCAGCAACTCCACCGCGGCCGTCCACTCCGGCGGACCGAAGCCGAACGACCGGTACCCCCCGCCTTCGCCGGAGTCCGCGCGATGATCGTGGCCAGGATGCGCCTGCGCATCCTTCCAGAGCTCGATGGCTGCATCGAGGCACTGCCTCGCCAAAGGATCGTTCCAACCCTTTAGCGTCCCGGCAGCGGCGGCCAGCGATGCCGCGGCGCCATACTCGATGGCCGGGGTAGTCGCGGTATAGGCCCAGCGGTCATCCGGCGTACCGGAATAGTCGCCCTTCACTTCAAAGGGGGCGAGCTTGGGATCGTAGAGACGCCCGTCCGTCTGAGATGCGCCATCGCCGATGAACGTGTAGCCCCTCAGATAGGGCGACTGGGTGCCGATGAATGGGTGCCCGACGGCGTGCACCTGCGCAAGGGTTTGCAGCACACCGTGCTCAACCTGCTCGACAGCATCGGGAATCCCGTCGGGCCGGTGCATCTCGACCGTTCTGGTCTTCTCGCTCACCGAAAGCTCGTCCCAGCGCATGTGGAAGGTGTTGTAGGCCAGAGCGAGGTTCTGGATGGTCCCATACTGGCCGAAGGCATCGTTGTCGAAGTCACCCGCGTCGAACCATCCGCCGACGTTGAGGCCCGGAATGTGCTGTCCGGCTTTGTAGGGAGACTCCGTGCTCGGCCCCATCCAGTAGCCGTCGAAGTGGGTCGTGTTGGGTGGCGCCTGCAAAGCGTCGTCCATGTGCGCAAGGCCATGCCACATACGATAGGCATCGCGCACGGAGACGTGATCCATCTGCACCGCGAGGAACCCGTCGAGCGTGGTCTGCCAGCTCTTCCGGTAAACATCCTGGGCAATGGGAAAGACGCCGGTGCGCCGGCCCGCATATTCGATCACGTAGAGGCCCGGCCCCCTGACGGACGAGAAGTCGAATTTCGCGTAGCGGTACCGCAGCCATGGCGTCGGCTTCGAGATGGGACCCTCGAAGGCCGTGCGATAGGTCCCGTCGTCCGACAGCCGTAGCACCCTTGCGGTCCCGGGAGCCTCGAACCGCGGGTCGAGCTCGATGACCGCGACCTTGGAAAAATCCGACGCATATCCGACCTGGCTGTGCGCGATCATCGGCGGCCGGGTCCAGCCGGGGATATAGCTCGGACGGATGTGCCAGACTACTGCGTCCTGGGTCTTGCCGGCAGGGATCAGCGTGCGCACGACATACCAGCCGTTCTGCGCCTCGTTGCGGCCATCGTAGAGGCTCAGCGGGCCGGTATCCGACGTGATGTTGATGCGATCCAGCGGGTCTGCCACCGCCATGGTGATGCTCTTCTCGGTGGCGAAGGGAAGCGGCTGCGTGTAGCCCTTGGCCTCGTGCCACTGCTCCACGTACCACTGCGCCTTCGGGTCGCCGGGCTTGGGGACGGCGGTGATGATCGCGGCCTCGGGGCTGCGCGGGAAAACTCCGAACTCCCTGCCGTCGACGGCATAAGCCTTGTCCACGTAGAGGGAAGGCAGAAGCTCCAGATTGAAGCCGGCCCGACCCACCAGCGTCTGCGGCAGCGGCTGATCCAGGTTCACGCTGACCCGCACTCCGCCAGGCTCGGCGGCAGCGACGACCTCGTAGGTCAGGTGGTACGAGGGGTAGGAAATGCGCGCGGTCAGCCGGTCATGCTGCTTGTCGGCCTGCCGTCCCAGCAAGCGCGGCACGACATCCCATTGCTCTGGCGTCGGCAGCAGGCGCACGCTGCCATCAGTCGCGATGCGATGGCCGTGCAGAATGATCTGCATGGCCGAATCCTTCTGATCGAAGAAGACAGGGCTGTAGCTGTCGCTCTCCAACATCACGCTGACGCCCGGCCCATCGAGATAGCCGCTGTCGGTGACCTTCATGGTGAGGCCGGGGTCGGACGCGAGCGCCGGCAATGACGTCTGAGCGGACAGCGCGAGGATCGTCGCCAGGAGCTGAGTCGCCGGTCTTTTCATGGGTATGATTCCCTGGAACGGTAGCGCTACCAATTCTGCTATCATAGCCGAGTGAGCCGATAACTGAAGGGGAGCTGCGCATGACGATTCCGTCCCGCAAATCGCACCCGGCGGCGCTGATCGCGGTCATGGCGCTCCTCACCGGGGTCGCGCATGCCCATGCCCATGACCAGGGCACCGCAACTCCGCCGTACCGGAATCCCAGGCTGCCGGCCGCCGAGCGCGCTGCCGACCTCGTGCATCGCATGACGCTGCGCGAGAAGGTGTCGCAGCTCGTCAACGGCGCGCGCGCCATTCCGCGCCTCGGAGTGCCCTCCTACAACTGGTGGAGCGAGGCTCTGCATGGCGTAGCCGTGAACGGCACCACGGAATTCCCCGAGCCCATCGGTCTCGCTGCGACGTTCGATGTCCCGGGCATTCACGAAATGGCCCATGACATCGGCATCGAGGGAAGAGTGGTCAACGCGCAGGCGGTACGCGCCGGCGGCTCGACGATCTTTCACGGGCTCGACTTCTGGTCGCCCAACATCAATATCTTCCGCGACCCGCGCTGGGGCCGCGGACAGGAGACCTACGGTGAGGATCCCTTTCTCACCGGCCGCTTCGCGGTCGCCTTCGTCACGGGGCTCCAGGGCTCGGACCCGCGTTACTACCTAGCCATCTCCACACCGAAGCATTTCGATGTGCACAGCGGCCCGGAGCCTACGCGGCATTTTACCGATGTCGATGTCAGCAAACATGACATGGAAGACACCTATCTGCCGGCATTCCGCGCCGCCGTGGTGGAGGGTCACGCCGGATCGGTGATGTGCGCCTACAACGGCATCAATGGTCAGCCGGCCTGCGCCAACGAGTTCACGCTGCAGCATACCCTGCGCGGCGCCTGGCGGTTCCAGGGCTACGTCGTGTCCGACTGCGACGCCGTGCGCGACATCTTCACCGGCCACCACTACCGGCCGAGCCAGCCCCAGGCCTCGGCGATCTCGCTCGAGCGCGGCATGGACAACGAATGCGCGGACTTCGGCGAGCCGAGCGGCGACAGCGATTACCTGCCCTTCCTCACGGCCGTACAGCAGGGCTACCTCGCGGAAAATGCGATCGATACGGCGCTCGTCCGTCTCTTCACCGCCCGCATTCGTCTCGGCATGTTCGATCCGCCATCGATGGTGCCTTACAGCAGGATTCCGCAGAGCGAGCTCAACAGCCCGGCTCATCGCGAGCTGGCGCTGCACCTGGCGGAGGAATCCATGGTGCTGCTCAAGAACGATGGGGTGCTGCCCCTCAAATCGGTCAAGCACATCGCGGTCGTCGGTCCGCTCGCCGATCAAACCGCGGTTCTGCTCG
>Ga0134128_10001538_pt1 | contig 29449 bp, 25 predicted proteins | sample KB31754_FD_96462 | JGI IMG/M metagenome (GOLD analysis project Ga0134128, IMG submission 96462) | Terrestrial soil microbial communities with excess Nitrogen fertilizer from Kellogg Biological Station, Michigan, USA - KB3-175-4 | ecosystem: Environmental > Terrestrial > Soil > Unclassified ... | reverse complement strand
GTGGACACATTTAACTTTAGCTCGAACCTTTTTTGAACAAAGATGATCTTACATGCCCATTATGTAGCCTTGCTCGTTATCCGGCTTTTGTTTAGGCGTTTGCTGTTTGCTTATATCGGGCTTCTGTTCTTTGGTTAGGGGTTCTTCTTTATCACGCAGGGCTTTTTTTTGCTCGTATTCGTTATTAATGTAAGCGATGCGTTCTTCTATCGTTCCGTCCCTCATAACTATATGCTTTTTAAGTTCTTTACCGGAACCTTCGTACTTATATTTTTCATCAAAGTGATCGCAGCATTTGTCTTTAAAGGCTTCACGACTGAACAGTTTTTTACTGTTTACTAATGGGGATAGTTTTATTTCTTTGCTTTTGTCTTTGCGGCTTACAATGATGTGTACATGGGTATTGTCACCGGGCAGGGCATCGCCTTGTTTAGCGTTGCCTTTTTTTACTTCCTCGTCGGTTCCCTTGTAATACCGGTTGTGTTCCATCTTGGCGTAATAAACAAGTTCGTTTCCGGTCATGTTTTTAGGGCTGCCATCTTTCTTATTAAAGTTCTGCGCATATATGTCCATTGTATCCCGAACATATTCTTTGAGCCTGTTGGGGTCGTTTTTAAGGTGCTGCATTTCATCCGGTTCGGGAGCTACGACCAGGCTATAAAACTTGGCTTCGTTTTTTTCGATGTTCGGGCAGTTGTTGTCGATGCTTCGGATTACTTCGATGCTGCTTATCCTGTCTTTATCATGATTAAAGTATAATTCTCGTTCAAGCCCCTTTTCGTTATCCTCTTTACTTAAATAATTTACCAGCTTTGTACAACTTCCGCTATTATTATACTCGGTTTTACCGTGCGTTTTTGGGTTGATCACTTTTACGTACATAGCCTTTTAACCGAACATTTTTTTACCGAGCTTGGTTTCGATGACTGTTTTTAGAGCTTCCTGATCGGCATGTAAAGTGTTAAAAGCTTTGATTAAATTATTGATGTTTGTGTTTGTCGTTTTTAACTCTTTTAGATTTTCCTGATTAATATCTTGCTGTGTTTTTTGCACAGCAACTACTTGTTTTTTATGGCTTTCGATTAGCAGGCCGGCGTATTTATTTAAAGCATTAAACACTTCTTCGAAGCGTTCTGATTTAGGTAATTTAGTTATGCTTTCATCCAGTTGTTTTCTAATGGTAGCCAGGTGATCTAACAATGGATTTAATTTTTCACCTTCAAGCTTCCTGATAAAAGTGACGATCTGTCCGATGTGTTTATCTAATTCTTTGATGGCTTTTATCGGGCTTTCGTTATCGGCATTAGCCGGATTGATGCCTGTTTTTTTAAAGTACACTACGCTATGTTGTACAAGTTCTCCTAAACTTATATCAAGTGTTTTGCAGAGTTTTTTTGCTTCTTTGTGAGTGAGTTCATTAACGGCTATATTCGGCATTTTACAGTGGTGTTTATATTATTTATATATACTAATCAGTCAGTTAAACGTGGCTTTACATTTTTATTGTGCCAAAATGTAAAAATATTTTTCTTTTAAATTGCTTAATCAACTGAAAGATAGTTTTTTATAAATGTGCAAGCAGCTAATGGAACAGGAAAATCTTGTTCCTGCTTGCTATTTTTTCTTTCCTTTTTTTTGAGATTTTTTGTTAGAGATGATGCTATCCTAAATTTTTATCGCTGGTGCTATTTACTGCCGCTATAAACTACTTTATTCCTTTACCCAAGCATTTACATTACTATATGCTTTTAATCCCTGTGGGGCTTTTTTTGGAGGGGACTGATTTCACAAAGCTGGGAATTATTTTATTCATTAAAAATTTATGTATGAAAATATTTTTCATCGTGATACAAAAACAAAATACAATAAGGAATTTTTATTGATATGCTTTTTGATAACTATATTTTGAAGTGATTTTTCGTTCGTTTCAAAAAGCAATTGAAGTGGAATTTAAATCGTGTTTTCCTACGTCAAATCATTGGGGATAAAACTCGGAGATGGCTTGAACTGTCAGTAAACAAAGGGTGTTTAATGGTGTTATAGGTTTTGATTAGGTTAAATTTGTATGTATAAAAACAACTAATTAATAACTAAAAAAAATCAAAAAAATGGCACACAATTTAAGTGAAACAAATGGAAAAGTAAGTTTTGCAAGTACCAAAACAGCTTGGCACGGTTTAGGACAAATCGTTAAAGAAGCAATGACTTCTAAACAAGCTATCGAGTTAGCGGGATTAAATTATTCAGTCTGCAAAACAAATGCAGTTGCCAATATTGATGGCAAAATAATTCCTATCAATGACAAATTTGTTACGTATAGAAAAGATACAAATTTACCGCTTGGCATTGTTGGCGCACGTTATGAAGTAGTACAAAATGAAGATGCTTTTTTATTCTTTGATAGTATTACGGAGGCGGGTTGCGCCATGTACGAAACCGCAGGGGCGTTAGGAAACGGCGAGCGTATTTTTATTTCTGCTAAGATGCCCGACTTTATTAATATCAAAGGTACAGAAGATAACACCGAAGTTTTTGTATTGCTTACATCTTCGCATGATGGCAGCGGTTCGGTAGTGGCAGCCATTACACCAATTAGGGTGGTTTGTCAAAATACGTTGAATGCTGCTTTATACGGAACACAAAATAAAATTTCAATCCGTCATACTTCTAACGTAAAGCAAAATCTAAGCAATGCACATAAATTGTTAGGTATTACACATACATACACCGAGCAATTAAACGAGTGCTTTAATTTTCTTGCAAACAAATCTATAACAGATACACAAGTAAAGAAATTAGTTGCCGATTTGTTTAAATCAGAGAAAGAAGATAGTAGCCGAATTAAAAACATACAAGAGGCGGTTTTTGCTTCTTACAACACAGATATAGGACAATCTGAAATAATGGGTACGGCTTGGGGTGCATACAATGGTATTACACATTACTTAGACCATCAACGCAGCTACAAGGATGGTAAAGTAAAATTTGAAAATATCTTATTTGGTAAAACAGCCGAAGTAACACAACAAGCGTTTAATGCGCTTGTAAAAATCTAAACTATATACAATAAAAAGAGGTTGTATTTGGCAGCTTCTTTTTTAGATACCATTAAATTATAAATAAAATGAATTATTCAAGAGAAGAGCTTTACCGCAAAAATGTTGTTCAGTTATGCGAAATACTTAATATTTCTCATATGGAGTATTTGAATTATAAATATTCACAAGAGCAATTAGTTGAATTTATTTTAACTCCTTTAAATTAATAGTTATGCAAACAATCCTAATCAACAAAAAAGTGTATGAGGTTGCTTTTCAGACTTACGTGCAATCGGTAATAGATAAAAATAATATCCGAGATAAAAAACTAAAACCAAATCAGTTGCGTTTCCTTACCTACCCTTTTATAACCTCAGTTTTTTGGGCTTACCGAAAAGGTAAGCGGGTAGCTAAAAGATGTTTATATGTACTATAATACCAAACAAAAACAATTCGTGTTAAACTTAAATTAAGAAACGGCTTTTAATTTTGGTAGTGGTTTGCTTATCTACCGAAAATGAAAAGCGAACAAGCGGAAGCAAAAGATTACTTTTTTAATCTGTTTGTAAAGTCTTGGTTATGGCATTTATTTTTGCTTCGACTTTTTTTCTTAAAGCAGTACCTTTTTTACCGTAATTCATGGTTAGCAAATCATTAAGGATAGTTTCTTTAAAATCATTTGCTGTAAATGATTGCTTTTTATTTTTGTTATTTACTAATGTGCTTGCCATACTTAAATATATAAATAATATTTCATTTAAAAGTAAGGATAAAAATTGGCTTTTCGTTTTGGTAGTGGAGCTGCTTACCTACCGAAACGAAAAGCGATAATTGGAATATTTCTTTCTTTGCTTAATGTTAAAACGGAATTGATTTGTTCCATTCATTAAGCGAAAGGCTAATTATTCTAATTTAATTCAATGCTAAATTATTCCAAACAAGCATCTACTAAAGCTCGTAAATTACTCATATTTGAAAGAAAAAAAAGTGTAGTAGTTACAAAGGCGAAGAAAAAATATGAAAAATACATCAATACCAATGCGAACAGACCCTTTAACCATCCGCATTGAAGTTCTTTTCTTGTTATTAATACTTCAGCGATCAAAAACCATGCTACTACTACAAAAGTAGCAAGCATAACTATTAAAGCCAACAAATCAGGAAGCTCATCAACAAGTATCGCGGGAATAAATAAAAGTTGTAAAGGTGCCGTACAATAGCATTGTATGAAAAAACTTCTTCTAAATGTAGTTTTTGTAAACCCTTTATATTTGAAAATTTGTAATATAAACGCACAGCCTACAGGTAGGCAGGTAAAAAGTAAGGCAAGCCCGCCGATTTTAGAGAAAATACTTATATTATTATAAACCACTAATACTTTTCCTTCGGCATAACCACAAATAACAAATTCCAATAAAAAGTAACAAGAAAGTACTACCATTACTAACCAGAAAAAAACAGGGTTACTGTATTTTTCAAAACGAGCCTTTGGCTTCTCCTTATTTTCGGAACTGACGTACTCAACAGCCCAAGTCGGTGAACGTAATATTTTTAAAAGTGTTCTTGGTATTAATACAAGTGATACAGCAAATTCATAAATTAATTCTTCTACTGACTTTAGTGTTTTTAAAAAATCCATAACTGTAAACCTAAAAAAGAAATTTTAATTATGGTATTATTTTAAAATTATTCCCAAGTAAAAAAGCAATCATATATATCGCCATTAATTAGTTATCAATGATAATTAATTTGTCAGCAAAAATAATTTTATTATTCTCCATAAATTGTAGAAAATATAGCCCGGCAGGTAAATTGTCTCTGTCAACGGAAACCGACTTGCCATAAATATTTTTTATTTGTTTAAGTTGCTTGCCTTGTAAATTGTAAATCATTAAAATTGCGTTGTTGAATAAATTGTTTGTTTGCAAAACTGTTTGCGAGGAAAATGGATTAGGACTAATTGTAATTAAATTATTTTGTTCCTTTTTTAGTATGCCGGCTGTGCTGTTTGATAAATTACTTAATGTGGTATCTAATCTCCCATTATAACCATAGTAATTCATTCCAATAATAATTCCATTTTCATCTAACAAAAAATTACTTGGTATAGAGTTAACCGAATAAATTTGTGCAGCTTGCGAGTTCCACCCACTTAAATCACTTACTTGGCTATGCCAGTCTAAGCTGTCATGATTAATGGCGGCAACCCAGTTTGTTCTGGTGTAGTCTAATGATACACTATAAATTTCAAAGCCATTTGCTGTACCAAATTGAATGTTTTTATATTTTTTGTACGTACTTACTAAATAAGGGTTTTCTATTCGGCATCCACCGCACCACGATGCCCAAAAGTCAACTAATACAATTTTACCTCGTAAAGAAGAGAGTGCTATTTGCATGGTGCTGTCTTGATTCCAATAATTTAGATCAGGTGCTTGATTGCCAATATTTAAACCAATTGTTTGTGATTTTAAAGTAGTAAAGAAAAAAATGCAGATTAAAATTGCAGATATTTTTTTCATGTTATTAATAATTAATTATGAGTTTTTTGATTTGTGTTCCTCCTAAAGAATTTATAACACGTACAAAATAAACACCACTTGTTAATTGTAAGTTTAATCCTATGATACCATTATTAATATTATTCATTTGCTTGTAAACTAATTTACCGGTTACGTCTGTAACTTCAATAGTAGTGTTTGCTTCTTTGCTATCAAATCCGCTTAAATAAACTTTGCCATTACTTGGGTTAGGGTAAATTAACACATCATTTTGATTAGTACTTATACCCTTTATTCCACTAGTAGCATTAATCGTATTTAATGTTAAATTAGTAAGTATAGCGGTGTTATAATCAAAATAAATATCAGCACGATTTTTTATTTGTGTACCTATACTTAGGTTCTTTCTTTGTTGAATAGTATACGTAATATAGCCGCTACTGTTAACCACATCCCATTGTGCAGGCTGTAAATGACAATAATTAAAGTTAAATTTAATTACATTATTAGATAAAAAACTTATGTCAGGAATACTATTATAGCTTCCACCCGTATAGCTTCCTGTTACTTTTAATGAATAAATATCCAAATTACTATCAATAGTATCTATTACACTTACCACATTAGTTGGATATGAACCTGTATTTTGAAAGTGTATTACATAGTTTAAAACAGAATCTGCTGTGCTGATATAGCCATTAGTCCCTACACCTTCTGGCTTAACAGATTTTGCATTCGGATCATAAGAACCTGTAACACGATAATTCAATGTATCGTAATTAGTTTGAGGCGTAACATCTCCACTTACAGGGTTAGCAACTACATAACTTGCTAAAGGTGTAAAAAGCGTAGCGCTACTTGGCGCCTGTAAAGAAACTGCAAACGAAGCCCACGTCATGGGTGCAAGATTATTGAAACTAAATGTAAATGTATGCGTAGTAGAATTATATGCCGACGCACCTCCTACGTTCATAATATTAAGCAAGGCATCATGTTGTAAAGAAGCTGTACCTGTCATAGTAGAAGTTCCGTTATTGAATACACTTATATATTGATTAAAAGTAAAGCCCGGCCTACTTGAATCTGTTTCTATATAAATCTGTAAGTCGTTATACAAAGGATTTGGTCTGTCGTAAAAATCATTATTAGGATACGTATTTCCTGCGGTTGGATTTAAAATTATGGCAGTAGATGGACAAACTTGTACCCAAGGGTTTTTTGGTGTTTGCATAATAGTATAAGTAACCGTGGGATTTAAAACAGGCGGTATATAATATTTACCTGTCCAATCAGAATAATAAAGCGTTCCGTTATTTAATTGAATAATTTGTTGTGGCAATCCACTTTCATTTGCATCTAAAGCACAATTACCATTCATATCATTAAAAACACGACCTGAAATTTTAGCTACACAATTAGATGGGTTAAAAACAGAATCTCCTGCCCAAGAATAACACCCGTTTACATCTCGTACATCAACCGCATAAAAGCCTGCACCAAGATTTGTAATACTTGATGTAGTTTGAGTATTAGACCAATTGTAGGTGTATGGTGCTGTGCCTCCGCTAACAGAAGTAGTTATTGCACCCCCTAAATTACTGCAATTTGTATTAGTAACAGATAGAGTTGTGTAAACCGGAGAAATACTTTGAACATGTTTTGTAAATCTTTCATGGCAACCCGCAGCATCACTTACTGTTACATAATATGTGCCTGGATATAAATTGCTTATAGAATCTGTGGTTGCACCGGTACTCCATAAATAAGCATAGGGTGGCATACCACCAGAATTACTTATCGAAACAGCTCCGTTGTTTTGTGCACAGGTTGCATTATATATATTAGCCACGCTTTGTATGCTATGGGATGTAATTGAATCTTGCACGTAAGCACTGCTTGTTACAACACAACCATTTGCATCAGTTACTGTAACTTGCGGAAATACGCTTGAATAATTATAAGAGGATAAACCTATTGCTGTTTGCGTACTTTGAGGCGGTGTAGTATTCCATAAATAAGCAAACGGAGCTGTTCCACCTCCGACTGGCATAGCGGTAGCAGTTCCATTGGATGTACAGGTATCTGGCCTTGATGTTATATTAACATAATAACCCGGCGATGAATAAATGGAAACAGGAACCACATCTGTACAACCCATATTGTCTGTAACGGTGCAGGTGTAATCACCTATTATTAAATTATTAAAACTGCAAGTGGTTAATGAGGTGGTTTGTGTACTTGTAAGTATAGAAAATGTATAAGGGGCATTTATTCCTCCAATACTTAAGGCTAAATTACTGGTATAGGTAGGGCAAATTACAACAGCACCAAGGCCTTTCACTGGAGGGCCAGGTCCATATGCCGTGTCACCTAAAAAATAAACTTCTCCTGGCATATACAATGAATCAAGTACATAATTATTATTAGCATCTGTTACAGCTAAAAAATATAAAGCGCGAGGCACATTCGAAATACTATTTGTTGTTGAAATAGAAGTACCATATCCGCTAAAAGGATAATAAAGACTTTGTGTCCAATTATATGTATAGGGTGCCACACCTCCGGTAATTATAGCAGTTGCCGAGCCATTATTATTACAGGGTTGTACAACATTGGTAAAAGTTATGCTTATTTGTGCATTAAGTTTAAAAACTAAAAAAAGCAATATAATAAAGGTGAGTAGTATTTTTTTCATGACAGATTAATTATTATATACTAAGTTAAATTTATTATCTAATTATTTCTAAAAAACCTTGTAAAGTTTTAGTTTCTTTTGTATTTCCATCGGTATAAGTTATAACATAAAAATACGTATCGGCGCTACAAGGAGAACCTTCATACAAATTGTGTCCATTCCAGTTTTGATGTACGTTGGTACTTTCAAAAACTTTTTTACCCCAACGATTATAAATCGTTGTTTGTAAATCAAAAATTTGAAGTCCGTTTAAAATTATCATGCTCCATGTATCATTTTTGCCATCATTATTTGGCGTAAATACATTTGGTACAGATATAATGATGCTATCTGAACTACAATCTTTTGTAGATATTTTTATATTGTCTGTTGTTGTTTGACAACTATCAGTTTGCGCTAAAATATAGATTTGAGAATTAAGATTAGTTGGCAAAGTAACAATTGCACTTGCTGAATTAGGATGATTTATACCTATTGAAGGAAACCATTGATAAGCGCACCATGTACAAAGGTTGCTGTTATTTCCAATTGTAGTTGACGCATCCTTGCATATTGTTGTATCCCGACCTGCAAATGGAATTGGTTTCAGATTGATCACATGAACCGTAACTTTTGAAGTATCAGCACCACAATAAATACTTGTACTACTTGGCGTAGTTATTAATGTATAGATCGTGCTTACTGTCGGACTCGTAGTTGGATTAGGTATAAAATAATTACTTACTAGATTGTTTGTCTGCCAATTCCATTGTAAGCCAATATTATTTGGAGCGGTTGCCTGCAATTGTGTTGAAGCACTTGGACAGATATTTTTAGGGCTTGCAGTTATAGTTACATTCCCTTTTATATTTGGTATAACGGTTATAGTAACGGTATCATAACTTATAAAACAATTATCCATTTTAACTATATAGCTTGTTGTTTGAGTTGGTTGCACGTACCAACCTGCACTATCGTATAACTGATGTCCGTTCATATCATACCAAATGCATTCTAAACCAACTTCTTGTTTTCTACCTAAAAAAACTTTGTCGCCTGCGCATATTGTTTTATTATTTCCTGCAAAAGCAACTGTATCCATAGAAATTAAACTTACGTCATCTATATAATATTCCGGGTCTTGATGTCCCGCTGCATTAAATAAATGGTATTGTATAATTGAACTATCCACAAAATTACCCAATGTAATTGTGTTTTCATTACCAAGTGCCATGAACGAGCCTTGTATTTTTACCCAGTTCATCGTATCTTCCATAAACACACTAGGATTATTTTGAATTTGAGGAGTAATTGGAAAATCTTTACAGCAATTATAGGTTGAAACTGCCCCATTATCAACATAGGCACCAAATTGATTAGTTGAATATACTATATTATCCCCAGCACTATAATAAAATTTCACGCAATAATTTTTGCCTGACACTAAAGTATTTCTAAGTTGTCCTTTTAAATAATCTCTCTTGTTTGATGATGAGGGGGGAAATGAATATATCGTAGTCAATCCTATATATGAATTTCCTGTTCTAGGTTTTTGATACCCCATATCATTAACAGGCTCACTACAACCTGTTGCATACGTACCACAAATATTGAAAAGTTCACCTTTGCAAGAAAAGGCAGAAGCGTTAGGACTTAATGGACTAACCCAATCCCAATATTTAGCACTATCTGCTTGATTTAAAAATGTAGGGCAGTGTTTTAATTCTTCAAAACTCGGATTTAAAACTAGGTTTACCTGTGCATTTACATTAACTGCAAATAACACAAATGCAAAAAATAAATATGTAATAAATCTTATCATTATAAAATGTCCCTGCAAATATTACTATTTACAGGGACATATAAAGATAATTATTAATTGGTTACAATTAATCTTTGTGAGGTTATTTTTCCATCGTTTCCTTTAATTTGGATCACGTAAACTCCATTGGCTAAGTTGGTTTGCAACTGAACGATACCACTAATAAGAGGCAAGGTTTGCTTTAACATACTTCTACCTGTAATATCAAGAATTTCAATACTTAATTCTTTATCATTTCCATTAGCACCACTTATGTATATTTTTCCTGTGGTAGGATTCGGATATATTAAATAAGCATTACCTGTTTTAGACGATATTTTTGAAATAGAAGCTGCCTTTCTTGCTGAAGGAGTGGCTGCATAAAGAGAATCATAGTTACAGTTATTTTCAAAATACTGGTATGAATTATAAATGTTATTATATAATATCCTTGCCTGATAAACAGCATCCCCACTTATAGCAGCGCAGGAGCTTGCCAGTTTAAATAAAGAAAGACTGTCCGAAACATTAAAAGTGCTGTCAGCATTTTTTATAATATCATTATAAACCATAATTTGGTTACTTTCCATGATATTACTTGGTGTTACAGAATTATTTAGTGATTGTGCTGTCGATATATCCCCTGTTTTTAATGCACTCTCAATATTTAGAAATGTATTCAGATTTGTATTCAGATTTGAGTTAAAGAAATTTTGAAGAATAGCTGAAGTATCAGCAAGTGTTGTATCCACATTCATTATCCTGAATAGTTTTTGCTGTGCTCTATAACTGTTTTCATTCTGTAGCGATGAAAAAATCAGGCTATCTAAAGCAGCTTTTTCAAGTAATGTAAGTTGTTTTGGCTTAACATTTAAATTATAACCTACGTTTGATCCAATAGGTGTTTGAGCACGGCAAGTAGCACAAGCTGGTGTAGGCACGGTAACGGTACATGTCATATATGGCTGAATAGAAGCTGTAGGAACCGTAATTGCATTCACTGTAATATAATCACCTCCTGATAATTGAGATGAATTATTAGGTGGATAATACGGCAAGCTAGTGCTTCTAACATATAGCGGGGATAATGTCGGGTCGCTATTTGCGTCTACATAAGTACCTTTATTAGCTGTAGGCCAGGTTCCAGTCCATTGGTTATCACAAACAAAATTTGTCCAAACGTTATTGTTAAAGATCGGCCCACCTTGATTGCCTATAACCGCATTATTTGTTAAGCAATAACCGTATTGATTTGTGTTCATGGTATTGTTTATCCAGCTTGTAGTATAGCCTAAAGTATTGCCGTAAGATGTTGGCCCCTCAAACTCAAAACCTTTGCCAACGTTGTGTGTAGAATTACAAGCCGTTCCGCTTACGTTGTCAAGGTTATAAACCCCTCTAATTTTAAGGTTAGTAATGTTTGGTCCTTCAACAACGTTGTTCGATACTTGTATAGATAAATTAGAAGTAACATTAATGCCGAAATGAGTCATTGTAGTATTGTAACTATTTTCAACAAGTGAAATATAGTTATTGTTTATTTCAGGAGGCCATTTAAAATTCTGTATCCAGTTACTTGCTTCAATACCACGGTAAGCATGTTCTATAGTATTATTATCAATGTATAGAAAATAACCCCTGTAACATGCGCTTGGTGCAGCATTACCGTAGCAGGAAACTAAATTATCACATGAGATCGCATTATTTACAAATTGGGTAGTTGGTGTGTTTCCTAAATTAGCTGTTATAATATTATAATTAATTTGTAAGGTGTGTAAGTATTCATTTAGAGATACAAGTGGTGAGCTGCCTAATGAATAAACAATACCATTATTGATATTTGTAATTTTATTTGAATTTATATACATTACAGTAGCAATTGGTGTTGAAACATAAATCCCATAGCTTCCTTTTCCTAAAGTGGTAGTTGCAGGCTGCACTTGTGTACTTCTAATATCTGCCCCTGAAATGTCAACTTCTGTATAGTTTAGAAGATCGGTTGCTCTTACACAATCATAAAACTTATTATTATAGGCGGGCATACCTGCAGTAATATTTGCATTTACTGAATATGAATATGTAGGGAAGATAACTTGTGCTCTTGTGTAGATTTCACTTGCCATTTGATTATTGATCGCATATATAGCTGTGCCTGATGCGCCAAAATTATAGTGGCATTTTAAACAAGTACCTGTAAATAAAGGCAATGATTCAAAGGAATTATTTAAACAAGTGAAATTTGCTGTTTGTCCGTATATACCAAAATACAATTCATCAAACAGATTTAAGTAACTCGCATTTGTTCCGTCTCCAATAGTTAAATCATAATAGGCAGGTGTAAATGTATTTATGGCAACGCCGTTCTGAGCGCAATTTCCAATGTTATTTAAATAGATACCAAATATGGAATAATAACCTGCTAATGGGTTTTTCATTTTGGTAGAAGCAAACGCAGTTGTATTTGCTAATTTATATGGAGCTTGTAGAATAGGTACGGTTGGAGTTGTGATGGTTTTTAAATTTTGTGGCGTAGCAGGCGTAGACCAACCATGAGCATAACTTGTCGGAACTGAATATGGTAAAGTACGACTTGTATAAACTGAGTTTCTTATTGTTGCAGGAAAATTAGCACTTGCATACGTGTAGTTGTTTAAACTTATTGCAGTATCATTTCTGTTAAATACACAACCATCCACCGTTAAACTATTACTTGATGCTGATTGCAACCAATTATTACAACTAATCGCTGCAAAAGCATCTTCTATTAAACTGCTGTCTTGAACAATTAGTTTTGCGCCCGGTTGTACAGTTATGCCATTCCACATATCTGTACATGCCAATAAGTGGCAATGTTTAAGTGTTAGCGTTGCGCCAGCCTGAACGATCATGTTGGTACTTGGAGCAAAATAGAATGTCTTATCAGTTATTGTTGTAGAATTTGTAACTGTAACATCTGCATTTATGGAATGTTCCACCCCTGATAAATTACTTGTGGAAGTAATCACAGTCGGTATATATGGATTAGTATTACATGTGCAATTTTGAACGGCTACAGAAATTGTCTGAGATGCGGTACAACCTGCCGTACCCGCAGTAACGGTGTATATGGTAGTTGAAGCAGGAGTAGCAGAAGGACTTGCACAATTATTACACGATAAATCACCGTAAGGATTCCAAGCAAATACAGTAGAACTTGAAACTGCACTTAGAGTAACATAATCAACTGGATTTTGAGTACATATTGTTGACGCTGATTCTGTAACAGTTAACGTTGGTATAGGTGTAACTGTTATAGTTATTGTTACAGGTGTTGCAGCACAGGCTCCATTTGAAGCATTTACTGTAAAAGTTTGATTAGTAGCTAAGGTTTGTGTAGTAACAGGATTAGAATGACTACCATTTATGCTAAGTCCTGACCATGTAGGTATTCCCCCACCTGGTAATCCACCGGCAGCTAATGTTACGGTTGAGCCATAACAAACAGGATTTGCAGATGGTGTGATGGCTAAAGTTGGTGTTGGTGTTACTGTAATTGTATACACTGCATTATTGGCGCATCCAGCCGCTGATGTTGCTGTAGCAGTGTAAGTTGTTGTGACTGTTGGCTGAACAACAATAAATTGAGTTGTTGCTCCTGTGTTCCATGTATAGTTTGATGTAACTGAATAAGTATAGGCTCCAAGCGAAACAGTATGCGAAGCGGCAGAACAATAAGATGCACCGCCTGTCGGTACAATATATGCGGCAGGCATTGGATTGGTTGTTAATACGGTATTTGAAGTACAACCGTTCAAATCTTTTACCGTTAATGTATAAGAACCACTTGGACTATTAATGGTTACCTGTGAACAGGCAGACGTTGACGGATTACAGGTTACTGATGCTGTCGGAGCCCATGAATACGTACTTGTAGAAACTGTATTTGTTACGATTATAATATTTGTTGTATTTGTGCATACAGGACCACTGAGTATTGGAACCGGAGGTGCCGAATTTACATTTACTGTAACTGTACCTACATTTTTACAACCATACGAGTTAATACCTGTAACTGTATAAACTTGGGTTGAAGTTGGGTTTACCGTTATTGTATTTGAATGTGAAGATGTTCCTGTATTAGAACTCCATGTGTAAGTAGATGTGGAGGTTGAACCTGATGCGGTTAATACAACTGGGCTTCCTGCACAAGCTGTTGTTGTAGATGATGTAACAGTAATAGTTGGCAATGGATTAACAGTAACAGTTACTACTGCCTGACTTGTACAAGTATTATAACTGACAGAACCGGTTACTGTATAAGTAGTTGTTACTATTGGCTCAACCGTAATCGTAGGAGTTGTTTCTCCGCTGCTCCAATTATAATATGAAGCCCCTGTGGCACTAAGTGTTATGACATTCGGAGTGTTCTGGCAATAAGATAAGGAGGGTGTATATGTTAAGGTTACATGAATCCCCGCAATAGGGCTAAGTGTGGTTTGTGTATGACAACCCAAAGAGTTTGTAGCAGTTACATAGTAATTTCCGCTTGGCCCAACAATAGTAACATTGGTGCAACTTGGTGTGGATGGATTACACGTTACGGTTGAAGTCCCTGTTCCTCCAATCCAACTATATGTGCAAGCAGGGTCAACGTTAGTTATGTAGAGAGTATTACTATTATTATAATTTCCACATAAATCACCGCTTAATATTGGGGCAGCAGGTCTTGTCGAAGTGACAATAGCAACAGTTGCAGTATTAGTACATCCATTAGTTCCTGCGCCAACAACTGTAAAAGTTGTATTTGCCGATATAGAAGTTACTTCAACTTGCGTATGTGTGGATATTGAAGGAGCCCATGTATACGATGAAGTAGTTGCTGCACCCGAGGCAGTCAGCGTAAAATTATCGCTAGGACAAACCGTGTAAACGGAAGAAGTAACGGCAATAGTAGGTGTTGGAATTACACTAACAGATAATGGGTATGAATATAGGCAACCATATTGGTTTGCTTCTGTAACGGTATAGGATGTAGTTACTGAAGGTGCGAAGGTAAACGTTGTGGTGCTGGAAGTCGGAGGAATCGTAATTCCGAAAGGTGTAACCGTATAACCAACTGTTGCACCCGATGGTGGCACTAACGTAGCTGTTTCGACACTACCGATACATAACGTTGGCGAAGCAAGAATATTAATAGATGATGGCCCTGTAACAGTAACCGTTGCTGTAGCAGAATTTGAGCAGCCTGTTACTGTATTCGTTCCTGTTATATAGTATACAGTAGTTACAGTCGGATTTGCTATTACGGATGCACCGCTTGTTGTATTTAAACCTGTTGCAGGTAACCATGTATAAGTTAATGAAGGATCTGAAGCTGTTAAGGTTGTACTTGTTTGATTGATACAAATAGTAGGGCTTGTAGGGCTAACGGAAAAAGAAGGCAGGTTATTTATAGTAAATGTTGTAGTTCCTAACCCTGCGCAAGTGCTGTTTGTCACAGTATATGAATAAACGCCCGGTAATAAAGTACCAGTATGCCCAAAAGATTGACTAGAGTTACTTGATGCTAAAGGAGGTGCCCAAATATAACTTAAAGGTGTAGTTCCGCCTGTAACAGATAAAGCAACATTAGAAGAACCTGAATTGTGAGGATCGTAACAAAGGTTATTAGGAGTAACTGTTAATGTAGATCCAGCAGTAAGCGGCAGTACGGTTATACTTATTGAAGAAGTTAATGGAGAACATAAAACACATGATAAATCTACCGTACATTGATATGTATAGGTTCCTGCCACTGAAGGGACAGTAACGGTAACACTACTTCCTGTAGCACTAAATCCATTTGATCCAGTCCATACTGCTAATGAACCCGGAGAATTAACTTCCGTCATGGTAAACGTCGTTGAATTCAAACCAATACAAATAGTATTCGTTGCCATGGTAGTTGTTATACTTGGAGGAACAGGAGATATAACGACATCATCGATATAATTATAATTAACATTTCTATCGCCTAATGTTCCAATCTGAACTTTCGAGCATCCACTAATAGCATTGAAATTTCCAATCGTTAGCCAACTTTCACCATTTCCTGTCATTATATTTGAAATTTGTTGCCAAGTTGTATTGCTACCCACGGCACTATATGCCTGCGGTGATCCAATTATTTGGTTGGTTCCCGATGTTGCAGGTTTAGAAGCTGTTAATAACGCCCCTATATTGCCGCAATCGTAATCCATATGGTTTGCCCAAGAAGCCCAAAAAGAGACATTATATTTTTGGCCTGCCACTAAAGAACATGGCAAGTGTTGTTGTATATATTCGTACCAATTAGTTGGCCCCCCATTATACATAATAAGCCCGGAAAAACCAGCTCCTCCGTGGGGATATTGTATTCCTGCAACCTCGTTGGGAATACCCATAGGAGCTGTGCTATTGCATTGATTATAATAGTCAGCTGTAGCGGAGTTACCATCCATCCATGCCGGAGATATCACATTAAAAGCATTAGGAGGACATCCACCTGATTCCATATCGCCATTGTTAACCCAGTTTGTGCATGACGCAGCACTTAATGTAGATTCTATAACAATTACTTTTGCTGTTGATTGATATGTATTCGTATCCTCTTTGCTTAGCTTATAAAATAAAGTATAGGTTGTTGTTGTAGATACAGTTACAAAAGGTTGAGCTACGGTATCACTACTTAAACCTGTAGATGGTTGCCATGTATAGCTTGTTGCCCCATTACCATATAACATTACGGTTTCATTCGGATACGCATATACATCTTGACCCGCACCTACATATGTCAATGAATCCATTCCATTACCTGGAGTTTGTGCATTTACTAAGTGATTTACAAATAATGCAATTAGACTAAATATAATTTTTCTCATATTAAAATTTTAATTGCGCTAAAGTATGTTAAAAATAAATTCGATTTTTTGGGATGTACAAAAGTGTACAGTTTTTTAAATACCAAAAACGTTTATAGCTCAATACTGTAAATCGTTTTGGCGATTTTTATAAAAAAAATATTTTTAAAAAACAGGGGATTTTCCGTGGTTTTTTAAATGAATAAAATTAATTTTTCAAAAATCGTTTAATTCAAGCACCATTTCTTTGCAAATTTCTATTAGTTCAAGAGTATCTCTTTTTGTTATCCGCAATTTTATACCTGAATTATTTTCTATGGCTTCTGACAATTTTTTTGCACGTTGCATTTTTAATATAGTAAATGTTGATTGTATCTTATGCGCAAGTCTTTTTAATTCTTTCCAATCTCCTTTGTTTAAACTGCTTTCAATTTGCTTTAGTAGTAATGATGTCTGACGGCTGATTATTTTGATAATCTCTCGTTCAACTTTCTTATCGCCTGCTGCAATTACTTTTATTTTTTTAATCAAACTATTTTTTTTCATTAGAAGTACTGTACCAATCGTTAAGAAATGAAATAAGTTCAGGACGATCAGCAACGCCCGCTTTTTTAATCATGTTACGTGTATGCCACTCTGCCGTTCTAGCACTTATACATAATTTATCAGCTATTTTTTTATAATTTAACCCTTGATTTAAAAGACTACTGATCTCTGTTTCTCTTGGTGTAAATTCTATACCATTGAAATTATAAGCATCCGTTTTATCTTTTTTAGCATTGACAATACGTTTTAAATCCCATCCTTTTAATCCATATTCATCATTATTAGCTAACTGTATTTTTCTTACAATCTCTTTTATACTTAGATTTTTTAATAAAAAACCATGTGCTCCTGCACCAATTAATTGTAGGAAAAGTGATTCTTCATTACGAGCAGTAAGGATAAGTATTTTTAAGCGTGGGTACTTTTCTGATAAAATTTTGGTTGTTTTTAACCCATCCATAATAGGCATTCGTAAATCTAATAATATAACATCAGGCATTTGGATTTCTATAAGCTTGATAAGCTCTTTTCCGTTGGGCGCTTCAATTATAATTTTAATATTTCTTCGATAGGGCTGTAATGATTGAATTAATAGTTTTCGGTAAGCAATCTCGTCTTCAGCAATCGCAACTTTTATTTTTTCTTTCATAAAGAAATTGAAGTATTTAAATTTAAAAATTAAACATTAATCTTTATTTAAAACGTTGGTATTTCTATGTTTTCCTCTTTTTAAAGATAAGAAAAAATGTATATTACTAATAGACTAATTAAGCTGCTAATTGTGTTATGCTTTTAATACCTCTATTATTTGACCTTCCAAATTATCTTCCGAAAAATTATCTATATCATACTCATTATTATTAGATTGATTTTTATTGAAACTTACACTAACATCTAGCTTATAGGTATTCACATTTCCACTAATTGTTATTAGAAGTGGTTGTTTTCTGATATATATTATACAAGCACTAAAAAACATTTTACTCTTTGCTTTTTTTAAATTAAGTAATTCTAAACCTTGTAGTATCTTCCCGACACTGCCTAAAGATTTAATAGCAGATGTAAACATTTTCGGAAAAACTTCTTCTTCTAAAGATTTAAATTTCTTTTTAAAGTTCTCATGTTCGACAAATATTTCTTTAAAGTGATTTTGCTTAAAAAAGGCATCTGCCTCTATTTCGGCTTCATTCATGATTTGTTCTCCAATGAGAGTTTCTTGATCGGTTTCAAATTCTTCATAAATTTTCCGTAGTCTATTCATTTTGTATGATTTTAAAGTTACTTTTTTAATAAAATCAAATGTAATTAAATTTTAATTAGTGCAATATATGCCGTAATTATATTTTTAATAAAGTGGCTTTTTTGCCGTGTGGTAAAAAAGAGTTCATACGACAAAGTATCCAAAGAAATTGGACAAAAACTTAAAGCTATTCGTATTGCTAAAGGTTTTACTAGCTATGAAAATTTTGCTTTGGAAAACGAAATTGACCGGAAACAATACTGGCGTATTGAGAATGGACAAAATCTTACTTTGAAGTCGTTAATCAAAGTTTTAGACATTCACGGTTTAAGTCTAAAGAAATTTTTTACCGAAGAAATATAATACCAAAGAACAAGACTTTATTTAATCAAGATTTCCCGGCTATTCCCAAATTTTGCATAAGCATCCGTTGGAATTAATTGTGCTGTACGGTTAAAAGTTTTCTCAATAAAAACTATGGCTTTATGCCAGCCATCTATATTGCCGTATTCTATTTCAGGAATATTATACTCGATTAAAAAATCAATATCACTTTTTTCAGTAGCCTCGTTTCTTGCAAAGCTGCCAACCAGCCAAACGTTAGTAAATAATTTACCATCAAAAATTTTGGCATCCGTTACCTGCTGTATGATTTCTTCTTTGGTTAACATGATCTGCAAAATTATGCTTTAGTTTTTTTACGTTTTACCGGTACAAGTACATTTTCTTTTAAAAGCTGATTAAGTGCGGCAAGATGCAATTGAAGTTTAAAAACTTGCTGTTCAGCAATTATTTTATCACAAAAAAACTCGATTTCTCTTTTTGTCTTCGGCATGCTATTTTTCATCCGCTACTTATTTTCAGCAAATTTAAACAATAGTTGTATATATACAACTACTTATCAAAATAAATAATAGGACTTTTGATTACGTGACGAAAATCAGAAACCAAAAAGCAATTAACGCCTTTGCCAAGCGAATAAAGGCATTGAGAAAAGAAAAAGGCCTTTCTCAATATCAGTTAGCTTTGGAGGCAGATATAGACAGAAGTCAAATTATCCTGATTGAAAAAGGAGAAATCAATACAACCATCAGTACCATCTACGCTTTAGCTGATGCACTTGGTGTAAAGCCAAAGGACTTATTTGAATAAAAACGTATACAATAGAATCCACCTGTTTTCGTTTATAAAATTATAATTATTAAAAAATTTATTTATGGATAGCTTTATACCTTATATCTTATTATGTGCGTTAATCTTTTCTCTAATGTTTGGAAGAAGGATCTTAGGTTTCCTGTTTTCATTGGAGGGCACTAATAAACATCATTACTATTTTAACGATTTTCAAAGAAATACTTTGTTTGGACTAAGGGTTTCAGACGGATGGATAAACATTACGAATCCATTCCGAAGTATTTTCATTGCGGGCGGTGCAGGAAGCGGAAAAAGCGAAAGCCTGATAAAACCAATTATTTTGGAATCAGTAAGGCAAGACTATTGCGGTATCTTATATGATTTTAAAGACCCTGAATTAAGCACCTATTTATATACCGCATTATTAAAGAAAGAAAACAGTTCTGTAACTTTTAAAAGAATAAGCTTTAGTGATATCGCCAGTTCGGCACGCTGCAATCCATTAGCACCAAGATACCTGCATACCTTAAGTCATGCTGAAGAATATGCAACTGTTATCATAAACAACTTAGTGCCGGAAAGTATTACTAAGATGGATTTTTGGAGCAGATCGGCGGTTGCTTTATTACAATCCACCATTTGGTACTTTAAAGAGAACAGACCGAAAGAATGTGATTTACCGCATATTGTAGCCTTTTTACAAAGTTCGCACCATGATGTAATAAAAACCTTAATGCAGGACGATACCTGTAAACGCCTTATCAGCAGCATTGTTACAGCCTATGAACAAAATGCAGAAGGGCAGCTTGCAGGTACAATTTCAACTTTGCAACTGGCATTAAACAAGATCAATACTCCTGAAATAGCCTACATATTAGGCAGGGACGAAGTAAACCTGGATATTAATAACCCGAATGAGCCTACTTTTTTAGCCATCGGAAACGATCCGAATATACAAGGCAGTATTAGCCCTGTGATTAGTTTGATCATTACAGTTTCTTTGCGCATGATGAATAAGGCAAACAAATATCCTTCTGTTGTTATCTTGGATGAAGCGCCTACTTTATACATTCCTAATTTTGAGAGTATTCCGGCTACGGCAAGAAGTAATAAAATTTCAATAGTTTTTTGTTGTCAGGATTTGTCACAGGTAGTTGACCGTTATGGAAAAGGCAAAAAGGATATTCTTTTATCAAACCTAGCGTATCAATTTTGGGGACGTGTGAGCCATTTTGAAACATCTCAATATATGATACAGCTTGCCGGAAAAGATGATGTGATGATGGAATCGTATAGTTCATCCAGTTCGTCTTCATTTAATTCCAGTTCCTCTTCCAGTAGTGTAAGCCAAAGCAAACAGTTAAGAGATAATTTAAAGATACAGCATATACAAAATTTTGCACCGGGAAATTTTTTATGCGTTTTGGTTGAAAGGGAACCTCGTTTCTTTGATAAAAAATTTAAGCGGCCAGACCCCGTTCAGTTAAAAAATGTATTTGTTACCTTATTCCGTCCTGAAATTATAGAAGTAGGAAGACAAGATCCATTTACAAGGCAATCAACGCCTGACGTGAAAAGCTACATAAAACAAGTGTATAATGATGCGGAAAACTTGGTAAAATTAGATAGAAACCAGGAAGCTAAAATGATACAGGACGTAAAACAGGCGGAAGAGTTGGCGAATAAAAAACAAGCGGATCATTTGCATTTGGACGGTACTGCATTGCCAATAAGTATAGTGGCTTCCGGCATGGTAAAAGGAATTGTAGACAATATGAGTAATGAAGGAAAAGATTTTGAGCAGATAGAAGGGTACGACAAAGTTGCACCACCAAAGAAAAAAGAACCTAAAAAGGGTTTCTAACTTACTACAGATTTTAATAATATATTTGGACGATATGGATACTTATATATTTAAAATAACATCGGCAAAAGGAGTTAATTTGGAATACTTATACGTAGAGCTTGGTTTAATCGTTGAGAAATACAAAGGCGAAGGGACAACCAGCATAAAACGTGTTACTGTATCAAACTGTATTTTACTAACTTCTGATAATTTAAAATTAAGAGCTGCTTTACTTAAAGATGATGATTTTATTTTAGAATAGTTTTGGCGGTTGCGCCCTTATTCGGTTTCCCTACGGTCGCTTTTACTCCGTTAATCCCTTCTTATTAATTCCGTTTCAGGTTGCCGTAAACCGGCAGATCCTTTCACTTCATTTGCATGGCGAAGGGCTTAACCAAGTAAAGAGCAAAAAGCCATAAACACTTTTAAAAATCTCGAAACTCCATTTTAAAAAGAGTTTCAAAAGGCTTTTTAACCTCAGTCCGGCTACCGCATAGTTACCGCTTGGAATTTTTTTATGTGCAACTAATAAATAATTAAGATTGATGAAATTATTTCAATGTATAACTGCCACAATATTTTTTTACGTAATATTTATCTCTATTTTTGATATAGAATGATAAAAAAAGTAGGGAACAACCCTCGCTTTTAAATTTCTAATGTTGATCGAAACTACGAGCGTAATAAAGTAAAAAATGGATGAAAAAATAATACAAGAAATTTCAGAAGTAATACAAAGTTCTAATATCAATTTTCTTTTTGGTGCAGGCACTTCTACTCCATACTTCCCCCTTCTTGGCAACATTGAAAAAAGTCTAAACGAAGCTTCTACAGAAGAGGAAAGAGAAAAGCAATACAAAGAGTATTTTACAAAGGTAATGCTTCCTAATAGGAATATATTAGAGAAAGATTTATCGTCAGATGCAGGTTTTAATACCATTAAATCAGCTTATACAGATTTTTTTAAAGCACTTTCAGCAATTTTAGTTCGAAGAAAAAGTACAATATTGAGCAAACAAGCTAACTTGTTTACTACGAATATTGATATTATGATGGAGAAAATTCTTGAAGAATTGAGTATTGAATATAATGATGGTTTTTCAGGAAAGTTTAGCCCAACATTTGGATTAGCTAATTTTAAAAAGGCTATTTATCAAAGAAGTCTACATTTTGACCATATTTCTGAAATTCCAGTTCTGAATATTATAAAAATCCATGGTTCACTTACATGGATGCATAATAATGCAAAAGACAAAATTATTTTTTCCGATAAACTAACTCATGTTGCAGACGATCTTGCGAGCAAAACGGGAGCTCAATTTTTAAATGAATACAGAAAGATACTTGTTGTTAATCCGGAAGAAGCTAAACATCTAGAGAGTGTATTGAATCTATATTATTCCGAATTGCTTAGATTATATTCAAGCGAATTAGAAAAAGAGAATGCAACGTTATTTATTGTTGGTTTTTCCATGGAGGACAAACATATCCGCGAAATTACTCTCCGAGCCGCAAAATCAAATCCAACACTAAGAATTTTTTTATGTTGTTCTCACAAAAGTAAACCTGCTATGGAGAAAAAAATGGAAATAGAACAACATCCAAATATCCAGTTATATACTCCTGTGAGTGATTCAGAAAAATTCACATTAGCGTATTTCAATGAGCATATCCTGAGTAAAGTGAACTGGAAAAAAGTAACAGAACAGGATGTTAAATAATAATTCTAAAATACAAGAATCGTTATTACAGGATTCTATCTTCATTATTGGTTCCGTGTCATCCGTTGAAGGAAGAAGAGTGAAAATTCAAGTTAAAAAAGACAAGAATCTTTCGCATTTATCATATAAAGGTAGAATTATAAAAAATGTATCCGTTGGAAGCTATATTAAAATAGCAAAAGGGTTTATCGAAATAATCGGTAAAGTCGAAGGAGAATACATAACAAAAGAAAAGATTTATAATGGTGGTTACGGAAAAGAAGAATTGAAAATTTCTCGTTTCCTTGATGTGTCTTTATTCGGTCATTTTGATAAAAACAAATTTAGGCAGGGAATAAAGGAAATGCCACTTATAGATAATGAATGTTATCTATTAAATAAAGATGAATTCAACTTACTTCACAAATTTTTTAACAGTACAGAGCCGACAATTGAAATCGGAAAATTAACAGAAGAGCCTTCACAAGAAATAAAAATAAGCATAGCTAAATTATTCGCAAGTCACATAGGTATTTTCGGAAATACCGGTAGCGGAAAGTCAAATACGTTGGCAAAAATATATTCTGCCCTATTTGATGCAAATTCAAATAATGATAATTTCAAAAATAATTCTCGTTTCGTTGTTATTGACTTCAATGGTGAGTACACCAAAGATGAGTTAATCACTAAAAACAAAAAGGTATTCAATCTAACAACAAGAAATAGTGGTGGCAACAAATATTTAATTAAACAAGAAAACCTTGAACGTGTTGATGTCATATCTGTTTTACTTGAAGCGACGGAAAAAACTCAAAAGCCTTTTCTAAATCGGGCGCTTAAGAATAATTACATCGATGAAGATTTTGAAGCAAAGTCAAAAGAAAATATTGTCAAAATAGTTCGAGATATTGCACAAAAGGGTGACATGAATTTGTCGGTTGCAATATATACTGAGTTATTCCATCATTTGAAAATGATGGAGGTAGTCAATGAAGATATTGCATCTAAAATTTTAACTATTATTGAATCTGGCGAACTTAAATATCATTCATTGCATGAAACATACTTCATTGGAACGATATTTGCCAATTCGAAATTAAATGAATTTCTATCAGCAGCTTTCCCAAATTTAGAGAATATAACCATCGATACTTCAAATTTAGGCAAAATAAAATTCAAAATACTATCGCAATACTACCATGAAATAATCAATGGTTATTCTAATCAAGAACATATTCGTCCATTAATTGGACGGATGTTTAAGAAATTTGAAATGCTGGGGAAACTTATTACAATAGACCCTCAGGAAGGAGCAAGTCAAAATTCAAACCTTGAAATTATTAATCTCAAGGATGTGAACCTTGAAATGAAAAAAACTCTTCCACTTATTATTGTTAAACAATTATATGATGAACATAAGGAGCATGGAGATTTTGAAAGCAAATCGTTACACATCATTATAGACGAAGCCCATAATATCCTTTCCGCTAATTCTGATAGAGAAAGCGAAACATGGAAAGATTATAGGCTTGAAACGTTTGAGGAATTAATAAAGGAAGGTCGCAAATTCAGTACATTCCTTACTATTTCAAGTCAAAGACCTTACGATATTTCATCAACAATAATTTCTCAGTTACACAATTATTTTATCCATCGGTTGATAAACGATCATGATATAAAAGCAATTGAAAAAACAATTGCCTATTTAGATAAATTATCATTTGAATCTATACCGGTATTATCTGTAGGTAGTTGTTTTATTGCAGGTTTAGCTTCGGATATTCCTGTTAAAGTTGATATAGATTTATTACCAAATGAAAAGCAGCCTCGGAGTGAAACAATCGACTTTAATAACGCCTGGGCTGTAAATAATGAATAGTATGAACCTAAATATGCCACATGAATTGTGGCAATTTTATCAAAAGGATGGCTATTTTTTCACATATCATGGTGATATATATTATGGTTGTTTCGTAAATTTTCAAAATTTTCCAGATAGTATATTTGTAGTTCAGCCAAGTAATCGGAAGAAGTTACTTGAACTTAATAGTGCAACTGTTACATTAGAAGAGATAACAAATCTTGCATGGGAAATAAAAGACTTCGATAAAATAAAGTATTTTGCAGAAGGTCAACAAGATATTGGTAATAAGGATCAACATATAGATTTAAGCAGACGAGGCGATCAAGATTGGAAGAAAATGTTTGTATTTGGAGCAGGTGCATCTGCATTTTCTGTATTTGAAGGTGACACTACTATCTTTAGAAATTCCATTTACTGTCCGCCAATAGCGAATGAATTGTTTGATCGAAAGTTTCAATCACATATAAAAAAGTATAAAGGAGTTGAATTATCTCTATCAAGTTTAAGGAGCTTTGGAAACGATGTTGAGGGCTTTTTTGAGCATGAATGGAAGGGAATTATAGATTCATATAATCCAACAGTTGCCGCAAGACATATTAATATCACATATTATTTAAGAGAACTGTTTACAAAAATATCTGAGGAGACAATAAGTAATTTTTACGATTGTAATTTGTATTCGCTATTTGTCGATAAGATTCAAAAACACCTTGCAAAGAATAGAAGTGAAAAAATAGCATTTGTATCATTTAACTATGACACAATATTAGACCATTATTTAACTCAATTTTTTAATACCCCATTCAACACATTGGATGATTATATAAGGGTTAACTCTAACCCCTTTGTTTTATTCAAACCCCATGGATCAAGTAATTGGGGGTGGAAGTTTTCGGAAAATTTTTTGAATTTGAATATAACTGACATTCCAAAATATCTGTTGGAAAATCAAACGTCATTTTCAGAACTATATTTTCAACATCTTGGAACTCCATATGAAATGGTTTATCAACAAAGTTGGGGTCATGAACTCCAACTAAGTGATCATACAAAAGGAAAATTCTCTGTGAATAAAAACAAAATAGAAGTTGTTCATTCAAAACCGGAATGCTACTTTCCTTCTCTGCTAATACCATATAAAGATAAGGACGAAATGGTAATGCCTTACCATCATTACAGTTTAATGCAATGGTATATTAATTCTGTGGAAGATTTATACCTTATTGGTTGGAAAGGAAATGAAGCTGCCTTTAATACCTTAATTAAACGTCAGGCTCAAAAATTGAAAAGAATATTTATTGTCAACCCTAATCCAAAAGAGGTCGAGCTAAATTTGAATAAGTATATAGATTTAAAAAAATACGAAATAATTTACTTTAAAGATTTTGAATCTTTTTCAAAAATTGATTTAATTTAAAACTTAACCATTTATATTCTATAATGAATCATATTACAATCATAATTGACAAATCTACTTTCCAACTTCTTAGCTACAATGAATTATTGAAGTTGTCAAATTATTACAAGCATAATATCACTCCAATTCTTGTTATGGAAATATTAGGTGATCTAAAGAAAGAAGCACCCGAAGGGAAACTTCCACCTGATGTTAGGGTGAAAGACTTTGCTACAAAATTATTTCCAATCAATACCGTATTGAATGCGCATTATGAAAAAATACTTTGTTCGGATCTGCTAACAGGTACTGTTCCTTTAGATGGTCGTTCTCAACTTGGAGTTGAAAAGGTGGTTCAATCAGATACAGGAATGAAAGGGTTTCTTATTGAAGAGACTGAACAACAAAAAGCGGTATATAAATGGAAAGAGGGGAATTTCACTGAAGTTGACCATAAATTATCAGCTTTATGGCGAACAAGTACTACCCAAGAAGATTTACTCGTAAAATTACAGGAAACAATAAAGGAACAAAATGGAAGCCTTAACCTAAAATCATTTTCCGAACTTGATGAACTGGTGACAAATACTTTAAGTCAAACAAATAAGCAAGATTTATTTTTAGCTAAACTAATTGAGAATTATGGGTTATATGAAGATAAGGGGAGTACAATATTTGCACGTTGGTTAGCTGCCGGAAGACCATTAATTAAAGATTTTGCCCCTTATGCATACCACTGCCTACGTGTAGATATGTTTTTTCTATTGGGTTTACAAAGCCATCTGATTACAACTCGACCAACTAATCGTATTGACATGGAATATATGTACTATTTGCCTTTCTGTAATGTTTTCTCTTCAAATGATAAACTCCACAAAAATATTGTTCCCTTTTTAATAAGAAGCGACCAGCATTTTATAAGGGGAGAAGATTTAAAAAAAGATTTTAAATCAATAGTTAGTTATTTAGATGCAGGTGGCGATGAGATTAAGAAAAAATATAATAATGAGCCTCCTGTAATTGCAAACTCATTTACACTAGATCTTTGGAAAAAGTATTTTGGGTATCCGCAAACAAGCAATTGGGATAGAAGAATGTCTAAAAAAGATGAGGAATATGTAAAAAGAAAAATGGATGAATTTGAACGAGCTGCAAAAGGAGAGAAAATTGATTGGAAAGATGGTGATGAACCTGGGTTTATTATGACAAAATCATCGCTTTCTAAAACTGATCCATGTTACTGTGGAAGTGGAAAAAGGATTATTGATTGCTGTATTCCCGAAGATAAATTTAATCAAATGGCAGAAAATGCGAAGAATTAAAATTTAATATGTAAAATGAATGCAGTGTAATTTATCAAGCGAATCTTATGAAAAAAGCCCACTTAAATGGAGCAGACTAAATTAAACATACATATTATTAACCGTTCTGCTTTTTAACAATTAATACTTTTAATATGTATTTTGAAGACACATCTGTATATCTTGACTTAAACAAGAAAAAAAGAATTCTACAGGAGTTAGAACACAATGCCTTTAGGACAATTAAAAGTGTCTATCTATTTAAAAATTTTGGTGATTACATCAAACAACTCCAATCAGACGAACAGGAAGATAAAAAAGAAGTATACTGGAACGCATCTTATTATGAGAAACTTATTGACCATGTGAAAATTTCAATTGCTTTTGAAACGTATAATAAAGCTGTCTTATTAAGGCAAGGAATTCTTGTACATAAAATAAAAAAACAAACAGATACAAAACCCTTTTTTAATGTTCAAAGGCAAGGAAAGCCTGTTAGTGCTTTAAATTTTGTTTCTAGTTTAGGAACCAGTACAAATAAAAGAAATGAAATTTATTTGAACGGGTTAACCCCTCATTTTGAGACAATCAAATACTCAGATACATTGAACGACGAATATCAAGCAATTATCGGTTTAAATACAGATTTACTGAATAATTTGAAAGAAATAAATCAAAACCGAAACAGACTTCATTTTTTTACCGAATTTAAAGGGGCATTTGAAGTTAATAGCCATATATCAAAATGGGCATTTATTAAGAAACAGTCCTTTGACACTTTTGAGTCGTTATTAAATACTACTGTTTAATGAAACAGAAATTTTTGTTAAAACTCTGTTAAATCTATATTTGTTCAAAATGAAAAAACGGGTAAATTCACGTTTCCAAAAAGTATATTTCCGCTAAATGAAGTTTATAGAAAAAGCCAAAATCGAAAAGTTTTTGAATTTAAAAGGGTATCAGATTGACCAACCCGACGAAAAAAAAGAGAGTGAAAAACAGGACTTTTTAAACTGGACAAAACAGGCCTGTGAAAAAATCCATGTACCTAAAAAAGACATTTTTCAGAGTATCGAGCTACCAGCCATTTTTAAAAATCAGGAGCTATTGACCGAGTTTAGGAAATTTTAAATTCCAAATTTTAACATTTCAGTTTACCCTTTTTTGATGGGTTTTTGCAAATTTCTACTGTTTTAAAATGAAGTTTTTTGAAATTTCGACCTAAAAAAATTACCAAAAGAGACTGAAATACCGGCACTTTGAACTATAAAAATATACTGAAAAACTTTAATCTTTTTATCTATTAATAGATTAATTTTTAAATAGATTAGTGAATAAAACTTTAAAAATATTAAAATTTAAGGAGCCCGCCTGCAAAAACAAATAAGTGCCATTATGACATATTCATCTAAAATAGAAAGAAATACAAATCATCTAATTTCTCCAAAAAAAGCCCCACAGGGATTAAAAGCATATAGTAATGTAAATGCTTGGGTAAAGGAATAAAGTAGTTTATAGCGGCAGTAAATAGCACCAGCGATAAAAATTTAG
>Ga0134128_10001537_pt1 | contig 29469 bp, 29 predicted proteins | sample KB31754_FD_96462 | JGI IMG/M metagenome (GOLD analysis project Ga0134128, IMG submission 96462) | Terrestrial soil microbial communities with excess Nitrogen fertilizer from Kellogg Biological Station, Michigan, USA - KB3-175-4 | ecosystem: Environmental > Terrestrial > Soil > Unclassified ... | reverse complement strand
AGACCCGGCGTAAGTCTTCCGCAGCCAAAGCCAATGCCTCGTCGTTACGCCCGAGGCCGCTGAGCGCTTCAACTTTTGCGGTGATGGCAATCGTCGGGTATGCAGCTCCGCGGGTTTTGCTGGCGACTTTGATGGCCTCATCCAGCGGACCGAGGGCCTCTTGGTATTTGTGCCCCTCGACCAAACCCACCCCATACATGCTCGCGTATCGGATGTGGGCACCAGGATCCAGAGCTTTCGAAACTGTCCAGGCTTTCACCACGTCCTTCTTAGCGGTAGTGATGTCGCCTAGCAGGTACGCCGCTATTCCTTGCTCGCCGATCGCGCGCACGCCCAGTAGGTAATGGTGTTGCTGATTGGCCAGAGATTCGACCTCCGCCCAGGTCTGGCGCGCCATGCCGGAGTCGTAATTTACTTCGAGCATCCCAAGAATCGTCAGGATACGAAGACGCGTTTCCGGATCCTTGGCCTCTGGCAGATCCAGGTCTGCTCTCAAAACTGCAATTTGTTTGGGGACAGAAATCGAGGATTCGCTATGCGCTGGCATCTGGCTTACCCGCGCATAGAGTGCCTTCGAGGGCTGATGCCGTCGGGTGAATTCCTCTTCAGCTTGCCGGTATAGGGGCGCCGCCTGGATCCAACTGTTCAGCCATGACAGATCGTCGGCTCGCTCCAGCAGCGCCTCTGGACCGTGAGAGATCCACCGCCGGAAGACTTGATACCCGACAATGCTCAGCAGGGCGGCAAGAAGCAAACCGGCTGCGATGCGAAGGTTGGGGGAAGACGCGATTCGCATGGCGGGCCGTTCACTTTGGTTCCAATACTGCCAGAAGGCCGTTCAGATATCAACTGCTCCGGTCCTAATCGAATGAAAGTAAGATAGTTTCGATCGCCCGCATCTCTGTGGGCCGTCCTCCATGAGCACATACTTGAAGTTTCGCCGTATGTTCGCCTATACTGACAGTCGTGTTCAACCTTCCGCAAACCCGGCGGCAATGCGATTTCACGATCAACTGTAAAAAGTGCGGTGAAAACATCCCGGCACCAGTTGGCACGATGCCGGATACGTGGATTGCAGCGCAATGTCCGCTCTGCAAAGCGAAAAGAAGCTGACGGTCTACCACTGACCTACTCCCGCCTTTAAATCAATCACTTACGTTACAATCTAGTAAGTGGTCAGATGTGCATTCCGACTACTCAATCGCCATTATAGCGAAGTCTGCGGGGATTCGGCACCTTATTCTCCGCAATCAGCGCGGAGATTCGAGGCGTGTCGGATTTCAATAAAATTCGAATCGCCCTTCTCTCCGCTTTCAAGGGAAACGGTGGGCTCCGGCGGCGCTATTTCCTTCAGTGTCCGGTATTCATCTGCCATTCGGTTCGGTCCGCCGTTGAGACCCGGCCGAACGACCTTGCGTTCAATCCTCTATCTCAGTCCTAAAAACTGAGTACTTAATAGCCGCCTCGCATGATTCTTTGGTTTCTGAGCATCCGTGTCTGGGGTACCACTGTATAAAAGTGACCAGACGAAATCGTGCACGGAACACAATACTTTGAATAGACTATGGCTTCCTCGCAAACCATCAATTAGCGGAAGCTGCGCAGGCAACCCTCCCATAAACGGCCATACAGCAGCAATTAAAGGCGCATTACGGCTTCCGAAAGTTGCAAAGCCGCGCAGACACGGCCGATCGGGATTTACTCGGCGACAGGATGCACGATGAAATCGAAACTCAAGCAGGACGTCAGAGTAGCAACAGGCGGAAACGGTGTGGGGAAACAAGAAATCACGCGGCCCGCGCGCGTGGCGTTGTTCACGACCGGCGTAGAAGGTCTGGACGACATCCTAGGGGGAGGCTTGGCCTGCAATCATCTCTATTTGATTGAGGGCGATCCGGGCACCGGAAAGACCACCATCGCCATGCAGTTTCTGATGGAGGGCGCACGATGCGGCCAAAAGAGCCTGTACATTACGCTCTCTGAATCGAAGGCCGAACTGCTGGAGATCGCCGATTAGCACGGATGGTCGCTTGACGATGTCAATCTATTTGAATTCGTCGCAGATGAAACCGAGTTGCAGGCGGAAACGCAGTACACGGTCTTCAGTCCTTCCGAAATTGAACTGACCGATACCACCAATACGGTGCTGGCGGAGGTCGAGCGGCTTCAACCTGCCCGCGTGGTGCTGGATTCGCTGTCTGAACTGCGCCTTCTAGCCCGCGACTCCCTGCGGTATCGCAGACAAATTCTCGGGCTCAAGAAGTATTTCTCCGGACGCAACTGCACAGTTCTTCTTCTTGACGATCGCACCGCGGATATCCACGATCTGCAATTGCAAAGCATTGCGCACGGGGTGATCCTGCTGGAAAGCGTGGAGCGGGAGTACGGCATCATGAAGCGGCGTCTCGAGGTGAAGAAGCTGCGCGGAGCGTGGTTTCGCGAGGGCTTTCATGACTACTGCATCCAGCACGGCGGTGTGGAAGTGTATCCGCGGCTGGTGGTGGCAGAGCATGTGTTCAACTTCGAGCCGACGCATTTGAAGAGCGGCATCGACGAGCTGGATACGTTGCTGGGCGGAGGCCTTGACACCGGCACCAGCACGCTTCTTCTTGGACCCGCGGGCTGCGGGAAATCCACCATCGCAGTCCGTTACGCGGTCTCTACGGTGGAGCACGGCGGTCGTGCAGCGCTGTTTACATTTGATGAAACATTGGCCACGCTGGTCATGCGGGCAAAGGGTCTCGGGCTTGACATCAGGAAGCACGTTGAAAGCAAAAACCTGTTGCTTCGCCAGATCGATGCTGCGGCACTTTCGCCCGGCCAATTCGTTCATGAAATCAGAAAGCTGGTAGATGATCAGGATTTGAAGCTGCTCATCATTGACAGCCTGAATGGGTTTCTCAATGCCATGCCGGGCGAACAGTTCCTCTCCATGCAACTGCACGAACTGCTCGCCTACCTGGGACAGAAAGGCGTCGCAACGTTGATGACGGTTGCTCAGCATGGCTTTTTGGGAACAGTCGATACTCCTGTCGACGTGAGTTACCTGGCCGACACTGTCCTGTTGTTCCGCTATTTTGAGGCGGCCGGCGAAGTTCGGCAGGCGCTCTCAGTTATCAAGAAGCGCAGCGGAGAGCACGAACGCACGATTCGCGAACTCGTCATGAAGAACGGGAAAATCACGGTTGGCGCGGCGCTCACAGACTTCGAAGGTGTATTGACAGGATCTCCCGTTTACCGCGGCGAGTTCGAGAACCTGCACGGTTCGGAGTTCCCCGCAGAACCAGGCGGAACGAATTGATCGCCAGGGAACTGGAAATGCGGGCTCTCATTGTCGCCCCCACAGGACGCGATGGTGAACTGATTTGCGACCTGCTCGCGAGCCACAGAATCCCTTGCGAACTCTTTTCCAGCTCTGATGCGGGCCGCATTGAAGCCAGAGCCGGAGCAGGCGTAGTAATCGTGGCCGAAGAGGCTTTGCACCTGCCGGATATTGACCTCTGGGCCGGCCAGATGAATGAACAACCTCGATGGTCCGACTTGTTCTTCATCCTCCTTACGTTGCCTGGAGAGCGGAGTCAAAGGAGAATGCTGGCGCAGCGGCCTCTGGGCAATCTGGTCTTGCTGGAGCGGCCCGTGCGGCCTGAAACCATGATCAGCACCGTACAGGCTGCGCTGCGCAGCCGCTCCCGCCAATATGAAATGAGAGACCAGTTGGCGGCAGCCAAGCTTGCTGAAACAGCACTTCGCAAATCGGAAAAGCTGGCGGTTGCCGGCCGCCTTGCCCTCAGCATCTCGCACGAAATCAACAATCCTCTCGAAGCAGTCACCAACCTCCTGTACCTTATCCATCTGTCTTCGTCACTGCAAGAGGCTAAGAACCTGGCCAAGGCCGCAGACCAGGAGTTGGCGCGCGTGGCTGAAATCGTCAGCCAGACACTTCGGTTCTACCGGGACCCGAGCAAGCCCACGGTGGTCCACATCGGCGAGGTCGTGGACTCCGCCCTGACGCTGTACCGGGCGAGGCTCGCAAACGCTGAAATTGAAATTGAGCGCGATTTCCGCGACTGTTCGCCGATTATCGCCCTGGCCGGCGAACTTCGGCAGCTAACCCTGAACTTGATTGGGAATGCGCTCGATGCCATCGGGAATAGCGGCCGGCTCAAGATCCGCGTCGCCAACGCTCGCCAGCACAGCAACGGTTCCCTGCCCGGAATCCGGTTGACGATCGGGGATACCGGGTCCGGGATTCATCCGGATGTGCGTAATGTGATCTTCGAGCCGTTTGTCAGCACAAAAGGCGATACCGGCACGGGGTTGGGTCTGTGGCTAAGCTCGGAGATCGTCCGCAAGCATGGCGGCACAATCCAGGTGAAAAGCCGTGCACAATCGCCTGATTCGGGGACTGTATTTTCCGTTTTTCTCCCGCTCGATATTCCATCCGGAGCCCACGGCGCGACCCGCGATAAAGCACCCTTGGGCGTTCGCACTAACCATCAGATTAGACCTACGCTGACAGCACGAAAAGCGTAACTCACCGCCACTCGCGGCACCCCATCGGCATTCAAGCGCACCTCAGAAACGCGCAAAAGGCCATCCTCAGAGGAACAGGCATCCCAGCACGTGACACGGCATTCGCCGTCTTATCAACTACTCAACCGGCGAACCATCGCTTTTCCCTGCTTCTGCCTCAGTTGTTGCGCTTCAATGGCAAGATAAAATGTGCAGAATTCAGCAAAAGGTGGGGCCAGGGGCGCGGGCCGCGGTGGATTTCCCGTCGGCCCTACGATCCCCACTGATTCCGCAGCTATCTGGCTGCGACCGCTTGTGCTTTAGCATTTCGTACCGCTTCAAGGAAGTGCATCGCTCCGCCGGTGGCCGGGACGTGACCGTTCAGGATCGAGCGAGTGGTGGCATGACGGCCATAAATCGCCAGGGTCGAATCCGTATCGCGGCGGATGGACGCGCCATTCAGCGTGAGCCCTGCGAACGCTCCCCTGGCTCTCGAGTAAGTGAGGATTTCGGCGTCCATCTTCCAGTCAGTGCTGGCAGAAGCGTGGCGCCCCACCGGACCGGCCGCTGCCGAAGCATCGGCGCCAATTTCGAACTTGCTCTGCAGCAACTGCCGCATCCCGCGGTCATTCTGGATGATCATCACGAGGTCAACGCCTTCGACGCCGATCTGCAATCCCCAGCTTCCCCCTGTGATCGCGAAGAATGCGGGCGCGCTCCATCCGTCGACCGTGCGGCAAGTTGCAACACCCCGGCCGTTCTCGCCACCGAAGACAAATCCGCCTTTAATCATGTGCGGCACAACAGCAATGCACTTCGCATGCTCCAGGACTTCTTCGGGGATCCCGTTGTCCGGCGCCGCCATGATTTCCTGAATCACCCGCCCCGCGTGATCCATCCGGTCGTTCGTTTTCTGGCGATCTGAAGCTGCCCAGGCACTGCCGGCCAGGCACGCGAAACTGATCATCGCCACATATATTGGGTATTTCTTCATTCATCTCACCGTCTTCTACCCGCCGCACGCCGCTTCTCTATTCCGATCACCGGGCGCACCGGGTAATACGACCCTAGCGGAGCCGACGGACCATTGTCTGAGCAATAAGGCTCTATATGCAGGATCGTTGACCGGATTCGGCCGCGAGCCCGCACAAGCCTAGCCAGCCTGTGCACAATTGACCAGCCAACGAGCAAATTTCGTGAAAGCCTTACGAGGGTGCCCATGCCTGTTCCGTCAGTGACTCGAAAATGCTGCTCAATCTTATTCGGTGCCGGCGAAGCGCGCGCTGATCGAACTGCCCTGTTTCCCAGAACCGAACCCGGGATGCGGTCCTTGTCGCGGAAATGGCGGTCGATTGGCGCACTCCTGGTCGTTCTGGCCTTGCTCGTTTCGTGCGGAAAGCTGTCTGCTTACTCGGTTCTGACCCACGAGGAGATCGTTGACCTGGCCTGGAGTTCAGAGATCCGGCCTCTTCTCCTGCATCGCTTCCCAGACCTCACTGAAGACCAGATCACGGAAGCCCACGCCTACGCCTACGGCGGTTCGGTGATCCAGGACCTTGGATACTATCCATTCGGAACCCGAGAATTCAGCGATCTGGTTCATTATGTTCGCAGCGGAGACTTCGTCGCCGAGCTTCTTCGTCAGAGTCAGGACGCCAACGAGTACGCGTTTGCGCTCGGCGCGCTATCGCATTATGTGGCCGATATTGAGGGACACCCCGCCGTCAATACGGCCGTGGCACTGCGGTATCCGAAACTCAGGGCGAAATTCGGCAATTCTGTTCGGTATGCGCAAGACAAGACAGCGCATCTCAAGACCGAGTTTGGATTCGACACCTTGCAGGTGGCAAAGAACCGGTACGCATCCGAGCAATACCACGCTTTCATCGGGTTCAAAGTTGCACAGACTCTGCTGGAGCGTACCTTTCCAACCGTCTACGGGCTGCAACTGAAGCAAGTGCTCTCCCATGAAGACCTGGCAGTTGGGTCCTATCGATTCTCGGTCAGCCGCCTGATTCCCCAAATGACGAAGGTTGCGTTGCGCACGCACAAAAGAGAGTTGATGAAGGAAACATCGAATTTCGCGAAGAAGAAGTTTCTCTTTCGCTTATCCCGATCAGACTACGAGCATAACTGGGGAAAGACGTATACCAAGCCCGACTTCGGCACACGCGCACTCTCATTTCTTCTACACTTCATGCCCAAGATTGGTCCTTTCAAGGGAATGGGATTTGATAATCCGACTCCCAAGACGGAAGACCTCTATATCAAAAGCATCAATGCTACCGCCGATCGCTATCGAGTGTTACTTGAAGAGGTGCATGCCGGCACGCTGGTGCTGCCCAACTGCGATCTTGACGACGGCAAAGCCACGACCGCCGCGGAATACTCGCTGGCCGATGAAGCCTACGGAGGCCTACTGACGAAGCTGGCGGCGCAGAAGTTCGAGGGCACCACGCCGGAACTGCGGGAAAACATCCTGACCTTCTTTTCAGATTTGACGCTGCCCATTGACGGTCAGAAAGACGCTTCTGGTTGGGCAATTTTGTTGACTGATCTTGGCGAGTTGAAGGCTGCGCCACTGTTGCAGGCGGGCGAGCAGCCGGCGCCAGCTTCCAATTAACCCGTCGGCCTACGCATGAAGTTGAATGCGGTGTGCAGTATTACGCGATCAGGGACGAATCGAACTATCTTCCTCATGTGAGCGGTTATATACAGACGCGGGATTGGATCGCGTGCAAATCTGGATATGACGCTCCCTACGGGTGTCACCTTCCCTCCTCCATCCCAGAGTCGCTCAATAGAGAATTGAATCCGGAGGATGGCCGGCAAGGAGAATTGCATGCGTACTATCAAGCTGTTCTTGGCGTTTCTGATACTGGCCATTCCGGCCACCCTGTTCGGACAGATAGGCATTCGAGTCACGGTCGGTCCCCCGATGCTTCCCGTTTATGAACAGCCGCTCTGTCCCGGTGAGGGATATCTCTGGACGCCGGGTTACTGGGCTTATAACCCAGAGGTTTCCGACTACTTCTGGGTCCCAGGCACATGGGTCATGGCGCCGCGAGTGGGCTTCCTCTGGACGCCCGGATACTGGGGATACCGCGAAGGCGGGTACTACTTCAATGAGGGTTATTGGGGCGAGCACGTAGGCTTCTACGGCGGCGTTCACTACGGCTATGGCTATTACGGCGAGGGGTATCGTGGAGGGCGCTGGGATCATGATCGGTTCATGTATAACCGCTTGGAAAACCGCTTGGATGAAGCGAGATTCCACAACGTGTATGAAGAGCGGGTCGAGCACGGCACGGAAATCCGCGTCAGTTTCAACGGTGGAAACGGCGGGATCGAGGCGCGTGAGAACCGGGAAGAGGAAGCTGCAAGAACAGAAAGGCATATCGATGCAGTAGCCGAACAGAGAGATCACGTACGGATGGCTCGCGAGAACCCCGAGCTTCGGGCGTCTTCCAATCACGGCCAGCCGAAGATCATGGCGACTTCGAAGGCTGGAGAATTCGGCCCGCATGCGGTGCCGCCAGTTCATCCTAACGAATTGTCGGCCGTGGCGCGGCCCGCACCCGCCAACTCAGGAAATCCCACCAAGGACAAACAATACGAGCGGAAGCAGGAGCAGTTGATCGCCAGGCAGACTCAGGAACGGCAAGCCCTGCAGCAACGGCAGGATGCCGAGCATCAGCGGAAGAGCAATGCCGATGCGCAGACGTTGGAGCAGGCACACCAGCGACAAACCGAGCAGATGGCGCATAAGCACGAGGCTCAACAGCAGAAGCTCCAAACCCGCCAGCCTAAGCCAAAACCGGAAAAACAGAATCATCCCAACGAAAAGCCCTGATTGCGGTGGGGATTGATTCAGGCCGGGCACACTGTGCCCGGCCATTTCATTGCGATCGACGAGAACAGATCTTCCGGCGCACGGGGCGACCGGAAGCGCAGAAAGCATGTCAAAGATGAACTTGCACGGATGTATAAAACGATACAGACTTGTCCTGGATGCCATGAAAGGATCAGGCTTGGTGTGCTGTGCCCAGCGGTCGGTTCCAACCGGCGTCACTCTGCGGGGCGCGACAATACGGAGGCCATACCGATGAATCCTCGGAAAACAGCCGAATTTAGTCCTGCAGCCTTTCTGGCCAGCGCCGGCTTGGGACGAAGAAACATGGTGTTGCATCCCCAGGAAACCTTCTTTTCTCAGGGAGATGCTGCAGACTCCGTGTTCTTTCTTCAGAAAGGCCGGGCCAGAGTGACGGTCGTCTCAAAGGCAGGCAAGGAGGCCACCATCACCCTGCTTTCCGCCAACGATTTTATTGGAGAGGAGGCGGTGGCAGCGGCCGCAGGAAGGCGATTGGCCACGGCGACCGCGATCACAGAATGTACCACTCTCAAAATTACCCGGGACGAGATGGTCCGGGCATTGCACGAGGAGCACGAGTTTTCCGGCGTGTTTCTGTCATTCGTTCTAGCCCGCAGCATGCGCGTGCAGGCCGACCTTGTCGACCAGCTCTTTAACTCCAGTGAAAAGCGCCTGGCGCGAATTCTTTTGTTGATGGCTGAATTCGGCAAGCCGGGGGAACCGGAAACACTCATTCCGCCTATCACGCAAGAGACCCTGGCCGACATGATCGGTACCACCCGTTCGCGCGTGAGCTTCTTCATGAATCGCTTTCGCAAACTCGGCTTTATTGAGTACAACGGACGGATCCGCGTACACAAGTCGCTGCTGAACGTGATTCTTCATGACCGTCTGCCCGGTGACCACGTCATGAAGCCTCGGCTGGATGGAAATCGGCCTGCTCGAAAATTGGTACGGAAACTGGCACAGAGCGTTCAAAAGTGAACAGCGCATCCGATCAGATCGAGAGCACAATGATTTCTGCCCCAAGGGATCGCGAGGTGGATGTGTCAGGTTTGAGGTCAAAGTTATTGATCGTTGAGGACGACCCGGCGGTTCGTGCCTGCCTCGAACAGGCCTTCACTGATCTCGGATACCACGTGGTGACGGCGCAGGACGGCCTTTCAGCGCTGGCCGCAATTCGGGATCAGGTTCCGGACATCCTGCTTACCGATCTGACCATGCCGGGGATTTCAGGGTTCGAGCTGCTATCGGTGGTGAGCCGCCGTTTTCCTCAGATCCGTGCAATCGCCATGAGCGGCGTTCTTACCGGAAACAGTATCCCCGTAGGCGTAGACACAGATGTGTTCTACGAGAAAGGGAACGGCATGGCACCGCTGATACGTGCGGTGGCAGCGCCGGCCCCGGGACAGAACGCGCGCTGTGATCGCCCGCCTCGCACTTCGATTCAAAAGAGCGGCCAGAATGCCTCGCGCGAGGACTTCGTGATGATGGCGTGTTCGGAGTGTTTCAGGACGTTCCCGCAGGCAATTGGAGGCACGGCCAGCATGATCCTCGATACAAGTTGTATCCATTGCGGCTGCCAGATCCTGTATGCGGTGGCAGAACCCGCGAATCCTTCGACGCCCAAGAGGACTTTTCGATCGCCAACCAGTTCGGAGGTCTTGGAACTCATGCGCTTCGGCCGCAGTTGACAGTTGGGCTGGCCAGCGGCCCGGCGGTTTGAGAGCGCCGCCGGACCGCATTTGTGACCGTGATTCACTCAAGATGAGCGATGCGTGCCATTCGATGGCCGTAACAGCTCAGATACGTGACTTCCGCAGACCTACCGTGGAAACTGGGGCTTTCGTAAAACTCTCCGCCCCGAAGAGCAGAAAGAGGAACCAATGCCACTCCTTCAGATAGCCATCACGCTCGTCATTGTCGGCGTGCTCCTTTGGCTAGTGAACCGTTTCATCCCTATGCAGGGAACCATCAAATCGATTCTCAACATTGTCGTAGTCGTTTGCGTGGCTATCTGGCTGCTCAATATCTTTGGAGTTATATCTTCGTTGCATGGGATCCGCATAACACGATGAACGTTTTCCAATCGATGCCACAAAAGGGCGCGGGAGGCAACGAATAACAAGGAGCACTGATAGTCACCGCCGCGCGGGGGATTTTGGCCTGATTTCCCGAGTCACACCCGCGATGGAACCACAGATGAGGCGAGTCATGGCATTCACGAGAGATAAGACATTTGCCCAGCCGATCATCTGGCTTACCACATCGGTGATGGTTCTGTTTCATATTGGCGCAGTCGCGGCCCTCTTCTTCTTCAGTTGGAAGGCGTTGCTGACAGCCGTTCTGCTGTGGTGGGTAGCAGGGAGTCTCGGCATCGGCATGGGGTACCATCGGCTGCTCACACATCGCGGGTACAAGACTCCGAGGTGGATCGAGTATTTTCTGAGCATTTGCGGGACCCTGGCGCTTGAAGGCGGCCCGATCGATTGGGTCGCAACGCACCGTCTCCACCACCAGAACACGGACAAAGAGGGTGATCCGCATTCGCCGCGGGACGGGGGATTCTGGGCGCACATGGGCTGGATTCTCACCGGAAAGACGATGCGTAGTAACGAACGTGAGTTAATGCGTTACGTCCCGGATCTTCGTACAAGCAAGTTTCATACTTGGATCAGCCGGTGGCACTGGGTGCCCCTTACGGTACTGGCGATTGTTTTATTTGCTGTCGGTGGATGGCGATTCCTGCTTTGGGGAGTCTTCCTGCGAACCGTCTTCGGCCTGCATTCCACCTGGTTGGTCAATTCGGCCACCCATATGTGGGGACGTCAGCGATTTGATACGCATGATGATTCCAGAAACAGCTTCTGGGTGGCTTTGCTGACATTTGGTGAAGGTTGGCACAACAACCACCACGCGCACCCTCAATCGGCGCGACACGGTCTGAAGTGGTACGAGATCGATCCGAACTGGTATGGAATTATGGTCCTGCGCTTGTTTCGCCTGGCGCGCGATGTGAAGAGTTATTGCAAAGAAGCCCGGGACCGAGCTGGCTCGGGCGACGGTCGCGTCACGCTTCGGGTGCCTCCCGTGAGCCGTTTGTGATATCTGAGGAAATGGAAAACGTGTACGGTCGAACTGGGCTAGATATTCCGGCACGCGTACCTGATCGAGCGTATCCTCAATCTAGTAGCTGCATTTTCCTCCTCGCCTCCGGCACTCCGTGCTTCGCTTCAGACGAGCAACGTTCAAGAACTTAAACGGCAAATCGGAGTCGTCATGAGTCTCATAAAAAAAAGCGACGTCAAGAACCACCTTTCCGCGCGGCATCACAATCGTATTCACCTTGCCTCAGTGAGCTACCCGGATGCCACCGGATTTTCCGGAACCAATCAGGTGCCCATTGAGACCGACCGACCTGGTTTCAGCCAGGACTTTACGGGCGACCACACGACATCCGGCGCAGGGCTTGGGTCTTCCGCTGAGACTTCCGCCGCTTCCACACCCCAGGCTTCGACCGACTCCGGGCTGTCGAAACTGTGAAGTTGCATTCGGTCTTCCTGTGCGACGACTGCACCCTGCCGAGTTCGCTAGATCCTCTCCGGTACGCCTTTGGAGAACACTGGACGCATGTAGAAGGGATCCTGGAGCCTGTCTTTGACACCATGATCCGCCATGCAGGTTGGCACTACATCTGGATGCTGGGAAGCTGTTCGCGGAGAGGCTTTGCGCGTACGCGGGAAGCAGCCACCGTAGGGGGCTCGGTCGTGCGCTCCGAGCACTCTCGAAGCGTGCAAATGCTGCGGAATTCGACTCAGTGCATATCACAAGATATCCATGGTTCCACATGGCCAATGTGACTGTACAGCGTCGCCGAATCCAGGAACATAGCGCGCTGGAAGCTGAATAGAACGGCCCGAAAATTCCCGCGACTGGTCAGGACCACGCAGTTGATCAACGCTGGGCGGGAAGGCTGTTTGCTCCCCGGCTCAGCAGGTGTCCACTCACCATTGCTCGTCGCAGGTTTGCCTTCCGACTGAAAGCAGGAATTCAACATGTCATCCTTGATCGTTAAGGGGCCCGGCGCCTCCAGTCGGCACCCTTCTCCTTCGCAATCTCTGCCCGGTCAGGCGAAAGAAAGCAATCTTCCTTTGCCCACGCGCATGGCGGTCATCGGGAACTACTTGCCTCGCGAGTGTGGAATCGCCACGTTCACCACCGACCTGTGCACCGCGCTCGCGACCGAATACGGCGAAGGCCGCCTCTTTGCCGTTCCGGTGAATGATCCGGATTCAACCTATGACTATCCCGAACGAGTGCGTCTTGAACTTACCCAGGAGGATCTCTCCTCGTACGAACGCGCGGCCGACTTTCTCAACTACAACGGCAATGATCTTGTCTGCCTTCAACATGAATATGGTATTTACGGGGGAACCGCCGGCCGCTACATACTTTCCTTGATGCGGCGACTGAAGATGCCGATTGTCACGACCCTGCACACGGTTCTGCGCGAGCCCGACGTCAATCAGCGCATGGTGCTTGAAGAAATCGCACAGCTTTCGGACCGTCTTATTGTGATGAGCGATTTGGCAGCCCAGCTATTGCACAAAGTGTATGCCGTTCCCAGCGGCAAGATCGACGTAATTCCTCACGGGGTGCCGGACCTTCCGTTCATCGATCCCAACTACTTCAAAGACCGCTTCGGGACCGAGGGCAAATCCGTCCTCCTTACATTCGGTTTGCTCTCCCCGAATAAGGGCATCGAAAATGTTATTCGCTCATTACCTGCAATTCTTGCCCGTTACCCTGACGTGATCTACATCGTCTCCGGTGTGACGCATCCTCATATTCGCCGCCAGGAAGGCGAGCGATACCGCGAAGGGCTGCGCGCGCTGGCGCTGGAGTTGGGTGTGTCATCGCACCTGATTCTGAACAACCGATTCGTCAGTGCGGAAGAACTCGTGGAGCATGTAGGGGCGGCCGACATTTATATCACGCCATACCGGCAGGAAGCGCAAGTGGTGTCCGGCACTCTGGCCATTGCCGTCGGCGCCGGAAAAGCAATTATCTCCACTCCCTACTGGCATGCGAAGGAATTGCTGGCTGAGGGAAGAGGCGTCCTCGTACCGTTTGACTGCCCTGATGCGATCACGGAGGCGGTACTCGCATTGCTCGAGAACGAGGCGGCGCGGCATGCGATGCGCAAGAAGGCATACCTGCACTCCCGCGGGACAACCTGGCCGAAGACAGCACGTGCTTACATGGCAAGTTTTCAGCGTGCACGCTCTGAGCGCTCTTTGCAGCCGCGGCCTGCACAACTTGATAAGGACGGAATGCTTGGAAGAAAGCTGATTCAGGATCTTCCCGCATTTAACATCAGCCATCTCGCGGCCATGACCGACGACACGGGTATACTGCAGCACGCTATCTTCTCTGTGCCCAATACTCGCGAGGGTTATACAACCGACGATAACGCTCGAGCTTTGATTGTCTCTACGCTCATGGAAAACAGAGATCGTTGTCTCGAAGAGTCAGTACCCACGGACCTGTCTTGCCGCTATCTTGCCTTCCTTTGGCTGGCTTTCGATGAAGATAAGAGCCGATTCAGGAATTTTCTAAGCTACGAGCGCACCTGGCTCGAAGAGATCGGTTCGGAAGACAGCCATGGACGTGCGTTGTGGGCACTTGGGACAGTGCTCGGCCGCTCGCGAGATGCCGGATTGCGCGGAGCTGCTGGCCGATTGTTTCAATCTGCCGTGCCCGCGGTCCTGAGTTTCACCAGCCCTCGCGCCTGGGCATTCAGCATTCTTGGCATGCAGGCCTACCTTGAATGGTTCCCAGGCGATAGAGCCATTCAACGTGATCGCAACACTCTCGCCGACCGCCTGCTCGACATCTACGACCGCACCAGAACGGAATCCTGGCGATGGTTTGAAAAGACTCTCTCCTACTCCAATGCCACCTTGCCGCACGCCCTCCTTTTGTCCGGATCTCGAAGCGGTAACAAACGAATGGTCGCCACCGGAATCGAGTCTCTGGAATGGCTGGTAGGCGCGCAACATCGAGAAGATCGGGATACCTTTGTGCCGATCGGATCAAACGGATTCTTCGGTGATGGCAAAGAGAAAGCTCGCTTCGATCAACAGCCGATCGAAGCTTGTGCAACTGTCTCCGCCTGTCTTGAGGCGTACCGCGTGACCAAGCAGGATCACTGGTCTGGAGAAGCACGAAAAGCATTCCGCTGGTTCTTGGGCAAGAACGACTTACAGGTCCCACTTTATGATGCGGTCACGGGCGGGTGCAAAGACGGACTTCACCCCGATCGGGTGAATGAGAATGAGGGAGCGGAGTCAACGCTTTCTTTCCTAATGGCGCGGCTTGAGTTGCAGCCAACCGATGTTTCAAGCGCAGACAAACTGGACAAGGAAGTGAGCGTTTCCCGATGAGCCCGAATCCCCTTACCGCGGTTGTGCCTGTGCCCCCCCTCGTGGTCGAACCTCCAACGTCTGGCGCATGCAAAGATTTTGCGCTGTTTACACGGTTTTCGGGTAACCCGATCCTCAGCCGGGCTCACTGGTCCTATCCAATCAACAGTGTCTTCAACGGTGCAGCGGTACAGCTTCCCGACGGCGATACCCTGCTGCTTTGCAGGGTTGAGGATCGGACCGGCCTGTCCCATCTGTGTGCGGCGCGGTCGGCTAATGGAGTTGACTCCTGGCGCATTGATCCCGAGCCAACGCTCCTGGCCAATCCCCGCGACTTCCCTGAAGAAATCTGGGGCATCGAAGATCCGCGCATTACCTACGTTCCGGAACTCGAACAATATGCGATCGCCTATACGTCCTTCGCGCGTGGTGGCCCGGGAGTCTCACTGGCCCTTACCAGGGACTTCCGGAGTTTCGAGCGGTTGGGCGTCATCATGCCGCCTGAGGATAAGGATGCTGCTCTACTTCCGCGCAGGATCAACGGCTACTGGGCTATGATCCATCGACCGGTGACCACGCTCGGCGCTCATATGTGGATCTCGTATTCGCCTGACCTGCGCCATTGGGGCAACCATAAGATCATTCTCGAAGCACGCCGCGGCGGATGGTGGGATGCAAACAAGATCGGCCTGTGCTCGCCGCCCATCGAGACATCTAAAGGCTGGCTCACCATCTATCACGGGGTTCGTAATACTGCGTCGGGGAGCATCTACCGCATCGGCCTGGCACTCTTCGACCTGGAGGACCCAGAGGTCTGTTTGCAGCGCGGAGACTCTTGGATATTCGGGCCTGAGGCCCCCTACGAGCGCAATGGCGATGTCAACGATGTTGTCTTCCCGTGCGGGCAGACCATCGCGACGGACGGGGATACAGTTCATCTTTATTACGGGGCAGCGGATTCCTGCATGGCCATGGCAACAGGCAGCATCCGCAGCCTACTCGCATGGCTGGAGACACACGCCTCCGCGAACGAATCGGCGTTCGTATAGCCTTGCGTGAGGTGAGGACAAGATGAATATGGCAAATTGAACTTGGCCGGCATGGCTGCCGCATGTGCTCTCGATGCCGCACGTGTGTCCCCGTTGCACCTCGGTTCAGTTCAAGCCGGCAGAAGCGCACTCATTCGACGAGTTGCTCGGTATGTTTGCTCTGCGGGCGGTTCGTTGCACTTTTTGTTGGCGTCGATACTACTAGTTTGCATTCCATGCTTCTACTGGGAAGTGAGCGTACTACTTCACATGCGAAGAATAAGAGCAGTCCCCGTTGGAGGAGAGCAAAATGGAATCAGCGACGGATCTTCTATTGAACCATCCTCAGGATCCATTCGAAACACAGCCTTCTAAGAAGGGTCTCCACTACGCGGTGATCGCCCAAGCCGTCGAAGACCTGCAGGATCTTCAGAATTCTCCGGCGGTCAGCATGGGCCCCTATCTTATCTCCTCCGGGCAGACCCGCATCCTCACGACCCTGAGTGTCTACGGCATGCGAGGCGAGAGCCGTGCCGAGGTACGGCTGCTCTACATGAATTCCGTGGCGCTGCGAATCTGGAACGAAATGGGGATGAATCCCGGTTTGTTAGGCTGGCTCCATCGTCCGCCGCACTCGGCACTGCTCTCCTTTGGCGTGCCATTCAGCGAGTAATCGCAATTCGTTCGAAGCCGAAGGGCGTTGCACAATCTTGTTCAAGCGGCCGTTCGCTGCCGCGGGCGCGCGCAATTCCGATAAATTGGAGAATCGCCGTTGGCTCAAAAATTTGCGCGCCGGCGGAGAAGTACGTCAGCCTTGACCAGGGAATAGACCTCTCGTCGATGTGGCGAGCCAACTCAGTCAGATCCACCAGTGCTCAGGCTGCAGCAGTGTCGCAGAGAGCACTCCAGCCCGGATGCTTGGGAACAACGCTTCGAGTTCACCCCCTTGCGCATACTGCGAAAGCATATGCGCAATGGGCGTATTCACATTGCAGCAGTCCTTTGCTTTCCACGAACGAGAATGCTGCTTCACGGTAGTTCATCAATCTGGTTCAGCCTCTCGAATTACTTCACCGATGTTGATATTGAATGATTGGCGTGTTTTGAACGCTAAGCGAATGGGATCCTGTACACGGAATAGTTTGGGATCAGTGGCGCAATCTACAACCACGTATAGCCAGTATTTGTCTCTGACATTCGCAGCCGTGGGCCACTCATTGTCAGTCAACTGGATCGCGCCGCGACCTGCTCGGCCTTTGACCTCGATCACGATCTTTTCGCCGTTTGGTCTATGGCTTTCCAGGTCGTAACCGCGAGCAAGGTGGGGTGCCGAAACGTCGAAAACCTTCGCGTGGTAATGGTCGATCTCGAAATTCCTTGCGATCCGCATGGCGATCGCTTCAATGTCCTTGTCATAGGCTTCCCGCGCTTCCGGGGTCGGGTCAGGCACTACGATAGCCAGTGCGATTCTAGCGTCGGATCTGAACCCGGTTTCCTGGCTGCTCCTCAAGTGCACGCTCGACTATCCGCAGCAGTTCTCTGCCAAGAAGATGACGCTCCCTTCGTTCGTCCGGGAGTGGCCGGATTTTGTTGAGGACTTTCTCGCTGACAAAAGAAGCTCGACACGCTCTTTGCGACTCAACGCCTTCGTGCGGCAGTGGAAGAGCAACGTCAGACCGCCTCGACATACGGTGATGTTGCAAAACGCCTCGGCCAGCTAAATGGTGAGATCGAAGTTGAACGCCGCGCTAGGTCTACGCTCGGTCGGAGGATTGCGCGCTCGCTCTCTTGAAGAGTTGGAAAAGCGGTTCGGCCGTTACGGGCAGCGCCTCTATGAGTTAGCCAGGGGAATTGACGAGAATCCCGTCGTACCCAACCGACCTACCCAGTCGATCTCCGCCGAGGATACGTTTGAGCAGGATGTCTTGCTGGCCGAGACCGAGCCGATGATCCGGCGTCTAGCGGAAAAAACTTGGGAGGCGTCACGCAAGGAATCCAGAATCGCCCGCACAGTTGTCTTGAAGCTGAAAACAGCCGAGTTCCGAGTTCTCACGCGAAGTCAAACCCCATTTTCGCCGCCCGCCTCTTGCGAAGAACTGACGCGGATCGCTTTATCATTGCGAGACAAGGTCAGCCTCGGTTCCCGGCAGAGATTTCGTCTGGTGGGAGTGGGCCTCAGCAACTTTCGCGATCCCCGGGAGAACGCGGAGGCGTCGCTCTTCGAGTGACTCTCTATACACACCGCCCAATTCCAGCGAAATGATAGACAGCCTGCGTGATTTCTCCACCGCAACTCCGGAGAGTCAATCAAGCGGCCTCATCAAACTCTTCAGCATCGCCGGACTCTTCATCTTCAATGGATTCAGCCAGAATCTCGTCTTCCTCATCCGATTCAGACGCCGAAGTCGCTGTAGTCGCCGTCGGCGCAGGCGCATCGAACAGGCTCGCCGTCCTCGAAGGTTCGTTCTTCACCGGCTGCGCTGGCTTTGGGGTATCGGTGGGCGTAGTCGCCTCCGGCTTTGGCGGTTCCTTCTTTGCCGTTGTCTTGGTCTTCGAGCGGGCTTCTGCCTGAGCGGTCTTCGCGGCAGCATCCATCTCCGCCTTCACCCGATCGAGTGTGTTCCTCAGTTGCAGGTGCGCGGAGACAAAGTTGATCAGCGTCGCGGGCAGGTCGTTGTCAAGCTCATCCGCCTTTCCAGTCACCGTCAGCGGCGTCGTGAGGGCAGCGTTCTCGCCATCCTTGAGCTTCTGCGGGATGACGTTCACGCGAATTTGGTCCTCTTCAATGTGGGTGACGGTCAGCAGGACGGCGCGCTGCCGCAGGTAGGGAGCAAGCTCTTTGAACATGGGTGTCTCCTGTTGAAGGGGTCATTTCGGGCGTGACCCTTTGCTGGTTGTTTTTTTTGAGTTCCGGATCATCCCAGTGCATGGTGTAGCGCCGGCCCAGCGCCAGATTTTCGTTGTAGGCCACGGGATCGCAGTCTCGCTGCCACAACAGGCGATAGAGAGTATTGACCGCCGACTTCATGATGGTTTTCATCTCTTCATCGGAGATGTGGGATATTTCCCGATTGCCGCTGCAAACCGTGCACGGCCTTCCTGCATGCAGGTCCTCGATCGGGCCATTGCGAAACGCCAAGGCGACCATTGCTTTTGCTTCCGCAGCCAAGTCGAGATCGAGCGTCATTTTCATTGACAGCCTCCACGGCTTCACCATACGCCGGTGTCATAGCAAGAGCTCACATTTTGCGTGAACGAGCTCTCAAGGAGCGTCTGCGCATCTTCGACCAAAGAGCCGGATCGACAGGCAATGCGCTCATTTTTCCTGACTTCGCATTGAAGAAAGCGCCATGGTGGCTCAGTTTCCCATACCTGAAGAGCTGTGCCAGCATTGCCAGGGCACTGGCGGCAAGCGTCTGGTTGATGAACGGCTCCTGCCGGTCGAGAGCTTCGACCGCCGAACAACTCGGCAAAGGGTCCTCGCCGGCTTCGGCATCTATGATCTCGGGGTAAAGCTCGCTGACCGTGCGCAGCCGACCTGCCTTGCGCCGGTTACGCGCGTTTAGCGGTTGCCCGAGAACAAATTGGCCGCTAGCCGCATTGTTGCCAAGGTCGAGCCAATAGCACGTCCGGCTCAGAGCGCGGGAGAAGGAATCCTCGATGGCTTTGCGCGCGGCCCGCGTGTCTACGCACCCAATCACGATATCGGGGCATCTATCCTGGTTTCGGTCGAATGACCGCACATGGAAATGACTGGGGATTGCCGACCAGTTAGTTCCCCAGAACATGTTGATGCGGTTGATCAGGACAGTGGCCTTGTTCTGGCCGACGTCGGAGGCGGAAAAGGGTTGTCGGACACAGTTCGTCTCGGTGACCGTGTCGGCGTCCATCATGACGACGTCGAGGCCATCGCGATGGCCCCACACCCGCATCGCCTGGTCCAGATACGGCAACCCCATGACGATAGCGCTGCCCGTTCCGCCTGCCCCAATGATCAGAACACGGACTGCGCGATGGCGCAGCAGATCGGACGGCAGAGTGTGCTCGATGCGCATGCTACCCCCTGTCTCCACGCACGAACTGCGCCAGCGTCTGTGGCAACCGGATCAGCGTTTCGAGTGGAAACGGCTTGCGTTTGTCCGACAAGCCATTCCAAAGCCCATCGAAGCCGCCTTCGTGGCGGGTCAGGCGGCCGACATTGGCGTGAGTGAAGGCGCTCTCATAGAAACCCCGCTCCCAGTTGGGGATCGAGGATACTGTTGCGCTGTCCGGGCGGCGCATCGTGCCGGTGCAGACGCGGCCGTCGTCCGAGAGGTTCCAGAACGGACCGACCGCCAAAGTCGTCCCCGCGGACGGACGGTTGTTCTCAGTGAGCGCACGAATTTTCAAGTCGCTGTTATCGACTCGCCAGACCAGAGGAGGCTGCGGAAATGTGCGGCCATTCAATCCAACGGCCTTCTCGGAGTTCTCATAGAACATCTGACGACGGCACGCCGCGGTCCACCAGGCGATCATGCGATCACCCTTGGCGAGCACGCTTTCCGGAAGGACCTCGGCAGTCGAACCGCCCACAAGCGAGCGCACCAGCGACTCAAGAAATCCGAGCGTAAGAGGTTGAGCCGGTTCGAGTGTGGGTGGCGCGCCCTTGTGGAGCGCCACCTGATGCCGGGTCACGAAACTCCGCTGACGGTCTCCGTAGACCAGCAGCGCCTCACGCAACTCGAAGCGATGGTTCTCCCCGATCGAGATCTGTACCTGCATGACGTTTCTCCCATTCCTGCAATTCCTCGACAAGCTGAAACAGGGCGCAATTAAGGGCAACGAACCGGGCGACCACGCGCAGCGCGTGCCGCACCTCTTCCGGCTTCCGTGGAGAAAAGACCACATCCACGGTCGGCTCCGCGCTGCCTTCCAGCATGTAGTCGCTCTCTTCGTCGAAACACGCGACGATGGCGTCGTGTTCCTTGAAGGCCACCATCAGGGACGGCAGAGGAATCGTGTCATAGCCGCCGTCTTCGCGAAAGTGAACGTCCGTCGGCAGCCTGACCCGCGAGAGCTGCTGAATCTTGCGCAACCCCTCGATCCAAGAGCGATACTGTCCGCCCGCGTGCCCGCGAAGAACGCGGCGCGCGTTCCGCGTGAATGAGTAATGGTCGTCGCACGTGAGCGTCTTCCGGATGCACTCTGGCAACGCCTTCTCAACTTCGGGAAACTCATACTGTTCGCGGTTCTCTTCGTCGTCCGCGGCGTACTCGTGCATCCGCTCGTCATACTGCAGCGCATCATCGTGGTTGTAGATCCGCATCACGCGGTAGAGCGCATAAGTCAGCGTCCAGTAAAACGCCGCGCCCAGTCCTTCGGCTTCCTCTTCAAGAGCCGCAACCGCTGGGCCGATCTTCAGAAACCCGCAGCCGCTGCACTCGATGGTCACAGCCAGCCGGCCATTCCCGAGTAACGTATCCTCGCCATCCCGCTCGGCTAGGTCGCTCACGCTCAGGTGATACTCGACATTGCGCTGAAGCAGGTTCCAGCGCTCCTCACCGATGCTTTCCATGATGGCGCGCTGAGCGAAGACTTGAGCGCTCTCGTCGCACTTCCGCCAAGTCTCCGGCCCTCCCAGCCCTTCTTGCACCAACGCCGCGCAGAGTTCGTAGAGCAGTTCAGCGCGGAACTCGTGGTTGTAGGCTGTCGGCACCGTGTCGAGCGTTGGCAGTCCCTGCGCAAAGGCGGGCGCCAACGTGGCTATCCCAACGGGGGCAAGAGTTCCGCTGGAGCCTGAAGCGGATGACCGCTGCCTGCGGCGTAGCGGTCCATCGCTTCGGTGAGGTACTGAGCGGCTGCGAGAGATTCTTTGCATTGGAAGTGCCTCACGAGCATCTGACTCGTTTCAGGAGGCGGAACTGTCGCCTTCGCCGCGAATAGCGCCAGCAGGTCTGCCGCCGTCGTCACTTTCGATTGCATCGCTCAGCCCTTCGAACCAATCGCCCGGCTGAATGTGTAGCGCAGCACCGAGCCTGCCGCTTCGGGGCCGGATACCGATGCCGTGGCGATCTCCGGGTAGTTGGGGGTCAATAGATCGCGGACCTGTTCGACGGTCAGTTCTGGGCCGGGATCCGGAATGCGAACCCCGTTGTAATGAAACTCGCGCGCGAGGGCTTCGGCTTTGAGAGTGCTCATATTCATTTTCCTTTCAGGGACAATCGGAACATTTTTGGGAAGGGCAGAATTTGGTTTACAAGCGCCGCCATCGATGAGCGACTCGGGGATGATGCGTCAATCGGCATTAGGACACGATGGGCTTGTTGCACCAGCCTTTTGCAAAATGCCTTGGCAGACACAATACCGGGTCTGCTCAATGCGTCACGGTGAACATTCCGCTATGGCCTCACTTCGTGTCTACCCAGTTCATGAATGCTTTGGCCTGGTCCTTCCATAGATTCGGATGAGCCGTAGACGAGGGTTGTATCAGCCTGCAGCATTAGAATCGAGTACATGGCTGGTTCGCCAGATTCCGACGAGAATGCGACCGCGCAGGAGTTGGGCGACCCGTTGACGCCGACCGCATGGCCTCCGCCACTGGCGCACTGCGGTCATCCACTTTCGCAGAGTACCGATGAATGGATCACCGTCGCTGAGATCACCAGCGAGCCGGCAAATGGGTACAAAGGGAACAGACTTCTATACACGGCACTGATCCCGAAAGCGGACCTCTCAGCTGTGCTCGGCTCAGTGGGCGGTATCCACAACAATGTGAGCCTGGCTGGTTTTCAGAGTGTCTTCGGGCCGAACGGCGAGTGTTCTCCACAGTTCTGGATCAACGGAGCAAACGGCGAGAAATACGAAACGCTGGTGCACACGTGGGATAACCACCGGCAGCTCGTGCTGCTTCCCGATGATGGGTTCCTGATGGCGTATCAGCTGGCTCCGCGCCTGCTTGCTGATGGCTCGATGGCTTGGGATGACCTCGACCGACCAGTGTATGACGTTGTCCGAGTTGCGCCAGTGTCGAACTATTCGGGTCCGGACGGATATTCCACGGCACGAATCTCAATTCGTCGCGACTACCTTGAAGACTACCTAAGCCGCAAAGATTGCGTAGCCGTTGCAACCTACTTCGACGAGCGATATTCCCTCAGCGAACCGGAGGTCGAGAAACTGATTCAGCACAAGACCTTCAGCGTGAAACAGCCGGGACGCGAGTTCTGGTTCAAGCGGATGCAACTTGATTTTGCAAACCAGATCTCCCAGGTGTCGGCGTGCACGCTCCTTATGGAGCCGAAGAACAAGCCGATATCGGATCCGGTGGAGGCTGACCTCAAGTGGCCTGATCGCAGCGATCCCGTGAAAGACCGCGGTAGGGGAAGTTTCGCTCCCATGGAGCTCGCCTGCGTCAAGGATGCCGTGCTGAAGGAGTACGAACAGCGTCCGGAATATGACATCAACCCAGAGCGCGGTTCCGTGTCTTACGAAACCCGTTGGTCCGTGGGCTACGTGCGTCGAAGGGGCCGCAACCATCTTGAGCTTGAACTTCGAAAGCTGTATGAAGGCGCTCCCTATGAGGTCATCAAACACTTTCACAGCTTCGCTGTCGTCTCGGCCGTCGCAGCCGGAGACCGCAATGTGAACGGCGATCGCAATATTGGGGTCCGGGCAAAAGAGCTAGTGAACGCTTATTTGGAGTTCACCACGATGCTCGTCACAGTGTCCGAACATCTTGGCCTCGTGGCCCCCGAGGAGGATATTGGCCAATTCGACAGTGAGAAGGTGAAGTATCGAGGATGGTGGACTCATCCTGAGTTCAAATCCCTCGGGCATGTGGCGCTCGAAACGATGCCTTTTGGCGATCTCCTCGATCGGTCCAAAGATATCTTCAATTTGCTGCAACGGCTTCAAAAGTCGCCCTTGCTTCAGATGGCCGTGAACCTCGGACTGAGGAAGGACGATGTTAAGGGTTTTCAGAGCCTGAAGCTGGTAGGGACGATTTGCCAATTGGCGCAACTTGCAGTCGATTCCGGCCTCGATCTGATTCAGGATAGGGCTTCCATCGCGGTTCAATGGGACGCGAAGGCTGAACTCGATCCACTCCGGCCTCTCTTCAAGCTGAACAGCTTGCGGGTCGCCGATGCGCATAGCCTGTCCGCGTCGATGTCGCAGGAGATGATCGAGACACTAAAGGTTTTCGGGATCGATCACCGACAGCATGTTTCAGGTTGGGGTGGGGCCTTAGACAAGATCTTCGACACAGTCATCACATCCTTGACGGCAGTGAAACAACTACTCCTGGACTCGTTGCCTGAAACGCTCTGACTTAAAGCACACATCACAGGGTCCGGTCCGTCAGTTCTACTCTTGCGGGATGGGAAAGCCGCATTCTATGAGAAACTCCTGCAGCGACTCTTCAACCGCGCACACGCGGCGAAGCTCCGCTATCCCCAAACGTGTGGACAAGCGTACGGCTGACATTGGTTTTCTATAGTCGGCCCAGCGCCGTTCGAGTTCGGCGAGCGCAAGAGCGGCTGTTTGGGGGCGGAGTTGGTGGCAGCCATCGAGGTGCCGTAAAAGCAAAGCTTCATGAGTCGGGTTCTGCCAAATCAACCGTAAACCGTTTTCTGCCGCAAGCGGAAAAAGTCTCTGGTCTCGCTCTGGTGTAATTCCGACCTTATCCCGATCGAGGAGAACTGCCTTCGTGGCAAAAGGCCCACGCTTGTTTTCTGCGCGCCGGCTCAGTTCGACCGCCAGCGTAACCAGATCCAGGGGATCCCCACCTCCCGGACGCAACAGGACCGAGTGGATAGCGAGGTGAAGGCCGACGTCTTCAGCCAACCGCGTGAGGAGAGCTCCATACCCTTGCTCACTCTCCCCTTCGCAGCCAAGAAAGATTCTTGTGCGTACCGGGATGGTGGCGCGACGTCGCTTCATCCGAGCTGCGGTACAGCTCCGTACACGCCTCCAAGATATTTCTGGTAGTAGTTGTCGTTACGGCGGACCGACTGGATGTCCTGCAACCCGTAGACGCGGGTTCGCCCGCGAGTGTCCTTCTCGCAAAAATAAACCTCCTCCTTGATCAGGTCGTCGAGGAGAGAGGCGTTTTGGCAGCTCATCCAAAGTTGCGCATTCTGCTGATTACGGACAGGGTCGTAGAACCATCGCAGAATCTCCGGCAACACGAGTGGATGGATCGCAAGATCCAGCTCATCGATGACGGCAACACCGCCGACCTTCAGCGTTTGGATTAGCATCGGAAAGATTCGAATGAACTGCCGTGTGCCATGACTCTCAAGATGCAGCGGCATCAGCCGTTCGAGGCCTTCGTGTTCGAATCTGGCAACTGGCCCAGCCGCTGAAGAGTCGATGGACATGCCTCTGATCCCAAGGTCGATCCGCTCGATCTCCCGATTCAACGCTTCGATGAGCTCGGGATGTTCCGCGTAGAAGCGAACAACCTTGTCCTCACTGAAATCGACTTTTTCGATGAAGATGTTGGTCAAGATACTCGCCGCCAAGCGCTGGAGGAGCAGAGACGGCTGGTGGTCGAACTGCGCAAGGGTCGCAATCACACTAGCGTTCGATCGGACCTTGGACAGGACTTGCTTGTAGCCCGTTAGTCCGTAACCCTTGCCATATCGGATCTCGCTCTTCTGGTCCCTCTCGAAGAGACGGATCGGCTTCCCTCCCGTAAAGGGCGCCTGCCGAAGGGACTCCGACACGATTGATCTCGGCTTTCCAAGCTCGCTCCGGAAACTGACCTCGTAAATGTACTTGGCGCAGCTCTCCAGTCGAGGTTCAACGAGATCGGCGGGCGCAGCGAAGTGAATTGCCAGTCGCGTGGGAAGCTGTGCTGCCTCCTGATCGTTGAAGGATTCGCATGGCTGGGCCGCATCCGGGGGGAGTTGAAAGCTGCTCTGCACGAACCATCCGAGAAAAGCCAGGACTCGCAGGACAGTCGACTTCCCGGAGGCATTAGCACCGAACAATGCGACCACTTTGGGCACCCTAGCATTCGATCCAGGGCAGGCCTCCCCGAATCTGCCGGCCACTTCAGGTACGTTGTCGGCTACGCGGAGGTCCAGTACCTGCGCCTGGCGCACAGAATAGAAATTCTCGATCTCGAGACGAGAAATCATCAAAAGTCCCCCGCAGTAGAAGCATCATATCATCCATGCAAGGCAGTTTGACAAAAATATGCTAAACTTGTCCTTATATGTAAACTCTCCCTGATTTCGATGAGTAAGCCCGCTACCCAGAAGGATGTGCCAGATGACAAAGGCCTTTCCGAATTCCGTGATTTTCGACGCAGCGCCCACACTTGAGGCGCTGAAAAAGTTGCCGATCGAAACCAAGAGCCAGGTTTTGCTGGCCCGGCTATCCAAGATCGGGGCGCACGACACCAGCGCGCTGAACAAGCACAATCTTATGATGGTGGGCGATCCATACCAATTGGCGTATGGTTACGGTCCCGTGGAGAACCATGCCGTTCGCCAGCACCTGCTTGGCGCACCCTGGACCCGGCTAGTAAATGAAGGATATCTGGCGGACTACGGGGGACAAGGATTCTTCACCGTGACGGACGAAGGCAGGGAGTTTCTCGAATCGGATCCTTCCTCTGCGCCAGGCCCTAGTGCAACGGCATCCGCGGCGAAGGTGCCGGCGCGCATTCCTGCTCGCACACCTGGCATCCCCCGAGCGCTGCTTTCGTACTCCTGGGATAGCGACGAGCACAAGGATTGGGTGTTGGCGCTCGCAGAGCGCTTGCAGGGTGAGAGCGGTGTTGAGATCCTGCACCGTCTTCTTCGTGGCCCGCGAGCAGGCGTTGTCTGAACCTTCGATCTTCTCGACGGTCTCAAGGACGCCGTACTGCTCCTGAAAATCGCGCCTGCCTTGTCCGCCATAAGCAAAGCCCTCGCGCACCATCGCGCGCGGCTCCATGCGGTAGAAGATGTTGAAGAGGTCGTCCGCATAGCCGCCCATCAGCGTGCCTGTAAGGGCGATAAGGCGCTGCGCGGCGCGTCCGAGGACGCCGAGGCCGTTGCCCTGAGCCGTGTCGCCCGCCAACTGGTGCAGCTCGTCGGCAATCGCGAAATCGAACCAGCCAGCCATGTAGCGGCCGATGTATTCGATCGGCGCCATACGCTGAATCCGGTTGCGGTCCGCCTGCCACAGAGCCGAGAATCGCGTTGTCCCATTGCGGGGTGAAACCAGGATCTCCGCGACCTTCTGCTTGTCGCGAAAGTCGAGGGCCGTGAGCTTCTGCATCTCCGAGTCGAGAATGGCCTCACCCGAATCGGGATTCAGGATCCCGCCCAGGTTCGGGCCGGACTTCGCCTTGAGGTAGACGTGGTCCCAGAAGTAGCTGAGCTTGCCTTTGTCCTTGCCGGTAATAAAGAAGGTCGGCCCCGTGAATCGCTTCCGCCACTCCTTTCGGCCCAGCCGACGCATTTCCGCCAGACTTAGATGCTTGCCTTCATAGACCGTCTTACCCTTGCTGAGCTTGACCTCTCGGACCCCGTGGGGCTTCGCGGGGTCGCCACCGTTGCGCATGTCCTCGATGATGAAAGTCCGGGCACGGGGTGTGGTCAACAGGACCTCGCGCGCCCACTTGTGCGTGATGTGCGACGGACACATCACCAGCGTCGTTGTTGGCCGCCCTTCGGAGAGCACATGGATCGTCCCCAAGGCCATAAGAGTCTTCCCAGCACCACATTCGGCGACAATGCGTGCGGCCTTGGCCTTGCGGAGGTACTTTGCAGTGCCGGTGATGGCCACAGCCTGTGCGGGTAGCGGTTTGCGCAGCAGCCCGGCGAGACCGGGTGCAATGGGGTCCTTTGTGCTTTGGAGGGGTGGATAGGTTTCGAGGATGCGCTCGGCCAGAAGAGGGCCGAACTGGCGCAGATAGTCGAAGGTCGTCTCCATGCGGACACCTCCTCCAGCTTGATTTTTGGGATGGATCGTTCAGACGCGAATCAGAGATCGCTCACGATGAGGGCGTGATTCACTTGCCAGCAGCACTAGGGGATGAATGGAGTTGCTTAGGACTGGTCAGCCTCTTCCACGGGCAGGTCGAAGCGCTCGAGTTGTACTCGACCGTCCTTCCTCACATCGACCTGCAATACCTGGTTGGTGAGGTCGCCGTTCTTCGCAAGGTTGTCCAGGACCAGACTAAAAATCTGCCGTTGCAGGTCCATGTTCGATCCAAATGGCGCGTCGATGCAGATCAACCCTGCGTGCAGGCGCACGTCCGTGTATTCGCCCGAAGAGCCTGGTTCATTCGCAGGCCCGCGAAAGTCGGTGCTGTTGTTCGTAACAAATGTCCAGTCGCCTTTGACGCGCTTGAGTTCCCTGTCTTTGGTACCTGTCTTCCCGAGGTGATTGACGTGTGAACAGAGAAAGCCCTTCTGCTGCGCGTCGGCCGCCAGCGAAGGGCTCAGGTTTTCGTCGATCAGGATTTTCTGCAAAACTTCTAGCCTCCAAATGAGGAGCTACGAAGTCGCTTCTTGGAAATTGAGACCGACAGACTCTTGGGCAGGTGCCGACGCTTTGGACGGCCCCGTTGGGGGTTCGCTTTTGCGTACATCGAAGCCAATTCGATCTGCGACGGCGGTAGCTTCGGATAAATCTCGCGCAATTCTTCAAGCGGCGTCCCGGCATCGACCAGACTGGCAACGTCGTACACCGGGATGCGCGTTCCCCGAATGACGGGCGTGCCACGCAGTATCTCCGGGTCTTCGGTGACCAGTTCCTGTGCCTGCCTTAGCTGGTTCAGGCGGCGATCCACATCATCCCAGATCGAGGACAGCAAAACCTGCACCGTCCGGGATTCTTCGAACTTGCATTGACGCAGCTCGGTCCAGGAGTGGTTGTGTGCCAACGCGTTCCGCATCGCTTTGACACGCGCACCAGAAGTCAACACGTCTTCCGTTTCGAAGTAGAAAGCGATCCAGAGACAAGCATCCTTGCGAACGGTTCGGTTCTGCGATACCTTATAGAGCATCTTCGGCAGAATCCTTTTGTCGATCATCCGGTTGATCTTGGCAACCGTGACACCTGCTGCGATGGCTGCCTCACTGGTTGTCAGACTTTCGATAGCGGCTTCCATTGAGCACCTCCATGTTCTCTATCATAATTCATCTCCTCAAGGAGAATAATTATCATAAGTCGCTCATGGAAGCGAGAAAGGATGACAAGTTACTTATCGTCATATAGATACGGGCATTATCTTCAGCAAGTTCGCAATGGATGGTCGCGGCCAAGTGATCGGGCCTGCCTCGCTCGGGAATGCCAGTTCTCCGGAGCGCAGACCGTCGCCGATCCACTCAAGCATCTCTTCCGTGGTGACTGAAACCAACACCGGCTCGCAACCGATCCCGTCGATCTCCTCGATCCGCTGCTTCCGTTCGACCACGGCCAGAACATGGTCCGCCCATGCAGGATCGGCAGGCAGGCCAAGGAAGCTCGCGAGAGTCGCCCATGCCTCCTCACGCCGGTAGCGAAGCAGGAGCGTTCTGCCGGCGGTGCCGTTCGTGTGAAGCTCCTCAGAGACAGCGAGCAGATGTCGGATGGGATGCTTCCGCCCCGGCAGCGTCACCGCGCCCCTATAGCAGGACGCATGTTCGCCCAGGGTTACATCTTTCGTTCT
>Ga0134128_10001536_pt1 | contig 29477 bp, 32 predicted proteins | sample KB31754_FD_96462 | JGI IMG/M metagenome (GOLD analysis project Ga0134128, IMG submission 96462) | Terrestrial soil microbial communities with excess Nitrogen fertilizer from Kellogg Biological Station, Michigan, USA - KB3-175-4 | ecosystem: Environmental > Terrestrial > Soil > Unclassified ... | reverse complement strand
CTGACGACCATTCTGGATGCGTCGGCGCTGCTGATTGCGTACGGCCAGGGCGCGCTGCGCTGGCAGGCGAAGCTGACGTTCGCGATTTCGCGCCACGCCGTGGTGGATCTGGCGCAAGTGTTGAATTGCCCGCCGAAGCGCACAGACGGCGCGCGCCTGCCTCCCGGCGAGTTGCAAAAACTGCACGGAGTCCTGATTGCGGCGAAACTGTCGGACTGCTGCTCCGAGGATCGGGACGAATCCGAGCGCAAGCTGGGCGATTTGCGGCGTATGTACGAACCGTATATCGCGGCGCTCTCGGATCGTTTGCTGATGCCGGTGGGCGCGTGGGTGCCCGCGAAACACATCGTTGATAACTGGCGCACCAGCGCGTGGGCGCGCATCTCCACGGATATCGAAACGCCGCTCTCCGAGAGAGAGGAAAAGGAACACTTCTGATCGTCGAACAAAAGAGAGGGACTATGCCTGCCAAGAAGCACGCGAGCAGTAAGAAGGAACCGCGCGCGACGCGTCCCAACATGCCGGGCTACGGAATCTCAACCACGAAGAAAGGCATGCTGCCGTGGAAATGGGCGGAAGAGCGGTTGCGAAAGAGCCGGCAGTATTGGATGGTGACGGTGCGGCCCGATGGGCGTCCGCACGTAATGCCCGTGTGGGGGTTGTGGCGCGAAGGCGCATTCTACTTCAGCACGGGCGCGAGCTCCCGCAAGGGGCGAAATCTTGCCGCGAACCCGAATTGCATCGTGTGCAATGAAAATTCGGGAGAGGGCGTCATTGTGGAAGGCAGCGCCGGCATTTGGAAGGATGCAGGGCGCTTCGAAGAGCTCGCGCGTGAATATCAGAAGAAGTACAAAATGGACATTCGCGGGATGAACGAGCCGTTCTATTGCGTGACACCGCGCGTGGTTTTCGGGCTGTACGAAAAGAAATTTCCCACGACGGCGACTCGCTGGCTGTTTGACACCGGCCGAAAAGGGAAGTCCGTTTGACTGAGACCGATCCGCACAAACCTCACGCGCGTGAAGTCGCGTGGCCCGTTGACCGTGCGGCTCGCGCGGCGTAGCATCGCTTTAGCTAGACTTAGCTCGCAGCGCATTCGGAATCAGCGCCGGCGCCTCTGAACCGCGCACCTGCCAAGCCGTAAAGCGCGCGAAAGGAGAATCCTCAATGAGAGCGAAATTTCTCGCGGGCCCTATTGTTCTCGTAATGATGGCATTTTCGGCGATCGTTCAGCCCACGATGGCGCAGCAAGGGCCGTCGCCGGAAGCGGAGAAGCGGATTCAAAACGAAGTCCGCCATCAGCTCGTCATGCTGCCGTTTCTGGACGTCTTCGACAGCCTCACTTACAAAGTGGACGGTTACAACGTGACGCTGGGCGGGCAAGTGACACGGCCTTCGCTGAAGTCCAGCGCGGAAGCCGTGGTTAAGAAAGTTGAAGGAGTCGAGAAGGTCGACAATCAGATCGAGGTGCTTCCGCCTTCGCCGATGGACGACCGCCTGCGCATCCGGCTGTTTCGCGCCATTTACGGGTATGCGCCGTTGCAGCGCTACGCCTTGCCTGTGATCAAGCCCATCCGCATCATCGTGAAAAGCGGGCACGTCACGCTGGAAGGAGTTGTGGATAACGAGTCGGACAAGAATATGGTTACGCTCCGCGCGAAGAGCGTTCCCGGAACCTTTTCCGTGACGAATAATTTAGCCGTGGCAAAGTGAGTGCAGGCGCCCACGGTTCCCGATGGGCGCTCACAAAAGTGTAACGAGTTTCGTTCCGCATTGTGCTGCTCTGGCGCCGCGCGCCCGCCAGTTCGACCTGAACGCGATGACTGGACAAAAGCCTCACGTCATTTGGCGGCAGAAACAGCCGCAACGGGACGTGAGCTACAGGCGCACGAGCTTAGGCTCCGCGCAGGCCGCGGCGTGTACAGTAATCCACGGATGGGCAAGAGCGGCGCGCCGCCCCATAATCTATTTACTCCCCGGTCAAAACAGAATAGCTCCAGCCTGGAAATGATAGGAGGAGCCATGTCGAAGATTCTACGGTGCAGCGAATTGATTCCCGGATGCGATTTCGTCGCGCGCGCGGATACGGACGAAGAGGTGATGGAACAGGCCGCCAGGCATGTCCGCGTGAAGCACAATCTGCAAAAGATGTCGGCTGGCGTGGTGGCCATTATTCGCGGGGCAATTTGCGACGACGAAAACGGCAGGCCCAAGCAGAGTAATGGCTCCGCCCATCACGCGGGCCAAGACGGGGCAAGCGATGGGAACGCGGGAGCGGCGTGGTGGACACACAGTGGCAGATCGCAGCCGAACTAGCGGTGCGACGACGCTCGTGGCGCGCCACGCGCCTTTTCCCATTGCACTCCGCTGCGATTACTGGCCCGCGGACGCGAATCGCAAAATGCGAGTCTGTGTATGCGTGTCGTAGACGAAATATTTATCGGCGGAGCGCGCGGAGAGTTCCTGTAGCCGCTTCATCGCTTGTGGAAGACCTTTGACGGCTTCCACCCACACTGGAGTGCCTTCGGGAAGTTCTCTGAAAATATCGTAAACACGTTCGGAGGCGTGATCCATCGGATTGCTCCGACGAACGAGAGGGCGGGGGCTAGGGGAACCCTCGATCGATCCAGGTACTGAAGCTACTATGCCAGTACAGAACAGTCAACTGGATAAGTGTGAAAGTTGGCCAATACTGTGCCAATACTGTGCCAATACTGTGCCAATACTGTGGATGTTCGAATCGGTTGTGTCACGTCGTGAATAATCGAAAGCGGAGGGTTGCGCGTCGTCGTTCTCACAGGGGCTTGACAGTGGAGCCTTGCCGGCGTAGAGTGCCGCACAAGGCTATCTCAAAACCGTAGATTCCCAATTTGCATAGCTGCCAGGAGGTAATATGAACGGGATGCACTTCCATCGTTCAGGTTCCTCACGGCGTGCGTTTCTTGGAACAGCAGGCGGAGTGCTCGGAGCCGGTCTATTGTCTCCAACGTTGGCCTATGCCCAGGGCAACGATGATGACAAGCGACACGACGAGAGCGCGCAGCCCAATCCGATTCCTGGAGGCGTCGCGCCATTTGCCCCCTTCGGAGTTTTCATCCACCATAACCCGCTGAAACCGGGCGTCGCTCTGAATAGCATCAACGACCCGTGCCAGATTACCGACTTCGACGGATTCGTTGGTTTGACGCACATTCGCGGCGGCGGGACGGGAACAAACACTCTAACCGGCGTCAGCACGCCCATGGCGTACCAGGCAGACATGGGATTCAGCAAAGGCAAGTTCATCGGCACGGACGGCCGCCATCACGAGGGAACGTTCGCCTTTGTTTGACTCGACGTCTATACCGATCCGGCTGGATCGGCCAGTCTTCCTCACCAAATCCACGATTACAATGTGCACATCGATGTGAACGACGTGTTCTGGATGATCCGCGTCGATTCTGACGCGGTCAAGGTCGATTTCGACGACGCGCGAGCGAGCCTGCACGTAAGTAAGCTCGATGTCTTCGATGACCATGATATAGCCAACTCACTAACCCTGGGGCTGGGACTTCCCGGTGGCCTGGGTTTTCCCTACCCGCAAATCCCGCCCGTATTCCCGTCCCATGCGATTGTTTCCTTTGACGTCGAATGGAACGGTGTTCTTGCGATGGCGGAAATTCAAAACGGCTCGCAGCAGTTCAAGGGTTCGTTCCTCGAAACACCGACGACGATCCAATGGTCCGCACAGCAGCCGGGCTTCCTGTTCCAATCGGAAGCGCCCGATCCTTCACGGAACCTGGTTTCCGTGGTGGGCCGAGAGAAAAACGGCGTCTTCTTCTAGGCTAAGTCACGCGTTTTGTTCCTGGACCCGCACTCGCGGGTCCAGGACAGCGCGTTTCAAAGATTTGGCGCGTGAATCCGGGAAAAAGTACGACGTTGCGCTGCGGGCAAAGCGAGGCGTAGAATCGCGCAGGGCCCATCTTCAGGCCATACGAAATGCGGCCGCAGGCCGGAAGGAGTTCCTCATGGCCAAGTCACTCCGTTGCAATGACGTTATTCCCGGATGCAGCTACGTTGCTCACGCGAATACGGAAGAGGAAGTGATGCGGCGAGCCGCGGAGCACACGCGACTTGAGCACAACATACGGCGGATCACGCCGGAAATCACCGCCATGATGCGCGCTGCAATTCGCGAGGAGAAAAGCGCGAGCGCGGCGTAACGCGATACGGGCAGGGGGCGGGCGCGAGTCGTTTTTTATTCCTTCGCGGCGGACTTGCGCGGTGGAGGCGGCGTTAGCGCCGGGATGTACAGAGCCGCCACGCCGTGCGCGATCTTTCCGGGATTTGAGTGCCCGGAATCGAGATTCGTCAGCACAATCACCGTCAACTTGTCGTCGACGTAACGCGAAATTATGTTCGTGAACCCCTGCCACGAGCCCCCGTGTTCAATCAGCCTGTGGCCGTTCATGCCGTGAATGAACCAGCCGAAGCCGTAATCGCCCTTGTTGGGCTTGCCGTCGTTGAGCTTGGCGACGGTCCACATTTGATCGAGGCTCGAGCGCTTGAGCAGCTTGTCGGTGTAAAGGGCGGCGTCCCATTTCGCCAGGTCGAGGACGCTGAAATATAAGCTGCCATCCGCGGTGGTGTTGAGCGAGGGCGAAACCCAATCCTGATTTTTCCATTCACCTTTCACGAGCTGATAGCCCGAGGCGCGATTGGGAATAATGTCCGGCTCGCTGATGATGCGCGTGGTGTTCATGCCGAGCGGGCGGAAGATGCGCTGCTGCAAAAAGTCGCCGTAAAATTCCCCCGTCACTTTGTGAATTAAAATTCCCAGCACCACGAATCCCGTGTTGCTGTAATTCCAGCCCGTGCCCGGCGGGAAATCGAGCGGCGTCGATTCCGCCTTCTTCAGCAATTCGCCTTCGGTGTAATCCTTGCGATAATCAACTTCCTTGCCGTCCGTGTAATTCTTGATTCCCGACGTGTGGCTCAGCAAATTCCGCACAGTGATGTCGCGCCAGGCGGCGGGCGCATCGGGAAAATATTTCGTGATTTTGTCGTCGAGGCCGATTTTCCCCTCTTGGACGAGCATCATCACGGCGGTCGCGGCGAATTGCTTGCCGATGGAGCCCGACTCGAACACAGTTTGCGGCGTCACGGGCGCATTCCATTCAATGTCGGCGAGGCCGTAGCCTTTCGCTTTGACGATTTTGCCGTCGCGCACAACGGCCAATGCCAGGCCGGGGATTTTCTGCTCGTGCATGGCTTGACGGACATAGGTGTCGACGTTGTCCGCGCGCGCTGCGCCAGGGACTTGCGCGCAGGCGAACGACGCAGCGCAAAATATCGGAGAGAGAATCATCGCGCGCAGCAGTAATTTCGCAGTGGCTGATTGTTTCCGCACGAACGGCTGGTTGTAGGGCATTCGCGAAATCCTTTTCCGCTTCCGGCGGAGTCGCGCCGGCTGCCATGTGAGCGCGCGCATTGTACAACGAGTGCGCCCGGCAGAGTGCAATGGAAAAACAGCTGAGAGGGATTGGATTCAGCGCGAGGTGAGGCGGGAAAATATCCGGCCAATCGCTTGGAAGGCGGCCTGACTGAAAAGGAAGCGCGTGAGCGAAGCGCCGCCGGCCAGCGGCAGCATCAGGATTTGCATGAACGCGCCGGCTTCCGCTTTCAGTTTGTCACTTTCGACCTGATGCGTCTCGTGCGATTTCAGCGCGAGATAGCTGGCCCAAAAAAGATCGAAATTCGCGCCGCAACTCTCGCAGGTGCCGCCATGCGTTTGCGTGTGCGCGCAGTTCGGGCATTTGAAAACCAGCGTGGCGTGGCAGTTCGTGCAGAACTGCACGCCTTCCGCGTTCGCAGCGCCGCATTTCGGGCAGGTCATCCTTGAATTTTACTTGGGATGGGCGGGGGAATTCGTTCATGCGCAAGCGCATGCTGCGCATCCGACAACAGAACTTTCGTACTACCGCCGCTGGCGCGCCAATCAGGCCGTCAAGTCTTCTGCCTTTGCCGATCTGGTGATGTGAAATCCCAGGGCGCAATGATATAAATCTGCGCACTGTGGGATTTATGCGCATACACGAATGAGCGTTGCCGCCGAGCGTATCGCCGGACAACACGCGCCGCGCGTGCGTGCGCGCGGCAAGATCAGCTTGCTCCCGCTGGTTGCCGCGACTTACTTCATGGTGTCGGGCGGCCCGTACGGGCTGGAAGACGTGGTGCAGATGGCGGGCTACGGCGGCGCGATTGCGATTCTGCTGATTACGCCGCTGCTGTGGAGCGCTCCGGCCGCGCTGATGGTCAGCGAACTTTCCAGCGCGATTCCCGAAGAGGGCGGCTTTTACATTTGGGTGCAGCGCGGGATGGGCCGCTTCTGGGGATTTCAGGAAGTGTGGCTGTCGCTCGCGGGAAGCGTGTTCGAAATGGCGCTGTACCCCACGCTGTTCGTCGACTACGTGGGGCATTTCGCTCCGGCGATCACGGCAGGGCATCGCGGCATCGCAATTGAGCTTGCGCTGATTGTGGTGTGCACGATTTGGAATTTGCGCGGCGCGCGGGCCGTCGGCGAAGGCTCGATTTGGATGTCCGTGCTGCTGCTGAGTCCGTTTGTGATTTTGACGGCGTGCGCGCTGGCGCGTTGGGGTTCGGCCGCGGCTGCGGGGTCTCCACATAATGCGTCGATTGCATCGGGGCACTTCGACATTCTCGGCGGAATCTTAATCGCCATGTGGAATTACATGGGATGGGACAACACTTCGACGATCGCCGAGGAAGTGGTGCGCCCGCAGCGGACATTCCCTCTGGCGATGCTCTTCAGCGTGTTGCTGGTTGTCGTGAGTTACCTTGTGCCGATTGGCGCTGTGGCGCGTTCGGGGATCAGCGCAACCGGATGGTCGACGGGAGGCTGGGTGGACATAGGGCGAACGCTTGGCGGCGAATGGTTGTCGATAGCCATCGCGATTGGCGGCGCGGTCGGCGCGATTGGGACCTTCAACGCGCTGATGCTTTCCTTTTCGCGCCTGCCGCTGGTGATGGCGCAGGACGGCTACTTGCCGCGCATTTTCGCGCGCACTTCGTCGAAGACGGGCATGCCGTGGGTGGCGATCACCGCGTGCGCTCTGTGCTGGGGCGCGTGCCTGTTCCTGAATTTCGAGCACCTGGTGATCATGGACGTGCTGCTGACGGGCTTGAGCATTCTGCTGGAATTCGGCGCGCTGATTGCGTTGCGCATTCGCGAGCCGGAGTTGCCGCGGCCCTATCGCGTGCCGGGAGGAATCGCCGGCGCCGTGCTGCTCTCGCTTCCGCCGCTTGTGCTGATGGTTCTCGCGACGGTGCGCAATCGCACGGAAACGATTGGCGCGACCAGTTCGCTCGCCGTCGGCCTGGTGCTCATCGCCCTCGGGCCCATCGTGTATTTTCTCGCCCGCCCGCGCGCGGAGAAGCCCTGAGCGGCGTCTGTAGCTCAGGTCCCGTTGCGGCTGTTTCTGCCGCAACTGACCTGAGGCTTTTACGCGGCGGCATGTTGGGCCGACAGGAACGGCCTGCGGAAAAACCTCACGTCAGCCCGGCAAACGGCGCCGTGCGGGACGTGAGCTACAGGGCGGCGGCATGCGGGCGGGCCCGCCTCGTCGGGCAGACGTGAGCCACAGTTTCACCAGCGAGACTATTTTTTTGGTTTCGCGGGAGCGGCCGGCGCGTCGCCGGTCAAGCCGAAGACGGACTTCGCCTTGGATGGCAAGTTGTCCACGTGCGACAAGAACGTGACGACTTTCCAGATTTGTTCATCCGTGAGCGCCTTTTTCCAGCCGGGCATGCCGGTCAGGCGCACGCCGTGGACGGTGATGTAGTAATTCTGATTCTCGGGCATGTCTGGACGGTCGTCGCCAAAGAATTGCGGCGGCGGGGGATTTAGTGTTTCGGCGAGCAGCGACTTCGGATGAGCCGGATCGCCGTGGCATTGCGCGCATTTGAAGGAGTAAATCTCCGCTCCGTCGACCAGATTCTGTTCCGTCGGCTGGACAGGATTTGTAACTTTCGGCGCATTCCGCTCCACGCTGGCGTCCATCGCGTGTCCTGCAACGCTCGTTTCCAGCGAAGACGGCGGCACGTCGGCGCGCATGTTCACGTGCCCCGTCTCAAGCACAAAAAGCCCCACAGCAACGATAACCACGATCGTGACGATGACCCCCAGAATGAATCCTTTCATCGTTGTTCTCCCTTTCGCCCATGTGCTGCAATTCAGGGAAGGTATCATACATCCAAGGATGCCTAGTGCAGCCCTCCATCCCTCCGGCTACCCGTCCTTCCGTACAGCTATTCGTTAAGGAAACTCCATTTGGAACACAAATTGACGAAAAGTGTCACCTATCTTAGGCTGGATTGCAAAGCAAATTGGCTGCAAATGCAAGTGTGAGCGCGGAACCGGTTGCGTAAAGACCGCATTCGTAAAAAGAATCGGGGCGGCAGCCGGAAACGTTGCAAATCTAAGACACTAGAGGAGATACAGATGAAGCGATTCATGTGGGCAGTGCTTGCCTTTTCGCTCTTGGCGATGACCACGCACGGGCAGAACACCCCCGCTGCGGACCTCGCCGGCGGGTATTCCTATCTGCACCTGAACGGTTCGGGCGGCGGGTCGGGCGCAAATCTGAACGGCTTCAGCGCGTCGGTAGGGGTCAACGTCAATAACTGGCTCGGCATCGTCGGCGACTTCGGTGTGTATCACGGTTCTCCGAGCGGCGTCGGCTTGACGGGCGAAACGTTCACGTTCGGCCCGCGGATTTCGTTCCGCCAGTCGGATAAGTTCGTGCCGTTTGTGCAGGCGCTCTTCGGCGGCTCGCATTTCTCCGCGTCGGCGGGCGGCGTCACCGCGTCCACGACACCGTTTGCCTTCGGTTTCGGCGGCGGCGTTGACGTTGGGATCGGCGGCAGTGGGAAATGGGCTGTGCGGCCGCAATTCGATTACATCGGCATGCGCTCGAACGGCTCGACGCAGAATTCCGAACGGATCTCGATCGGACTCGTCTACCACATCGGCCAAAAGTAACAGCCTGTAGGTTTCCTTCAGCAAACTGCGCCCGTCCTGGCATATACCGGGACGGGCGTTTTGTTTTCCTTCGCATCGCCACTCGAGAGAAGCCAGCGTCCGTCCTTGGCCGTGAACCCATGTAGGGCAAAATATCGCTTGCAGTATGCAAGCGATATCGGATAGCTTTTGCACCGTGCAGAGAAGGCCCAAGCCGCGCCACCGTTCCGGATGTCCGGTCAGCATCTCACTCGAGGCGCTGGGCGACCGATGGTCGCTGCTGGTCATTCGCGACATGATGGTGCGCGCCTTTCGCACATTCAAACAATTTCAGGAATCAGATGAAAAGATTGCCACCAACATTCTGGCGGACCGCCTGCAGAAGCTGGCGGCGGCAGGAATCATCACGGCCGAACCGGACAAGAGCGACGCCCGAAAAGTGAATTACCGTTTGACGGAGAAGGGAATTGACCTGGCGCCGGTGGTGCTGGATTTGCTGATTTGGGGGACGCGGCACGAGGAAGCCGGGGCGCCGAATGCCGTCGTGGAGAAAATGGCGGCGAATCGCGAGGAAGTTCTGGCCGAAGTGCGGCGGCGATGGCGGGAACGGGACCCGGTTCCATTTCTGCCCAGCTTCGCGAACGTAGGCGGCGATCGCAATTCGTCACGGCCGCAAACGCGACGGCCGGTTTGATGCATCTGAGGGCAGGCGATTTTGCGTACACGCTTCATCCCGTTGCGAAGTTAGTTCTTGCAGGGTCGGGCGCCGGCGCGGCGCAGTAAATTTGACTGGCTGAACAATAAAAAGGAGAAATGAAAAACATGGAAACGAAACCCACGCACGAACAAGCGCAGCTTCAACTACAACTCTACGATTTGCGGCGCGAGGCACGGCTTCGCCAGGCGCGCGACTGGTTCTTCAAGAACTATTTCGCTGAAACTCTCGACGAAGCCATGAAAATCGCACCGATGGGCTCGGAAAACGGCACCAACTTCATGATGGTGGTCAGCTATTGGGACCAGGCGTGTGCGATGCTCAACTACGGTTTGCTCCACGAGGATTTGTTCTTTGAAACCAGCGGCGAATTTGTCGGCGTGTGGGAGCGGCTCAAACCTGCCATGCCGGAGGCTCGCCAGCGTTTCTCGAACAAAGCCTTCGCCGCGCATTTGGAAAAGGCGGCGGAACGCTTCGAAGCCTGGAGCGAGAAGCACTCGCCGGGCCAGATGGCGGCCATGCGTCAGATGATGAAGCAGATGCGCCCACAGCAAGCAGCCGCGAAAGCTTAAGCGGAGCTGTCCAAAAATCAACCGCTAACGTAGCGAACCGTGCGACGCCCGATCGGACACGAGACGAGCGAGCGTCGCGCGTGCCTTCACGAAGATAAGGGGGAAAAGCTCCATGGGAAAGATTATCAAGGCGGTGACATCAGGGAGCTTCGCGCTGGTGTTCGTGCTGGTCGTCGTGTTGGGCGCGGCGTGGCAGGTTCGCGCTCAAGACTCCAAAGCGCTGTATCCGAAGATGGCTCCTCTTGACCAATACTTGATGGAACGCAACGCCGAGATAGCTTTGGCGCGAAGTGCGGCGCCGCCGTCCATCTCCCGCGACGCCGAGGTTTTGGTCCTCGGGCGACACGGTTATGAAACCGCAGTCAAAGGCAAGAACGGTTTCGTATGCCTGGTGGAACGAGCATGGAATGCTCCCTTTGATAACTCCGAGTTCTGGAACCCCAAAAATCGGAGTCCAGACTGCTACAATCCACCAGCTGCCCGAGCCATACTTCCCCTGATTCTAAAGAGGGCCGAATTGGCCTTGGCTGGTCAGTCAAAAGATCAAATCAAGGAGGGGGTTGAGGCCTTCGGCAAAAAAGAAGTGCCCGCTTTGCAGCCCGGAGCCATGTGCTACATGTTGTCCAAGGAAGCGTACCTGACCGACGCCGGTAGCCACAACGTGGCCCACTTGATGTTTTACGTTCCGGAAGGCACGGCTTGGGGTGAAGATCTGGCTGGATCCCCGGTTGAGGTGCTTCAACAACACATTCCGGGCGCTCCCAGCCCCATAAGCATGTACATGGTTCGTGTGCGCCGGTGGTCGGACGGAACGTCCGCAGTCGCCGTCGGGCACTGACGTTCGATTGCAAATGAAATAGAGTCGGGCTTGGAGCAGACATATAAGCAGCAATGAAAATAGCGCAATCAGTTGAGGAATTCTGGCCCGTCGTGCTAGATTTTTCGGCACGCAGAATACGACAAGGAGACGAGGATGAGCAAAGTACGCGTACTCGTGGGCACGCGCAAAGGCGCATTCATTTTGACGTCGGACGGCAAGCGTGAGAAGTGGGACGTCAGCGGCCCGTTTTTTGCGGGCTGGCCCGTTTATCACCTGAAAGGCTCGCCGGTTGATCCGAACCGCATCTTCGCCTCGCAAACGAGCGACTGGTTCGGCCAGGTGATTCAGCGCTCCGACGACGGCGGCAAAACTTGGATGCAGCCGGGCACGCCGCCGGGCGAGCCCACTACCGCGCCGGACGGATCGCCCAAGGGCGAGAGCAACAAATTTGTCTACGACACGTCCGCGCAAACCGGCAAGCCGCTCACCACGCACCAGTGGTACGACGGGACGCAGCATCCGTGGGAATTCAAGCGCGTGTGGCATCTCGAACCTTCGCTGAAGGACCCTGACACCGTTTACGCGGGAATCGAAGACGCGGCTTTATTTCGCTCAAGCGACGGCGGCAAGAGCTGGCAAGAGCTTTCAGGACTTCGCGGCCACGGTACCGGGCCGAAATGGCAACCGGGCGCGGGCGGGATGTGCCTTCACAGCATTGTTCTCGATCCCAGCAATCCGCAGCGAATCTATATTGCCATTTCGGCGGCGGGCGCGTTTCGCACGGACGACGGCGGCAAAACGTGGAAGCCCATCAATCAGGGATTGCGTTCGCAGTACATTCCCGACCCGAAGGCGGAGGTTGGCCACTGCGTTCACCACATTGCCATGCACGCGTCGAAACCCGGCGTGCTGTTCATGCAAAAGCACTGGGACGTGATGCGCACGAACAACGCGGGCGATGTGTGGACGGAAGTCAGCGGCAATCTGCCGACGGATTTCGGCTTCGTGATCGACATTCACGCGCACGAACCGGAGACGCTTTACGTGGTTCCCATCAAGAGCGACGGCGAACATTTCCCGCTCGACGGGAAATTGCGCGTGTATCGCAGCCGCACGGGCGGAAACGAGTGGGAGGAATTGTCGAAGGGCCTGCCGGAACGCAATTGCTACGTGAATGTGTTGCGCGACGCGATGTCCGTCGACTCGCTCGATAAGTGCGGCGTTTATTTTGGCACCACGGGCGGGCAAGTGTACGTGTCGCCCGATGCAGGCGACAGTTGGTCGCCCATCGTGCGCGATTTGCCGGCCGTACTCTCCGTCGAGGCGCAAACCCTGCCGTAAAGTGACGTAAAGTGAAACGAAGGACGGCAAATTCCTCAACTTGTCATTCCGAGGGCCGATTTTGCCCGAGGAATCTGCTTTTTTTTCTTGTCCTCTTGGCAGAAGCAGATTTCTCGTCGCTTGGCTCCTCGAAATGACAAACTTGGAAACCGAGTTGAAACGATGAGCCGAGCAACAATACGAGTCGCATTGCCCGCGCATTTGCGGACGCTCGCGCGCGTGGAGCACGGCGACGTGACGGTGGAGGTCGAGGGGCGCGTCACGCAGCGGTCCGTCCTTGACGCGCTCGAAGCGCGCTATCCCATGCTGTGCGGCACGATTCGCGATCACACCACCCGGGAGCGGCGCCCTTTCGTGCGCTTCTTCGCCTGCGAGCAGGATCTCTCGCATGACTCGCCCGACGCGCCGCTGCCCGAAGCAGTCGCGTTAGGCAAAGAGCCTTTCTTCGTCATCGGCGCCATCGCTGGCGGATAATCGCCACCCGATGATTTTCGCGCTGTGGTTTATGCCAATGCGCCAACCGGGCACGGTTCCGGCAACGTTTTGCCTGGCGGCCGGTCCGTGAAACAGAGCGTCGGCCTGCGCTGGCGCGTGAATGTGCCAGTGCTTGACATAGGCAGTCGTTTAGCTTAGTGTGCCCCCAATTCACGCCACATTGACTTCCAGGAGGCGCCACATGAAGCTTTTCCGATCGGTCCGATTTTCAGTTTTTCTTCCGTGCATGTTTGCTCTGGCAATCTTCGCCGTTCCTCAAGGGCTTCGCGCGCAGCAGACCTGGCGCGCCAACGTCGGGGCCGAGAGCAAGGACATGGGCAAGCAGGCTGTCGCGTTTCTTCCCAACGAGATTTGGATTCACGCAGGCGACAGCATCACCTGGACATTCCAGAGCGACGAAATTCACACCTTGACCTTTCTGACGCCGGGACAGATAACGCCGTCTGACTTCAGCGTGGGATGCCCTGGATTTGCGTCCAGCGGTGCCTCCTTCGACGGGTCCAAGTGCGTGACCACCCCGCCGATGGTCAAGGGACAGACCTTCACCGTGGCGTTTCCCCAACCGGGAAACTACAAGTTTGACTGTCTGGTCCACAACACCATGACCGGAGCGATTCACGTTCTCGGCGCATCGGAAGCACTTCCGCATACCCAGGCCTTTTATGATGATCAGGCCGCTGCGCAGCGAAAGGCATTGCTCTCCGACACGGATCAGAAGATGCAGATGGCGGCGCACGATGGTGATCATGACGGAGACGACAGCTTCTCCGTTCAGGTCATCCACAAGAAGCACGTGACGGCCGGCATAGGAGAGATGACGTCAAATGCCGGCGGGACCCAGCAATTGGCCATCGTACGTTTCCTGGACGGGACAATCACGATTCACGCGGGCGATACGGTCGAGTGGAGCAACGATGACCCGAATGAGCCGCATACGATCACCTTCGGACCCGATCCCGGGAATCCGTTTCCTCCCTCCGCGAATGTGACCGTGGATTCTGACGGCGCCCTGCACGCCGTCATCAGTTCGCCCAGCCAAAGCGTGCATTCCGGAGCGATTCTTCAGGCGCTCGAGGATGAGGGCGGAAATCCTCAAAATACCCTGGCAAACAATCCCACGCGCTTCCGCGCCACCTTCACGCAGCCTGGCACGTACAACTACCATTGCTTTTTTCATGACAATTTGGGGATGGTGGGCAAAGTGATTGTTCTGCCATAGCAGGCACGAGCCGCGGAGCGTTTACGCGCGGCTGCGATTCAGAAAGAAGCGAATCAACGAATAGCCGCCGGTGATGGGCAGCAGGATGATCTGCTTCCATATCGCGGCTTTCTCGACCTGCTTTTCGCGCTCGCTCGAGACGCGCGTTTGCTCCTGCGCGACGAGCATGAACGCGTACTTCGCAAAATCAACGCCGCATTTATCGCACGTCCCGCCATGCCGCTGCGTCGCCGAGCAGGACGGGCATTTGAAGAGCAGGGTAGCGTGGCACCGCCGGCAAAATCGCTCCGCGTCGCCATTCGGCGTCTTGCACTTGGGACATTCCATGCCTCAATTTTAGCGCGCGGCGCCGTCACACCCCCGGGCACGCGAGCTGATGTGCGCCGACGGCTAATGTACCGTCGTACAGGTTCCGCGCGCCGCGAACCGCGGAAGTCTCTACGGCTTGCTGGCGCTGGGCGGCCCCACCGGAACCATGGCGTGCTCGTACGGCGTTCCCACCCACATCATGTACGGCTTGTTCGGGTCCGGGTCCGGCTCGCGCGTGTAGGCAAGCGTTTTCGCTGCTGCTCCGACGATCATGAGGTGCGGGCCGGTAACGATCCAATGATTGCCTGCCTTCTTCCCCGTGGCGTTGGTCTGCGTATTGCCGGCGCCATGGTTGTTGCCCATAGCGTAGGGATCCGTATTGCTCGCGCCATGGTCTCCGGCGAGCATGTACGAAATTCCCAGCTTCTCGGACGGCGCCGTGTGGTTCATCACCGCGCTGAAAAACTCCATGGCGTTGGCGTCGTTGCACATCCGGTCCGCCCCCATAATCATGCAGGTGAAGCCATCATCTCCCTTGCGCAACGTGCGCATTTTTCCGTCCTTGCCCATGCGAACCACTGTTGCGTGCATCGAGATCGCGCGCGGCGCGGCGGAAAGCGCTTGCGCCATGTACTGGGCGTCGGACGTCTGTTTCTGCTGAGCAGGTGTCGTCGCTGCCGTAAGCAGCAGCGCCGCCGTCGTCAAAATGGCCGCTAGAATTGTCGTTAAAGTACGCATGTTTCCTCCGTCTCGTGTGTCTGCAATCAGTTGAAACTGCAAGGTCCCGCAAAATTTGGGCCGGGGAACAGGAAACGTCGGGTATCGGGTAAATGTCCAACGAGCACTGGCCTGACCGGTCAGCCCCCGCTGGATTTGCGCTGAAGTCTACTGCGAATCGCCCATCCAGGCAAGAAAGCGCCGGGCAAACTGACGAACTGCGGCGCTCTAATGCCGCAAGGCGAAAAACTGGTTGAACGGATTCTGAATCGGCAGCCGCTCGAACCGCGTGAACCCGGCTTCTTTTGCGAGGGCTCGCGCGCCGCTTTCGCCGATCACCGTGCCGAGGCCCGCGCCGTTGAAGGCGAGCGAAACCGTCATGCAATGCATCGGGCTGATCGAATGGAACGCCTTGCCGACCGGATTGCGATTCTCGTGTGCGTTCGCTGACGCGTTTGGCTCCGACCACAGATAAACGCCGTCGTCAGCGAGCGCCTCGCGGACCGCTCGTAGAGTCGCCTTGGGATCCACCATGTCGTGGATGCAATCGAAGCTGCAAATCAGGTCGAACTTGCGCCCTTTGGGAATTTCGTGAGCTCCGGCTTGCAGGAATTCCACGTTCGTGAGGCCCTGCTTCGCGGCGAGCTTGCGCGCGCTCTCGATGCTGGGGCCGTGATAGTCAATGCCCAGAACTTTCGACTTCGGATAGCCCTTCCCCATGGCCACCGACGATTGCCCGCGTCCGCAGCCGATGTCCGCGATCGAAGCGCCCTTTTCCAGACGCGCGACCAGTCCTGGCACCGCGCCGAGCCAGTCTTTGGCGAGGAAGTTCAAGTAGCCGGGGCGGAAAAAACGTTCGATGGCGTGCGGAATTTCATCGCCAATTTCAGAATAGGGAATGCCGCCGCCCTTGCGAAACGCTTCCATGATTCTCGGAAAGTTTGCCGTCGACGGCGTGGTGAAATGAAACGCGCCTCCCACGAACATCGGACTGTCCTCATTCGCGAGGACAAAGGCCTGCTCCTCGGTCATCTGGTACATATCCGTGTTCGGATCGTAGTCGATATATTCCGCCGCAACCATGGCGCGGAGCCATTCGCGCACATAGCGCTCGTTCAGTTGCGTTCGCGCGGCAAGATTCGGACTGCGCATCGGCCCCGCGCCGGCCATCGCCTTGAACAATCCGAGCTGGTCGCCCACGTATCCGAGCGCCATGGTGAACGCGCCGCCCATGTCACCAACGACGCGAAATGCCAACTCCTCCACTCTTTTTTCATTCATATGCAATCCTCCTGATTCGAATATTAGGAAATGAAAGCAATCTTAGCTTTGAATTTGAAACAGAACTAGTTGCGCGCATCCGCGAACTAAAATGTGCGAGGGAGTTTATACGGGGAAAGGAAGCGCTGTCAAATTGCGGAAAGTACCATTTTGTCAACCGCAATCGCCGCGCTATTCGAATTGGGTCAGGAATTTCATCACCACCTGCCAGGTGACGCCGGCGCCTTTTGGGTTGCGTTCCGCGAGTAAAGTGGACGAACCGTGCACCGCGTATTTCGCCGAGTAGTGCACTTTGTGGCTCGAACCGGCCGCGTCGAAAATCTTCGTGGCGCTCGCGACGGCGTCCGCGCTGTTTTCTGAAGTAATGAAAACAGGCGCGTGGACTTGCTTCGCCGCGTCTTCAATCAGCGCCGGATGATCCGGAAAATATTCGCCGGGTGAAAACGCGAGCACGCCCGCGACCTCCGCCGGATGCTTGGCGGCGACGGTGAAAACGAGAGATGCGGAATAGCTGCTGCCCCACAGAATCACTTTTCGTCCGGGATTCTTTGTGCGCGCCCAGGCCAGAGCCGCCTCGAGATCCGCTTCGAACCCTGCGACGTTGCGCGCCTCAGCGGCGGCTTTGCTCATGTGCGCGTCACTTTCATTGTCGTGGCCGAACATCGTGCCGCCGAAACGCTGATCGGTGGCAAGACAACCGAACCCCAATCCCAGCAAACGTGGCGCGATGGACGAATATTCGTAGCGATTCGAATGCGCTTGATGAAACAGCAGAATCATCGGCCGCGATGACGCTTTGGCCGGGTAGTAATTCGCGTAAATCGTCACGCCGTCTGCGGTTTTGAATTGCACCGCCGTCTGCGCGCTCAAAGGCTGCGCGGCCGCCGAAAGAAGCAGAACCGCAAGCGCCATCAGCCAGAGCAACCGCGTTTTCCGCATCGAGAACCTCCAGGAAATCGAGTCCGCAAAATGCAACGGCGTGTGCGAAAATCAGAAGCCTTCCGAGGCAGCCTGAGGCGTGGGATACATGACGATGACTTTGTGCACCTGAGTTATCTTGAAAACGCCATCGAGCATTCCTGTAACGCCCGCGAGCCGCAATTCGCCGCCGGATTTTTGCAGCCGGGCGAACGATTTCACCACCTGCCCCACGCCCGCGCTGTCAATCTGGGACACACCCGAGACATCGAAAATGACGCGCGTCTCGTTCGCGGCGATCAGCTCATCAATTTCCTTGTCGATGAGTTTGCAATCCGGGCCCATCAGGATGCGGCCGCGCATCTCAAGCAGGGCGACGCCGGGCTTGATCTGTTTTCTCTTGAGCTCCATCGAGTCTCCTCAATCGCGCTGTTAGCCTTCATAGGGGAACTGGCGAATCATGCGCATGCAGTCCGCGAGCGCTTTCAGCACGCTATCTCCCCAGCCGGACGGGATGATAGGCGCCGTCTTCTGGTTCACGGGCTTATCCGCTTCGGCGAAGAAACGCACGTATTGGCCCGGGGGCGCAGTTGCGAATTCCTTCACGGTGATTCGGAACTGGACGTCGCCGTCCGGCTGCTGTTTCTTCATCGTGAAAAAACGCAGCTCCGCCAATTCCTCGTGCGATCTTCCTGCGCGTAATGCCATTCGCTCACCGCGTTCCTCCCGCGAAAAACAGAAAATGGCGCGCCAGCTCTTCCAATACGTGGATCGTCACAAAAAGCTGCGCCGATTTGCAGCGGCATCTTAGGCCGCGCGCTGCTGCAAGTCAACGAGCCGCCGTGAATCGGATCGGCAATTTCGTCTGGCGGAGGACAGCAGAAATTTTGTCACTCTTCTACGGCGTAATTGCGGAGAACGCAACTTTTCAGTGTCCGTTAACGCTGCTCGAGAAATGGTGCGAAGCGCACGCGGGACCCAAATCGCGTTCGCCGGTGCTGCGCGGTGGCAGGTGAGGCGTCGCCAATGGCGCGAATTCGATGGCGAGCGCCAAGCACTGTCAACGCCATTCACAGATTTATAATTTGTAAATGCATGGCGCCACCCGGCACTGCCGATGTGCCGGATGGCGCGCGGTTTGCAGTGATAGCCTACTTTCGGCTTTCCGGAGGAACGATGCCGTTCATCCGCAGATACTCAACCATCTGGCCGTAGTGATTCTGCGAATGCAGCAGCGCGTCGATGATGAATCCGGCGCGCGTTCCCCGAGGTTTCGAGCCGATCACCTCCGCGCTGTTTTCGGCAGTGATACTAGCCGCGGCGCGGCGCAGATAAGTAAAAGAGCCGCGCAGGTAGTCCATGATCTCCGCCTTGGTGCGAACCGAATCGGGCGCAGTCTCGTGCGCCTCTCCATGCGGAGGCTTCTCGCCCAGCGCCGCCGCTGCGAGAATGTAATTCGTCGCCGAGAGATGCTTCACCTGTTCGGCAAAGGTGCGCACGCCGTTGAATTCCCCCGCTGATGGCGCGAAGGAGTATTTCTCTTCCGGCATCGCAGTCGCAGCCGGCACGAGAAGCTCTGCCGTCCTGCTTATCCACGAGTCGAGTTCGTCGCCGATGGGGCGCTTTTCCGTGGCGGCCTGTGTCCCTCCCGCGACGCTGCTGCGGCTTTCCGGAGGAATGATTCCGTTCATCCGCAGATTGTTCAGGCGCGCGCTGTTTTTTGCGCTTTGTGCCCGGGCGATTCCTCCGCAAACCAACAAACACACAAGTGCAACAATGAAATGCATCCTTCGCATAATTCCTCCATAAAAGTCAGATTTTTGTGTTCTAAAGCCGCACGTGGACGGACACACGTCCGGCCAAACGCGCGCACTGCGCCTGGCTTCTAGGAGAGGGGAGGACCGCGGTCGGTCTGAGGCGAGCCGATTGAAGAAACGATGAAGCCGAAATCAAAAAGCGCGGAAACTTTGCCGGTTGCGATGCGCTGAGGCGCGGAAACTTTTGTCGCGCGTGAAATCGCGGGCTGCGCTTGCAGCAAGGTTTCGTAATGCGCATTTTGCCGCTGGCGCGCGCAGACCGTCGCTGCATTCACCGCGCCAGGCAAAATGCAGCGCCGCTTTCTTTGCCCTGCAGGTCGCTTGCGTGCCGCACTGAGGCGGGGACGCACAGGGCGCCGTGCACCACCCTCCGACGCACAACGTGGTTGAGAGGGCGAGTGCCCAGATGAGAGCTATGGAGGTAAAAAAGCCGCGTCTCATGTTGTGCTTAGACTCATCAGACCTCGAAAGGTTTCACCTTTGTAATCCTCCCGTCCCATTTGGCGGGCTGATTTCCAACCGAATCCTTGTCCATATTCAATTCGGATTCGTTGCCGGCGGCGTGTCCGCGGCGCTCATTCCGCCCACGATTTGCCACCGGCCGCCGCGCTTCATCCACGTGTGGCTCAGGCGTGCGGTGTGCGTAGATTCGGAGCCATCCGCATGCCGTAGGCGCTCCTTGACGCGGTAGAACGTAATCACCGCGTCCCCGTGCTTCTCCACGCTTTCGCGTTGCAGTTCGTAATCGAGGATTTGCGCGGCAAACATTTTTCCGGTTCGGAATTCCGCAACGCCGTCTGCCTTGCCCACCGGGTGATCTTTCGGGAACGGCCAGCCCACGAAATCATCGCTCCACAACCCGGCCCAGGCCCTTGCATCTTTGCTCTTCACAATGCGCCAGTATGCCTGCTCTTGCGCCCAGACCTGCTCCGTCGCGCTGCTTGTCCGGGGTTTCTGCCGCGCAGTCGATGCCATGGCAACGCTGCTCACCAGAATTATTAGAGCAATCGCCGTTCTTTTCATTCGCGATCTCCTCGCAGTTGAATCCGTACGATAGCACGAGCCTGTCTGTATGATAAAAGTGTATAAAAAGAGACGCGCGGCGCCTCGTGGGAATCTATAATTAGGAAAGGGGAGCAGAGTAGGACCAGGGTCGAATTGTTCACGAAGGAGATCGCGGCATGGCTCACCACACTTGGGGACAGGACTTGTGGTTTTCCGCGGCCATTGCGGTTCTGGGGCTGCACCTGCTGTTCAATCTTTGGTACGTTTTCGGCGCATGGGTAACAAGAGGACGTCCGCGGCTGGAAATTCTTCATATTTTGTCACTCTTCTACGGCGTAATTGCAGAGAACGCAACTTTTCAGTGTCCGTTAACGCTGCTCGAGAAATGGTGCCAGGCGCACGCGGGATTCGTGCCGTATAGCGGCGCGTTCGAATTGCACTATCTGCGCGCGATCGTTGACCCTGGGTTCCCGCTGTGGCTGCTGGAGTACGGCGCAGGCGCCGTTTTCGTGATCAACATCGCGATTTACGCGCGCCGCTTCGCGCTACGCCACGCCCACAGCCACCGCCACGCGCACTAGCCCCTCGGAAGAGATTCGCTGGCACAGGCTTCAGCCTGTGGCTTTTGCGTGTCGTGACAATCGCGCTACTGCGGCGCGGCGAGGAAGATTTGCGGCGTGGGGGAAGTAGCCGTCGAAAACGTGGCATAGCCTCCGCCGCCTGCCGCGCCGAAATCTCCGCCGAGCGGATTGCTCTGCGCATCCACTGAGATCAGAGTGGTGCTCGCCGAGCACGGCGCCAGCGGCGGAATGCACGCATTCGCGGCGTAGACTTGCTGGCCCGTCGCGCCGGGCACAAGCGTCGCGAGCGACGTGAACACGGCGCGCGTCCCGGCAATTGCCGGATTCGAGCTGTCGCCCTGGCCGGGCAAGCCCGTTTGATCCACGGAGAGAACTAAATTCCCCGAGGGCGTGCAGGGAGCCGTCGACGGAATGCCGATACAAACATTTGTGCCGAGGATTTGCTGGCCCGAGGCGTTCGCCGGCAACAAGTTCGCCGCGCGCGTCGCGTACACCACAAACGAGCCATCGCTGACCCCGGGCGTCACGCTGTCGGCCGCGCCCGGCTTGTTACCCGCGTCGGCGGAGACAAGCACGGTTTGCTGCTGGCAGGCTGTCTGCAAGAAGGGCTCGCTCGACAGGCATGTGTTCCGCAGATAAATCTGCTGCGCGCCATTCGACGCGATGCCCGCGACTACATTGTCGGCGAGCGATTGAAACGCCACGGTAAGTCCCGCCGGATCGACCGCGGGAAGAACAGAATTGTTGTCGCCGGGATTGTTATTGGCGTCCGTCGAAAAAAGCTGCAAGTCCGGCTTGCAACCGCTGACAGTTCCTCCCACCGCGTTGCAACTTGCGAAGAGATAAATCTGCTGCGTGCCGGCAGGGACAGTCGCCGAAGTCAAATTCGTCGCGGACGACTGAAAAGCAACGTAAAGGCCGAACCCGCTGATGGATGGATTCGTGCTGGGCGCATTTCCTTCGGCGCTGCCTGCGCCCTGGCTGACGAGCGTGAGCTTCGGCGTGCAATTCGACACGGCGCCGAAAATCGTGCTGCAGGTATCGTAGAGATAAATTTGCTCGACTGCCTGCGTGGCGCCGGAAACCAAATTCGTGTCGTCGCTTTCAAAGGCGACAAAACGGCCATCGGCCGAAATCGCCGGGCGATCGCTTCCTAGCACTCCTCCCGCGCCGGGGCCGCTGGAGCCAGCCGAAATCAGAGTCACTTTCCCCGTGCAGTTTCCGCCTGAACCGAGGCAGTTCTGCGCGAGATAGACTTGCGAAAGCCCGTTCGTCGCGCTGCTGGACAAATTCGTCGCCGTGGAATCGAACGCCACAAAAATTCCGCCGTCGGAAACCGAGGAATGCAAGCTGGCGGCGTTCCCGGCAGTGCCACCGCTCGCGGATTCCTCGATGGGGAACTGGCCCGAGCCGGCAACCAGGAAGCTGGCGGTCGCCGTACCGCCTTTCGCGGCCTTTGGGTTCGCAATGGTCAACGTGACGGTTCCCGCTGTTGCAATCGCAGCCTTTGGCACGACAACCTGGACGGCGCACGCCGTCGCGGGATTGCAGGATACGGGTCCCGTCGGCACTAGAGGAGAAGTGGCGGCGCCGAAACTTATCTGCACGTTTGGAGCGGCGTTGAGCACAGTCACCGTCAGGGGAAAACTTGCCCCGCCCGCCGCCGCGGCCATCGGTGAAATGGTCAGAACCTGCGGCGAGGACACGGTGAAATTCACGTTGCTGGAATTTTGTGAAGCGGTCGTTACGGAAACTGGCACGCTCCCCGCGTTGACCACGTCGACCGGCGGCACGCTGACTTCGAGCGTTGTAACACAGTTCTTGCCCGTCGGGCAGGGAGGATTCAGGACTTGAAAAGGTGTCAGGTTGTCGGTGCCAAAATGCACTGCGGAGGAACCGTTCATATTCGTGCCGGAGACGGAAAGAATGAATTGGCCTTCACCGGCGGGAATCGTGGAAGGCGACAGGGACGAAATCACGGGAGTGGTGGACGAGTTTGACTTCGAAGCGCAGCCGCCGGAAAGAATGAGGCAAACCGCCAGAAGTGTCCCCAGTAGCACGAACCTTTGCCGCATTCCTTAGCCTCCGAGTATTGTTCCCCACGAAATGATTGCCGCTCGCGAAATTCCATCGCGCCACGATTGCCTGATTCTTTGCTCTCGGGCCCTGTAGCTCAGGTCCCGACCGCGCCTTTTGCGGGTTGACCTGAGGTCTTCCCGGCTGTCGCATCCGCAGGGCAAAAATTCTAACCGATTCGCGATGGATTGTCCCTGCAATTGTCCCGCGATGGCCCTGTAACTGTCCCGCAATGACGCACGCTGTCGCCCCAAAATATTCGCCTCACCGGTGCTCGCGAAGGCCTTCGGCGCGCCGCCGACACCAATCCCCGCTCCGCTGCGATGCCCACGCACGCCGATGGGGTTGCACGTCAGCACAGACGCGGCACTGTTCGGAGAGGTGCCTTGGGGATATCTCTGGGAAAGAGGCGGAGGCGCAGAGCAAGACTAGGCGCACACGGTGAGCCGACGAGAGGGCGAGCCAGCGATTAGGCTAAGCAAACACGGGCTGCTCGGCTGGTTCCTCGTTGGCAAGGAGGTCTTTCAGCATGACGTGCAACCGGTGACGCTCCAGAAAATTCAGGCCGATGAATTCCACTCCCATGCCACGGCCCATGTGCATGCTGCGGACAATGGCGCGCGTTCGCACTTCGCCCTGCGGCGCATCGAAAATCAGGTCCAGGATGTCACCCACGTCCGCGGGATTTCTGGTGTCGATGTAAATTCCGCCGAGACAAACATTACGCGCGCGGCTGGCGCCACGGCGTCCGCCGCCCTGCCACGCCACCAGAAAAACTTTGCGCATCTTGGTTCGCGGGTGACGCCGTTTGCGCTTTTTCTCTTGCAGCAGACTTGAAAGTGTCACGGATGCCGCCTTTCAAAAATTTCCGACGCCCTGAACTTACCCAAGTCCTACGCCGCGTCCGCTGGCGCGAGCATGCGCACCAAGTTGGCGACGCGTTCAAGATCATAGGGTTTCGCAACGCATGCGGTCGCCCCGAGCGCATGTGCCGTGGCGAAGTCCGAGGGCATTCCCGTGCGCGTGGTCAAGATCACCGGGATCTGCGCGTATTTCGGATTGCGCCGCACGATCACGCACAAATCGTAGCCAGACATTTCGCCATTCGGCACGGAGCCGGGAAACGCTTCGGCTTCGCAAATCAATGTGACAGGCGAGCGATGCCGCAGCAGCGTTACGGCCATGGCTGGGTCCGCGACCGCCTCCACCGTGTAGCCGTCGGCTTCGAGTTGCGTGCGCAGGAGCAAGCGCACCCCGGGATCCTCATCCACAACTAGAATCAGCGGGCGCTGATTGCGCGTGCTCGCCGGTTTCTCAACTTCCGGAGGCTGTGCGAGCGAGCGGCCCTGGGAATCGACGATTTCGTAGTGCGGAGTGCCTTCCAGAAATGCTACGGCGATGCTGAATCGCTTCTCGCTCGATCGCGCGACGCGCACTACCCGGCCGCGCTGCTCCTTCAGAGGATCGTGCGATCCCGGCGTAAACGGGAATACGACGGCCACTTCCTGGCCTGCGACGTAATTCAGACGCGAAGTCTCAAACAGGACGCCCTCACGGGAGACGTCGATGGTCATTGTAAGGTCGAATTCGTGGCCCTGAAACACTTCCGTGTGGCGAATGCGCACCGGAGCGGAGATCTTCACGCGACGGCGGTGGCGGCGATCCTGCCTGGCAGCCAGGCCCGCAATGGTGGCTTTCCCGCTCTGGCCCGAATGGTCGCGGTGCTCTGCTTTTTCGATTTTGGCCATAATTGCGACTACTTCGGCCCTTGCCTTATCGGTGGCCGGTGCCGTCATCGCGCTGGCACTCTCGGGTCTCGAGCGCGCAGGCTTCTGTTTCTTTCCGAAGTCGAATATTCGCGTCATGGTGTCCATATCATTCCGATCAGGTACAACCTGAGCCTTCCAAGACGCCTGCCAGGCGTGGAGCATCCCTGGCTGGGGCGCAGACTCAACGACCAAAGGATAGTATTTTGCGCTTGGACGACGCACTGGCCTGTCAGACTCATTCGGGATAGTACGGAGGTACTGCCGGAATCAGGGCAGGGTGCCAGCCAGTACGCAAATCTTTGCGTACCATGAGTTTTCGCGGCTTTTGGGCGTCCCATTGCCCGCAGGCGGAGTAGAATATCAGCGCGATGCGACGCTTCGTGTTGATTTTGGTCGCCCCCGCGCTGGCGATCGCGAGCAGCCCCGGGGCTGCTGTGCCATTTCGGTGCACGGGCGGCCCTATCGTGTCCGCCGGCCACTCCGCTACCGCGCACCGCGCCCAAGAGCCACCTCGAAACGCGCGGCGCTCCGAAACTCCAAAAGCCCTCTCCGCCAGATTGCCCTTTCGCGTTCAGCCCGATGACGCTCTAACAACACGAGGTTTCGAGAAGTTTTACAACATGGATTACGACAGGGCGATTGCACTGTTTCGCGAAGAGCGAAAAGCGCGGCCCGACGACGCCTTCGTGGTGAATCACCTGCTCGCGGCAGTGCTGGCCAAGGAACTGAATCGCGAGGGAGCGCTCGACGCCACGCTCTACATGGGTAACCGTTTCTTGCAACTTAAGGTGCCGCCCGTAGACCCCGATGTGAAGACGGAAATCGGGCAACTCTCGCAGCGCGCGCTCCAACTCGCGAACCAGACCCTGGCGAGGAATCCCAACGACGTGGATGCGCTATTTGCCCGCAGCGTGGCGCGCGGCCTGGCGACGGTTTATTCCGCAGTGATCGAAAAGAAATGGATGGGAGCCCTCAAGCAGGCGCTCGGCGCGTATCACGATGACGTGCGCATCCTCAAACTCAATCCAAACTACTCCGATGCAAAGCTCGTCGTCGGAACGTACCAATACATCGTCGGAAGTCTCTCATGGTGGGAAAAAGGCATTGCCTTTGCCGCGGACATTCACGGCAGCAAAAAAAGGGGCCTGCAACTGCTTCGCCAGGCGGCCGATGGCGGCGGGGAAGAGAGCGTTGACGCCGGCACGATTCTGGCGCTTTTTTTGGCGCGCGAAAAACGTTACCCTGAATCGATCCGCATCATCAGCAAGTCATACGCAGACTTTCCGCACAATTTTATTTTCGGCCTCGCGCGCGCGGACTTGCTGAACGCCTCGGGGCAAAAAGACGAAGCCATCGCGGCGTATCGCAAACTGGTCGAACTGGGACGCGACGGATTTTTCCCCGACGCGCGCGTCGAACGCGCCGCGTATTCCCTGGGCCGCGCTTTGCAGGACAAAAAGGATTATGCCGCCGCGGCCAGTGCATACGAAGAAGCCGTAAACTTTCCCCGCGCGAACCCTGCAATTGCCGCGCCCGCCGCGCTCAATGCCGGAGAAATGTACGACCTCCTGGGCCAGCGGCAGTCGGCCGTCGATTGCTACCATCGCGCCATGCAAATCGCGCCCAACTCCGACTCCGCCCGCGCCGCCGCCCGACGTTTGCTCCAGGAGAGGCCTAAGTCTTGAACGGCGTTCATGAAGAAATGCCCATGCGGTGCAGCAGGTCCGTGAAGCGAGGATCGCCTCGCAGCGGGTCGAGTCGGGGATCCACCCCGACAGAAGGCATTCAATCCGAACGGTCGCGATAGGCCCGCTCGAGCCAGGCAAATGCCTGCGTCTTGTCTCCCAGCAGGGCGTACGCGGAAGCCACGTTAAATCCGCAAACATAGCGCTCTCGCGCCTGGCCCTCGATGCCGTGGAGCAGAGTACGGGCCCGATCCTTCCGGCCGGCAAGGGCATACGCAGCAGCGACCTGGGATAGGATCACGGGATTTTGAGTGAATTTCGCGGCGCGATCTGCAGCGGCGAGCGCTTGCTCGAACTGGCCAAGTTCCCCATAGGACAGCGCCAGGACGCGGTCGTCGTTCCCCACGCTGCGAGCCGCCTCGATAGATTCCTTGTAGCGTCTCGTGAGAAACAAGAACCAGGCCAAGTCCCCGTGCGAAACCGGCAAAAGCGGATCGAGAGAAAATGCGCGGTGAAGCTCTTGAAGTCCCTCGTCGGTTCGATGTCCGACAAAGACCAGATATTCCGCATATCCGGCGTGCGCCCGGGGCAAGCTGGGATCGAGTTCGAGTGCTCTGCGGAGCTCACGCTCGGCGCGGCTCCAGTCCCAATCGAATGAAAGTTCGACATAGCCGAGCGAGGCGTGGGCCTCGGCGAGCGTGTCATCGAGTTCGATCGCCTTGCTGGCTGCGGCCCTAGCGAGGGGCATTACTTGGAGGGGAGCCCTGTAAGTCGTGCTTAAGTCGTAGTAGGCGTCGGCGAGACCTGAATAGGCGAGCGCATTGTTCGGGTCGGCGGCGAGGGACTGCTTAAAGTAACCGGCCGCTTTTTCGAGGGATTTTGATTTCAGGGCCTCCGTGGGCTCAGCAGTCATTCCGTGCAATTCGTAGAGCCCTCGCAAATAAGATTGGTGAGCGGCAGGGTCCACCAAGCGCGCGCTCGATAGACTGCTCAACTCCTGCGAGGTAAGTGTAAGTCTTACCCCGCCGGCAATTTCCTTCGCCACCTCATCTTGCAGGGACAGAATGTCACGCAGGTCGCCCTCAAACGTGTCGGCCCAAAGACGGCGGCCATTCCGGGGCTCGATCAGTTGGACGGTGATTCGGACGCGGCCGCTCGACAGCAGCACCGTTCCCTCGACCAAGGCATCGACGTTGAGTTCCCGCGCGATTTCCGCCACCGGCTTCGGAGCGCTCTTGTAGTGCATCGTCGAGTTGCGCGAAATCACTCGCAAGGCCTTAATTTTAGCCAAGTCCGTGATCAAAGCGTCCGTTATGCCGTCCGCGAAGTACTCCTGCTGCGGATCATGGGACAGGTTTTGAAGAGGCAGGACAGCAACCGAATGGATTGGCACCGACGGTGCTCTCCGCATCAGGCGGGTGCGAACCAGATAACCCCCCACGGCCAACACCAGGACGATGGTTGCCACAGTAGTCCACCGGGGAAAATGCCGCGCCTGCTGGGCCTGGACGCGTTCCATCTCTGCCAGCCGCGCGTGACCATTATTCCACCACGCGTCTAACTCAACTCTGTAGGCATAAATCCCTGCACGGCTCTTGTGGGGGTGCCGGTGGACGGGTAGGTCCTCCTCCTCCCAGCGCCGCGCCGTACGTTCGCTGCACTTCAGGTAGGCGGCGATTTCCTTCCAGGAGTTGAGGCGGTCATCGGAAGGAGAAGGAGTAGGCTGATCCCGTAAGTCACCCATATCGCTGGCCATGGATAAATCAGCTCCTCGAGGTCCCCTATTGTGGTGAATCCTAACACGAAAAGAGAGGAGTGAGTAACCGTGTTACCTCACTTGATTACAAACGGTCATTGGCGGTCAGACCGCACCTGTCTCTTGCGCTTCTGGAACAGGACGCCTAGTTTCGCATGCGAGGCGCCAGTCAGAAACCAAGCGCCAGACTAAAAACATTTTGAACGGAGAGATTGCCATGAAGACATTGGGAGTAGCCATGAAAACACTGGGAGCGGTTCTATTGGCTTGTGCTCTTCTGTGGGGCCTATCGGCCCGGGCAGATGCTGTCTATGTGACCGGGAACGGCGGCACCGGCTTGTTTGTCGTCAATTCGAGTACCGGTGCAGGCACGTTTATCGGAAATTTTGGATTCAAGGGCGTCCTGACGGACTCTTTTGACTCCAAGGGAAATCTCTACGTGATCATCAAAGGAGGATCCACGGCCAGCCAGCTTGCCACAGTGAACCTCCTCACTGGGGCGGCGACTCCGATAGGGTCCGCAACGGGGATCGCTGGCTTGGTCGCGATGGAGTTCGCGCCTGACGGAACGCTTTATGCCGCGAGCCTTGGCACGAACGATCTCTACTCTGTAAATCTTACGACAGGAGCGGTTACTGTGATCGGCGGCCTTGGATTTACCGAGGTGATGGACTTGGCGTGGGATCCCTTCAACGATACGATGTACGCCATTGCGTCGAGCGGGGCACCGGGGACCGGATCTTTTCTCTATTCGCTAAATCTTGGTACTGGCGCAGGCACCCTCGTCACCACGATTACGGCAAACGACTGCTTGATGGGACTGACTATTGATTCTGCAGACCAGTTCTTGTCCATGGATCAGTGCGACTCAAATTCGCCGCTATTCCAGATTGATCCCGCGAACGGCGCGCTGACGAACCTGGGCAATACGGGCATCGGTGCGTCCATGGGGGCTGCCACTCAAACACCAGAACCCGCAACGGTCTTGCTCCTTGGTTCGGGCCTGCTGGCGCTGGCGTTCTTCGGGCGCAAGAAGCTTCTGTGGGGAGCGGGGGCCTAGCTCGTATCTCAAAATTGCAAAAACGGCCGTCAATGCCCGGATGCCGGTTGGTACGGCCTCACACCGCAGAATCATGGTGCCGCATGCTCGCTTGCTAAAGCGTGAAAATAAATCAGCAAAAAAAATCGCTGCCGAGTCTTCATTCCGGCTCAACTCGGCAGCGACGCATCTCTTTCCCAAAAATTATTCTGGCAGCGCTAACCTAATTCTTCGCGGCCTTGGCGATTGCGGTTTTCGAGGATTTGCGGCGGCGCTTCGGGCGCGTGGGGCGGCCCGCAATCTCGCCCACCACTTCTGCCGACCAAATGCTGGTGACGAACTT
>Ga0134128_10001535_pt1 | contig 29519 bp, 25 predicted proteins | sample KB31754_FD_96462 | JGI IMG/M metagenome (GOLD analysis project Ga0134128, IMG submission 96462) | Terrestrial soil microbial communities with excess Nitrogen fertilizer from Kellogg Biological Station, Michigan, USA - KB3-175-4 | ecosystem: Environmental > Terrestrial > Soil > Unclassified ... | reverse complement strand
GACGCAAGCACCACCATGACGACCCACTCGGCGACCGGGACGTCGTGGATTCCGGATCCATCGCACAACGTGACGCCCTCGGGGATGCGACCGGCGAAATGATCGACGCCGGCGGACATCGTCTGCACGACCCGCAGTCCGTCCAGCCGCCGGATCACCTGGTCGAGGCGCTCCGGCTCAAAGGCGGCCACCAGAAACTGTCCGGTCCCGAGGTGGTCGGGCAGCGGCGCTGCGTCCGCGGGCACGAGGTGGACGGTGACCGAGCCCGGCAGCAGGGCGCGGTGCTGAGGGAGTGTGCCGTCGGGAATCCAGGCATGAACGCCGGCCATGAAATCGGGCCTCATCGTATCGATGCACCGATTCGTGTCGCGCGTCCGGCGACAATGTTGGCGATGCATCGGATCGCCGTCATCGCCGGCGATGGAGTCGGCCAGGAGGTCATCCCCGAGGGCATCAAGGCGATCGAGGCTGTCTTGCCCGGCGTCGCCTTCGCGATGTTCCCCTGGGGTGCCGACTACTACGAGAAGCACGGCCGGATGATGCCCGCCGACGCGCTCGACATCCTCGAACGGCACGACGCCATCTACCTGGGAGCGTGTGGGTGGCCGACGGTGCCCGACCACATCAGCCTATGGGGCCTGTTGCTGCCGATCCGCAAGTCCTTCGAGCTCTACGTCAACGTGCGACCGATCAAATGCCTGCCTGGAATTCCGAGCCCGCTCGCGGCCCGCGGCGCGGGCGACGTCGACATGCTCTTCATCCGCGAGAACACCGAGGGCGAGTATTCGGGCACCGGCGGGCGCGTGCACGCCGGTCATCCAACCGAGGTCGCCGTCGAGGTGCCTGTGTTCACCCGTTTCGCGATCGAACGCTGCGCGCGCTACGCGTTCGAGCGGGCGCGCGAGAGGTCGCGAAGGCTCGTGAGCGTGACCAAGTCCAACGCCAGCCGCTTCGCGTATGTGCTGTGGGACGAGGTTGTGAGCGAAATCGGCCAGAGCGACTTCCCCGAGGTGGCCGTCGAGCGCGTCCACGTCGACGCGATGGCGGCGCGCATGGTGCTGCGTCCGCAGAGCATCGACGTCGTGGTCGGCTCGAATCTCTTTGCCGACATCCTCACCGACCTCGGCGCGGCGATCCAGGGCAGCCTCGGCCTCGCCGCTTCGGCCAACCTCAACCCCGAGCGCCGGCATCCGAGCCTGTTCGAGCCCGTGCACGGCTCGGCGCCGGACATCGCCGGCAAGGGCAGGGCCAACCCGCTCGGCGCCATCTGGAGCGCGGCCCTGATGCTTCGCCACCTGGGCGAGGCCGAAGCCGCGAAGAGCATCGAGTCGGCGATCGAGCGTGTGACCCAGGCCGGCGATGTCCTGACCGCGGACGTCGGCGGGCATGCCGGCACCCGCGAGGTGGGCGATGCCGTGGTGCGCGAGGTCATCGCCGGCCGCGCGCCGACTAAAGCCCGCTAGCCACCTCGACGATCCCGTCGAGCAGCGCCTGGCAGCCGCCGACCAGGAGCGCGTCGTCGGTGTGCTCGAGCGGCGAGTGGCTGACGCCGCGATGGCTTGGCACGAACAGCATTCCAGCCGGGACACGTGTCGCCATCGCGCCCGCGTCGTGGCCCGCGCCGCTGCTCATCCTCTTCCAGGGACGCCCCGAGCGCTCGCACACACGGACCAGCGTGTCGACGATGCCGGCGTCCATGCGCACCGGTTCGATCGTCAAACCCGGGTCGACCTTGACCGTGCAGCCGCTGGCCGCGGCTGCCCTCTCGGCGGCCACACGTACCGCTTCGCAGGCCCGATCCAGCGATCGGTTCGCAAGCGATCGCACCTCGACAACCAGGCTCGCCCGACCCGGGACCACATTCGGGCTCCCCGGCTCGAATCGTATGACGCCGACGTTGCCCACCATCGTCGCCTCGATCCCGCGCAGCAGGTCGCGCAGCTCGGAGGTCAGCCGGCCCGCGGCAGCGCCGGCGTCATGCCTTGCCTCGTACGGCGTTGTTCCCGCGTGGTTGGCCTCGCCCTCGAAGACGACGTCGAGGCGCCGGATGCCGACGATGCCCTCCACCACCCCGAGCTCCAGGCCCTCGGACTCCAGCACGGGACCCTGCTCGATGTGGATCTCCAGGTAGGCGCCGATCTCCGCGGCGTGGGGTCCGCGAAGCAAAGCCCTGCTGCCGCTCAGGCCGCCGCCACCCGTCACGCCCTCCTCGTCGTGAAAGCTCACGATCTCAACGTTCGATGCGGCATCGGCTCGCGATTCGACCAGCGTGCGGGCCGCCTCGAGCGCCGCGATCACGCCGAAGGCCCCATCCAGGCGGCCGCCGGCGGGCACCGTGTCCGTGTGCGAGCCGGTCAGCAGCCAGGGCGCCGATCCCGCGGCGGCACGGCCGAAGACGTTGTTGACCTCGTCTGTCCGCGCCTGCATTCCCGCGGCCTCCAACCGCCGCCCGAGCCAGGCCCGCGCCTCCAGGTCGGCGGGCGATCCCGCCACCCGGTCGACGCCCCCGTCCGGCCGGCCGCCGATGGCGGAGAGATCGCGCAGGTCGTCGAGCATCCGGCGACCGTCAACGCGGAGCAAGGCCGTCAAGGATGAGGCGCGCCCCCGCGATAGTCGCGACTAACGTCACATTTGCGCCCTGAAAACCCGCGATAGTCGCGACTATCGTCAACTTGGCGGCCGTCAGGCGGGCCAGCCACCGCGTGATGGCTCCAGGCGCTCCGCCTTCTCCCAGTCGGCTCGTACCGGCGCAAACACGTCCATCACGGTCGCTCCCTTAGCGCCGGACCGCGCCCAGTGCGGGACGTTGCTCGGGATCCGGTACGCGTCGCCGACGTGGAGCTCCTTCTCCTGTCCGCCGATCATCATCGTCACCGAGCCCGCGAGCACAAAGCCCAGCTGCTCGTTGTCGTGCTTGTGCTCCGGCACCATCAGGTTGGGGTCGAGGTCGACCGCGGCCATCGTGATCCTGTCTCCATGGACGGCCCGGGCGACCGCACCTGCCCAGATCTTGTAAGGACGCTCAGACGAGAATGACGTGAAGGTGCTCATCGCAGACTCCTTGTGAACACATGTCTCGCAGATCGGCTCGAGTTGACGCCGCTCATATGCGCTCGTACGATCGCACAGAATTACCGGGGCCTTTAGGTGGCCGTCGCGCGAGGAAGCGGCGCGGCGGGTTGACGGAGGTGTCCTGAATGAGCGCTGATCCCGACGTTACCCGCCTTGCGGTCGCGATGGCCGACGATGCGAGGCTCACCGGCGTCACCCGGCGCCGCTTTCTGAAGGCGGCGCTCGCGCTGAGCGGCACCGCGGTCAGCGGCGGAGCCCTGATGTCCATCCTCGAGGCCTGCGCGTCCGGCAGCAACAACACGACCTCCGGCAACACCAACGCCACGGTGACGATGGCGGTGTTCCAGGAGCCAGATACGCTCGACCCCTCCGCCAGCGGCTTGATCACAGTCGGCGCGATCAGCCACTGCATCTTCGACACCCTGATCTGGGACCTCCCGGGCCATGGCGCGAACCCGTTCTACCCCGGCCTGGCAACGAGCTGGGAGGCATCGTCGGACGCCACCTCGTACACCTTCAAGCTTCGCAAGGACGTCAAGTTCCACGACGGCACGCCGTTCAACGCGCAGGCCGTGAAGTTCACGTTCGACCACATCGTCGACCCGAACACGAAGTCGAAGTCCGCGGCCGGATCGCTGGGCCCCTACCAGGAGACGCAGGTCGTCGACGACTACACGGTGAAGGTCGTCTTCAAGTCCGCGAACGCTGCCTTCATGAACGAGGTGGCGGGCTTCGCCATGGTCTCCCCGGCGGCGGTGCAGAAGTACGGCGACGACTTCGGCCACAACCCCGTGGGCACCGGGCCCTTCAAGTTCAAGGAGTACATCGTCGGCCAGCACGTCACCGTCGAGCGGAACCCTGACTACAACTGGGGTCCGTCGCCGTTGAGGACGGGACCGCCGCAGGTCAAGACGATCATCTTCCGCATCCTGGCCGACCCCGGGACGAGGTTCAACGCGCTGAAGACGGGCGAGATCCAGCTCGCGCCGAACATCAACCCGCAGGACATCCAGAGCATCAAGTCGGACTCGAACTTCAAGGTCTACAACGTCGACTCGACAGGCATGCCGTGGAACATCATGGTCAACGCCCAGAAGGCGCCGACCAACGACCCGATCGTCCGCCAGGCGCTGCAGTACGCCACCGACCAGGCGACGATCATCAAGACGCTGTACTTCGGGCTCTACACGGCCGCCGACAGCATCTACACGCCGATCACGCCCGGCTATGACAAGGCGACGCAGGCGATCTACAAGTACGACCCCAACAAGGCGGGTCAGCTGCTCGACCAGGCGGGTTGGACCAAGGGCTCGAACGGCATGCGGCAGAAGAACGGCCAGCCTCTCGCGCTCAAGTTCATCAACATCTCGGGCTTCGGCTTCGACGGCATCTCGCAGCTCATGCAATCGCAGTTCAAGGACGTGGGGATCGCGGTCGACATCAGCGACCAGTCCTTCCCCGCGGTCGGCGACGCCTACAACCGCGGCGACCACCACCTCGCTGACTTCTTCTACTACGACGTGGATCCGTACTTCACGCGAGCGCTGTTCGGGTGCGACCAGATCGCGCACGGATTCAACTGGGAGCACTACTGCAACCCCGACCTCACGTCGATGATCGACAAGGCGAACGCGACCCCGGACAACGACGCTCGGACCGCGCTCTACAAGCAGGTCGGCCAGACGATCATGCAGGCCGCGGTGATCATCCCGATCTACAACTCGAGCGGCCTGTTCGTCGGCACGTCAGGCTTGAAGGGGCTCGCCTTCACGGTCAACGCCTTCCCGCTGTTCCACAACGTGAGCATGTAAAAGAAAAGAGGTCGCTGGGTGCTCCGCCTGCTTTTGCGGCGCGTCGCCGTGGCGGCGCCGGTGTTGTTCGGGGTCACGGTGCTGGTTTTCCTCATCCTGCACCTGATCCCGGGCGACCCGGCGCAGATCCTTCTCTTCGGCTCCCGCCCCACGCCTGAGCAGATCGAGCAGCTTCGGGTTCAGCTCGGACTCAACCAGCCGCTGCCGCTGCAGTACCTGAGCTACCTCGGGCGGCTGCTGCACGGCGACCTCGGGACCTCGTTCATCACCGGCCGGCCGATCGCCGAGGAGATCGCGGCCCGCTTCCCGGACACTCTCCAGCTGACGCTGGCCGCGATGTTCGTGGCGGTGCTCATCGGCGTCCCGGTCGGCCTCGTCGGCGGCGTTCGGCCGGGCAGCTGGGCGGACCGGCTCAGCGGCGGCTTCTCCATCCTGGGCGTCGCGGTGCCCTACTTCTGGTTCGCGCTCATCCTCGTCCTGGTCTTCGCCGTCAACCTGCACGTGCTGCCGTCGCTGGGCGAAGGCTCACCGCAATCGATCATTCTTCCCGCCTTGTCGCTGGGCTGGGGACTCTCGGCGATCATCGCCCGCCTGCTGCGCAACAACCTCGTCGAGATCTACCGCCAGCCCTACATGCAGGTGGCCAAGGCCAAAGGCCTCTCGCAGTCGATGGTGCTGTACCGCCACGCGCTCAAGAACGCGCTCATCCCGGTGGTGACGATCCTCGGGCTGCAGTTCGGCAACGTGCTGAGCGGCGCCGTGGTCGTCGAGGTCATCTTCGGCAGGCCCGGCATCGGCAGCTACCTGGTCCAGGCGATCCAGGCGAAGGACATCCCGGCGGTGCAGAGCGTCGTCCTCTTCATCGCCGTGATCTATATCGTCATCAACCTGCTGGTCGACGTCGCGTACGGGATGCTCGACCCGCGGATCCGCCTCTCCTGGGCCGCCGCACGATGAGCATCGCGGCCATCCCGGTCCGTCGCGTGACCGGTTCCATCGCCGGCCTGGCCCGGCTCGCGGGCGCGTTGACGAGCGGCGACCGCGTCGGAGTCGCGGCGGTGCTGTTCATCGCCTTCGTGATCCTCGTCGCCATATTCGCGCCGCTGATCTCGCCCTACGACCCGGTCCACACCACCAGCGACACGCTGGCAGCGCCGAGCCTCCGCCATCCGTTCGGCACCGACCAGTTCGGCCGCGACATGCTGAGCCGCGTCATCTGGGGCGCCCGGATCATCCTTCTGGCTCCGGTCGTCGGCATCGCGATCTCGACGGTGGTCGGCGTCCCTCTCGGACTCCTCGCCGGCTACTCCACGCGCTGGATAAGCGCGGTGATCATGCGCGCGATGGACGTCATGCTCGCCTTCCCGGGCCTGTTGCTGGTGCTGATCGTGGTCACGATCATCGGCTCGGGCCTGCTCAACGTGATGATCGCGATCGGCATCTCATTCATCCCGGTCTTCGCGCGCGTCGTCTACGGCTCGACGCTTGCCGCGCGGGGGCAGGACTACGTGCTCGCCGCGAGGGCGGTTGGTTGCTCGCCGCTGCGCATCATGGCCTTCCACATCCTGCCCAACGTGACGACCCAGATCATCGTCATCGCCAGCAGCGCCATCGGGTGGGCGATCCTGACCGCGACCACGCTGAACTTCCTGGGCTTCGGCGTCAAGCTGCCGACGCCGGACTGGGGTGCCGACCTCTCGGCGGGCAAAGACTGGCTGTCGCTGGGATGGTGGATCGCCACCTTCCCTGGGCTTGCGATCACCGCGATGATCCTGGCCTCCAACTACCTCGGCGACCAGGTGGCCGCCGTCTTCGATCCACAGAGTCACTGGCGCGACAACGCATCACGCGTAGGAGGGGAGGACATCTCATGAAGCTGCACATCCTGTTCCTGGGCGAGGCCTGCATCGACAAGGGCGCGGTGATCTCGCCCGGGGTCGACGACGGCAAGCGAGTGCACATCCCGATCCCCGGCTACCTCATTCAGACCGACGACGGCAAAAACGTCCTCATCGACACGGGCATGCACAAAAACCACATCGACGATCCCGAGTACACGTTCAAGGGCCAGGAGATCTCGAAGATCCTGCTCCCCGAGATGCGACCCGAGGACTCGATGGTGCGACGCCTGGCCCAGCTGGACCTGTCGCCCCAGGACATCGACTACGTCATCAACACGCACCTGCACTTCGACCACTGCGGCAACAACTACCTGTTCAAGGACTCGACGATCTACGCCAACAAACAGCACTATGAGTTCGCGCTTCAGAGCCCGAACTTCCCGAACCAGTACTTCGACCTTCCGCACCTCAAGTACGAGCTGCTGGAGGGCGAGCCAGAGATCTTTCCCGGCGTGCAGTCGGTCCTCACGCCCGGCCACGCGCCCTTCCACTGGAGCTTTTTGATCAACCTCAAGCACGAGGGCTACGTCCTGCTCTGCAGCGACGCGATCTACTGCCAGGACAACCTGGACCACGACGCGTGGGGAGGTCAGGCGGAGCCTGAGGTGGCCAAGGAGAGCGCCAAGAAGCTGCTGGCGCTCGCGGACGAAAAGGACGCGATGATGGTCTACGGCCACGATCCAGAGCAGTGGAGGACGCTGCGCAAGGCGCCGTACGCCTACTACTCGTGAGCGCGCAGGGGGTTTGACCGATGGCTGACAGCTCTTACCTGATCCGCGACGTCAACCTCATCGACGGTCTCGGCGGCGAGCCGCGTCGGGGCTGGGCGGTGGCAGTGGAGGCGGACCGGATCGCGTGGATCGGCCCCGCGGCGCAGGCGCCGGCTTTCAGGCCTGAATCGGTGATCGACGGCGGTGGCCGCTCGCTGCTGCCCGGCATGATCAACTGCCACGTCCATCTGTGCAACGACGGCGCGGCCGACCTCTTCGGCCAGGTCCTCAACGACAGCATCCCGATCGCGACCATCCGCAGCGTTCTCAACGCGCGCCTCACCCTGCGCGCCGGCATCACCACGGTTCGCGACTGCGGCGCCGCCAACCAGATCGCGATCGAGATCGGGAAGGCGGTCGACCGCGGTCTCATCGAGGGCCCACGGGTGCGTGCGGCCGGTCGCGTGGTGACCATGACCGGTGGCCACGGGCATTTCATCGGCCGGGAGGCGGACGGCGCCGACGAGGTGCGCAAGGCGGTCAGGGCCGAGATCAAGGGCGGGGCCAGCTTCATCAAGGTGATGGCGACGGGCGGTGTGCTAACTCCGGGCGTCGACCCGACGCAGACCGCGTTTTCGATCGAGGAGATGCAGGCGGCTGTCGAGGAGGCTCACAAGGCGGGCAAGCCGGCCGCGTCGCATGCCATCGGCAACGGCGGGATCAAGAACGCGCTCAAGGCAGGGATCGACTCCGTCGAGCACGGCTTCTATCTCGACGACGAGGCGATCAACCTGGCGCTCAAGCAGGAATCCTTTCTCGTGCCGACGCTGATCGCCGTCGACCAGATCGTGAACAACGGCCCTTCAGGTGGGATCCCGGACTGGGTCGTCAGGAAGGCCGTCGGCGAGAGCGGCCACCATCGCGAGAGCTTCGTGATGGCGGTCAAGTCCGGGGTGAAGATCGCCGCCGGCACCGACGCCGGCACGCCGTTCAACCCGCACGGCGACCTCGCCCTCGAGCTTGCGAAGATGGTGGAGTTCGGCCTCCCGCCAATGCTGGCGCTGGTGGCGGCCACGTCCAACGCCGCCCGGCTGCTGCGCATGCAGGATCAGATCGGGAGCGTCGAGAAGGGCAAGCTCGCAGACCTGATCCTGGTCGACGGCGACCCGCTGCACGACATCGGCGTCATGCGGCGCCCGTCCTTCGTCATGAAGTCTGGGCAGATCGTCCGCCAGGATGCGACGAGGCCGGCGTCGGTCGAGGCGGGCCGGACCTGAACCCAGGGAGCCTCCTGTCGGTCGACGACCTGCGGATAACGTTCCCGACCCCGCAGGGCCCGCTTTACGCGGTGCGCGGCATCAGCTTCGCCCTCGAGCAGGGCGAGACGCTCGCCATCGTCGGCGAGTCGGGGTGCGGCAAGAGCGCGAGCGCGCTCGCCTTGACGCGACTGCTGCCGCCCACCGCCAAGGTCGGGGGCAGCATCAGGTTCCTGGGCGAAGACATCCTCACCATGACCGAGCAGCAGCTGCAGGAGGTCCGCGGCCGCCAGATCGCCATGGTGTTCCAGGACCCGATGTCGTCCCTGAACCCGGTCCGCACGATCGGCGTCCAGATGGAGGAGATGCTTCGCGTCCATCTGAACCTGAACCGCAGGCAAGCCCGGGCCCGCTCCGTGGAGCTCCTCGCCTCCGTCGGCATCCCGAGCCCGGCGAGGCAGATGAGCGTCTATCCGCACGAGCTGTCGGGCGGCATGCGGCAGAGGGTGATGATCGCGATGGGGCTCTCCTGCGAGCCGAAGGTGCTCGTCGCCGACGAGCCCACCACCGCCCTCGACGTGAGCATCCAGGCGCAGATCCTGGAGCTGCTCCGGCGGATCACGGAGGTCAGCCGGACCTCGCTCCTGATGGTCAGCCACGACCTCAGCGTGGTCGCCGGCCTGGCCGACCGGATCGCCGTCATGTACGCGGGCGAGATCGTCGAGGTCGGTCCGACCGCGCGTGTCTTCGACCACCCTCGCCACCCCTACACGCTCGGCCTGCTGGCATGCATCCCGCGGCTCGACTTTCCGCGCACGGAATCCCTCCGCTCGATCGAGGGCGGGCTACCCGACCCCCACGCGCGCAAGACCGGCTGCCCATTCGCGCCGCGCTGTGCGTTCGTGATGGACCGGTGCCTGGTCGACCCACCGGCGCTCGAGGTCAAGGCGCCCGACCAGTCAGCCGCCTGCTGGGCCGACCTGTCGGAGGTCACACCGCAGGAGGTCCTCGCACCGGCGACGGCGAGCGGACGCGCACCGGCCGCGAACGGCCACGCGCTGGTCAGCGTCACCAACCTCAAGGTTCACTTTCCGATCGGCGCCGCGATCCCCTTTCGCGGCCGCACGATGCTGCGCGCGGTCGATGGGATCACCGTCGACGTTCCGCGCGGTGGCACGCTCGGCATCGTCGGCGAGTCGGGATGCGGCAAGTCGACGACCGGCAGAGCATTGCTGCGCCTGGTCGAGCCGACCTCAGGCCACATCCGGTTCGATGGGCACGATGTAGCCACCATCGGCGCTGAGGAGCTCCGGGCGCTGCGCCCGCGGATGCAGATGGTCTTCCAGGATCCCTACAGCTCCCTGAACCCGAGGCTCTCGGTTGCGGACGCTGTCGGGGAGCCGCTCGTCGTCCATCACGCCGCTGAGCGCGGCGCCCTCGGGTCTCGGGTCGTCGAGCTGTTGGAGATGGTCGGCCTGCCCGCTCGCCTCGCGTCGCGGTACCCGCATCAGCTGAGCGGAGGCCAGCGACAGCGTGTGAGCATCGCGCGCGCGCTCGCTCTGCGACCGTCGCTCATCGTGGCCGATGAACCAACCTCCGCGCTGGACGTCTCGGTACGGGCCCAGATCCTCAACCTCATGCGCAGGCTGCAGGATGAGCACGACCTCACCTACGTGTTCATCAGCCACGACCTGAGCATCGTCCGCCACATGAGCACGCGGGTGGCCGTGATGTACCTGGGCAAGATCGTCGAGATCGCGGATCGCGACACGCTGTACTCGAATCCGCAGCACCCGTACACGCAGGCCTTGCTCTCGGTGGTCCCGGTGCCCGACCCGCAGATCGAGCGTGGCCGCCGGCGCGCGCCCATCAAGGGCGACGTGCCCAATCCCGCCAACCCACCGCGGGGCTGCCGCTTCAACACGCGTTGCCCGCACGCCTTCGACCGCTGCTTCGAGGAGGAGCCTGAGCTCGGCGACCTAGGGCAGGGACACCGCGCGGCGTGCTTCCTGGCGAAATCCTCCCCACGCAGTGGGGAGGTGGCCGCGAAGCCGCCGGGGGGGAAGCTAGACCCCCTGCAGGGGATATGAAACAGAGGCCGTCCACTGAAATAGGAGACAACGAGATGCTCGAAAAAGCGCTGAAGGCAGCCCAGGCTGGCGTCAAGCAGTCGGACGCCGATCTCTTCGAAGAGCTGAGGATCCCGAGCGTGAGCGCGCTTCCCGAGCATCGCGCCGACGTTCGCCGGAATGCCGAGTGGCTGATCGAGCGTCTGCAGAAGCTTGGATTCAAGACCAGCCTGACCGACGTGGAAGGGGGACGCCACCCGGTCCTGCAGGCGGACCTCGTGGTGGATCCGAAGCTGCCGACGCTCACCATCTACGGCCACTACGACGTGCAGCCGCCGGACCCGCTCGACTTGTGGATCACCCCGCCGTTCGAGCCCACCGTCCGCGACGGCCGCGTGTACGCGCGCGGCTCGGCCGACAACAAGGGCAACCACATGGCGGCGATCAAAGCCGTCGAATACGCGCGCGCCGCGGGAGGCCCACCGATCAACGTGCGCTTCCTGATCGAGGGCGAAGAGGAAATCACAGGCGAGTCCCTCGGCCGCTACGCGCGCGACCACGCCGAGCGCCTGGCGACAGACTGGATCCTCGTCTGGGATGGGGGATTCGGCGAGGACGGCAGCCCCTCGCTTACCCTCGGGCTGCGCGGCATCCTGTACGTCGAGCTCGAGGCGACCGGCCCTGGCATCGATCTCCACTCGGGGACGTTCGGCGGCGTGGCGCCGAACCCTTTGAACACCCTGGCCCACGTCCTCTCGGCGCTCAAAGGTCGCGATGGGCGCATCACGATCCCGGGGTTCTATGACAAGGTGCGCAAGCCGACGGCCGCCGAGCTCGAGGAGTGGAAGCGTCCGGACGACTACCCGCAGACCGTGATGGAGCTCAGCCACTCGAGCGCGCTGGAGGGTGAGGCCGACTACCCGCCTCTACAGCGACAGTGGTCGCGGCCGACCCTCGACGTGCACGGATTCCACGGGGGCTTCACAGGAGAGGGTGTGAAGACGGTCATCCCTTCTCAGGGTATGGCCAAGGTGAGCATGCGGCTGGTTCCGGACCAGGACCCCGAGCAGATCCTGGACACCCTGCGCGAGTACGTCGACGAACTGACGACGCCCGGCGTCAAGATCCAGGTCCGCAAGCTCGGCGGCACGAGGCCGGTCCTGATGGGCGGCGACCACGACGCAGCGCGAGCGGCCGCCGGGGCCTTCGAGGAGGCGTTCGGGCGCAAGCCGCGGCTGGTGCGTTCGGGCGGATCCATTCCGGTGGCGATCGATCTCCAGGAGGCCCTGCACGCGCCGATGGTGGCGAGCGGGCTGCCCGAGGCGGACAGCGCGCCGCACTCGCCGAACGAGCACTACAGCCTCGACCACTACCACCGCGGCATCGAGATGCTCATTCGATTCATGTACGCGCTGCCGGCACGCTCACCCGCGGCGATGAAGAGCTAGCCCTAGGGCGCGCGATCGACCGCCCCCATCCTTACAGTGCGGGCGTGGACTCGTCCGAGCTGGCCCTGCGGTGCGAGCGCCTGTCGGCGCTTGCGGAGCGCCGCCTGGCCCTGCCCACGGCGAGTCCAGTCGCGGAGTCGCGGGCGCGGCAGCTGCGCGACCATCTCGAGGGCTTCGTCCGGCCACGCCTGGCGGACATCGACGCGCCGCTCCTGGTGTTGCTGCTCGGCCCGACCGGCGCCGGCAAGTCGTCCCTGCTGAACACGATCGCAGGGGCGGAGGTGAGCCCGGCGGGAGTGCTGCGGCCGACGACACGGGACGCCATCCTCTACGCGAGTGAAGGCGACGCGCGCCGCATCCTCGGGAGCGGCCGGCTCGGCGCCATCGCCAAGGAACGCGTGAGGGTGGCTTCGGCTTTTGCCGGCGTCGACGGCGTGGCGGTGATCGACGCTCCCGACATCGACTCCGTCGAGCGCGACAACCGAGAGCTCGCAGATGTGCTCGTCGAGACCAGCGATCTGTGCGTGTTCGTCACCACGGCGACGCGCTACGCCGACCTTGTGCCGTGGGAGGTGCTGCGGCGGGTGCGCGAGCGCGGCCTGCCGCTGGTCCTGGTTTTGAATCGCCTGCCGGCCGAGGAAGAGGATCGGGTCGCGGTCGTCGCCGACGCAAAGCGCCTCTTCGAAGAGGCGGGTTCGCGAGCGGCGGGAGAGGGGGCGGAGGTGATCGTCATCGGCGAGGGTGACCTGGATCCCCGGGTCGCCGGACTGGCGCGTGAGGCGGCAAGGCCGCTGCTCGAGCGGATCGCCAATCTGGCGGCCGAGGCCGGCGAACGGCGCGAGGTCGCGACGCAGGCGCTCGCCGGCGCGCTCAGGGGTCTGACCCCGCTCGCGCACGCGATCGCCGACGACCTCGAGCATGAGGCCATCGACGCCGACGCCCTGCGGCGGATCGCGGCGTCCAACTACGCGGAGGAGCTGGCCGAGCTGACGCGGTCCCTGCAGGGAGGACTTCTTCTCCGCGAAGAGGTCCTGCGTCGCTGGAATGACTTTGTCGGCGCCGACCAGGTGGCAAGGTTCATCTCCTCCGGCATCGGGAGGCTGCGGGCCATCGTGCTCACGGCGTTCCGCGGCACGCGTCCGGCGCCGACCACCGCCGTCGAGGCGGAGATGACGACGACCCTGGAGGCGCTCGCCCTCCGTCACGCCACCGAGGCCGCGCGCCGCACCGCGATCTCGTGGTCGGACAGATCCGCCGCCGCCGACCTTGTCGCCGGCAACCCTGCACTGTGGTCCGCGTCCCGAGAGTTCGCCCCCGCGGTCGGCGAGGGCCTCGCCGCGTGGATGCGGGAGATCGTCGAAGACGTGCGAGCCCACGCCGGCCGCAAACGGGCTGTCGCCCAGGTCGCCGCGCTTGGCGTGAACGCGGTGGCCGTGGCGGTGATGCTCGGCGTGTTCGCCTATACCGCCGGACTCACCGGCGCGGAGGTGGGCATCGCGGCCGGCACGGCGTTCCTCAACCAGAAGCTCCTCGAGGCGATCTTCGGCGAAGGCGCGATGGCCGAGTTGATCGCCAACGCTCGCAAACGCCTGACGGCGCTGCTGGCCTCTCTCTTCGAATCTGAGCGCGCGCGCTTCGATGAGCTCGCGCCGTCACCGGGACGCACACGCGAGCTGGCGTCGGAGCTGCGCGCCGCAGTGGAAGGGCTGTCCACGTGAGCGTCGATCGCTGTCTTGCCATCCTCGAGGAGGCGATCGCCGCCGCCACCGCCCTGGGCCTCGACACCAAGCCGGCGACGGCGACGCTGGAGACGTCGAAGGAGCGGCTCGGCTTTCCGAGCAGCGCCTACGTGCTGGCGCTGGCCGGTGGCACCGGGGTCGGCAAGTCGACGCTTCTGAACGCGATCGCAGGCGAGAAGGTGAGCGCCGCCGGGGCTCGGCGCCCGACGACCTCAGATGCCCTCGCCTGGGTGCCGTCGACGCGAGGGCGAGAGCTGGCAGGTCTCTTGCGATGGCTCGGCGTGGTCGAGGTACGAGAGCACGCCGGCGGCGACCTCGCCGACGTCGCGGTGCTCGACCTTCCCGATTTCGACTCCATCGCCCGGCAGCACCGCGAGGTGGTGGATGCTCTCCTTCCCCGGGTCGACGCCGTCGCGTGGGTGGTGGACCCAGAGAAGTACAAGGACGGCGTGGTCCATGGCGGTTACCTGAGCCGGTTCGCGCCTCGGATCCGGCGCCAGGCGGTCGTCCTCAACAGGAGCGACCTCCTGAGTACGGAGGATGCCACCCGAGTTGCCGATGACATGCGCGAGCAGCTGCGCCGCGACGGTGCCGGCGACCTGGAGGTTTTAAAGACGCGCGCGCGCGAGGGCGCTTCCGGCGTCGCCGAATTTCGTACGTGGCTGGGCTCCGGCGTCGACGCCAAGCGCGTGGTGGCGTCGAGGGTCGCCGCCGAGGCGAAGGAGGCGGTGCGCGACCTCGGCGCCGCCGCCGGGCTTCTGACGGAAAGCCCGGCCTCGCTGATCGAGCCTGGGCGCCGGGAGCGGGCACTCGTTGCCGTCGCTAGGAGCGCGCTCGCGGTCATCGACATCGCGGGCCTCGAGCGGCAGGCGGTGGCCGCGACCCGCTTTGCGGCACGGCGCCGCGGAGCCGGACCGATGCGGCACATGACGAGCGCCGTCTACCGCTTGATCGGTCGCGCCAGGACGGCGGCGGATCCGGCCGGCTATCTCCGGCGCTGGCAGGTGCGCGGTTCACTGGCGCCGGCGGTCGAGCCGCTGCGCGAGCTCGTGACGTCGACGCTTCCCACGGTGCCGGCGCCGCTGCGCCGAACGCTCGCCGCGATCAGCGAGCCGGCCTCCCTGGAGAACCGCCTGGCCGCCACCATCGATCGCGTGCTGGCGGCCGAGGCCGCGGACTTCCGGGTACCCACGAGCGGGCTGTGGTCCGTTATCGGCGTGGTGCAGTACCTGGTGAGCGGGCTTCTCTTGTTCTCAGTGCTGTGGGTGGCGTCACTCTTCGTCATCAAGGACGTCCCGGTCGGCTCGATCCAGGTGCCCTATCTCGGTCCGGTGCCGACCCCCGTCGTCCTGGTCACCGCCACCCTGGCGGCCGGCTACCTGCTCGCGAAGCTCTTGCAGCTGCACGCCGGCTGGGTCGGACGGCGGTGGGCGAGGCGTACGGCGGACAAGCTGACACGCGAGGTCCGAACGCGCATCGACGACGACCTGCTGGTCCCGCTCGACCATTTCGATGCCTCGCGTGGCGCGCTGCGCAAAGCAGTCCTGGCCGCCGACGACTGCTGAGCGAGCCGGCGAAAAGAGCCTAGAGAAGGCCCTCTATCGCGCCGACAAGCACTGGGTCCTCGGGGGTCGTCTTCGAGCGGAAGCGCCGGACCGGCCGGCCTTCGCGATCGATCAGGAACTTCTCGAAGTTCCACGCGACGTTGCCCGCTTTGCCTGCGTCGTCGGGAGTCTGAGCGAGCAGGGCGTACAGCGGGTGCTGCTGCGGCCCTTTCACGTCGAGCTTGGCGAACAGCGGAAACGTGACCCCGTAGTTGAGGCTGCAGAACTCCTGGATCTGCTCGGCGGTGCCGGGCTCCTGATGGAAGAACTGATTGCATGGAAACCCGAGGATGGTGAAGCCGCGGCCCTCATAGCGCTCGTACAGCGCCTCCAGCCCCGCGTACTGGGGCGTGAAGCCGCAGCGCGAGGCGACGTTGACCGCCAGCACGGCCCTGCCGGCGTAGTCGGCAAGGCGCTCGGGTTTGCCGTTGAGCCGCGGCAGCTCCACCTCGTGGATCGACCGCGCTTCAGACAGGGCCACACAAACCAAACAACCACGATCGGACGGGATATTCCCGTGGTTGGTGCCCGTCGAGCGCGATCAGGCCGCGAGCGAGGCGACGGCTGCCCCGAGACGGCGGACCGCCTCGCGCAGCTCGTCGTGGCCCGCCGCGCATCCAAAGCTCACTCGCACGTGGCTGGCAGGCGGCTCGGTCGCGAAGAACGACCGGCCGGCTCCGACCAGCACGCCGTGCTGGCGGCCAGCTTCGGCGACGCCCGCATCATCGATGCCCTTGGGGAGACTGACCCACAGGTGCATGCCTCCACGCGGCAGCACCGGCACCTCGAGCCGGGGCGCGAACTCCGCGAGCGCATCGACGACAACATGCCGGCGCTCCCGCAAGTTGCGGGCGACCTCGCTTAGATGCTTCGACCATCCGCTCGACTCGACCAGCTCGAGCGCGGTCTCCTGCGTGAGCCTGTTGACGAATAGATCGTCCACGATCCTGATCGAGCGGAGCCGGTCGGCGACCGGACCCCGCGCGACCAGCGCGCCCAGACGCAGGCTGGGCGACGCCGGCTTCGTGAGCGACGAGATGTAGACGACGCGGCCCTCTCGGTCCATGGACATCAGCGTCGGCGGGTTGGTCCTCTCGTAGCCGAGCCACCTCGCCCAGTCGTCCTCGATCACGAAGGCCCCGGCGCGTGCCGCGACCTCGAGCACCTCCCGGCGCCGCCTGGCGGGCATCACCGCCCCGGTTGGGTTGTGGTGGGTGGGTTGCAGGTACACGGCCCTCGAACCCGTCGTCGCGAAGGCTCTGTCCAGAAAGTCGGGGATCACGCCGTCGCCATCCATCGGCACCGGGACGACTCCGATGCTCGCGGCGCGGGCGACGGCGAGCGCGCCGGGATAGGTCGGCGCCTCGACCAGGACCGTGCCGCGCGGCCCGATCAGGGAGCGAAAGGCAGCCGAGATCGCCGACTGCCCGCCGTTGCAAACGATGACGTCGGCGGCGCTGAACCCCGTGCCGTGGTGGCTGGCGAACCACGCCCTCAGCTCGGGGATGCCGTGGGCGTCGGGCGCTTCCCATGTCTCAGCGCGACGCACCGCCCGCTGCGCCGCGATGGAGAGGGCGCGCACGGGCATGAGCGAGTGGTGCAGGTAGCCGCCAGCCAGCGACAGCGCGCCGCGCGGATTGACCTGCAGGTAAACCTCCAGCGCTCGCGCGTCGATCGCCCGGTCGCCGAGGGCGACGGTCTGCCACGACGTCTCGAGCGTGTCGCCTGCGGCCACCGGGGCGCGATCCGCGACGAACGTCCCAGATCCGGGACGGGTGCTCACCACTCCCTCCGCGCTCAGGGTCGCGAGCGCGCGGGACACCGTGACCGGGCTCACGTGGAAGTCCTCGGCGATCTCGCGGGTCGAAGCAAAACGCGTCCCGGGCGCCATCGCCTCGGCGCGCGACCTGAGGGCCACCGTCAGTACGTGGATGCTGCTATCGACCAAGGCGCCTCTGACAATATCACCGTCAGGGAAACCCCCAACGTGATACGCTGTGTCATGAGCGCACCCAGTATCGGTATCCGGCAAACAACGATACCGATATCGGGCTTGATTCTCGCTGTGGTGGCGGTCGTCATGTTCTCGGGCACCGTGCCCGCCACCCGGATCGCGGTGGCCACCATCGATCCCGTGGTGGTTGGTGTGGGGCGCTCAGTCCTCGGAGCGCTGATCGCGATCGGCTACCTCGCCGCCGTCCGGGCGCCGTGGCCGACCCGGCACCAACTGTCCGGCGTCGCCGTCGTCGCGGTCGGCGCGGCTGTCGGATTCGGATGGTTCAGCGCCGAGGCTCTGCGTACCGTGAGCGCGACCCACGGCTCGATCGTGATCGGCCTGCTGCCCATGCTCACGGCAGTGTTCGGGGTGATGCGCACAGGCGCCCGCCCGCGACCGATGTTCTGGGTCGCGACCGCCGCGGGCACCCTGGTGGTCATCGCCTACGCGGCGTCCGGTGCTCGCCTGCAACGGGTCGGGCTCGGCGACATCTATCTCGTGGCCGCGCTTGTCTGCGCGGCGGGCGCCTACGCGGAGGGTGGCCGGCTGGCGCAGTCGATGCCGGGAGGCCAGGTGATCGCCTGGGGGTTGGTGGCGGCGCTCCCGATCTCGGTGCCGCTCACTCTGGCCGCGCTGAGCGCCTCTCCTTTCACGCCCAGCCCCGCGTCCCTGGCTGCCGTTGCATACATGGCGGTCTTCTCCGTTTTCGTGGGCATGGTTCTCTGGTATCGGGCGATGGGACTGGCCGGGGTGCCGCGAGCCAGCGCGATCCAGCTGGGCCAGCCGCTCCTGTCGGTGGTCTGGTCGTGGCTGCTTGTCGGCGAGCCTCTGCGTGCGGAAACCGTCGTGGCTGCGGTCCTCGTCTTGATCTGCGTGGCGACGGCACAGCGCGCCAGGATGGCGACGACCGCGCGGCCCTGAAACCACGCAGCTCATGGCGTATACCTTTGATCACCATGTTCAGTGCGAGCCACGTGATCGGCGCCGCGGAGCGCGGCATGATCGCCGGTCCATGCGGATGAAGGCTCAGCCAGCCGCCTTCCAGGCGGCCGAGCTCGACGAGATGCTCCGGCGCGCGCGGAGCGCGGACGATGGGTACGCGCCCGCAGTGGTCCGCAGTGATCGGCTCAGCGTCGGTCTCTACACTCTCGCGGCCGGCGCGATTGACCGCCAGTCGCCGCACCTGGAGGACGAGGTCTACTTCGCGGTCCGCGGCCGGGCCATCCTGAGCGTCGACGCGACCGACCATCAGGTCCGCGACGGTTCGGTGCTGTTCGTGCCGGCCGGCGCCGATCATCGGTTTCACGACATAACCGAAGAGCTTGTGCTGCTGGTGTTCTGGGCGCCGCCCGAGGGGACGGAGTCCAAGGAGGTCCGAAAGTGACGCTTGAAGCGGAAAAGGCGACTGACAGGCGAGCGGCCGCGATCCTCGCCGCGTTCGGGCTCGAGATCGGCGGCGTCCACTCGGGTGTGGCCCTGGGTGGGGAGTTTGCTGCGCATCCGGCGGGCCCGAAGCTGCGGTCGTTCGATCCCTCGACCGGCGCGGTGCTCGCCGACATCCTGACGGCTGCGCCAGGGGATCTGGCGAAGATCTCGGCGCGAGCGCACGAGGCGTTTCTGCGCTGGCGCATGGTGCCGGCCCCGAGACGGGGCGAGACGGTCCGCCGTCTCGGCCAGGCGTTCCGCGACCGCAAGGATGACCTGGCGCGGCTGGTCAGCCTGGAGAACGGAAAGATCCTGAGCGAGGCGCGAGGCGAGGTCCAGGAGGTCATCGACATCTGCGACCTGGCGGTCGGCCTCTCGCGCCAGCTCTACGGCAACCAGATGCACTCCGAGCGCGCTTCGCATCGCCTGACCGAGCAGTGGCACCCGCTCGGCGTCGTCGGCATCATCTCGGCCTTCAACTTTCCGCTCGCCGTCGCCGGCTGGGGCTGGTCGCTCGCGGTCACCTGCGGCGACAGCGTGCTCTGGAAACCCTCGAGCCTGGTCCCGCTCACGTCGATCGCCGCCCAGAAGATCTTTCACGAGGTCACCAACGGAACCGAAGCCGAAGGCATCTTCGGGCTCGCCATCGGGGGCGGCGGCGTGGTGGGGGAGTCGCTGCTCGCGGACCCGCGGGTTCCGCTCATCCAGGCGACCGGCTCGTGCAGCCTCGGCGAGCGTGTCACAGCCGCCACCGGCAAGCGCGGAGCCCGCTCCATCCTCGAGCTCGGCGGCAACAACGCCGTCATCGTCCTCGATGACGCTGACCTCGACCTGGCGCTCACCGCGGTCGCGTTCGGGGCCGTCGGCACTGCGGGCCAGCGCTGCACGAGCACGCGCCGGCTCATCCTGCAGAAGGGCATCGCCGAGAAGTTCACCGAGCGGCTCGCGCGCGCGTACGCCACCGTGCGCATCGGCGACCCGCTGGAAGACGGGACCCTGATGGGCCCTCTCATCTCAGAAGAGGCTGTCGAAGCGTTCAGGGACGGAGTGGCCGCGATCCAGAAAGAGGGCGGCCGGCTCGTGCAAGGCGGCGACGTCGTCGCGGGACGCCCCGGTTATTTCGTCCAGCCCACGATCTTCAAGTCTCGGGCGGACATGCCGATCACGCATGAGGAGATCTTCGCCCCGATCCTCCACGTGTTCACGGTGGACACCCTGGAGGAGGCGATCGCGTTGAACAACGCGGTTCCCCAAGGCCTCTCGAGCGGGCTGTTCACCCGCAGCCTGCGCTCCGCCGAGGTCTGGCTGTCGGCGGCCGGCTCGGACTGCGGCATCGCCAACGTCAACGCCGGTACCTCGGGCGCTGAGATCGGCGGCGCCTTCGGCGGCGAGAAGGCTACCGGCGGCGGCCGGCAGGCAGGCTCCGATTCCTGGAAGGCCTACATGCGACGGCAGACCAACGTCGTCAACTACGGGACCGACCTGCCGCTCGCGCAGGGCGTGGAGTTCGACCTGGGCTGACAGGGCTCGTTTGACGCTCGCGCACGCCCTCTGTTAGGGTGGCGCGGTCTTCCGGGGTCCCATCGGGGGGAAGCGAAAGGTAGGGGGGTAGCCGTTGCGGAGCTATCGCTACGTGAGCCACGCGCTCGTCCTGCTCATCGCGGCGACGATCACGGGCTACGGTGCCGGCAACCTCGACGCCTCTCTGGCCGCGAAGGCCGGCCCGTTCGCCGCCCATGCGGCCGGCGGCGACGAGGCCTACGGCGGGCTGGACCTCAACCGCGACACCGTGATCATCAAGCCGCTCTCGATCCCCACCGAGGCGCTTCCCGACCGCAAGCCCATCGCCTACCGGGTGAGCGCCGGCGACACCCTGGACAGCATCGCGCGCGCCCTGGGCATCCCTTTCCGAGAGATCACGTGGTCGAATCCGGGCCTTCGCCTTCCTCTGCAGCCTGGACAGGTGCTCCTGATACCGCCCGTCCATGGGGTGGTGGTCGTGTTCAAGAGTGGGGACACGCTGGATCGGCTGGCCACGAGCTACGGGGTCGATGCCTCTGACATCCTCGGCTTCAACCACGTGCGCGTGCAGCAGCTCGTCCCCGGCACGAAGCTGGTCATCCCCGTCGACCCGACGCTGGGCCCGAACCTGAGCAACGGTGAGCAGGCGGATCCGACCGAGCCGGAAAGGTTCCTGTGTCCGATTCTCGGCGCTTCGATCATTCAGAAGTTCGGGCCGAGCAACTTTGCGCTCGAGCCCGCCTACGGCGGCTACCTGCACTTTCATTCCGGCATCGACCTTCTCGCCGGCTACGGCACCCCGATCATGGCCGCGGCGGGCGGCAAGGTGACCGCGACCGGCAGCGCCGCCTACTTCGGGACCCGGGTCGAGGTCACCGACAGCTACGGCCTGATCGAGATCTACGCGCACATGGAAGAGGTCTCGGTCACCGTCGGCCAGGAGGTCCGGCAGGGCCAGAAGGTGGGGCTGGTCGGAAGCACCGGCCTTTCGATCGGCGCGCACCTCCACTTTCAGCTCGAGGTCGGCGGTCTGCCGACCGACCCCGGCCAGCTCTTCGGCTGCTGATCCGCCCGCCACGGGTGGGCGGTTGCGAGAGCGCTCTCAATGAAACCTTGACAACTGCGCCTTAGTCCTGTACAAAGCGCCTGTGAGAGCGCTCCCACAAAACGGCTCCGAGAGCAGTCCGACCCTGGAGGAGGTGGCCAAGCTGGCGGGCGTTTCCCGGGCCACCGCATCTCGCGTCTTCACCTCGAGCCCCAAGGTCAGCGCGCAAGCACGGAGAGCTGTGGAGAAGGCCGCCGAGAAACTGCAGTACGTCCCGAACCGGGCGGCCAGGACCCTCGTCACCGGACGCACCGACTCGATAGGGCTTGTCATCCCGGAACCGACCGCCTCTCTGTTCGGCGACCCGTTCTTTCCGCGCCTGGTGCGCGGGATCAGCGACATCCTCTCCCGGCGTGCCCTCCAGCTCGTCTTACTCATGCCCCAGTCGCCAGAGGACGAGTCGCGCCTGGAGGGCTATCTGACCGCCGGCCACGTCGATGGGGTGCTCATGGTGTCCCTGCACGGAAACGACCCTCTGCCCGAGCGCGTCCAGCGACGAGGCACCCCGGTCGTCCTCGGCGGCAAGCCCAACATGAACAGCTCCGTCGACTACGTCGACGTCGACAACATCGGCGGCGCGCGCTCCGCGGTCCAGCACCTGGTCGCCGGCGGCCGGCGGGCGATCGCGACCATCAGCGGCCCGCTCGACATGGGCGCCGGCGTCGACCGGCTGCAGGGCTACCACGACGGCCTGCGCGACGCGGGTCTCGCCATCGACCGCCTGCTCGAGCAGCAGGGGGATTTCGGTCGGGAGAGCGGGGCTCGCGCCATGCAGGTCCTGCTCGAGCGCCGGCCTGATCTGGACGCGGTGTTCTGCGCCTCCGACGCCATGGCCGCAGGCGCGCTCGAGATCTTGCGCGCGAGCCAGAAGCGGGTGCCGCACGACGTCGCGGTCGTGGGGTTTGACGACTCCACCATCGCGACCTCGACCGTGCCCGTGCTTTCCAGCGTGCGCCAGCCCATCGAGGAGATGGGCCGGGAGATGGCGCGACTTCTTCTCGCCGGCCTTGACGGACCGGCTGTGGCAGCCAAGCGCGTGATCCTTGCCACCGAGCTTGTCGTGCGCGCTTCGAGTGTGAAAGGGGGAGGGGGATAGAGAGAGATCCGATCGCCGGCCAAGGACCCTATCGCGAAATAAGCACCCAGGTGCAAAAAGGAGGTTTGGAAACCAAGCCATGCAACGATTGAGGAGCGCCACAAAGACCCTCGGAGTGGCGATTGTCGCCGCTCTGGCGCTCGTGGCCTGCGCGTCCGGCAGCACCACGAACCAATCCAGCGAACCGGTCAAGCTCACGCTCGCCACATTCAACAAGTTCGGCTACAGCGACGAGATGCTCGCGCAGTTCCACAAGCTGCACCCCAACATCACGGTCGTCCAGAACGTCGCGGCGACGTCCCAGGCCGCGCAGGACAACATGTTCACCAAGCTCGCGGCAGGCTCGGGTCTCGGCGACGTCGAAGCGGTCGAGGTCGACTGGATGCCCAAGCTCAAGCAGTACTCCAATCTTTTCGTGGACCTGTCCACCGGCGACACCAAGTCGCGCTGGCTGGACTGGAAGACGCAGGCCGCTACGGTCAACGGGAAGCTGATCGGCGCAGGGACCGACATCGGCCCCGAGGCCATCTGCTACCGCTCTGACGCTTTCGCCAAGGCCGGGCTGCCCAGCGATCCGGCGGCTGTCTCGCAGCTTCTCAAAGGCGACTGGAGCAACTACTACACGGTCGGCCAGCAGTTCTCCAAGGCCAACACCGGCGTGGCCTGGTTTGACTCCGCCGGCGCCACCTTCCAGGGCCTCGCCAACCAGTACCAGAACTTCTTCGAGGCCAACGACGGGTCGGTGATCGCGACCACGAACCCCGACGTCAAGAATGCATTCGTCTCTGTCCTCAACGCCAGCTCGAGCAGCTCCGCGCACCTCCAGGAATGGAGCACGGACTGGAACGCCGGTCTCGCCAACGGTGCCTGGGCGACCATGCTCTGCCCATCGTGGATGCTCGGCGTGATCTCGGGCAACGGTCCCAAGATCAAGGACTGGAAGATCGCCAACGTCTTTCCGAACGGCGGCGGCAACTGGGGCGGCTCCTATCTGACCGTACCCAAGCAGGGCAAGCACACCGCCGAGGCGAAAGAGCTCGCGCTGTGGCTCACCGCGCCGGAGCAGCAGATCGCGGCGTTCGTCACCACCGGCAACTACCCGAGCCAGGTCGGCGCGTACAGCAACCCCGCGCTGACCGGTGCGGTGAATGCTTACTTCAACAACGCTCCGATCGGCCAGATCTTCGCCGACCGCGCCAAGGCCGTGACGGTCACCCCCTACAAGGGAGTGAAGTACGCGGCCATCATGCAGGCGGTGCAGGACGGCCTGACCCGCGTCGAAAGCAAAAAGCAGACCATCGATGCCTCGTGGGCGCAGGTGGTCAACGACATCAAGGCTCTGAGCTGAGGAAATGGACTGGGCCGCCCGGCGGCCCAGTCCTCACCCCACCACCGAGGCATTGCATATGACAACCTCGACCGTCGTGGTCAAGGCACCCAGCCGCCGCAGCCTCGGTCTGCGAGACAACCTCGGCCGGTGGGATCTCGCAGTCTCGCCCTACCTGTTCATCTCGCCCTTCTTCATCCTCTTCGCGCTGGTGGGCCTCTTTCCGCTGGCGTACACGGGCTGGGTCTCCCTGCACCGCTGGGACCTGATCGGCGGCGAGCTTGGGTGGGCCGGCTTCGACAACTTCACCTTCGTGCTGCAGCAGCGGCAGTTCTGGGTCGCGCTGCGCAACACCGCGAGCATCTTCTTGATCTCCGCGGTGCCACAGCTCATCGCCGCGACAGCGATCGCCGCCGCCCTCGACACGCATCTCCGCAACAAGACCTTCTGGCGCATGAGCGTGCTCGTCCCGTTTGTGGTGATGCCTGTCGCCGTGACCCTGATCTTCGGCAGCATGTTCGGCGAGAGGTACGGCCTGGTCAATCGGACCCTGTCCGACATCGGACTGGGCCCGATCCGGTGGCATACCGACCCGCTCGCCAGCCACATCGCGATCGCGACCATGGTCAACTTTCGCTGGACCGGCTACAACGCGCTGATCCTGCTGGCCGGCATGCAGGCGGTCCCCCGTGATCTCTACGAGGCGGCGACGATCGACGGCGCGAACTGGCTTCGCCGGTTCTTCCTGATCACGATCCCGCAGCTGCGGCCGACCATCGTCTTCGTGATCATCACCGCGACGATCGGTGGCCTCCAGATCTTCGACGAGCCGCGGCTCTACGACCAGAACGGGCTCGGCGGCGAGGACCAGCAGTGGATGACGATGACGATCTATCTCTACAAGCTGGGCTGGAACCAGCTCAACTTCGGCCGGGCCGCCGCGGTGGCCTGGCTCCTGTTCGTCGTCATCGTCGCCGTGGGCCTTCTCAATCTGTTCTTCACGCGTCGCATCGCGAGCAGCGAGGACGGCCGGAGGTGAGCGTGCTGGCAAGCATCGAACGTCGACGCGCGCTGGCGCGCATCGAGCAGCGCCCGGGCGCGATCGTGTACGGCCTGCTCACATTCGTGTTGATCGCTTCGGTCTTTCCGTTCTACTGGTCGTTCCTCATCGGCAGCGGCGATGCCGGAACCCTGAGCGACACCGGCATGTCGTGGATCCCGGGCGGCAACTTCCTGCACAACGTGCGCGCTGTCATCGAGAACGACAGCGTCAACTTCTGGCACGCGCTCGCCAACAGCGTGATCGTCTCGAGCGTCATCTCGGCGTCGGTCGTCTTCTTCTCGACCCTGGCCGGCTTTGCGTTCGCAAAGGCGCGGTTCCGCGGCAGACGGGGCCTGCTCGTGTTCGTGATCGGAACGATGTGCGTGCCGACGCAGCTCAGCGTGGTGCCTCTCTTCATCGCGGTCTCGAAGTTCGGCTGGACGGGCAGCCTCGGGGCGGTCATAGTGCCCGGCCTGGTCACCGCCTTCGGCGTTTTCTGGATGACGCAGTACATCGCCCAGGCGTTGCCGGATGAGCTGGTCGAGGCCGCCCGCATCGACGGCGCCTCCATGCTGCAGACCTTCTGGCGCATCGCGCTCCCTGTCTCGAGGCCCGCGGCCGCCATGCTCGGGCTGTTCACCTTCATCATGTCGTGGACGAACTTCTTCTGGCCGTTCATCGCCCTCAACCAGTCGAACCCGACGTTGCCGGTGGCGCTCGCGACTCTGCAGGCCAATTATTTCGTCGACTACTCGATCGTTCTCGCCGGCGCGCTGCTGGCGACGGTGCCGCTGCTCACGCTCTTCATCTTCGCGGGCCGCCAGCTCGTCGAGGGCATCATGCGCGGCGCGCTCAAGGGCTGATCGGATGCAATTTCCAGAGGGATTCCTGTGGGGCTCTGCGACCGCGGCGGCCCAGGTCGAGGGGGCCGCCCACGAGGACGGCAAAGAGGACTCGATCTGGGATGCCTTCGCCCGTGTGCCCGATGCGATCGCCCACGGCGACACGCCTGAGGTCGCCGCCGATCACTACCACCGGATGTCTGAGGACGTTCAGCTCATGAAGCGGCTCGGCCTCACCGCCTATCGCTTCTCGACGAGCTGGGCGCGCGTCAAGCCCGGCGATCGCGAGCTCAACCCGAACGGTCTCGACTTCTACGACCGCCTGGTCGACGAGCTGCTCGACGCAGGCATCCTTCCCTGGCTGACCCTCTACCACTGGGACATGCCACAGGCTGTCCAGGATGGCGGCGGTTGGGCGGTCCGGGACACGGCATATCGCTTCAGCGAGTACGCGACCGCAGTCTTTCGACGGCTCGGCGACCGGGTCACCCACTGGACCACCTTCAACGAGCCGCTGTGCTCTTCACTCATCGCGTACGCGAGCGGCGAGCACGCCCCGGGCATGCGGGACCCACGGGCCGCGCTGGCGGCTGTCCATCACCAGCACCTGGCGCACGGGCTGGCGATGCGGGCCTTGCGCGACGGCCCGATGCACAGGCTCGGCATCACCCTGAACCTCACCAACGCGATTCCCAACGCGCCGGAGGACCCTGTGGATGTGGAAGCGGCTCGCCGCGTCGACGCGCTGATGAACCGTATGTACCTCGAGCCGGTGCTCCTGGGCCGCTACCCCGCGGACCTCCTCGACGACGTTCGCGACTACGGGCTGGAGAACGTGGTCCGCGACGGTGACCTGGAGATCGTGGGGGCGCCGATGGACTTTCTCGGTGTGAACTACTACCACGATGACAACGTGAGCGGTCATCCGCTGCCGGCGCACGCTCACCGGAACCTGACGCCGACGTCGCGCGCGAAAGCGTCACCATTCGTCGGCTCCGAGTACGTCACTTTCCCTTCGCGCGATCTGCCGCGGACCGCGATGGACTGGGAGGTGAACCCCGACGGGCTGCGGGCGCTGCTCGTCCGCTTGAGCCGCGCCTATCCCAACCTCCCGCCGCTGTACGTGACCGAGAACGGCGGCGCCTACGGCGGTGATGAGGTGGGCGAGGACGGGCGAGTCCGCGACCCCGACCGCACCGCATACATCCTGCGTCACCTGGAGGCCGTCTCCGCGGCCATCGCGGACGGAGCGGACGTCCGTGGCTATTTCCTGTGGTCGCTGCTCGACAACTTCGAGTGGGCGTGGGGCTTCCAGAAGCGCTTCGGCATCGTCCACGTCGACTACAAGACCCAGGTCCGGACGATCAAGGACAGCGGCTTCGCCTACTCGCGATTAATCCGCAATGGCGCGGCCGGGAGCGACAACCCCCGGTTCGACTAACCTGACCAGCGATGCTGGCGAAGCTCCTTACCGAGTTCGTCGGCACGTTCGTGTTCCTGACCGCGATCGCCCTGTCGGGCCACGCGGGCGCCCTGGCGCCGCTGGCGGTCGGCCTCACACTGACGGCGATGGTCTACATGGGCGGCCATGTCTCGGGCGCCCACTACAACCCGGCGGTCTCTTTCGCCCTCTTCCTGCGTGGGGTGATTGGGCCGTCGACCCTCGGCCTGTACTGGATCACCCAGCTTGTTGCGGGCGTGCTGGCTTTTGCGTTCGCGTACCTGCTCGGAGCGAGCCTCGCGGGCGTGCACCCTGGGCCGGGCGTCTACTGGACCTCGGCGCTCGCCGCCGAGGTCGTCTTCACGGCCGCCCTCGCGCTGGTGGTTCTGAACGTGGCGGCCACCCCGGAGACTGCCGGCAACTCGTACTACGGGCTGGCGATCGGGTTTACGGTCGCCGCCGGCGCCTTCGCCGTGGGCCCTGTCTCGGGTGCGGCCTTCAACCCCGCGGTCGGAATCGGCGGCACGCTGCTCGCCGCGATGGTGTCCCATGGGGGCTGGGCGGACCTGTGGATCTACATCGTGGGGCCGCTGGCCGGGGCGGCGGTGGGCGCCGGTACCCACTGGCTACAGGCCAGGCCGGGGCCGGTGCCGCCGGAGGTCTCGGAGCGGAAACCGGACTGATCGCGGGCGCCCAGACGTGGGTCAAATGTCCTCTTGCCCAGGGGGTGCCGCGATCCAAAAACTATTGCTATAGCGCAGGCCAGTCGGAACCCCATGTCCAACAGCGTCGAGTCCACATCCGGCCCTCCCGAGCCCCAATGGTCCGCGGACGGCCAGTGGTGGTGGGACGGACGCGCCTGGACTCAGATGTGGCACGCGCCGCGCGGACTCGCCTGGAGCGGCGACACCTGGGTGCGCTCCTCCGAGGAGGCGCCGTCCCCCAACATGGAGGGCTCCCCTCTCCTGTCGATACCGCCGGTGAGCGCGCCCCCGTCACCCGAGACCCCGCCCAAGCCGGCTCTCGCCCCTGTGCCCGCGCCGGCCCCTGTGCCCGCTTCGGCCGCCGTCCGCGCTTCGGTCCCCGTGCCCGCCGCTCCCATCCGCAAGCGCTCGGCCCCGGCGACGCCGGCCGTGGAGGCCCGTCCGCAGCGAGAACCGGGACCGCCGCCGCGCATTCCGGCTGCGCCCGCGTCGGGGCCAGCGCACCGATCCGGAAGTGCGAACCGGACGACGTGGCTCGTCGCTGCCGCCACCGTGCTCGTGCTGGCCGGCATCTCGAGCGTGTTCATTGCGATGGCGCTGTCGCGGCCGACCGGCAACGGCGCCCCTCAGTCCGGGCTGCATACAGGGCAGCCGACAGCGGCCCAGATCGCTGCGTCCCTGCCCGGGCGCAAGTTCACCCGTGACGTGGTGCCTCCCGAGCTGGCTGACGCAGCGCCGCTCCGCGATGTCTTCGTGCTGGGATCCGTGCCGGGCCTGATCGGGCAGGCGAGCACCACCACCTCAGACCTCGGCGGCACCGTCACCTTCTATGTGTTCGCCGACCCGGTCTGGGCACAGGCCTTCTTCGATTCGCCGCCGACCGCCTACGGATGCGGAGTCTGCACGTCGATGGACTCGGAGACCGACGTGAAGGGCGTGGGGGAGAGGGCCAAGAGCTACGTCCTCTACCGCAAGACCGTCAACGGCAAGAGCTGGGTCGCCACCACGACGTATGTGCTGCGCGGTTCGGTCGTGATCGACGGGCTCTACTTTCCAGTGAGCGTCTCGGCCCCGTCGCCCTCGGAAACCGACCTGGCGGTGCCCGGCGCATTCGCGAAGGCCGGGATCCAGCTTCTCGAAAGGACCTGAAAGCGCTCTCCTGGGATCGGCCCATCAGCTCTGTCAGGCACTCAGACCGGAAGCGCAACCCGCGATAGTCGCGACTAACGTCACATCTCGGGTCCGAAACCCCGCGATAGTCGCGACTAACGTCACATTTCGGACCTGAGAACCCGCTCCCGCCCTCAGCTTCCCTTGATCAGGCGGGCCAGCGCGTCCAGGTAAGTCGAGCCGTAGAGCTTGCTCGGCTCGAGGTAGGTGTTCTCCACGAACTCGTTCCAGCTGATCCCG